>MDTD01074775.1_pt1 | contig 11986 bp, 9 predicted proteins | sample 811221 | NCBI WGS metagenome assembly MDTD01 (sample SAMN05326646, study PRJNA326480) | marine metagenome | isolation source: seawater | place: Pacific Ocean: South West | collected 2011 | reverse complement strand
TTACTTCAACTGATGATAATTTTTGGGAGCCAATTCCTATTCTTTTTTTTGTTATTGGTTCTGATAGTCTTTTTAATGTAGTGGAATCTTTGCCTGTTTTCTCTTTTACTAATAAATACTCATTTTTCTCTTCAAAGTGTTCAGAATATTTATTATCCCATTCTAATTCACAAAAATTATAAAAATTTTTTAGAGTTTCAATCCTATTAAGTATTAAATCTTCATAATGTATTTCTAAATAGTTTTTATTAGTTCTAAGTTTATTTAAGTTATTAAATATCTTAGACCAGGTATCTACAAATAAATTAGGATTATCCCACTTTTTAGCTTCTTTGCAACTGCAAAAAACATCTAATGGATCTCGAATTATATGAACTAATTTTGCATTTGACCAATATTTAAAAATCCTCTCCCCATGAGTAATATTTGGCGGAGATTTATCGCACCAAAACTTGAAGTTTTTTTTATTAATAATGGTTTCCATTAAATTATCCAATATTTCTTCCGAGCAGTTAGATTGCTTAATGATATTTTCTATAGTCGCTACATCTATTTTAAAAAATGCACTCCATATATTAACTTTAAATTTAATATCAAATTTTTCATCGTTAAAAAGCTTATCAAATTCAAACCAATTTGTCTCTAATCCTGAAAATATTGTTGGATGATTACCTAGATATTTCCTAGCCAAAGAAGTCCCACTTTTGAACATTCCTCCTATAAAAATTGGCATTTAGTTTAGATTATTTAATAAGTACCTCGCATATTGTAAGTCTTCATATGTATCAATATTGACTGATTTATATTTATTTACAATACCTTTAATAACTCCTTCTAATAAATTTGATGCAGATAAAATATATTGACTTTTTGCTAAATAAAATACTCCATCTTTATGATATGTTTTTGTACTGTTTTGACGTAATGAATATTTATCAGAATTACTAAATAAATTCTTTATTTGTCCTTTTTTGTTAATAATAAATTGTTTCTCAATCCTATATTTTGAATCTGTTTCTTTGATTGACATCCACAAATCATCATTTGATAATTTAAATTGATTTATGATCTCTTTAATCCAATCTATATTTCTAATTGGTGAAGTAGGTTCAAAAAATAAAGAATACTCAAAAATATTATTATTATTATTATTCATATAAATTATTGCATCCTTCCATACATCTAATGCTAATGATTTATCTCCAGATAATTTTAAATCTCTTTTAAGAAAAATAGGTGAATATTGTTTTGAGATATGTTTGAAATATTTTTCAGAATCTGTACTTAAACATATATTTTTAATATCAGATATTTTAGTAGCTGATTCAAGAGCTCTATATAATAATGATTTTCCACATAAATCATTTATATTTTTATCTACTATACCTTTGCTGCCAGATCTTGCAGGGACTATAATACATAATTCATTATCCATAAATTTATTTCACTCCAATACTTAAAAAGGATGTAGGAAAACGAGCATGACTTTTTACAATATCTTTCTTTCCAATTTTAAAATTATCAATGTTTGTTTTTAATTCATTGCACCAATTAATAAATTCTTGGTCTTTTCTTTTTGCCTCCATAATATTAAGAATATAATTCAATGCTTCAAAGCCATCTCCATTTTCTAAACATCTAATATCTCTAAAAGAAAAATTCCTAAGTATTTCCTCTATTCCATAAGGCGTATAACGAATATAGTCATGAGGAGCTTGATGTATTTCTCTAAAAGTAGGTTCAAAAATTACTAACTCGCCATTTTTCTTTAATGACTTTTGACATTTAGAAAATAAAATATTTTGATCTTTAAAATGATGTACTAAATTAGGAATAAAAATAGCGTCATAAGTATCAGAGGGTAAATTAAAATTTTGATCTTGATTGAGTGAGTTTATTTCATCAAATTTAATAAATCCAGAATGATTTATCATAAACGAGTTATAACTTCCTCTCTCCTCAGCAGAGGAGGGACTACAGTCAAAACTAGTTATTTTTGAATAATTAAAAAGGCCTCCAAAAAGTGAACTTCCATAAAGTTTTGTCCTTTCAAGTATACAAATATGACTATTGTTTTTATCAAATTTATCTAAAATATAAATCAGTCCATCAATTAAAAGAGAAAAACTAGGATATTTATTAATTTCAAATACTTTTTCTTGGAGAATCTTAATATGAAGATTTTGTTCGATTGTTAAATCATTTTTTTTGGATTTATTAGTCATCTTAAATTACCTACATTAAATCTTGTTATATTATACTTTCTTGTTGGTTATCTATTAAATTTTTTATAGTAATTGTTTTTCGGCTCATGCCAAATTACTCTAATATTAATTTATAAATATCTAATATTATTATCTCTATCTATAAATTATTATAATTTTCAATTTAAGTTTCTATTATCAAAAGTCAAATTACATTAATGGTTTTATTTGAATATATATATTAAATTAATTATTATTATTTTTTATTTCGCAAATCAATTTGTCTTTTTTAATAATTTGAATCTCCTCTTAAGAAGAATATGACTATATCAAAATATATATATCCTTTATGTTCCTAAAAAATTAATAATTTTCTTTTAAGGTAATTTAAAAATTTTAGTTTTAAGTAAATACTTTTATTCTAGAGCCATCCTCGCATTTAAAAGCCTAAAAAATTTTTTATCCTTGCTAGGTATAAAATTTTAAGATCCCTTTGATTATTCTTGGAATCCTTCCTCAATTTATAAATATACTTATTGTTGTGTTTAAGTTTTTAAATAGTTATATATTATTTATAAAAAGATTCAATAAGTATTTAATATTTAAAATTTACATTAGTAATGAAGCCTTTTTTGTATGTTAGGAAGATTTATAGAATTTAGTATTTTGCACATTAATGCTCCAGATTCTCCCTCTCCAAGATGCTTTGAAGACGGATATTTACTGTGCTTTGCTTGGTTTATTATCGCTTCATAAATTTCATTTGCATCATGACTTACATTTTTTACATTAATACTTGATTCTCGATATTGCTGCCTATTTCCAATATTAACAACAGGAATTCCTAGAAATGCCCCCTCTCTTAAACCAGAGGATGAATTTCCGATTAAACATTTAGAATTATTGATAAGTATTAAATAATTATTAGGTGAAAAATTTTTATATAGATGAATATTATTAATAGTCTGTGATTCTTTATTTAATCTAATAGCTTTTGATATAATCTCACTTCCTGAATCAATATTTGGCCATAACCAAACTATTTGAAAATCCCTAGAAATTCTTATAATAGCTTTAAGTAATTCATTTATGGCTTTGCGGTTGTTTATATATTCTGTAGTTACTGGATGCATTAATACAACAACATATGGCTTTTCAAAGTTGATTTCATCTCCAACCCCATGAGCTTCTTTAAATATATCTTTTTCATAATTAAGGTCTGTTTTTTTTATTAAATCAATACTTGGACAACCCACATTAAATATATAATTTGGATCTTCACCCATTGCAATTATTCTTTTCTTAGATAATTCTGAGGCAGGAAAATGAATATGAGAAAGTTTAGTGATTGCATGTCTCACCGATTCATCAATAGAACCTGTTTGATCACCGCCTTGTGTATGAATTATTGGAATATTCATATAACTAGCAGCTACGGCTGTAGCTAATGTTTCATATCTATCAGCAATAGTAAGAACTGCGTCAGGCTTTAAATTCTGCAATGCTGTGCTAGTTTCGATAATGCCAAGACCAGTTGATTTAGCCATATGAATTGGTTCATCTCCTTCAATAATAAAATTTAATTCATAATCTACTTTGAACCCATCTTGTTTAATTAAATCTATGACTCTGCCATATTTTGCTAATAAACCAGATGCCCCAACAATTACCTGCAATTCAATAAACTTATTTTTTTGAGCATGTTCAAGGAAAGATTTTATCCTTCCATAATTAGCTCTACTGTTTATAAAAACTGCAATTTTCATATGTTTAAACTTATTCTATATCTTCAATTTTTAAAATGTTTTTTGAGTCCAGATCATATTTTGCTTTCTTTCCAATAACATTAATTAAATCGTCTTTGTTAAGAAAACCTCCTGGCTTACGCCAAATAATATCATTTTCAGTAATTACATGACCTTTTTTGATATTTTTCTTAATTCCTATGCTTCTAGCAAATTTAATTTTAGTAGACTTTAATTTTTTTTCAAAAATGTCTTTATTAGTTTTTTTATTTAACTTTTTAAAATAATTATTCGCCTTTATAATATCTCCAAAATCTCCAATTGTTAAAGATGAAGTGGAATCAGGCCCAAACATTTTTTTATCAAAAGTAACATGAGTTTCTATTATCGTACAACCTTTTGCAAGCGCATAATAAGCAGTTAATTTATTTCCAGAATGTTCAGATAGACCTGAAGGGATTCCTAATTTATCTTCAATTAATCTAACATTATTGAAACCAATATTCTCTGGAGATGTTGGATATTCTGTAGTGCAATGAACTATAGAAAATTTATTGTTTTTAATATGATTACTAAATAACTTCTTAATCTCATGAAGTTCACCCCAGTTTGACATTCCAGAGCTAACTATAACTGGGATATCTATTTTACTTATTTTGTTTATTAATGCATTAAAGTTGATGTCACCAGAACCTATCTTTAAAAAATCAATATTATTCGGATTTATAAAATCTAATGCTTCTAAGCTGAATACAGATGCACCTACTATCATGTGATTAGCTTTACAATGTTTTAAAATTCTTATCCATTGTTCCTTTTTAAATTCAATTCTTTTCCAATATTCAAATCTATTTTTATCTTCATAAGAAAAGTTTACTCTGAATTCATCCTCTAATGAAGATTCATATTCTGATAGATGAATCTGAAATTTTATTGCTTGACATCCTAATTCATATAAATAATCAATCATTGAATGAACTAAACCTTCTGAACCTTCATGAGATTGTCCAATTTCAGCTATTAATAAAGGATTATAATTATTAAATTCTTCATTTTTTATTTTGATTATTTTCATATTTAATATATTTTGATCTATGCTTTTAATTTAGGAACTAGTTGTTGAGGTTGCTAATTTATTTTTATATTCATTATTAATTATACATTTTGATCCAGCGACTAAAATACAATAAAATATATTTAACCTCCCATCATATAAAACTACATCGAAAAGTTGGTGCAAAGAAGCTATAAATAAAGAAATAATCCAATATTTATTTATTAAGTCGATTTTATTATATTCAATTTTTAAAGATTTTAATATTAAATAAACTATCAATGAAGTTAGAACTAAAGAGAAAGGTATGCCGTGCGATTGTGCCATTTGTAATGGGAGACTATGTGCGTGTTGCATTTTAAAAGTTCCATTTTTTAATAAATATAATGCTGCAAATGTGCTTCCGCCCCAACCAAGAATAGGTTTCTCCAATATAAGCATTAAAGTTTTCTGCCAGATAGTATATCTTATGGTTTTTGATAATGAAATAAAGTTAAATGACGCTAATTTATTAATTACTAGTTTAGAAAAAATTAATATCGATTCAATCCCTAGGAGATTTCCTAATAAATAAATTAAAGCTAGGGCTATTAGAGTTGCACTCAATATAAATATAATTATTTTTAAAGAAAGACCAAAAGAAATTGCAAAAAAAGCACCTAACATTGCATTCCTAGATTGTGTAAGTATTATATTTAATGAAAATAATATAAAAATACTAAGACAAATTAACAATTTAAAAGGTTTACTTTTATTTTTGATAATCTGAAAAATTAAAAAAGGTAGTATTACAGATAAAACAAATCCTGTATAGTTGGGATTATTAAAAAGTCCAGTAATACTTTGCGATGTGATCCCAGGTTCTCTTTGATACCATACTATTAATCCATTTAAAAAACTTAATGGACCATAAATATTCAGATTATTTTGCAGAAAACTAGAAAATAAAATAGGAAAAGAACTAATAATAATTAATTTGCTAAATTGTTCTCTTTGTGATTGCTTATTTAAATAGGTGGGTATAGTTATGAAAATTATAAAAAAAGGAATCCAATTAAACAAATCTAAAAACAAGTCAATTCTATTATTAATACCCTCAAAGTAAATTAAATTCCTTAAAGTACTAATTAATAAAATTCCAAAAGATATAAAAATAGGAATATTTAACTTATCTTTGATTAAAGATCTATTCTTAGCAATAATTGATATTATTGAAGATGATAAGATTGATATTATTCCAATTATTGGGGCAGACATTAAAAATAAAACACCAAATTTAAATAATATTTCACCTTTATAAATTAAACTATATTTTTTACTCATAAATATTCTCTTTTTACTTAAAATTAAATATATTTTATTTTATAAGAATTAGAAAAAAAATCCATATACAAAATCTCTAAAATTTATTATATGCTCTTAATGTTAGGCTATTTATTCTTTTTATATCAAAGTATTTAATTACTTTTTCTCTGGCAGCCTTACCATATTTTTTAATTAGAAAATTATTTTTGTAAAAATTTAAAATGCTATCTTTGATTTCAATTGGACTTCTTACATTTACTATCAAACCTGTTTTATTATGTTCAATTATATCTCTGCACCCAGGTACATTTGTTGTAATAATTCCTTTTTCCATAGAGGCTGCTTCTAAAAGTGATCTTGATAAGCCTTCTCTCCATGAGGGCAAAACGACAACATCAATTTTGTTATATAAATCTCTCATATTATCTACATGTCCTAATAATGATATATTTTTTAAGTTTTTCAATTTTTTAAGTTCCTTCGTTTTTAATACACTTCTATTCCCATAATCTAATTCTCCAGCAATAAAAAGTTTTATTGGCAATTTAATCTCCCATAATAATTTGCATGCTTTAATTAACTCGATTATTCCTTTCTCTTTGATAATTCTTGCAGGGAAAAGTAATTTAAATTCTTTAATATCATATTCTTTAGGATATGGTTTAAAATAGTCTGTATTGATTCCAGATCCAGGAATAATTATTGATTTATCTGATGAGGTTATATTAAGTTGTAAATATTTTTTTCTATCATATTTATTTTGAAAAATTACTCTATCACTTAAATTATTAAAGATATATCTAAAAAGACTTTTAAAAACAAAATAAACTAATCTAATTAATTTGTTTCTTGATAAAAATAGTGGCCCTAATCCTGTAATGGAATTAATAATTTTAGTTTTACTAAATAAGCTTGCAGATAGAGAACCATAAATACATGCTTTTAAAGTAAAATGGTGCACAATATTTGGTTTGATCTTAATATAAATTTTGATTAGATGTAATATCGATAAAAGTTCAATAAAAGGATTTAAAGATTTTCTATTTAATTCCCAATTTATTACATTTAAACCCATATTTTTTAATTTCTCTGAATATCTATCATTTGGACAGATTATATAGATTTCATATTTCTTTAATTTAAGATATTTAATTAAATCAATCCTAAAATTATATATATACCAGCCAGTATTGGCAGTAATTATTAATTTTATTTTTTGCTTAGATTTTAAATCTAAATTCATTAAAAATTAATCCCTATAAAAGTATAATATCCCTCATAATATTGGTTTTCAAATAAATTATTTAAAAAGAATTTTCATTTTAAAATCAATTTGATTTTAAGACGTTTATTTTATTGAAATTTATTATATTTATAAAATCTGTAATTATTTATTTTCTTTTAAAAAGTCTTTTTTTTTTAGTGAATATCAAATTGATAAATTATAGTAATATAGTGTTAGAACTAAATAATTTAGTGGATAGAGAAATTAATAATGATAAATATGAAATAAAAAATATATGCTGTATTGGTGCAGGATATGTCGGAGGTCCAACAATGACAATAATAGCGGCCTATTGCCCAACTATTAAAGTAAGCGTAGTTGATATAAATGCTGATAGGATTAAACAATGGAATGGTGATATTAATAATCTTCCTATATATGAACCCGGTCTTAGTGATATTGTTAGCCAGGTAAGAAATAAAAATTTGTATTTCTCAACTGATCTGGTAAGTGGGATTAAGAATGCAGATATGATTTTTATTTCTGTGAATACACCCATAAAAACAAAAGGCTTAGGAGCCGGACAAGCAAGTGATTTGAAATGGGTTGAATCATCTGCTAGGGAGATAGCAAAATATGCTGAGGGACATACAATTGTTGTTGAGAAAAGCACTCTTCCTGTAAAAACAGCTGAGATAATTAAATCAATTCTTACTTCTGCAGAAGACAGTTTTTCAATCAAAGGTAGTTCAAAAACATTCTCAGTTTTATCAAACCCAGAATTCCTTGCCGAGGGGACTGCAGTTGAAAATTTAAGATACCCAGATAGGGTTCTTATTGGAGGAGAAGATCAAGAGGCTATAAAATCTTTAAGAAAAATATATCTTAATTGGGTGCCAAAAGAAAAAATATATGAAACAAACTTATGGAGTAGTGAATTGTCTAAACTTATCGCTAATGCTTTTCTAGCTCAAAGAATAAGTTCTATTAATTCTGTATCAGCAATTTGTGAATTGACTGGCGCAAATGTTGAAGAAGTTTCTAATGCTGTAGGAAGTGATTCTAGGATCGGTAATAAATTTTTAAATTCTGGGCCAGGTTTTGGTGGAAGTTGTTTTAAAAAAGATATATTAAATTTAGTTTATATTTGTAGATCTTTAGGCCTTGAGGAGGTTGCCTCATATTGGGAATGTATTTTAAATATAAACGATTGGCAGCAGGATAGAGTTTATAAAATTATAATGAAAAAACTTTATGGGAATTTAGTAAATAAAAAAATCGTCATATTGGGATTTTCTTTTAAAGCAAACACAAATGATGTTAGAAATTCTCCATCTATAGAAATTTGTAAAAAATTAATTAATGAGGGAGCAAAGTTAATTATTAATGATCCTAAAGTTACACAAAATTCTATTTTAACTTCTTTAGTAGATTATTTTGAAAATAATATGCTTGATGATCAATTGATTTTCAATAAAGATATAAGTAAAGCTGTTAAAAATTCTGATGCTATTGTTATTTTAACTGATTGGGAAGAATATAAAAATTTGAATTGGGAGAAACTTTATGAATTAATGAGAAAGCCAGCTTGGATTTTTGATACAAGATCCGTAATTAATCTTGAAAAAATTAAAAATAAAGAAATCAATATTTGGCAATTGGGAAATGGTGAATCTGTTTGATAAATTTTTCTTATTAAATTTTATTTATTTGTTTTAACCATTTATAAGAATGATCAATAATTTCTTTTATATCTTTATACTGTGGTTCCCAATCTAGTAGGGCTTTTATCCTATTAGAGGATGCAATTAGTATTGGTGGATCTCCAATCCTTTTTTTTGCTATTTCAAAATTAATTTTGGAATTGGATATTGATTCAACTGCATTAATAATTTCCATAACTGATACTCCTTTTTCGTTACCTAAATTAAATACTCTATATTTCTCATCAATTGGAGCATCTAATGAAAATGAATTTTCATTAAATGATTCAAGAGCTTTTAAATGTGCTTTCGCAACATCTACAACGTGTATATAATCTCTGATACAGGTTCCATCAGGAGTTGGGTGGTCTACCCCGAAAATTTTTAAATTCTTTTTTATCTTTAAAGCTGCCTTAATTACTAGGGGTATTAAATGAAATTCTTCTGCACGATCTTCACCAATTAATAAGTCCTCAGATGAACCTGCTACATTGAAATATCTTAAAATAACACTATTTAAATTATAGTTATGTACAAAATCTTTTAATATAAGTTCTCCAGCTAATTTACTTCGTCCATATGGACTTATTGGATTCTGCTTTGTTTCTTCTGAGATCGGATTTTGTTTGGGAATTCCATAAGTAGCACAAGAGCTTGAAAAGATTATTGGGATGGAGCTATAAAATTTTCGTTTTTCTCTAATTTTCTTATCACAAATAACCTCTAGAAGATTTAAAAATTCACTAATGTTATTTTTATAGTATTTGAGAGGATTTTTGAAAGATTCCTCTACATTAATAGAACCTGCAAAGTGAAGAATCCCATCAATAATTTTATTTTCATGTATCGTATTTCTTAACAAAATATGCTTACCTGTGATAATCTCTTTGATGATATTTTTGTTGCCTATATTTGAAATAATTAGAGGGACTTTAAGCTCCTTTTTTAAAATATTTGCTGTCTTGCTGAAGTAATTATCAACAACTATGGGATAATGACCTCCTGCAAGAAGTTCTCTTACTGTATGACTTCCAATAAAACCTCCTCCCCCCGTAACTAGAACTCTCATTAAATTTATAAAGATTTATTTTTAAAGAAATCAATTGTATAATCAAGGCCTTCATTTAAAGAAGTTTGAGGATACCAATTTAAAATTTTGTTGGCTAATTTTATATTAGGTTTTCTTCTTTTTGGCTCTGAAAGAACGAAGTCACTATAAATAAGATTGATATTTTTATTAATCTTATTTTTTATAATATTTGCTAAGTCTTTTATCGTTATCTCCTCTGAATGGCCTATATTTACTGGTTTTTGATAGCTACTCTCCATTAGTTTTAATATTCCACCTATAACGTCGTTAATAAAGCAAAATGATCTAGTTTGTAACCCATTGCCATAAACGGTTAATGACTCCTTTCTTAAGGCTTGAGAAATAAAATTAGAGACTACCCTACCATCATTTATTAACATATTTGGTCCATATGAATTAAAAATTCTAGCTACTTTTATGTCTATTTTATATTTACGATTAAATTCAAAACAAAGCGTTTCAGAAATCCTTTTACCCTCGCTATAACATGATCTCTCTGCAAAAGTATTTACCGAGCCATTATAATTTTCATCTTGGGGATGGATTTCTGGGTCTCCATAAATTTCACTAGTACTTGAAAAAAATAGTTTTGCGTTTGTATTTTTTGCTAATTCCAACATGTTGTAAGTACCAATAAAATTTGTTTTTATCGTATCTATGGGGTCAAGTCTATATTTATTTGGTGAAGCTGGACAAGCCATATGCCAAATATTTTCTACTCTGATATTTAAAGGTTTAGTTATATCTTGCACAATTAATTCAAATAGTGGATTATTTATAAAATCTATTAGGTTAGAATCATCGCTAGTAATAAAATTATCTAAGCATATAACATACTCTCCTCTATTTAATAACTTTCTTATTAAATGGGATCCGATAAAACCTGCTCCGCCGGTTATAAGGTTTCTCAATATTACATTTTAATTAATAACAGTTTACATTAATAAATTATTATTCTCAAGATATTGCAAAATCCAAAGAGAAAATATTTTACTATTCAATAATATATATCCTTAATATGCTTTATTAATAAAGCAAGCCTTTTATAGTCTCATGGTATTTAATTCTCTTGGAACTATTCCTTTTAAGTCATAAATTATATTTTCTTCAGTAACTAATTTCAGCCAAAAATTTTTATCCCTATCCTTAAACTCTTTATGAGCTACGGCCACAATAACAATATTGAATTTTTCTTCAACATTAATTGGTAATTGATCCATTAAATTAAAGTTATATTTAAGTTTTTCTTTATTTGAGATATAAGGATCATACAAATAAGGAACTATATCTTTTTTATTGAGGTTCTTAACAATATCTAAAACTTTTGAATTTCGTGTATCAGGACAGTTTTCTTTAAAAGTTATTCCCAAGATCAATACTCTACAATTTTTTAGAGATAGTTTTTTTGAACCAATTTCTTTTATAAGTTGTTCAACAATCCATTCACTCATTCCATCATTTAAGTTCCTTCCTGCTAAAACGATATCAGGATTATATCCCTCCTGTTTAGATTTAAAAGTCAAATAATATGGATCTACACTTATACAATGACCTCCTACTAAGCCAGGCTTAAAGGGTAAAAAATTCCATTTGCTTCCTGCTGCATCAAGCACATCTAGTGTATCAATATTTAATGTTTTACAAATTTTTGCAAGCTCAT
>MDTD01063280.1_pt1 | contig 11987 bp, 14 predicted proteins | sample 811221 | NCBI WGS metagenome assembly MDTD01 (sample SAMN05326646, study PRJNA326480) | marine metagenome | isolation source: seawater | place: Pacific Ocean: South West | collected 2011 | reverse complement strand
TTTTGCCATGGATCGAGCGATGGATACTGTAGGTTTGGCTAGAGAGAAGTTTCCAGGTGCGTCCGCCAGCTTGGATGCTCTGTGTAAGAGGTTTCAAATCGATAACTCAAATCGCCAACTACATGGTGCGTTGCTGGATGCACGTTTGTTGGCAGATGTTTATATAGAACTTATTGGTGGACGACAGCGCGACCTGTCTCTTCCTGATCAGCATACCACTGAAGAAATCGAAGCAGACGCATCTAAAGCGGATCGACCGGCCCGTTTTTACTCTGCAAGCCCTGATGAATTGAGTGCCCACGAAGCGTTCGTTAAGAAAATTTCTAACGCTGTTTGGTCACAATAGGAATCAGTAATGCACCGTGTTGACTAATCGATTTTGGTTCAATCGGGATCGTTTCTGTTTGCCTCAGCTTGTGAGGCAAGCTGTTGTTGGTACATCCCGGCAAAGTCCAGTGGTCCGAGCATAAGCGGTGGAAAGCCACCGTCACGAGACACATCGGCAAGAATATTACGGGCAAAAGGAAATAAAATGCGTGGGCACTCGATCAAAAGAACCGCACCTCTAACCTCATCTTCAACATTGACGGTGAATAACCCCCCATATTCCAATTCGAGCACAAACGCTGTTTCGCTTCCCACGGTGCATGTTGCTTCTACCTTTAAAACTACTTCGAAGATATTATCCTCGAAACCTGAAAAGTCGACGTTGACCCCAATCTTCACGTCGGGGTCTTCTTTCTGCATTGCTGCAAAAATGCCTGGTGCTGTTGGGGCTTCGAAAGACAGATCTTTGGTGTATTGAGCGTTGACGATGATGGGCGGTACAGCCTCCTCAGGCGGTGCGCTATCCTCGGTGGGCGACAATTCTTCTGCCATAGAAACTCTCCGTATCTGGGGAACTTTGGCTAACACGGATGATCTGTGACGACAACTACGAAAGACAATGTTTCGGACTTCAAGCCTCAGCTAGCCTGGTGGCGGTAATTTCGAGCCAAATTTCGACGGGGATGAGTGGTTTTCGGTGACGTCGGCGAACTCGCCCTCGATAGTTTGTTCGCGCGGTTGGCTGATCGATCTATTAATGGCGGACATACGTAGTTTGAAAAAGCTGGCAATGGAGGTTAGCAAAAAATGGCGAATGAACGGTATAAAAAATAAGCAACCCGCAGCGTCAGTAATGAAACCAGGTGCCAGCAATAAAGCGCCGGCGATTAACAAAGTTAAACCGTCAAAAATTTGTAGGTCTGGAAAGCGCCCGGCATGCAATTCATTTTGGACTTGGTTAAAAATATTCCTGCCCTGTCGGCGAATTAAGATAGATCCGACGACGGCGGTGGCGAAAACGGTCCCAATGGTTGGCCAAAGTCCCCATTGGCTGCCGATTTCAACGAAGACGGCTATCTCGGCAATGGGCAGAATAACTACAGCGGCAAGAATCCAAGGCAGCATGCTTGTCCTTTAGGCTTAGGGCGCCTATTTAATGTGTATGCCTAATGGACGGTTCTGTCGAGAACCATCCAATGGCATGTTCACCTGCTGGTAGACCTGCCCGATGGAAACAGTTAACCTGTCAGTGACAGGATCCAGACGAGAGAAACTTGGGGATCGATAGCGGTCTAAGACAAAACGCCAAAGGAGCCGAGCGACGGCGATGGGCAACGGATTTCAATTTATCGATATTATTTTGTTCGCAATGATTGCGGCTTTTTTAATTCTGCGACTGCGTGGCGTGCTGGGACGCCGCGACGGCCACGAAGGTGGATATCAAGATTCGTTGAAAGCGGATACCCGAGAAGAACGTCCCGATGACAAGGTTGTGCAGATCCCCCAATCCAGAGCTGATGTCTATTCGGAACCCGAAACCACCGATACGGATCCGGGTCTTACCGAGGAGCAGCTTGCAGATGAAGCATTGTTGTCAGGGATCGCAGACCTCCGTGTCGCTGATCCCAGTTTTAACGCAGAAGACTTTCTCGTTGGCGCACGGGTTGCCTTTGAAATGATTCTCGGCGCCTATGCGTCAGGCGATCGGGACACCTTAGAGGGTCTTCTGAGCCCAGAGGTCTTCGATAATTTCCGAGCAGCAATCGATGACCGAGAGTCCATGGGTCATGAGATGGAAGAAACACTTGTTGGCATAAGCTCGGCTGATATTGTCGAAGCCTTCATGGATGGCACATACGCCCACGTCACAACCAAGTTTTCTTCAGAACAAGTACATATTTTGCGAGACAGCGCAGGAAACGTAATCGAGGGGAATCCTAATCAAGTTACTGATGTGGTGGATTTCTGGACCTTTGCCCGAGACACTAGCTTGAGTGACCCAAACTGGCATTTGGCGGCGACGCGCAGCCTTGATTGATCAGGGGTTCAGGGCTCGGTTTGCGTGCCTGCTTTTCCTTTTGGCTTGTGGCTTAGGTTTGGCCGCGTGTAGCTTTCCAACTGCCACGACCAACATTCTGGTAACAAAACAGAAGCCATTAAGCGGGCCGCCGGTAAATCCTGCGGAGGTCCCAGCGGGGTTTTCTATATTTCCCGTAGCTTTCAAAGACATCCCAGGCTGGAGTGCGGATCGGCAAAGCGATGCGCTGCCAGTTTTCTTGCGCAGCTGTTCCCGTTTGCGCAAGAAGTCGCCAGATAGGGCAATGGGCTCTCGGGTGGAGATGGGACGGTTATCCCAGTGGGTTCGCATCTGCGATGATGCGAGGATCATTCGATCTGGCAACGAGGCGGAAGCTCAGTATTTCTTCGAAAGCCGATTCGTGGCTTATAGGGTCTCACATAATCACGGCAATACAGGCCTGATCACCGGATATTACGAACCGGACTTGCAGGGGTCGTGGACTGCGGATGTGCGGTATCGTTTCCCGCTTTATGCCTTGCCGAAAGACTTGATTTCTTCGGACCTTGGTAGTTTCGACATAAAGTGGAAGGGTGAGCAGATCGCTGGCCGTATGGATGATAACCGCTTCGTTCCTTATTATTCTCGGGCGGAAATTGAACAGGGGGCTCTCAGCGGGCGACAATTGGAGATTGTATGGGTCGACAGTGCGATTGATGCCTTCTTTCTTCACATTCAAGGATCTGGGAGGGTGACCTTGCCGGATGGAACGCACGTGCGCCTTGGCTACGCCGGTCGCAATGGGCGACGCTACACTGCGGTTGGGCGTGAGCTAGTGGCCTCCGGTATCATGTCGTTGGAGGACGTGACCATGCCGATCATTCGCGCGTGGATGTTGGCAAATCCTGTCGCCGCACAGGCGTTGATGCTCAAGAACAAGTCGTTTGTGTTTTTTCGCGTCCTCCGAGGGGATGGGCCCGTTGGCGCGCAAGGGACAGTCTTGACGCCAGGCCGGAGCATCGCGGTCGATAGAAAATATTGGCCACTAGGTGTGCCTGTATGGCTGGATACTACCGATACAGGGACGCATCCTGCGTCTCCATTGCGACGACTAGGCGTGGCGCAGGATACTGGTAGCGCGATTAAGGGGGCTGTCCGAGCGGATTACTTTTGGGGCCACGGCAATACTGCTGGTGACAAAGCAGGAATCATGAAAAGTCGTGGACGGATGTACATGCTGCTGCCGCGCATTGCTGCGATCAATCCGCCGTCTTGAGGGGACAGAATGGAACAAGAGACAAAATTGAGGGATCGCCCGCAGGTTGGGGTGTTTGCGACTTGCTTGGTGGACCTGACTCGCCCTGCCGTGGGCTTCGCCACTGTGTGCCTTTTAGAACGGGCGGGGTGCGAGGTTTCGATACCCGCTTCGCAGACATGCTGCGGGCAACCAGCATATAATTCCGGAGACAATAGATCGGCTGTTGCGATTGCGCGTAAGGTGATCACCACGTTTGAGTCGTTCGATTATGTTGTGGTCCCGTCTGGGTCCTGCTCAGGCACCTTAAAGAAACATTATCCCGAAATGTTTGCCACTGATCCAAAATGGGCGCCGCGTGCAGAAAATTTATCAAAAAAAACCTATGAGTTAACCCAATTCCTCGTTGACGTCATGCGGATAAGCGAGGTGAACGCTAGCTGGCGAACTACTGTCACTTATCATGATTCATGTTCCGGTCTTCGGGAGCTGGGTATAAAAAGCCAACCACGGGCCTTACTGCGAAGTGTCAAAGGGCTAACTTTATCGGAGGCAGTAGAAGCTGAATCCTGTTGTGGTTTTGGTGGTTTGTTTTGTGTGAAATATGGCGATATCTCAAATGAGATCGTGGGAAGAAAAGTCGCGGATATATGTCAAGCCGACGCTGATATGGTATTAGGTACAGACTTAGGTTGCCTAATGAACATTGCTGGAAAGCTGAAACGCCAAGGCAGTAACATTGAAGTCCGGCATGTGGCAGAAATTTTAGCTGATTTTCACGATCACCCAGCCATAGCCTCTCCTGATTGCACAGGGCACGCATGATGGAACCACAAACTCGACAATTCAAAGGTCGCGCTCGGGAGGCCATAAATAACAGTAATTTACAAAGCGCTCTGGCTAAGCTGTCGAGCGGATTTCCTGCGCGCCGCCGGCAGGCTGTCGCACGCTTGCCCGAATTTGAAGCGTTACGAGACGAGGCACGCGCCATCAAGGACCATGTTTTGGAGAACCTGGACATCTATTTAGAGCGTTATGAGGCCGCAGTTCTGTCAGCGGGTGGCCAGGTACATTGGTGTGTCGATGCTGAGGCGGCCCGCGCTAAAATCTTCGAGATTTGTGAGGCTGCGGGCGCCAAGACGGTCACCAAGAGCAAATCGATGATTGGTGAAGAGATTGCCATCAACGAGTACCTTGAGGCCAAAGGCGTGACGCCGGTAGAGACGGACCTTGGCGAATATATCATCCAGCTCCGCGATGAACCTCCTAGCCATATTATCGCGCCGGCCGTGCACCTTACTATGGACCAGGTCGCTGAAACATTTATGACCCATCACGAAGAGCTAGATCCTTTGCGTGTATTGGATGAGCCGCGAAAGCTTCTGGAGGAGGCTCGAGCTCAGTTACGCGACCAGTTCATCGCCGCCGACGTCGGCCTGACAGGCGCCAATATGCTGATTGCCGAAACCGGCTCCAACGTATTGGTGACTAACGAGGGGAACGCAGACCTCACTTATTCGTTGCCCAAGGTCCACATCGTCATCGCTAGCCTGGAGAAGATCGTTCCCACTCTTGAGGATGCGGCTACCGTTCTGCGGGTTCTGGCTCGCTCGGCGACGGGGCAGGAAATGTCTGTGTACACCACATTTTGTACGGGTCCTCGACGCGAAGCCGATACGGATGGCCCGGAAGAATATCATGTGGTGCTTCTAGACAACGGCCGCTCGAAACTTATCGGCACGGAGTTCCAGGAGATGCTTCGATGCATTCGATGCGGTGCTTGTCTCAATCATTGTCCAGTATATCAAACCGTGGGTGGACATGCCTATGGCTGGGTCTATTCAGGGCCCATGGGTTCTGCGCTGGTTCCGGGCCTGATTGGGCTGGACAAAGCGTCTAATCTTCCCCACGCTTCAACGTTGTGTGGCCAATGTGAGAGCGTGTGTCCCATGCGGATCCCGTTGCCGCGTATGTTGAGGTCCTGGCGCCAAAAGCAGTTCGAGACAAAACGCTCTGGAATTTTTGCGCAAGCTGCACTTCGTGCTTGGGCGGCTCTGGCACTCAGACCGGTCCTATACCGCTGGGTCATGGGCCTTGGCATCGCTGGGCTCGGAGCTTTGGGCCGCCGGCGAGGTCGCTTCGCCTGGCTACCGATGGCCGGCGGTTGGACTGCGGGACGAGACTTTCCGGCCCCTACTGGTGACACCTTCGTTGCCCAATGGCATAAAGGTCCACGTGGTGACGCAAGTGGCTCGTGGCTGCGGAAACAAGATCCATGAGTGTCGGTCGTGCGGCCATTCTTGGTAATCTTAAGCGCGCTCTTGATCATCCAGACCGCGACATTACCGCGCCGGCTGCGCGTATAGCTGCGCACCAAACCAATTTGATCCCCGCCCGCGGGGCCGGCGACCGGGAGATTCAGATTTCTCGGTTTATCGAAGAATCGGAAAGGGTCTCCGCCACGGTCGCCCGAATTTCTTCGAAGGAGGACCTTCCAGGTGAAATTGCCCGCTATCTGAGTAGCCATAACTTGCCTGCAAAAATCCGAACGGCGCCGGTGCTGAGTGACATTCCCTGGGGCCGTCAGCCAACTTTGACAGTAAACGAGGGCCCGGTTTTGAAAACCGACTGTGTTGGGGTTAATCGTGCTTTCGCGGGGATTGCCGAGACCGGTACCTTGGTATTTCGATCCGGTCCGGATAGCCCAACAGCCCTGAATTTTCTGCCGCTGACGCATATCGCGGTCCTTTGGACAAAGGATTTGCATGGCGACTACGAGGCTATTTGGACAAAGTTACGCGAGGCTCTGGAACACGAGCCCACCCGTATGCCCCGGACCGTTAATATGGTCACTGGCCCTTCTGCAACGGGCGATATCGAGCAAACCATGCAACATGGCGCCCATGGCCCCCAAAACTTGCATATTGTATTGATAGATGACGAAAACGAAGCCTGTTAAGAATAAGAGAAATTCAAATCATCCATCAGGCTCCTTAAGCCCGGAAGACCGGGCGCTTTGGGCCCGAATCACTAATGATGTGACCCCTCTTGCAAAAAATCAAGCAGTCTACCCTGACCGTGGCGAACTTAAAGACAATGCCGATCGATCGCAACGGATTGAGCCACATGGGCAACGCTCAGTTGAGTTTTCTAAGATCACAACTCAAAAACCATCTTACGGACACGGTCATGCGCCGGGCCTAGACAGGCGAACACAAATGCGTTTGAGAAGAGGCCAATTGGCCATCGAAGCGCGTCTTGACCTGCACGGCATGGCCCAACAAGAAGCTCATGAACGAGTGTGTCGCTTTTTGAAAACCGCTCGCAATAAAGGATGCCGGACGGTCTTGGTGATTACCGGAAAGGGCCGGCGTCAGGATGGTGGAGTTGGCGTTTTGAGGATTGCCGTACCGCGATGGTTAAACGAACCGCCGCTCCGAGATTGGATCAAGGCGTTCGATTATGCTGCTCCCCGTGACGGCGGCGAAGGCGCGCTTTATATTCTCTTGCGGAGGTGCAAATGACCCCATTTGGCATGAAAGTGCGGGAGCTTCGAAAAACCCGCAAGATTACATTGAAGAAGATGGCAGAAGAATTAGGTGTGTCGTCTGCTTATTTTTCTGCACTGGAACATGGCCATAGGGGCAAGCCTGGTTCTGGCCTCGTTCAACAAATTTGTGGCTATTTCGATCTAATTTGGGATGATGCTGAAGAATTGCGGCGGTTAGCACAACTGTCCCACCCGCGCGTTGTTATCGACACATCGGGCCTTTCGCCAGAAGCCACCGAGCTGGCCAATACCTTGGCGGTGAAAATTCAGGATTTAGATGAGGAAACAATTGATTGGGTCTTAGCCGAGATCCGCGGCCGCCATGCGCCGTTGAGTGGTCCCACACATTAATTTGTATCCAGCCTATAATTAAAGAGTCTTAAATCACTAACTATACATAATTTTTGCGAGTGCTGACCGGGCCAGCATAACAAATGGGCTCCATCTATTTCGTAGGTCTATAACCATGGCTATCTGACAACATGTCACATCCACAATTGCTAAAGGACCTAGAGAATAAACTTTCGCACATCGGCGTTCTTGGCGAGGTCGGCGACGTTCTCGGCCACTGTTTGGGAGGTGATGGTTATAGCCTCGCCGCCTCTCTCGGAGGCATCAAAACTGATTTCTTCCATGAGCTTCTCCATCACTGTATGCAACCGCCTAGCCCCGATGTTCTCGACGCCCTGATTGATCTCTGCGGACAAGTCGGCAATGGCCTCGATTGCATCATCTGTGAAGGTGAGATTCACACCCTCAACAGCCATCAGCGCAATGTATTGCTTGATTAGGCTTGATTCCGGCTCGGTTAGGATTCTTATGAAATCTTCCCTGTTCAAGGCCCGGAGCTCTACTCGTATTGGCAGGCGACCTTGCAGCTCGGGCAACATGTCGGCGGGCTTTGCTACATGGAAGGCGCCTGAGGCAATGAAAAGAATGTGATCGGTTTTCACCGGGCCATGCTTAGTCGAGACGGTCGTGCCTTCAATCAGCGGCAGTAGGTCGCGCTGCACACCCTCGCGGCTCACGTCAGCACCCATGCGTTCCGATCGCGCCGTGATTTTGTCGATCTCATCTAGGAAAACAATGCCGTTGTTTTCAACAGTTTGTACTGCCTCCCTCACAATTTGTTCCTGATCAAGGAGCTTGTCGCTCTCATCGTTTATAAGGGCGGTATGAGAATCCGCGACGGTCATCTTTCGCTTTTTCGTCTGCTGGCCAAAAGCCTTTCCGAATACGTCGTTCAAGTTAAGCATGCCCATCTGGGCGCCTGGCATACCTGGGATGTCGAACGTTGGCAGGCCGCCGCCGCCAGTATCACTGACATCAACCTCAACTTCGCGGTCGTCTAAATCGCCATTGCGCAGCATATGGCGAAACTTGTTGCGGGTATCATCGCTTGAGTTTTCCCCTACCAGAGCGTCCAGTACTCGCTCCTCAGCCATGATTTCGGCGCGAGCCCGCACGTCTCTCCGTTGGCGTTCTCGGACCATGTGAATGGCGCCCTCTACTAGATCGCGGATTATTTGCTCTACATCTCGGCCCACATAACCAACTTCCGTAAATTTGGTCGCCTCAACCTTGATAAATGGCGCTTGTGCTAGTTTGGCTAAGCGGCGGGAAATCTCGGTTTTGCCAACCCCGGTAGGGCCGATCATAAGGATATTTTTGGGCAATACCTCTTCGCGCATGGTTTCGTCCAATTGCTGGCGTCGCCAGCGATTTCGAAGTGCTATGGCAACGGCGCGTTTTGCGTCTTTCTGACCGACGATGTAGCGGTCCAGCTCAGAGACAATTTCGCGCGGCGTAAAACTGGTTTCGGTCATAGCTTCTCGACAATAAATTGAGTGTTAGTATAAACGCAGATATCGGCTGCAACCTCCAGGGCCCTGCGTGCAATGGCCTCAGCATCCATGTCGTCCCGGTCTACAAGGGCTCGTGCCGCTGCCAACGCATAATTTCCACCCGATCCAATTCCGATTACCCCATCATCTGGCTCGAGGACATCGCCGTTGCCCGTCAACACTAGGGACACGTCCTTGTCAGCAACGGCCATCATTGCTTCCAGGCGCCGAAGGTAACGGTCGGTGCGCCAATCCTTGGCCATCTCTACGCAGGCGCGAGTTAACTGTCCAGGGTATTGCTCTAACTTTCCCTCTAGGCGCTCGAACAGTGTAAACGCGTCTGCTGTTGCGCCGGCAAAGCCGCCGATGACACTGCCGTCTCCCAGCCGCCTGACTTTGCGGGCCGAGCCCTTGATTACAGTATCACCAAGACTAACCTGGCCGTCGCCGGCGATGACTACTTGTTCGCCTTTGCGAATTGAAAGAATAGTGGTGCCGTGCCAAATCGAAGTGCCGTCCGTCATAAATTTCTCATTTTCTCGAGACTGTGGAAAGGTTGTGAATGGAGGTGGATGCGGATGTGAGAGATGGCGGATATACAAGGATTTTGGTTTGTAAGGCGCCCCTGTCAAGAGCTATCGTTCAGCCGCACTTGGCGAGTTTGTTCTCTGGGCTGGCCGCATCCGGACCGACCTGCTAAAAAATGCCCAAATGGCCCCATTGAGGTGGCCCGCTAAGAAGGATTATGCTATGCGGACGTCTAAGGTTGCGCGCAAGACCAATGAAACGGAAATCGCCGTCACCGTTGACCTAGACGGCACTGGCACCTATGAGGTCGCAACGGGTATTGGTTTCCTTGACCATATGCTGGAACAGCTCTCCCGCCATAGCCTAATTGACCTCACGGTCAGCGCTAAGGGCGATCTGCATATTGATTTTCACCACACCACGGAAGACACCGGGATCGCCATCGGTGAGGCGGTCAGCCAAGCTCTCGGTGATCGCCGCGGCATTACACGATATGCGGAAGCCACGATCCCCATGGATGAAACCCTAACCCGGGTCACGATGGATGTCTCCAACCGCCCGTACCTGATTTGGAAGGTTGATTTTACGAAGCCAAAACTGGGCGACATGGACACGGAATTGTTTAAAGAATGGTTTCAGGCCTTTGCACAGGCTGCTGGCATTACGCTGCACATAGAAAACCTATATGGTGAGAATAATCACCACATTATCGAATCGTGTTTTAAGGCCTTGGCGCGGGCCTTGCGCAATGCAATTACCATAGATCCCCGTAAGGCAGAAGACGTGCCATCGACAAAAGGGACATTGGGTGGCTCGCTCTAGCTGGCTTTGCATACGCGTTCAGTATTGAACTCCTTTGGAGGCGAACCATGCGAATTTATAGCGTCCACATTCGCCGCCACGAGCTTGATCCCGATTATGAATTTACTCTAATCAAGGAGGGGTTTAGTTGGCCAGCACTTTTGTTCAACATTTTCTGGGCGTTGTGGCACCGCCTTTGGTTAGTGGCTGTCGCCTTGTTCGTAACCCCCCTGGTTCTTGCCATTGCAAGCAACATCATTGGTTTGGCGCCAGCCGGTAAAGCCGTTCTAGGTTTGGGCTGGCTAGTGATCGTCGGCATGACCGGCAACGATGTGCGCCGATACTTTTTAGCCTGTAACGGTTTTGTTGACCGTGGTGTCGCCGATGGCAAGACCATGGATGACGCACTTTGCAATCATCTGCAGAACTCGATTTTCCTGTCCAGAAATACCCGAGGATCTATGCCATGAGTGTTTGTATCGTCGACTATGGATCTGGAAACCTGCGGTCTGTTGCCAAAGCCTTCGAACGGGCTACAGCGGAAGCCGATTTGAACATGACGGTTACGGTCACTGCCGACCCTGATCAAGTGGCCGCTGCCGATCATGTAGTTCTGCCCGGCGTAGGGGCCTTTGCAGATTGCAAGCGCGGCCTGTCGGCCGTAGCGGGTATGCCTGAGGCCATCCACTTCGCTGTTCGCGAGCGCGGCCAACCGTTCCTCGGCATTTGTGTTGGTATGCAGCTCATGGCGGCCCGTGGCTGGGAGCACGGGTTGACCGAGGGCTTTGGTTGGCTGGAGGGCGAAGTCGACTCCATTATGCCCTCAGATGCCTCTCTCAAAATACCCCATATGGGCTGGAATGAACTTAAATTTTCCGAATTCCATCACCCCGTTCTCAAGGACCTCGATGATGGTGCTCACGCCTACTTCGTTCACTCCTATCATATGGTGTGCTCGGATCGAGCCGATATCCTTGCGGCCACGGACTATGGCGGGCCAGTAACCGCAGCCGTCGGCCGGGACAACCTGTTTGGGACCCAATTCCACCCAGAGAAAAGCCAAGCTAATGGTTTAAAGTTAATTAGAAATTTCCTTAACTGGACCCCGTGAACGCCCAACCTGAGACAACGTTATGATATTTTTCCCTGCCATTGACTTGAAGGACGGCCACTGCGTCCGACTACTGCGCGGCGAGATGGATGCCGCAACGGTTTTCAATGATAATCCCGCCGGCCAGGCACTTACCTTCGAATCGGCGGGCTGCAAATGGTTACACCTTGTCGACCTAAATGGTGCTTTTGAGGGTCGACCGGTCAACGGCAGCGCGGTTGATGCTATCCTTCGGTCGATCTCTATCCCGGTAGAACTGGGTGGGGGCATCCGAGATCGGGAAACCATCGCGATGTGGCTGGAAAAGGGCATTGCCCGTGTAATTCTGGGAACAGCTGCTGTTCGTGACCCCTCGCTAGTGCGGGACGTTTGCCGGGCCTACCCTAACCAGGTGGCCCTTGGTATCGACGCCAAGGATGGGTTTGTCGCCGTCGAGGGGTGGGCTGAAACGGCGGAGATATCAGCCCTAGATCTAGCCCGGCAATTCGAAGATGCTGGCGCGGCAGCCGTGATATACACGGACATCGCCCGCGATGGGGCTATGCAGGGTCCAA
>MDTD01043862.1_pt1 | contig 11988 bp, 9 predicted proteins | sample 811221 | NCBI WGS metagenome assembly MDTD01 (sample SAMN05326646, study PRJNA326480) | marine metagenome | isolation source: seawater | place: Pacific Ocean: South West | collected 2011 | reverse complement strand
TTGAGCTCGTTAATGATGTGATGAATCCAGCGCAGCGACCATGCCTCGTAATGAGTGGCGGGGCAGATGGCACCCCAGGAGTCGAAGATTTGCAGGGCATCCGCTCCGGCGTCGATTTGCATGTGCAAATATTCGACGATGCCGTCGGTCAATTTCTGCATCAATTGTTCAAAGAGCTCAGGCTGATCCCAGGCCAGTTGCTTAATTTTGATGAAGTCCTTGGCAGAGCCGCCTTCCACCATGTAGCAGGCGAGCGTCCATGGGGAACCGCAAAAGCCGAGCAGCGCGGTGTCTTCGCCGAGCTTCGAGCGTGTGAGTGTGAGCGCGTCGGCGACATATTTCAGCTTTTCGGCAATCTTAGTAGCATCCAACGCTTCGATCTTGGCCTTGGTGTCGAGCAGGTAGTCCATGCCGATGCCGCCTTGATCGCGGAAGTGGTAGCCTTGTCCCAGCGCTTCGGGAATGACGAGGATGTCGGAGAAAATAATGGCCGCATCTAGTGGGAAGCGGCGCAGTGGCTGCAGAGTGACTTCGGCGGCCAGCTCGGGCGTGCGCACCATGGTGACGAAGTCGTGCTGCGCTTTCAGCTCCCGGTATTCGGGCAGGTAACGGCCCGCCTGGCGCATCAGCCAGATCGGTGGACGGTCGACAGGTTGTTGATTGGCAGCGGCGAGAAAGCGTTGGCGTGGTGTCATTTTAGTGATGCGTGATTTTTACTGGGATCGGCTGCTTTAGCTGCCTTTGTTGTGATGGAAAGAGCTTTAGATGCGTGGGGCAGCTAAAGCAGCCCGTCCTGGGTTGTAGGTGTTGTATCGCTGATCGGGGTTAAATATTGAATTTCAGTATTTCATATCCGCCCAATCCTGAGGTTTTAGAAAAACTTCGTAGAGTTCGGCTTCCGCGGTGTCGGGCTCGGGCTGCCAATCGTAGTCCCAGCGGACTAGTGGGGGCAGCGACATCAGGATGGACTCGGTGCGGCCCTTGGACTGCAGTCCGAAGTGGGTGCCGCGGTCATAGACTAGGTTGAACTCGACGTAGCGCCCACGGCGGTAGAGCTGGAATTGGCGCTGAGCATCGCTAAATGGGCTGTCTTTGCGGCGCGCCACAATGGGCTGGTAGGCCGGCACGAAATGATCCCCCACAGATTGCATGAAAGCGAAGGCCTGCTCGAAGCCACCTTCGGAGTAGTCGTCAAAAAAGATGCCGCCGATGCCACGCGGCTCCTCGCGGTGAGGGAGGTAGAAATATTCGTCGCAGATCTGCTTAAATTTCGGGTAGAGTGTTTCGCCGAAGGGAGCGCAGGCTGCTCGCGCAGTCTGGTGCCAGTGGATCGCATCTTCGCGCACGCCGTAGTAAGGGGTCAGATCGAAGCCTCCGCCGAACCACCAGATTGGCTCGCCATCCTTTGGTTCCGCGTAGAAGTAGCGCACGTTCATGTGCGTCGTCGGCACCTGTGGATTGCGTGGGTGCACCACCAGTGATACGCCCATCGCACGAAAGCTGGCACCCGCGAGTTGTGGCCGCTTGGCGGTGGCGGAGGCGGGCAGTTGACTGCCCCGGACATCGGAAAAATTGATGCCTGCTTTTTCAAAAACCTTGCCCTCGGCCATCACGCGTGAGCGTCCACCGCCGCCCTCTTCGCGCGTCCAGCTATCTTCTAGAAAGCTAGCTTGGCCATCTTCGGCTGCTAGTGCGGCACAGATGCGATCTTGTAGATCGAGTAGGTAGGCGCGGACTTTTTCTGGTTGTGCGGTTTGCATTGCGGGCGAATGTTGGCTGAGTCGAAGGCATCCGACAAGCTCTGGAACAATAAAATGGCAAACTCTCATAAACTCCCTGATTCGGTGATTATCTTTGGCTGTGGCTATGTGGGCACGGCCTTGGCTCGGTACCTGCGCGCGCGCGGTGTGCGGGTTGGCGCGTTGACGCGTAACCCGGAGCAGGCGGCCGCGCTGCGTGAACTGGGTCTAGATGAAGTGGTCGTTGCCGAATTGGATGCCCACGAGTGGCACACACGAGTGGTCGGGCGCTATCAAGCGGTGGTGAATTGTGTCAGCTCGGGCGGTGGGGGGCTGGCAGGCTATCGTAAATCGTACCTTGCGGGGCAGCAGTCGATTTTGGACTGGGCCCGATCGCAGTCGATCGACAGTTATGTCTATACCAGCAGCACATCGGTGTACCCGCAGGATGGCGGAGTGACGGTGGATGAAGCGGTCGATACCAGTGGAGCACCGGCAACGGGGCAGGTGTTATTGGAGTCTGAGGCTTTGTTGGCCGCTGCGGCTGATTTGCCGAATTGGTATGTGCTACGCCTGGCTGGCATCTATGGGCCAGGGCGCCACTATTTGTTGGATCAAGTCCGTACGGCCCGTGGCGAGATCCCGGGCCGCGGCGATTACGCGCTCAATATGATTCATCGTGAGGACATTGTAGCCGCGATTGTTGCGGTCATCACTGGCAGCGCGCCAGCTGGCATTTATAACATCGCCGACGATACGCCCACGCTGAAGGCCGAGGTGCTGCACTATTTGGCAGAGCAGCTCGGTTTGCCGGCACCTGTCTTTAATCCCGAGAATGTTTCTGAGCGTTTGCGCCGCCGTGGCGGGCGGATGCCACATCGGTGGATCAGCAACAAAAAAGCCCGGAAGGCTTTGGACTGGTGTCCAAAGTTTCCGAGCTTTCGTGAAGGTTATGCTGAATTGTTGTGATTAGACGATCTCTTCGACGCCGACTTCAATTTGCTTGCCGTTAATCGTCAGGCCGTAGCGCTTTTGGGGGCCATTGCTGCTGGCTGCCGGTGTGGCGGTTGCCGCGGCTGCTTTGGGAGCTTCCGCAGGCATGGCCACTGGCTTGGGCTTGGGCTTGGGGCCTTCGCCTTTTAGATGTTTCTCCAGCTGTGGTGGGAACATTGCGTGGATGACGCAGTGCTCGTCGTCGCTAGGGAAGTTCTTAGCTTTGAGCTCCTTGCGTAGGTCGTCCATGTGCTTGTGCTGGGCGCCTGGGGCCTCCACGGGGCGGCAGCTGATGGGCTCTTTGCCCGCTTGCTTGGCAGCGATCTTTTGCACTTCGGGGTCCACCTCGGCAGGGCATTGACCATAGTAGCCCAGCGCGATGTCGGCAGCTTGCGGCGACATTTGCTTCCAGCGACCAAACTTGACGTTGAGGAAGGCTTGCATGCCAACGATTTGAGAGGTCGGTGTGACGAGTGGAATCCAGCCGAGCGCTTTACGCACGACAGGGATCTCACGGAAGACGTCTTCGAACTTATCTTCCATCTTCTGCTCTTTAAGTTGTGTGCGGAAGTTAGAGAGCATGCCGCCGGGCACTTGATATTCAAGCGTATCGACGTCGATCACCTCATTCTTGTGACTGGTGAACTCGCCCATCTCGGCGTAGACTTTTTCCAGGTGGGTGCGCACTTCCCGCAGCGACTTGCGTTGTTCGTCGGAAATTTGTGGGCAGCGCTCGTGCCCTTGCAAGATCGCGAGCATGCGCGTGGTGTCGGGCTGGCCAGTGCCGTTGGCGAAGGGCGAAACGGAGAGGTCGATGGCGTCTACACCAGCGTCGATGGCCGACATGTAGGTGTTGGTGCCGAGGCCGGCAGTGTCGTGGGTGTGGATCCAGACGGGGATTTTAACCTTCTTCTTGAGACCGTCGATGATGGCAAAGGCTTCCATTGGCGGGATTAGGCCGGCCATGTCTTTCAATACGATCGCATGGGCTCCCATCTTTTCGAGCTCGACCCCCATCTCGATGAATTTGGCGACTGTGTGCACGGGGCTGCTGGTGTAGCAAATCGTGCCGTGGGCCTGAGCCCCGGCCGCGCGGCAGGCGTCGATCGCGCACTTCATGTTGCGCGTGTCGTTGAGCGCGTCGAAAATACGGAAAATGTTCATCCCGTGATCGGCGCTGGTCTTAATGAAGGCCGTCACCACATCGTCGGGGAAGTGGGCGTATTGCACAATGTTCTGGCCGCGTAACAGCATCATGTGCGGCGTCTTGGGGCAGGCCTTTTTAAGTGCGTCCAAACGGTCGAATGGGAATTCATCCAGGAAGCGCAGGCCGGAGTCGATTGTGGCGCCGCCCCAGGTTTCCAGAGCGCCGAAGCCCCAGTTGTCAAGTTGCTCACAAACTGGGAGCATTTGCTCGGTGCGCATACGGGTGGCGGCGAGGCTTTGGTGGCCGTCGCGCAGGACGTTGTTGTTAAGCTGAACTGATTTCATAATGTGAGATTATTAGATAAACTTTAATAATGAACTTGTGTTGATCAAGCCTTTTCTTTGAGATTCCCGTAATGATGAAAGCCAAACAGCCATTCCATGTAATGACGAAGCCCGCGGGGCCGTTATGCAATTTAGACTGCACCTACTGTTTTTATCTAGAAAAGGTGAAGCTTTTTCCGAAAAACCATCCGTTCAAGATGAGCGATGATTTATTAGAAGCTTATATTAAGGGCTACATTGAAGCGCAACCCGGGCCTGAAGTCAGTTTTGCCTGGCAGGGCGGGGAGCCGACTTTAGCAGGTTTAGCATTTTTCGAGAAAGTTGTGGCCCTGCAGGCACGTTATGGGCTCGGCAAAAAGATTGAGAATGCCTTTCAGACCAATGGCACGCGCTTGACTGACGCGTGGTGTGCTTTTCTCAAGGCGCATAACTTCCTAGTTGGGATCAGTATCGACGGTCCGGAGCACTTGCATGATGCCTATCGTGTCGATCGCAAGGGGCGTGGCACCTACCGTGAAGTCGTGCGTGGGATCGAGCTCTGTAAGAAGCACGGCGTCGAGTTTAACACGCTGACGGTGGTGAATGCCAAGAACGTGCAATACCCCTTAGAGGTCTATCGCTTCCTGCGCGAGATCGGTTCGCAATTTATACAGTTCATCCCGCTGGTTGAGCGCCGTGCCGACAGCGACTCCAGTCAACTCGGGCTAGGCCTGTCGCATCCGCCCGATCTATCAGCTGCCAGCACGCTGCAGTTTGAGCCGCAAGTGACCGAGTGGTCGGTGCCCTCGCGTGCCTTGGGCGACTTTTACAATAAGATCTTTGATCGCTGGGTGCGGCGCGATGTCGGCCGAGTCTACGTGCAGCTCTTTGATGTGACGCTCGGCAAGTGGGTGGGAGCGCCCGGCGGTGTGTGCATGTATGCGGAAACCTGTGGTCGCGCGCTCGCGATGGAGCACAATGGCGATCTTTACGCTTGTGATCACTACGTGTATCCGCGCTACCGACTCGGCAATGTGATGAACCAAAGTATCGCCTCGATGGTGGATAGTGACCAAATGCGTGAATTCGGCGAAGCCAAGCGCAGTCGCCTGCCCAAGCAGTGCCGTGAGTGTGAGGTGCGCTTCTGTTGTAATGGCGATTGCCCGAAACATCGCTTTGCGCGGACCAAGGACGGGGAATACGGAATCAGTTACCTCTGTGCAGGGCTCAAGCAATTTTTCAAGCATTCCGGGCCTGCGATGAAGCAGATGGCGGAGCTCTATCGGCAGCAGCGTTCGCCAATGGAAATCATGAAGAAATAAAAAACTGCAAAAAAGGCCGAACGCGCTCTTGACAAGAAGGCTGTGAGAAAGAGCATGTCCGTTCTTTCGCAGAAAGGATCAAGAGATATTTCTCTGTATGGTGGCTATAGCTCAGTTGGTTAGAGCATCGGCTTGTGATGCCGAGGGTCGCGGGTTCGAATCCCGTTAGCCACCCCATCCTTCGCTTTTTGTTCCAAAAAGCGGATTCGCAGTATGACTTATCCTGTCGGGAATATACTGGGTATACCTCTGATTTGAGACAGCGTTTGAGAGATCACAATGAAGGTTGTTGTGATTACACGCGTCCTTTTAAGCCTTGGAAGGTGGTCTGGTACTCTGCCTTCGACTGTGAAGCGAAAGCGCGAGCTTTTGAGAAGTATTTGAAGTCGGGCTCGGGTGTTGCTTTTGCTCAGAAACGTTTGTGGTAGTTCCTGAGCTGCTTTTGTAATCGTACTTTCTGTCGTGCGGCAGACGCCCGGATCACTTTTTGAGGGCGGCGTCAAACCAGTTACTGCCGAAGTCGTTGTTACTGGAGCGGCGATCGCCTCGTTGGCCACGCTGTTGTCCCTTGCCAGGCTGGGCGCCGCGGCTTTTGGGGGCGACCGTGCGCTCTTTTTTGCCGCCGATTTCGGGCTGCTTCTTCATGGAGAGTGCGATGCGCTTGCGCTGGAGGTCGATTTCGGTGACGGTGACCCGCACCTTGTCGCCGACTTTCACGACTTTGTTGGGATCGTCGACGAAGTTGTCAGAGAGCTGGCTGATGTGGACCAGTCCGTCTTGGTGCACACCGACATCGACGAAGGCCCCGAAGGCGGTTACATTGGTCACGATGCCGGGAAGCTTCATGCCGAGTGTGAGGTCGGCTGCTTTCTCGACCCCCTCGGCAAAAGCAAAGGCCTCAAACTGCTTGCGTGGGTCGCGCCCGGGCTTGGCGAGTTCTTCCATGATGTCTCGCAGAGTGGGCAGGCCGACTTCGTCGGAGACGTAATCTTCGAGCTTAATTTTTGCGCGTGCGCTGCTGTCTTGAGTTAGGTCATGAACTTTACAGCCTATGTTGGCGGCCATTTGCTCGACGAGCGCATAGCGCTCTGGGTGCACGCCGCTCTGGTCGAGGGGGTGCGCGGCGTCGCGAATACGTAGGAAGCCAGCGCACTGTTCGAAGGCCTTGGGGCCGAGTCGGCTGACTTTGCTAAACTCCTTGCGGGATTTGAAGGGGCCGTTCCCTTGTCGGTGTGCGACGATGTTGCCCGCGATGGATTCGTTGAGGCCGGATACGTAGGAGAGCAGTTGCTTGCTGGCGGTGTTGATCTCGACGCCGACTTTGTTGACGGAGGAGATCACGGTGTCGTCGAGTGTGCGCTTGAGTGCAAGCTGATCCACGTCGTGTTGGTATTGGCCCACACCAATGGATTTTGGGTCGAGTTTGACCAGTTCCGCCAGCGGATCCATCAGCCGGCGGCCGATGGAAACGGCGCCACGCACCGTCAGGTCTTGATCGGGGAATTCCTCGCGAGCCGCTTCAGAGGCGGAGTAGATCGAGGCGCCCGATTCGTTGACGCTTACAATCACGATATTTGCCGAGAGTCCCAAGCCGCGGAAGAAGGCCTCGGTTTCGCGGCCGGCTGTGCCGTTGCCGATGGCGATGGCTTCGATCTTATATTTTTCAATCAGCGCCTTGGCTTCAATGCCGGCGCGCTCGACTTGAGCGGCGCTGCCTGTGCAGAAAAGCACGTGGTTGAAGAGTAGTTGCCCTTGAGCGTCGAGAATCACGGTTTTACAACCGGTGCGGAAGCCGGGGTCGACGGCCATGGTGCGCTTTTGTCCCAGTGGGGAGGCGAGCAAAAGTTCGCGCGCGTTATCCGCAAATACCTGGATGGCGGCTGCGTCGGCCTTCTTTTTGGCCTGCAGCCGCACTTCAGTTTCCATCGAAGGGCTGAGCAGGCGCTTGTAGGCGTCGGCGATGGCTTTTTTGACTTCGTCGGCGGCGGGGCCGCGTCCTTTGAGAAATTGCTTTTCAATCATCACGATCGCGCTCTCTTCTTCGGGCAGGATGCGATGGAACAGGAAGCCTTCTTTTTCGCCGCGGCGGATCGCCAGCACTCGGTGGGAGGGGGCATTTTTGATCGGTTCCTGCCAGTCGAAATAGTCGCTGTATTTGGCACCATCGGCTTCTTTGCCGGGGAAGGCCTCGGAGCTTAGAACCCCATGTTCCCAGAAGAGTTTGCGTAGTTTTTCGCGGATGTCGGCGTCGTCGCTAATCCATTCAGCTATGATGTGGCGTGCGCCAAGCAGTGCGGCGTCGGCGTCGGGCACTTCCTTTTCGGCATCGACATAGCTGCGCGCTTGTTGCGCGGTGTCGTTGGCATTTTGGTTCTCAAAAATATGTGTGGCCAGCGACTCGAGGCCACGTTCGCGGGCGATCATGGCCTTGGTCCTGCGTTTGGGGCGGAAGGGGAGGTAGATGTCTTCCAGTTTGGCGAGAGTCCTGGCTTCGGCAATTTTGCTTTTCAGTTCGTCGCTTAGCAGGCCGCGTTCATCGAGTGATTTCTTGATGGATTCACGACGACTCGCTAGGTCGGCGAGTTGTTGCAAGCGATCTCGAATCGAAGTAATTAGGACTTCGTCGAGCTCGCCAGTCTGTTCTTTACGGTAGCGAGCGATAAAGGGAACGGTGCCGCCTTCAGCGATCAGTGCTGCGGTGGCAGCGACTTGATGAGCCTTGAGGCTCAGTTCTTCGGCGATTTGATCAATAAATAGGTTCTGCATGGGTGGTAAAAAGGCGCTCCCGATTTGGGTATCGTGGGAAAGCGGACGACCCTAGTACAGATGTTCTATAGGGAAAGCAAAACTGTGGCTCAAACAGCGTTTTTTTAGAAGGCGAGGTCGTCGATGTATGGAGCTCGCTCGTCACCGACCAGTTCTTCGACGTAATCGACCGTGGTGGGACCAGCGCTGGTGGTGCCGCCGGTGTAGTTGGCTAGCGACTGGTCATAGCGGAAGGAACCACTACCTGTGAGTTCTATGTTCTTGCTGATAACGGAGCCGTAGATGTCGGAGTTGCCGGTGACCTTCACTTCGGCATTGGGCGCATAAATGATGCCACTGAATTGTCCGTTGTTGAGGAAATCGAAATTTTGTGTGCCTGTTGCGGTGCCCCAAATCTGTAGTTGTTGGGGAGAAACTTCGCTAAAGAGTCCTGCACCTGTGATCGCCATGTCGCCAGCGAGGTAGATCGTGACTGTGGCGTCGTCAGCCATTTCGATGGTGCCGCCCTCGATTACTTTGAGTGTGGTTTGGTTCTCGTTGGGTAGATTGATCACGACGTCGCCTTCGATGCGCAAGGTCGCGCCCGCTTTGACTTCCAGTTCATCTAAATTGAGAATGGTGAGAGTGTCGGGGGCGCCTAGAGTTTCTTCATCTACGTAAACGTTTTGATACCAGGTGGACCATTTATTGCTGACTTCGCGTCTATCGGTGTAGGGGAGCTTATAATCGAGCCGAAGGTCGGTAGGGGTGAGGCTGGGCACGGTAATTTCTTCGAAATCTGCGGTGAAGCCCGTTGAGAGCGCACCTGTTTGAGTGGAGACCAGCCAGCCGTTTTTCTTCCAAAGTTCGTCGGTGTCGGACGAATCCCATTCGCTCATATCTTTAGGCCCGACTTGGCCGCCCCATCCCACGTCGAGGCCGCTGTAGTCAGCTGAGCCGACGGCTGCCGTGCCATATACATCGGAGCTGCCGATTGTGATGGCACCGGCAGCGGTACTCGCGGTGGCGATGGCCACCTTGTCAGTCGCTACGCCGCTGCTGTAGGGAATGTAAGGAGTGCTGGGGTCATTGTCTGGGTCAGAGACCCAGCTGTCAAATTTGACACCTCCGCTGGCTTTGATGAAATCTTTGGTCAGCATGCCATAGGCAAAGAGCCCTTGTGCGCTCGACGCTGAAATGCTGGCATACATGTATTTCTCGATAGGAGGGCCGGTTGGCTGACTGATTGATGATTTGACGACGACCTCTGGCGAGTCGCTCGAATAATTGTAGACGGAAATTTTAGTGGTCGATTTTATGTTGCCGGTAAAGGTGATTTCATCGAGTGTTTTAAGGGCACTTTGGCCTGTGATGGTCCAATTGCTCCAATCGTAGTTATTCTCTGACTGCAGCATAATTGCTTGCACGGCATATTCGACTCCTGACTCAGCAAGGTTGATGGCGGCCGTGTTGTAAAAGACGCGGTTGGATTGTTTGAGTGTTTGGTTGCTCAAGTTCAGATAGCCAGGTATCGCGATCACTGCGAGTAGTGTCGTGAAAATCATGGAGATGATTAAAGCGCTCCCTTGTTTAGATGTGGCGCCCCTGAATGGTTTAATATGTGTATGCATAGTCCTTACGGGGTTGGAGTGTCTTTATTTCTAAGAATGTAGCGGGCCGATGCGATCTTTGCCGTGGTTGGGGTGCCTGCATTGGTATGTTTGCTAAATTCACCTACGATTTGTAGCATCTTTGTGTTTTCGTTGAGAGGAGTTAGGCTGATGCCCTGAATTATGGGACTGCCAGTAATATCGTAAGCAAGAAAGTCAAGCTCGCTGACATTGGAGGCTAATACGACACGTCTGCTACCTGTTTCTTGCCGTGTCACCTCTTGGCTGTCGGGGTCGTAGGTGTAAGTATAATTGACCCCCTTTTTGAGAAGTTTGAAGCTGTTGCTATTAGACCACGTGATTGACTCCGCTTCTCTGACGTCGCGCGAAAAATTTTGGATTAGTTTTCCCGTTTCTATATCGAAATCGGAGTAATCAGACGCCACTAATGTGGCTCTCGCAAAACTGAGGTAGAAGGTGATGACGACTGCTGACAGAATCATGGAAAGGCTCACTGCAACCAATAGCTCCGCAAGTGTCATCCCGGAGGTCGAGGCTCTCTTCTTGGCTGTATTTATCGCGGTGTTACACATGAAATCGTAATCTAAAATTGTAAGGCTGGTAATTAAGGCCGTAGACCATAGTAGTAGTCGTGCATCCCGTTTTCGGCGTAGTTAAAAACCATGGCGAGTTGATGCGTATCGTCCTTTATGCCTGTCCACTCTGCCGATAAACGAATTTGTAGCAGTCCTGATTCACCATTCGGAACTGTGATTTCTCGTTTGAACACGAACTTGTCGGGCTGAACCTCAGGAAACTGTATGGTCTCCGATGCGGTAAAAGTCGCAGATCTCGCCAGGTTTTGAAGGGCCGACCAGTTGAGTAATCTGATTTGTTCCGCTTCATCTTGTAAGACCTGGGTGACATAAGAGGTCGCGCGCGCTGTATCATTTTGCAGCATACCTATTCGCAAGCATATTGCGGATGAGGCCAGGCCAAGCCCTATAACCATAATCGCCACCATGATTTCTACCAGTGTGAATCCGCGAGTCTGCCGGCATGCAAGTTTTCGTGCCGTCGGAGTCTGGGGAGGTGAATGTGGCGTGTCGATCTGCATGTTCTAAGGCATTTTTTATCGCTAGCTAGGCGATGTCAAATGTCGCTAGTACTAGCATAAATACCACTAACATACAATCGTATAGTGTATGAACCTCATTTTTACAAGATTCTTAATATGATTGTAGGCGCGCAGTCAGCGACTACGCAGAGGCATCGTTTGGGGCTCAGGATGCTTTGAGAGACTGGTAAATTTCCTTGAGCGCGGCGAAGTCTTGGTCGCGAGATCCGCTGAGGATGGTATGGTTGTAGAGTTCACTTTGTTGCATCTCTTCGACGGCGACTTGCATGCGGCGTTGCACTTCGTCCTCGGCGTCGGTACCGCGTCCCCGTAAGCGAGCTTCGAGCTCAGCGATGGTGGGGGGCATGATGAAGACAGTGGTGACCTTGCCTTTGAGTAGCGGGTCGTTTTGTGCGGTATCACGCATTTGAGCCGCGCCTTGCACATCGATATTGAGTAACAGGTCCACTCCGGCTGCCAGCTTGTTTTGCACTTCGCTTTTTAAGGTGCCGTATAAATTGCTATGAACGTGGGCGTGCTCGTAAAAGGCGCCCGCATCGATTTTGGCCTGAAAGCTTTGGTGGTCGAAGAAGTAGTAGTCGATGGTATCCACTTCGCCCGCACGCGGCGCGCGGGTGGTGGAAGTGACGACGCGTTGCACGCCTGGCACTTCGGCGAGCATGCGGTCGCACACGGTGGTTTTGCCGCTGCCAGCGGGGCCTGATACGATGATGAGGTGACCTGTATTCACAGCCATGGTTTCGATCGTTCGGTATTATTGGGTGTTAGTAAGTGAGGGCGACTCCGAGCAGGAGCAGGCCGTAAGCTGCGAATACGCCACCAAAGATGCGTGGGCGTGTTTCCTTGTTGTAGAGCCACTCAAAGAAATCGCGCAATTTGTAGGGGTTGGAGCCTAGTATGAGAGCCGCTACGATCGCGGCATATACAAATGTGACTAGGAAGAGTCGAGTGGCTGGCAGCTCCATGTAGGC
>MDTD01169923.1_pt1 | contig 11990 bp, 13 predicted proteins | sample 811221 | NCBI WGS metagenome assembly MDTD01 (sample SAMN05326646, study PRJNA326480) | marine metagenome | isolation source: seawater | place: Pacific Ocean: South West | collected 2011 | reverse complement strand
TTTCAGCAGAAATACAATACATAGTTCACAATGAGGCAATTTTTCACCCTGCTGCTACTCGTTTTACTGGCGACTTCTTGCGCCGAAAAGTCAAAGATACCGGTATATGCTTGGACCGGTGGGCCCGGTGAGGCAACCGATCAAGAATTGAAGATCCGGTTTAAAGATTATAAAGACAAGGGCATAGATGGGTTGATGTACAACGGCGGCCATGACCCCGCCACCTACAAAAGGGTAGGGGCCATTGCCAAAGAAGTGGGATTGGAGTTCCACACATGGATACCCACCATGGTGCAGGGCAAAAATCCGAAACTGAAACCCGAATGGTACGCTACCAATCGATTGGGCGAATCAGCCCTTGAAAAGCCGGCCTATGTGCCCTACTATACTTTTTTATGCCCCAACAAAGAGGGGGTACAGCACTTTTTGGCAGAACTTTACGGCAGTGTGGCCGAGGTCGAAGAGGTCGATGGCGTCCATTTGGATTATATCCGGTTCCCAGATGTGATCTTGGCACGTGGACTTTGGGATAAATATGGATTGGTAATGGACCGCGAATATCCGCAGTACGACTACTGTTATTGTGAACAGTGTACCAATGATTTCATGGAAAAGACCGGAATCGACATCAAAGAGGCCGAAGACCCGGCTCAGGTACCGGAATGGAAACAATACCGTTACGATTTAATTACCAATACGGTCAACAACCTTACCGAAGTGGTACATGCCAAGGGAAAAAAAATAAATGCAGCGGTTTTTCCAGGTCCTTCAATCGCCAAAAAACTGGTGCGCCAAGAATGGAACAACTGGAACTTGGATGCCTTTTACCCCATGAACTACAACGATTTTTATCTCAAGGGACCTGAATGGGTAGGCGAAATGGTGGCCGAAGAAGTTGTGGCTGCCAATGGCAAGCCGGTTTATAGCGGACTTTTTATCTGCCCCAAACCTGAAAACAAAACCAATGAAAACGACCCTGAAAACCACGGCTTGTTGCCCGAAGAGCTGGGCACGGCCATTGCTGTTTCCATGCAAAACGGGGCCAAGGGAATATGCCTGTTTACCCCAGAACGCATGACCGAAGCCCATTGGAAAGCCTTTGAAGAGGCGATTTATAAAGACTATTCAGAACAAGAGTAAAAGGGGTTTATTGGTTTTCTGTAATGGTAAGGACAGTTGCTCGGTTTTATCGGTTCGAGTAGGTTTTCACGATATCTGAAACATCGTTGTATTTTTTCCATGATTTGGGCCGCTTATAGTCCAAACCTGATTTCATGATTTTGGCATCCGGATAGTTCTGTTTGATGTTCCTCCAAGTGGTGTCTTCCCAGTGAATGGCTTCGAGTTTTTGCAACCCTACCCCCTTCAAAGGTCCTGAGACCGCTTTGTCTATCAAGGGCCACCAAAGGCTTTCGGTTTCCCTGTCCCAAAGAATGAATCCGTCCAAACCATCCCAAACATCGGGGTCGTAGTAAGTGTACCCGCTCACGGCAAAGGTGAAGGTCTTATCACCATAGGTGCGTTTGTAAATGGCACCCAAATCAGCAAGAATACAGTAGGCGGCAAAAATGGGCTCACCATCCAAAACATCGTTGACCACCTCATGCCGGGTCAAATCTCGAACGGAGTAAGCCTTTACCTCACCCCCTTTTTTGGCCACCAAAAAACGGCTGTCGTCTCTCCAGTACCTATCAGCTTCCATGACCGTAAGGTACGTGGGTTGCAAAAGTGCCGGAAAACGCTCCCGGCCCAATCCGTAGTGAAACTGCCCGGGATCCAAATCAAGATTGTCGATGATGAAATGTTGATCATCTTCAGATCCGCCATAGAGCATTCTTGTACCATGCATTTCAAAGAACTTACCATTGTTGAACGCACTAGGGCGTTGGGCATTCAAAATAAGGGGAAGGAAAAGAATGAGGAAAAAAACAAGAAATCTCATAGCAAAAGTTTTGAATATGTTTTTGGTAGTGAGAATGCTTTGAAAATTACAGATACCACGCCTAAAATTTTAAAAACGCTTACACTTTTTTTATGATGCAAAAAAGGCCCAGAAGTTTTCTGGACCTTTCTTCGGTTGGTTTGGGTAGGGTGAATCGTTTATTGTCGGCTTGCCGCTTCAACGGTGCCATCGGTACCACTAAGATCTTTTCTGAAACTCCATAGTTCGCTTTTCTGGCCATTGGTCGTGGCCTCAACATCTTTCAAGAATTTTTGAAAACTACCGGCACCATGAACCTCTTCAAAATATTGCGGAAATTTGTCTTCTTTCCCCATCCAGGCCATGGTGTCGAAGAAGTCTACCCAAGCAAAGTCAAGTCCTTCTTCATTTCCCAGCTCATTGGTATATGCGCCATGTATTTGGTCGGGCATTTTTTTAGCGTACAGTTCGTGCACTTTTTTGACGACATTGTTCATGAAATCCATGTCTTTGAAACGCTTTACGTCAACCATGAATACAGAAAGGTTCTTTAAGGTAAAATCTTTGGAGAAATTGGAAAGTTCGGGGTGGAACTTCCAATAGTTGACGTCAACATCACCGGTCAAATGGGGTACCACGTTGGCATCCCAATCACCATCATGGCCATCGTCTGAAGCGGGGCGCCCGTCAAGCGCGCTCCAAGGCAAAGGCCCCATGTTCCACATATATTTGCCCGCATTTTTTCCACTGTTGATAGAATAGACAATGGCCTGGTACGGCCCTGCCGGGTGGAATTTTTTGTTGTGGGCCGCTACTGCCTTTTCAAAGGCTTCGGTGTGTCCTGGCATCACGCTCAGCATCACGTTTTGAAATACCAGGGGTTCTTGATAGTCTTGCGCCGATACCAAAAATGGTAACAGCAATAGTGTCAATAATACTCGTTTCATCGTTTGTTGATTTTAGTTGTTTGCAATTATTATTAGGATTATCCTAGTTCTCTGTTTCTTTTGGCACCAAGCTGCTCAGATCAAAATAGTCAGATAGGGTGGCAATCTTACCGTCTTCATTAAAGGTGCTCAGGTTGAAGAACTTTACGCCCATTTCTTGGCCACTTTCGGTGTGTGTCGCCGTCCACGTGCCATATGTACGGATGACATTGGCTTTGGTTTCGGCCGTTTCCTTCGGATAAACGGAACCAGAATAAAAACCACCAACCGTACCGTTATCAGCCGTGACGACACCCTCATGGTATCGAATGTTTTCAAAATTGTCATGATAGCCCTTGATGGCTGCCAAAAACTCTTCTTTGCCCACCCATTTGTTGCCATTGTAGTTTGGCGGGCTGAATTTGAGCGTATCGGCCAGCATCGCCTCTTGTGCCTCTATATCTTCATCGGCATGCGCCTGAAAAAAGGCACGTATGGTCTCTACCTTCTTGTTAAAATCTGCATGGTCAGCAGTTGGTTCCATCTCGGTTTCAAGCGATGTGTTCTCGTTGGTTCTTGCTTGCTTGCATGAAACTGCCGTTAACACGGCAAGCATGATAAGAATTTGAAATAGTGACTTTTTCATTGTTGGATATATTTATTGGTTTGTGGTTTCATAAAGTTGTCTGGTATCGGCATATTGCTGAAATGCGGTTGCCTTGCCATTTTTGATGGTCCAGAGATGTGCCGCTTGAACGTCTAGCTTGGCGCCATTATCCTTTCTTTCGGCATTGTACCGTAAGGTGGCCAATACCTTGTCTTCTCCGACATCGTGTAAATTGATGTCTTCAAGGGTAAAGTATTCATACTCTTCCCCAACGCGGGAGAAAACGCCGTTTAAGACAGCGTCTGGCCCTATGTAAGGGTTGCCGTCTGCCCATGGATTGCCTTCGGCCTCGTTCCATACCACCTTGGGGTCAAGTGCTTCCAGTACAGCAGGAATATCACCTGTGGAGAACGATTTGTACATGTTGTTTATGATACTCTTATTTTCTTCGGGCGATAGATTTTTCATAGCATCGATTTTTTGGAGCTCAAGCACCACCTCAGTTGGATCCCACAAACCTACTTCACGAACGATTTTGCCTTCTACAAAACGATAGGTCAGGTGTATCGGGATGGTAACCTCTTTGCCCGTTGCCGCCAATGTTGCTTTCCAGTCTAACCAACAGTTGACCCAAGTCTCACCATCATCGGTGACCACCATTTCGTATTCCTGATCTTCTTCAAGAAAACTTCTACTGGAATAGTTGACATCGTTATTTTTATGATAGGCCATGGTTTCAGCAGGTGACATCGCATTATCTTTGGTATTATATCGTGTTTGCGAAGTATCTGCATACATACTGGTATCGTAGTTTTTTGTGTTGTAGTTCGCAATCAATTTTTTCACGTTATCAATTTCAGGCGAATTCTGTGTATAGCGTTCAGGGCCTTGATTGCAGGCCATGAACAGCATTGATACAACTCCGATAAAAATTACTTTCTTCATAGTTTTTGTGTTTGTTTATATTGTTATTCCGGTTTGTGCACTTCCAATTCAATCTCAACAAGAAATTCTGGCAAAGCCAATTCTTTTACACCTAACCAAGACCCCGTCGGGAAGTGATTTTTATAGATTTCGGTCCGGTAACCGGCTACTTCCAAAAACTTGGGCATATCGGTGGTGAACACGTTTTCTACCACTACATCATCGAAGGTGCATCCGTAGTGTTTCAAGATTTTGTCGAGATCGGCATAACAGTTTTTCATTTGTTGCTCCATATCACCGACCGCAGTTGGGTTTCCTTCATCGTCCATGCTCACGGCACCGGAGATTTTAATGGAATTGCCAATTTTTACCGCGTGTGAATAGCCATAGGCCTTTTCAACTTCGGGCCGCAACAGAAAATAATCAGGTGCGTGCATTTCGATTTCGACATTCTCTGACTGTTCTGCCGTTTCTTTTTCCTTTTCTTGTTGATTGCACCCAAAAGTTGCGGCTAGAAGTATGGCGGAAACAATGGATATTCTCAAAAAGTGCTTTTTTATCATTTTTGAATTGGTTTCAATTAAGGAGTACGTTTGAATATTAATTGGTTTAATTTGATGGCGCATAGGCCAGATCCGGCCGCATTTGGCCCTCATCCGTTTCATAGCGCAGCACGTACTTGAACATTTCACCAAACAGTTTTTTTCCTTCTTCGCCCAGCAATGCCTCGTTTTCTTTCGATTGTCGGGCATAGTCTTCTGCATCTTTGGCCGATACTACGGCCACATAGTAATCGCCCTCGGCGCCGAAACCATTGTGGTAGATACGGTAGTACTCCTTAGAGCCCTTTTTTTCAAAGAGCGCCTTGAGTTCTTTCAGTTTTCCCTTTAGCTGTTGGATATTTTCGGGCGCAACGTACAAACGGTGCCATTTTCGATAGTTTTTGCCTTCGGTGTTTATGTCAATGCCCTCTGGCATATAGGTAAGTTCTTCGTTCAAATAGACGATGTAGTCGCGGTGTACGTCATAACATTTGTTAAAACGCTTGAAGATATCGCCGAAGGCTTCATCTCCCATTTTTTCCCGTAACGGGGCAAACACATTGTTGTCAAGTGCCGCCATGTTCTCAATGGGCGATATGGTCAAATACTTGTTCGTGGTGGTCGAAGCAATGTTCCAGTTGACATCTTGCAGGTTGTGTGTTTTACAGGCCTCCATAAAGTCTTTGGAAACGGCCTCATACTCTTGAATCATCGATGGTTTAACCTGGTCTTCGTGTATGTAAAAGGCTTGGTTTTTGCTTTGTTGGGCATGTATGGTGTTGATGAACAACGACATGGCCATAAATAATAAGGTTGTTTTCAGTGTTCTCATGACTGTTTGTTTATTAAGGTTGTGGATATTTATTTGCTATTGGTTCGAGGGTGAATAGGCCATATCAGGACGTATACGCCCCTCAACGGATTCATACTTGATCAGGCTGTCCATGAAATCGCCGTACATCGTTTCCCATTCCTTGCCCAACAACTCGTTGTTGGCAGCTATCTTATTGGCATAATCTGCGGCATCTTTTGCAGCGATGGCGACCATGTAGTGCTCGCCCCGATAACCGAAGCCGGTTCGATATACGCGATAATCAAGTTTGGATCCCTTGCTTTTGAATAGGTTTTTTATGGATTTCACCTTTTCTTTCACGGCATCACCGTTTCCGGGAGCGTACTGAAAGTAATGGAACTTTCGATAGGGCTGTCCTTCAGGTGTTTGGGTGATGCCATCGGGCATGTAAGACAGTTCCTTGTCTAGATGCAGCACATAATTGTGTTCAACATCATAGCACTTGTCCATCCGATCAAAAAGGGCACCCATTTTGTCGGCCCCCATCTTCTCGGCAAGGGTCTTGAATACAGGGCGTTCGACATCGGCCATTGAGCTTATGGGGCTCACCCACATATAGCGGTTGTCGACCGTATTTGAAACGATGACGTCCAACCCTTGTATGTTGTGTTTTTTCATGTTTGAGGTCAGTTCTTTGCAAACCGTTTCATACTCGGCTACCATACCGGGCTTTACCACATCTTCATGTACCCAAAAAGCTTGGGTGTTTTGCTGTGCTTGTGACAGTACCGGTATCAAAAGAATGGCCGCTAGAATGAGAATGAATGTTTTGAGTGTTTTCATAATTGCATTGTTTTGGTTGTTTAATTGTTTAAGAAATTATTCGAGTGCCGGGGGTACCAGCGTATAGCCCAATTGTTGAAGTAGGTCAAGTTCATTGTAGTAGACTTCCTCACGGTACAATTTGCCATCAGAATCAAAAGAGAGTAGGCTCATACCGCTTACTTTTGCTTTTTTGCCTGTGGCACGAAACTCACCGAACACGCCCGTATTGGTACCGGTAAAGGTCCAGTGCGTAAAGAGTTGGTTGTCTTTTATATAGGTGTTTTTAAGGTGGATGTTTAAATCAGGAAATGCCGTTAGATAAACATTGATATGCGCCTGTAGCTCTTTTTGGTTTCCGGCTACTTTGATGCCATTTAATGTTCTGGTGAAATCTTCCGTTGAGATAGGGGCCAGAAGTTCTAGGTCCTTATTGTTCCAGCAAGAATCTACCAAGGTGTTCAAATTGTTCTTTATGGTGTTTTCCATGGTCATCATCCCCTCTTGTAAAAGCCGCTCTTTTCTATTACAGGAAGCCATTATCAATACAACAAGGGCGATGGTAAGAAGGGGAGGTTTCATTAGCGTTTGAATAGTATTTTTTGGCCATTCGCAACGAATAGATTCATTTCTTGCCCGCCCACCAAACGAATTGTGACGAAGAGCCCGATTTACTGTCCGAACACCCATTTTTCTTTATCGGGCGATAACTGGCATTAATTTCGTACTTTTAGTAGCCTTGTTCCCCGGCCTTAATCAAAAGGAAATGGGTCACCGTTCGCTGAAAGCCCTGTTGTTCTACGCAGCTATGATTTTGAGCTGTACGGTTGGCAGTTCCCAAATTGTTGATTTCAGCGGCGAAAACCCCTACAAAAGAGTATTTGAACAGACAGACAACTTTGGGGGGTCGTATTTAGAGGTTCTCGAAAAAGCCTATCCGCAGGCAACCAATGATTCCCTTAAATTCTTAATGCTCAACGACCTTTCCTATTACTGGCACACCCGAGACTTGCTGAGAGCCATGCATTTTACAGAAGAGGGCCTGAAACTCACCGAAACGAAACAAGACAGCCTTTGGCACGGCAGGTTTCAGATAACCCAGGGAGCCATTTTACTTCGGATGGAAAAACTGGACAGTGCCCAATCGGTGCTGGAAGACGCCAAGACCAAGGTGCTTGAAAAAGACCTAGCTTTTTTGAACACGCAACTGGGCTATGTGTACGAACGCCGCGGACAATTGGACAAGGCCGCCGATTATGCAATGGAGGCACTCGCTTTGGGCGAAAGGCTGAACGACCAAAAGGCCATAGCCTTGGCCTTCAGCGATCTGAGCAACCTTTTTTGGAAGCAATCAAAATTCGAAAAGGGGTTGGAATATGGTCTAAGATCAGTCCAGATTTTCGAAGAAAGAGGTATAAATGACCTTGACTATGATTTTACCCTCTATGTGGTGGGAAACAACTATTTGGCGTTGGACAAATATGAAGAGGCCCAGCGGTATTTTGAGCATACCATTGCCATTGGCGAACGCTATGGTTTCTATAACAATTTGAGCGATGCCTATATCTCTTTGGTCGACCTATATGCCTATCTCGGTAAATTTGATGAGGCAGAATTGGCCGGCACCAATGCCCTGAAATATGCCGAGTTGCTCAACAGCAACAACTTTATGGTGATGCGTTCATGGCTGTCAATAGGCAAATTGCAAAACCTGCAGGGCAAATATATTAGCGCCATTGAAAGCCTACAAAAGTGCATCACCATTGCAACAGATGACTTTGGCGACGAGTACTACCTGAGCCAGGCCTACGAGAATCTGGGCAAGGCATATGCGGGCAACCACCAATATCAAGAGGCCTATAATGCCTTAGCGGAGTACGACAAATTGCAGAATCTGATTTTTACGGCTGATTCTGACCATCGTATGTCGATGCTGCAAACAGAATTCGATGTTGCCAACAAAGAAGGTACCATTCAGCAACAAGAGACACTGATAAAAAAACAGCGTACACGGCAAACCCTCATCATCATCATCACCTGCCTGTTGCTGCTGTTACTGGTGTTATCATATAAGGCCATACAGAACAACGTGCGAAAGAACCGGTTGCTACAACGGCAGAACAAAGAGAAAGAGTTCTTGTTGAAAGAAATACACCATCGGGTAAAGAACAACCTAGAGATTGTTTCAAGCCTGTTGTCGCTGCAATCGGCACAAGTGAACGACCCCAATGTCGTAGCAGTTATGCAGAAGTGCCAACAACGGGTGCACAGTATGAGCATGATCCACCAAAAACTATATCAGGGCAAGAGCATATCGGCCATAGAGATGAAAGACTATTTTGAAAATTTGGGTAGTTACATTTTGAGCACCTACGGAATGACAGGCCAAATCGACATCATATATGACATGGAAGCGATTGAACTTGATGTTGATATGGCGATACCTATAGGTTTGATAGTCAATGAATTATTATCAAACGCCCTTAAATATGCCTTTCCCGAGAAGGCAAAAGGGCATATCACCGTAAGCCTAAGGGAAGAAGGCTCACGGGTGCATTTGAGGGTGGCCGATAATGGTATTGGGAAAATCATGAAGAAAGGGGCTATTGGATCGGGTTTTGGAACCAAACTGATACAACTGCTCACCCAGCAATTGGACGGTAAAATGGATTTAACCATAGAAAATGGGACTTCGGTCTCTTTTGAATTTCAACTTCATAAAGCAGCATAGATATGAATACCAAGACACGTATATTGATAGTTGAGGATGACATGATCATAGCCGCCAATCTATCGTTGCAACTGACAAAGTTGGGGTATGAGGTAACGGGCATAGAATCGAGGGGCGAAGAAGCGGTCGTTCATGCGCGGGTCAATACACCTGATATTATTTTGATGGACATAAACCTAAAGGGGAGCATTGACGGGATTGAGACTGTTAAAATAATCCAACAGACACATGACATTCCTGTTGTTTATCTGACCGCCAATACCGATGACGCCTCATTCTTTAGGGCCAAAGAAACCCATCCGGAAGCCTTTGTGTCGAAACCCTTCAACCAGCTCGACCTGCAGCACACCATTGCCCTGGTTGAAGATAAAATCTTGACCGAAGAAAGAGCAAGCCAAAGGCCCAAGACCGATATGCAGGTAATGGGCGACCGTATTTTTGTCAGGCACAAAGGCAAGATGAACAAGTTGATGCTCGATCAGATCCTTTATTTGGAGGCTGATAGAAACTACACCAACATAGTGACCGAGAAAGGGCATTATCTGCTGTCGAGCACCTTGAAGACCTTAGAGGCAAAGTTGCCCCAAAACTCCTTTTTGAGGGTTCACCGATCGTACATTGTCAATGTCAAAAAATTGGATGCTATTGCCGATACCCATCTCGAGATCAAACGCAAAGTGATCCCCCTCAGCAAATCGAACAAAGAACTTTTGTTGAGCAGTATTCGAACCGTTTGATCAAAAGAAACCCTTTTAAAATATTGTTTGGTAATCAGAACTGTAGTTTCGGACAGAAAAGCTTCGTGTTCGTCCCCATTCAGTTTGTTTTGCGGCCATGAATGGTTAGAATATGGTTCAAGCACTGAAAATCAGTTCTATTGACCCGTCTGCCAACCGGTGGGCGACAAAACAAAAATCATGAAAAGATTGTTGATTATTATTGTCATTATGCTGCTTGGCTCTGAAGTGAAAGCGCAAGAAAAATTGTACCTGGTCTTCGAATTCATGAAAGTCGATAATGAGCAAGAAGCAGCCTATGCCGAAACCGAGGCGTTTTGGGAAAAAATCCAACAACAGCGCGTTAAGAGTGGCGATATTACCGGTTGGGATTTATGGTCGTTAAGTCCGGGCGGTGAAATGCAGGGTTTTCAGTATCTAACGGTTTCCCTTTACAACGACCCGGTAAAAATGATGGACGGCAGTAGTTGGAGCAACCTGGACGATAGGGCAAAGGCAGCCTATCCGAATATGTCCGAGGCAGAGATCATGAAAAAACTCAACCATTCATCAAAAACACGGGATTTGGCCGTTAGAATTTATCTCGAAGAAATAGATGGCACGAAAGACGAATTTGATATGCCTCTCGGCACAGTGGCGTCCCTCGCCTTGATGAAGGTCGATCTCCCGCATTGGGGTACGTACGAAAAAGCAGAATCTGAAGTCTTCAAGCCCATGCACCAGAAATCGGTTGATGCGGGCCGAATGGCCAGTTGGGGGTTGTTGCGCTTCATGTCACCAATTGGCAGCGATACTTACGCCTCACACATTGCCGTGAACATGTACAAAGACATGCAGCAGATGTTCAGCGAAACAACTGATTACACAGAAGGGGCGACCGCCCAAGAAACAAAAGCCATAGAAGATGGACTTGCCACCAGAGATATGAAATATGTCTATATTGCCAACTTGATCAAAAAGGCGCGTTAATCGTTCTAGAGGACGCAACCATCATAGTTTAACCTAAAATGTAAGCCCATGGCCCAGCCGCTGTGGGCCTATTTTTTACTGTTGCATCTTTAGGTAATAATCCGTAGAATGTTTGCCCGAGCCATAGAAGAAGAAAAAGCAGCAAACCAAAAGGGTCACCAAGGCCAACATGAGGTTGGCAATGTTCATCTCACCAAAAAAATTGGTAAGTACGGCCCCGATCAATATGGGAATCTGCGCCGCCACGGCCCATCGGGTGAGCAACCCTATCACAATCAAAAAACCACCCACAAAGTGTGCAGGCGCCACATAGTGTAGAAATATCATGCTACCGGGAATTTTTCCAAAGGGCTGCATCAGTAGCCGCATCTGCTCAGGATCTGACAAGAACCCCACACCCTTTATAAAAAGAAAAACCCCCAAAGCGACCCTCAACAGATCGATTGGATAATAGGTATGGGCGTTGGCCCATTTGTTCCATTGTTTGATTCTTCCCATGGGAGCACTATTTAGCCTTGATTAAGGTACTCATTTACAGCGATATATAAAAGAAAAAAATAAAGAAATTTTCAGCGGTTTCACCCTTTCGTTGAGCCGCAGTTCATATGTAAAATTCAACAGTTCGGTACATCTTTTTACCAAGAATCAAGGGGCTTGAAGACTTTTGGGGCATCATTGATCAAAAAACAACCCATAAAAAATCAAATCAAGAAACGAACAGTCATGAAAAACTTATTGCCGACCTTACTGCTTTTATTTTCATCGCTTTTAGGCCTGGCCCAAAATCAAATCGCTGGGCAGGTGACCGATAAATCAGGGAATCCCATTTCAGGTGCGAACGTCTATCTCGAGGGTACCTACGATGGTGCTTCGACCGATGTGGACGGAAACTTCCATTTTGAGACTACCGAGAAAGGCGACCAGACCTTGGTCGTCTCCATTTTGGGCTATGAGACCCATTATGAAATGGGCAACGTTTCGTACTTCAGCAACCTAAAAATCAAGCTGACAGAAGCCA
>MDTD01011247.1_pt1 | contig 11991 bp, 10 predicted proteins | sample 811221 | NCBI WGS metagenome assembly MDTD01 (sample SAMN05326646, study PRJNA326480) | marine metagenome | isolation source: seawater | place: Pacific Ocean: South West | collected 2011 | reverse complement strand
TCGCGGTCGAACAGCTGGTCCATGCTGAGCGATCCGTCGGCAATCGCGGCTTCGGCGACGCCGGCGACTTCCGCGGCGAAACGGCGCGCCTGTTCGACCATCCGGCTGTCGTCGGGCGAAAGGTCCGCCTTGACCAGCTGGTCGAACATCTCGCTTGCGGTCATTTCCAGATCCTCGATCCGGGCATGCGCCGTACCGAGCTTGGTTTCGTTGACCGTGACCGCTTCGTCGAAGTCGTCGAGCACACCCTGCACGCGGTGGACATGCCCCGAAATGGTGGCGGTGTTGCGCGCAATCAGGTCCTGCTGGCCGTCGACCTCGAGCAGCAGTTCGGTGACGCTGCGCATGGTATCCTCGATCGAGCCGACCGAGTTCTTCGCCTGGCTGCTCGCTTCCGCGCCGCTTTCGATCTTCTCGATCACCTGGCCCGCTTCGTTGCCGAGCGTGTCGATCGTCCGCCCGATCTCCTCGGTTGCCTTGCGGGTCTGGCTGGCAAGCGATTTCACCTCATTGGCGACGACCGCGAAAGTGCGGCCCTGCTCGCCCGCGCGCATCGCCTCGATCGTCGCATTGAGCGCCAGGATGTTGGTCGTCTCGGCGATCTGGTCGATTTCCTGACTGGAGCGGCGCACCTGGTCCATCGCCGCGGCAAAGCCGGTGACATGCTGGGTCAGCGTTTCGACCAGGCTGAGCAGATTGCCGATCTCGTTCAGCGAGTTGTTGATCATCGTCGAACCGTGCCTGAGCCGTTCGATCGCGCGTTCGGAGAGCAGCCGGGCCTCGTCGCTCGCTTCGAGCACCTTGCGCTGATCTTCGTCGAGCGTCCGCACGGTGCCCTGCAACTCGCCATATTCGCTGCGCAGGTGGCCGAACGAATCGATCACGCCCTGGACGATACCCGCCACATCGGAACAGCCGACGGTGACCTTGCCGCAGGCGGCCGGAATTTGATCGAGAGCGGACGCGCCGCCCTTGTCGATCGCGCTGAGTTCCATGTGCTTACGACCCCCTTATTCATCTTGATCAGCGAGGTTTAGGCGCTGATGGTTAGTGGAGGGTAAAAATCGGTTGCGATTCACACACTGGTGCACTCGCCCCACACGCGCTAAGCCGTTCGGCATGTTCTTCAATTTCGTCGACGAGCTTCGCTCTGCGGGCATTTCCGCAAGCTTCAAGGAACACCTCACGCTGATCGAGGCGCTCGACCGCGACGTGATCGAGCAATCGCCCGAAGCCTTCTACTACCTCAGCCGGGCGACCTTCGTGAAGGACGAAGGGCTGATCGACCGGTTCGACCAGGTGTTCCAGAAAGTCTTCAAGGGCATCCTCAGCGATTACGGGCAGAACCCCGTGGATGTCCCCGAAGACTGGCTGAAGGCGGTTGCCGAGAAGTTCCTGTCCGAAGAGGAGATGGAGAAGATCAAGGCCCTGGGCGACTGGGACGAGATCATGGAGACGCTCAAGAAGCGCCTCGAGGAACAAGAAAAACGCCACCAGGGCGGCAACAAGTGGATCGGCACGGGCGGAACATCGCCCTTCGGCAATTCGGGCTACAACCCCGAGGGCGTGCGGATCGGCGGGGAAAGCAAGCACAAGCGTGCGGTCAAGGTGTGGGAAAAGCGCGAGTTCAAGAACCTCGACAACACCAAGGAACTGGGCACGCGCAACATCAAGATGGCCCTGCGGCGCCTGCGCCGCTTTGCCCGCGAAGGCGCCGCCGACGAGCTCGACCTCGATGCGACGATCGAGGGCACGGCCAAGCAGGGCTGGCTCGACATCCGCATGCGGCCCGAACGGCACAATGCGGTCAAGCTGCTGCTGTTCCTCGACGTCGGCGGGTCGATGGATCCCTTCATCAAGGTGACCGAGGAACTGTTCAGCGCGGCCACGGCCGAATTCAAGAACCTCGAATTCTTCTACTTCCACAACTGCCTGTATGAAGGCGTCTGGAAGGACAACCGCCGGCGCTGGCAGGAACGCACCAAGACTTGGGACGTGCTCCACAAATACGGGCACGACTACAAGATCGTGTTCGTCGGCGATGCGGCAATGAGCCCCTACGAGATCACCCATCCGGGCGGCAGCGTCGAGCATATGAACGAGGAAGCCGGCGCCACTTGGATGCAGCGCGTGACCAGTACTTATCCGGCTACCGTGTGGCTCAACCCGGTGCCCGAAAAGCAGTGGAGCTATTCGCAGTCGACCAAGGTGATGAAACAGCTGGTCAACGACCGCATGTATCCGCTGACGCTCGACGGGCTCGACGACGCAATGCGCGAACTGAGCCACAAGACCGGGGCATGAGGAAACCCCGGGCGTTGGTTACGCCCGGGGTCGTTGCTTCCAGCGGGTAGCGGGCCAAGCGGCCCGCCCCGGCTAGTCCTTCTGATCGAGTTCCTCGTTGAGGCGCAGCGAACAGCGCCAGAAGAAGAACGCCGGCAGCAGCCCGAGGAACGTCGCGCCGTAAAGCACGTAGCGCACGCTTTCCTCGCCATAGGCGGGCTGCAGCAGATCGGACATCATCCCGAAGAACAGCGGTCCCAGCCCCAGCCCGATGAGGTTCTGGAAGAACAGCAGCACGGCGGCCGCGATCGCCCGGGCGCGCAGCGGCACGAGGCCCTGCACGCTCGAATAGGTGGGGCCGTAATAGAGCGAATTGCAGATCGTCGGGACGATCAGCAGGAACAGCGCCAGCAGCCAGTTGTCGGTCATGAAGGCGAGCAGCGCGAAGGGGATCGTCACCACCATGCCCACCGCGGGCGCGGTGAGTACGTGGCGGCGGTTCTTGGCGCCCCAGCGATCGGCGATATAACCGCCCAGGACCGTGCCGGCGATGCCCGCCCCGCCATTGACCAGCCCGAACCACAGCCCGGTTTCACCCGGGGTCAGCCCGTGCGTGCGCTGGAAGAAGATCGTGATCCAGGTCACCTTGCCGTAGGCGAGGAAGGCCGCGGCCGAACCTGCCGCCACCAGCAGGACGAAGGCGCGCGAGCTGAACATTGCCTTGAGCGCGGCCTTCATCGGCATCTGTTCGGACGACTGCTGTGTGCCGGCCTGCATCATCCCGGTGCGCCGGGGATCCTTCAGATAGGTGAAGACGACCACGGCCAGCGCAATGCCGGGAAGCCCGACGATCAGGAAGGCGTTGCGCCACCCGACCGAATCGGCAAGCAGGCCGCCGATCAGCATGCCCAGCAGCGTGCCGATGGGGATGCCGAGCGCGTAGAAGGCCAGCGCGGAGGAGCGCTTGGAGGGTTCGACCATATCCGCGATCAGCGAATGCGCAGGCGGCGTGCAACCCGCCTCGCCCACGCCCACGCCGATCCGCGCCAGCAGCAGCTGGATGAAATTCTGCGCCAGTCCGCACAAGGCGGTCATGGCCGACCAGATCGCCAGCGCACCGCCGATCAGCCATGGCCGGTTGGTGGTCGAGCGATCCGAGAAACGCGCGATCGGCAGGCCCAGGATCGTGTAGAACAGTGCGAAGGCCAGGCCCGTCATCAGGCCGATCTGCGTATCGCTCAGACCCAGTTCGAGCCGGATCGGCTCGGCCAGGATGTTGACGATCTGCCGATCGATGAAATTGAAGATGTAAACTATCAGAAGGATCCACAGGGTAACCCTGACCGATCCACCAGTCTGCCGTGCTGCCGCAGTCGCCATTATAACCTCTCCCGAAGCGCGGGTATGCCCGTCACTTTCAAGTAGGCTCGCCTTCCCGGGGCCTTAGGTCAAGACCATTGATCGAAAATCGAACTTGCGGTCGGGTAGAAAAGTTTGCCGCTGTCGAACCCTGCGACCGCGTACGGACGGCCGGTGCCGCCCGGCCGGTCAGCTGTAGGCCAGATGCGCTGCGATCGATTCGCGCCAGGCGGCTTCGTCCGCGCTGGCGACCCGGTCGAGATCGTCGGGAACGGCTTCACTGTCGTCGACCCATTCGCGCAGCACCGAACCCCCGTTGATCACATCGATCGCCAGGCGGTCGAGTTCGTATTCGTAAGGGAAATCGCGCCAGATCGGATAGTCGGGATAGAGAGCGCGGATGGCCTTGAAGGCCAGCGCCTGCAATCGCCACGGGCGGAACGCGTGGTGATCGTAGAACTCGCCTTCGGCATGGATCATCAGCCCGTTGCACAGCGCGCCCGCGTGCTTGTGGAAAGTCGGTTCGAACCAGCATTCGCGAAGCGCCGAACCCCGCATCCAGACCGGCGCCAGACGATGCATTTCGGCCAGCACTGCCTTGGCATCCACGTCGGGCGCCCCGAACAGGACTTCCAGCGGCCGGGTCGTCCCCCGGCCCTCGCTCAGCGTGGTGCCTTCGAGCATGACTGTGCCGGCATAGGCCCGTGCCATGTTGAGGCTGGCCGCATTGGGGCTCGGATTGATCCAGATGCGGCTTTCGGGCCAGCCATAGCCGGGGGCACGGCCGGGCGACCAGCCCTGCATCTCGATCACCTGCAGATCCACGTCGAGCTTGAAATGCGCGACGAACCAGCGCGCCATTTCGCCCATGGTCAGCCCGTGACGCATCACCATCGGCGCGGCGCCAACGAAGCTCTCCTGACCGGGTTCGAGCAGGGTTCCTTCCACCGGCCCACCGGCGGGATTGGGGCGGTCAAGCACCCATACGGACTTACCCGCCTTCGCCGCCTCCTCGAGCAGATACAGCAGCGTGGTGACGAAGGTGTAGATCCGGCAGCCGAGGTCCTGCAGGTCGAACAGGAAGACGTCGGCGCTGTCCATCATCTGCGCGGTGGGGCGCCGTACTTCGCCATAGAGGCTGAAAACGGGGATGCCGTAGTGCGGATCGACCTCGTCCCCGGTCTCGACCATGTTGTCCTGCTTGTCGCCCTTGAGCCCGTGCTGCGGACCGAAGGCGGAGGTCACATTGACCCCGCGGTCGATCAGCGCGTCGAGCGAATGCGTGAGGCCCGCGGTTACCGAGGCTGGATGCGCGACCAGCGCGACCCGGCGCCCTTCCAGCGGCTTGCGCAGTTGCTCTTCCGTGACGAGCCGATCGATGCCGAATTTCATGGCGCGCTAGCTGCCCCAAGCCGCGCGGTGAAGCAAGACGGATCGTGGAAATCGGGCGCCTCTCTGCCATGAGCGAGCGCCCAGTAGCTCTTGTGCCCGCCGGTCTCCTCGATCACGCAGCTGATGCCCATCGCGCATTCCGTCTGCGGCAGCCCCGCGGCGGGCAGCGCGGCATCGAAGATCGCGAACTTGCCGCCCGGGCGCATCGTACAGACCGCATCGCGGGGCATCGGCCATTCGCTCATGCCGTCGCGCGGGGCCGAGAAGCGGTAGGCATTCCAGCGCTCGGAGGGCGACAGATTGAATTCGTGATAGGCGGTGTCCCCATCGGGCCGCAGGAACAGCTCGAAGCAGGTGGTCTGCCACAGTCCGTCGGAGCGGCCCTTGCCGGCAAATCCGGGGAGGACGAGATCATGCGCAGCCTCGATCCGCCAGCGCAGCGTCAGCCAGTTGGCATCGTGCGCGGTCACGCGCGCCTCCACCGCCGTTACCCCCAGTGCAGGGCATGCCGGATGCGGTTCCAATCGATAGATTTGCATGCCGCCCCTTACCTGCTAGCGCGCGCCTCGTCATGAACAACTATACGTCCGAACTCATGCGCGTGCTCGACGAGCGCGGCTATATCCACCAGGTCACCGATGCCGCAGGGCTCGATGCGCTTGCCGCCAGGCAGATCGTCCCCGGCTATATCGGTTTCGATGCCACCGCGCCGTCGCTCCACATCGGCAGCCTGGTCCAGATCATGATGCTGCGGCGCCTCCAGCAGGCGGGCCACAAGCCGATCGTCTTGATGGGCGGCGGGACCACGCGGATCGGCGATCCGACCGGGCGCGACGAGAGTCGCAAGATGCTCACCGACGAGACGATCGCAGCCAATATCGAGGGGATCCGCACCGTCTTCGAACGGTTGCTGACCTTCGGCGAGGGGCCGACCGATGCAGTTATGGTCGACAACCAGGACTGGCTGGGCGAACTCGGCTATATCGAAATGCTGCAGAAGGTCGGCACACATTTCACCGTCAACCGGATGCTGACATTCGATTCGGTGCGGCTGCGGCTCGAGCGCGAGCAGCCGATGACCTTTCTCGAATTCAACTACATGATCCTGCAGGGATACGACTTCCGTCACCTGGCGCAGGACATGGGCGTGCGGCTGCAGATGGGCGGCAGCGACCAGTGGGGCAATATCGTCAACGGGATGGAGCTCGGCCGCCGGATGGATGGCAGCGAGCTGTTCGGCCTGACCACGCCGCTGCTGACCACCGCCGATGGCGGCAAGATGGGCAAGACCGCCTCGGGCGCGGTCTGGCTCAACGAAGCGCAGCTGCCGAATTACGACTTCTGGCAATACTGGCGCAATGTCGACGACCGCGACGTGGGCCGCTTCCTGCGGCTGTTCACCGACCTCGACCTGGCTGAAATCGCCCGGCTCGAAGCGCTCGAAGGCGCGCAGATCAACGAAGCCAAGACGGTTCTTGCCAATGAAGTAACCACGCTCGTTCGGGGTGCCGAAGCCGCGCGGCTCGCCGAGCGCACCGCGGCCGAGACCTTCGCCGGCGGCGGCGCGGGCAGCGATCTGCCGACGCTTGCTGTGGGCGCGGACGGCATGCGGATCGGCGCGGTGCTCACCGAGCTCGGCTTCACCGCTTCGAACGGCGAGGCCAAGCGAAAGCTGGCCGAAGGCGCGGTCAAGCTCGACGGGGCAGTGATCACCGAACCGGGGCATCTGGTAACGGTCGCGCAAGGCGGCGAATGCAAGCTCAGCCTGGGCAAGAAGAAGCACGCAATCATCCGCGCGCAATAAGCGGCGAAGCGAGCATCAGGAACGTCGAAAGGCCCCGATTGTTTACCATTTGGAAGACTTTTCCGCGCATAGTATATTTCGTCTTAAGCACTTCAAAGGGAACACCAGCATGACTGTCGGAGCACAACTGAGCGTAACCGACCAGCGCCGGATGGCGCGTCATCCGGTCGACCATCCCGTCATCGCCGAACATTTCGGAAAAGGCGACGTGCACCTGCATATCGCCAACGTCTCCTCCAACGGCTTCATGATCGACAATGCGGAAGACATCGCCCGCGGCGAGCGCGTGATCGTGCGCTTGCCGGTCATCGGCCGGATCGAAGCCTATTGCATCTGGATCCGCGACAACCGCGCCGGCTTCCAGTTCGAACGGATCATCCGGGTCGACGATTTCCTGGCGATGATCGACACGCTGCAGCCCAATCCGCGGCTGCGCAAGCTGCGCTGATTTCCAACCGCTTCTTCTAGAACGACAAGCAGGCCCGTCTTCACAACCGAAGGCGGGCCTGCCATGCGTCCGGGGTGAACGACACAAGCAAGCTTTCCCCCGACGCATCGCCCCTCAGGATCGCGAACTTCCGCGCCTACTGGCTCAGCCGCCTGACGATGACGCTGGCGCAATATGCGATGATGCTGATCATCGGCTGGCAGACCTACAATCTGGCACGCGACGGCGGGATGGGGGTCGGCGCGGCATCGGGCCAACTGGCGCTGATCGGTCTGCTGCAATTCATCCCGCTGTTCCTGCTCACGCCCTTTTCCGGCTGGGCGGCGGATCATTTCGACCGGCGCAACATCGCCCGCCTGACCGTGCTTGCCCAGCTGGGCTGCGCGGGCACCCTCGCCTGGTTCACCTGGAGCGAGACGCTGACAGTGACCGTATTGTTCGGCGTGGCGATCGTGCTCGGGATCGTCCGCGCGTTCAACGGTCCCGCGCTGTCCGCGCTGGCCCCCAATCTGGTACCCAAGACGATCCTGCCCAACGCCATCGCGCTGTCGAGCATCGCCTGGCAGGTCGGGATGATCGTGGGCCCGGCGATCGGCGGCTACACCTACGCCATAATGCCCGCCCTGCCCTATATCACCGCCTTCGCGCTGTTCGCGGTATCGCTGGCCGCGCTGAGCTTCATCGGCAAGGTGCAGCAGCCGGCACGCGCGGCGAACAGGCGCCCGATCCACCAGATGGTCGAAGGGCTGCGCTACGTGGTCCGCAACAAGATGGTGCTGGGCGCGATCACGCTCGACCTGTTCGCGGTCTTTCTCGCCGGGGCGACTGCGCTGTTCCCCGTCTATGCCCGCGATATCCTGGAGGTCGGCGAAACCGGGCTGGCGCAGCTGGCGATGGCGCCGGCAGTGGGCGCCGCGCTTACCGCGCTGTGGTTCAGCTTCCGTCCGCTCAAGACCAATGTCGGGCCCAAGATGCTGTGGGCGGTGGCGGTATTCGGACTGGCCACGGTGGTCTTCGGGCTCTCCAAGACGATGCCGCTCAGCCTCGCCATGCTGTTCATCATCGGTGCGGCGGACATGTTCAGCGTCTATATCCGCCAGTCGCTGATCCAGCTGCACACGCCCGACGATAAGCGCGGCCGCGTGTCCTCGGTCAGCCTGCTGACGATCAGCGCGTCGAACGAATTCGGCGATTTCTTCTCGGGCAGCCTCGCCTTCCTGTTCGGCCCGGTGATCGCGGTGGTCGGCGGCGGGGTCGGCGCGATCGCCACGGTCGCGCTGTGGTCGCGAATTTTTCCCGTCCTGCGGACAACGCGGACCTTTGACCCGCCTGACGAATTGTTAGACACTCCCCCCGAAGAGAAATTGCAGGAGCAGATGCCATGAAAGCCGACTCCGTCCTCGCCACGATCGGCGATACCGCCCACATTCGCCTGTCGCGCCTGTTCCCCGACCACGAGGTCTGGGTGAAGAATGAGCGCGCCAATCCGGGCGGTTCGATCAAGGACCGCATCGGCCTCGCGATGATCGAGGATGCCGAGGCGGCGGGCAAGCTCAAGCCCGGCGGCACGATCGTCGAACCCACCAGCGGCAACACCGGGATCGGCCTCGCGATGACTGCCGCGGTCAAGGGTTACAAGTTGGTGCTGGTCATGCCCGAAAGCATGAGCGTCGAACGCCGCCGGCTGATGCTGGCCTATGGCGCGACCTTCGACCTGACGCCCAAGGAAAAGGGCATGAAGGGCGCGATCGAACGCGCGCAGGAACTGGTCGAACAGACCGAAGGCGCCTGGATGCCCAGCCAGTTCGACAATGAAAGCAACTGGAAGGTCCACGCGCGCACCACTGCCAAGGAAATCCTCGACGATTTCGCCGATACGCCGATCGATGCGATGATCACCGGGGTCGGCACCGGCGGACACCTGACCGGTTGCGCCGAAGTGCTCAAGCAGAGCTGGAGCGCGATGAAAGCCTATGCGGTCGAACCGCAGGGCTCGCCGGTCATCAGCGGCGGCCAGCCCGGCCCGCACCCGATCCAGGGCATCGGCGCCGGCTTCGTCCCCGACAATCTGCACACTCAGGCAATCGACGGCGCGATCCAGGTCGATCCCGAGGATGCCAAGGAAATGGCCCGCCAGTGCGCTGCGAAGGAAGGCCTGCTGGTGGGTATCTCCAGTGGCGCGACATTGGCCGCAATCAAGCAGAAACTGGCCGATCTGCCTGCCGGATCGCGCGTGCTGGGCTTCAATTACGACACTGGCGAACGGTACCTTTCGGTGCCCGATTTCCTGCCCGAGTGATGCCTTTCGAGAAGGTCGGATATGAAGACGGCGCGGTCGCGCTGACCGCGCTTTACGCGCGGCCCGCCGCCCCGGCCCGCGCCGCGGTGGCGGTCTATCCGACTTTCATGAACACCACCCCCGCGGTCGAGGCGAAGGCCGCCGCACTCGTCGATGCCGGTTACGCAGTGCTGATCGGCGATTTCTACGGGCCCGAAACCCCGTCCGATGCCGACCAGGCTTTTACCGCCATGGGCCGGCTGCGCGGTGACCCGCCGACCATGCGCCAGCGCCTGCGCGCCACGCTCGATCTTCTGCGCCGGCTCGAACCCGATGTGCCGCAAATGGCGATCGGTTTCTGCCTCGGCGGCATGGCAGTGCTCGAAATGGCGCGCGACGGGCAGGATCTCGCTGCCGTGGTTAGCTTTCACGGCCTGCTCGAAACCGCCCTTCCCGCTGACAAGCCGATTATACCGCGGATCCTGGTGTGCCACGGCGATGCCGATGCGCTGGTCCCCCGCAGCCAGGTTACCGGTTTCTGGGAAGAAATGGACGCGGTGGGGGCCGATTGGCATTTCCACAGCTACGCAGGCGTCGAGCATGGCTTCACCACGCCGCGCATGCGCGATGGCTCGCCTAATCCCGCCTATGACGCGAGTGCCGACCGCCAGAGCTGGGCGGCGATGCATGCGCTGTTCGACGAAGTGCTCGGATAGGGTAAGCGCCCTGACGGAATTGCCGCGCGAGGTCCGGTAGCAGGCTTAACCGAAAGATTGGACCAATCGGTCGGATGGGGCGGCAAAATCCGCCGCTGCAGCGTCGGGCTTGACGGACCGCAGGCGCGGAGCGGCACAGACCGTGTCGCGCCCGGCCGCTTTCGCTTCGTAAAGCGCCAGGTCGGAGCGGCGGCAAAGATCCGAAAGCCGCTCGCCGAATTGCAATTCAGCCACGCCGAACGACGCGGTAACCGCGGGCGCGTTGTCGAGCCGCACCGGCAGGTCCCGCGCCACCGCCCAACGCATCCGTTCGGCCAGAGCCTGGGCCTGCGCAGTGGTGCGCCCCGGCAGGAGGATGGCGAATTCTTCGCCCCCCAGACGCGCGACCAGATCGTCGCTTCCCACCGTATCGTCCAGCAGCCCGGCGAGATCGGCAATCACCCTGTCGCCTGCCGCGTGGCCGAAACTGTCGTTGATGGCCTTGAACCGGTCCAGATCGAGCGTGATCAGCGACAGGGGCTGGTCGGTCCGCCGGGCCCGGACCACCGCCCGATCACCGTGCGTTTCGAAGCCGCGCCGATTGAGGGCGCCGGAAAGCGGGTCGGTTTCCGACCGGGCGATCATTTCCATCGTCGTGTCGCGCATGATGACCAGCAGCAGCACCAGCGCGAGTGCGATCAGGACCACCGATCCCATCGTCTGCGAGATCGCCGCATAATCGGAAGCGAGATAGGCTTGCGCGTGGTCCGCAGTGCCGATCCACCAGGCAATCGCGGGTTTGGTCAGGTAGACCAGCACCGCGAGGGCGCCGACCGCGACCAGCAGCCGGTCGAGCGCCAGCTTACCGCCGGACCGCACGACGACCGCGACCATCAGCACCTGCATTGCCGCATAGGGGAGCTGGTAGAGGAGCGTCCGCAGCGCCGAGCCGTACGGCAGTCCGAGCATGACGGGGACGAAGGCCAGCCCGGCAAGCCAGACGATCGCGGTGGCGGACCGGGGCAGCGCCGCGCCATAATGCCGGGCGACGCCGATCAGGCCGCAGGTCAGCGCCGCCAGATAGCTGACATAGATCGCCACCACGACCGGAGTGGGCTGCGCCAGCGAGGGCAGAATGAATTCCAGCGCCACATCGATCACGCCAATGCCATAGGCCGCCGCCAGCCATCGCGCGCCGCGAACCGTCGGATTGGTCGACGCCACCACGGTGAACGCAACCGCGAACAGGGCGGCGATGAACATGTTGATGCTGAGTACGAACGCGGCTGTCATAGGCGGGATATCCGAGAAAGGTCTTCCCTAACCGGCAAGTCCGAAATCTTGGTAAACGCACGCGGGTTCGGGCGCGCTGATTTGCTCCGCAGGCGGCGCGTGCCGGGCCGACGCGGCTGCGATCACCACTGCGAAACCCCGCGCAAGCCCCTGCCAGGCAAAGAAAACGGGCCGGGGACTGGATCGCCCCCGGCCCGTCATGCCTTCCTGCGGAAGGTTAAGCTGCGGTCGCGAACGCGTCCTCGTCCAGCGCCATCAGGCTTTCGCTGCCCGCTTCGAGCTTGCGGCGCAGCGCGCCGGCATCGGGCAGGTAGCGGTCCATGTAATAGCGCGCGGTCGCGATCTTGCCTTCGTAGAAGGCCTTGTCCTCGCCGCCTGTGGCAAGCGCGGCCTGCGCGACCTTCGCCATGCGCAGCCACATCCAGCCCAGCGTCACGAT
>MDTD01021784.1_pt1 | contig 11993 bp, 7 predicted proteins | sample 811221 | NCBI WGS metagenome assembly MDTD01 (sample SAMN05326646, study PRJNA326480) | marine metagenome | isolation source: seawater | place: Pacific Ocean: South West | collected 2011 | reverse complement strand
TGGATTCTGTGCCCAAGCCGGACCCCAACATCCGCTGGGAAGGCGAAATCATCCTGCCGCCGGAAGAAGAAATGCGGACCACAGCCAAAGCTGGCTGCCGTTTTTATCCGCGTTGCCCGCAACGCATGGACCATTGCAAGAACAATTTGCCGCCGCTGTATACCGTCGGTGACCGTGGCCATGAAGCGTCATGCTACCTATATGACGAAGAGGTCATGGCGAAGGCATAAGGACCAGCCATTTGTATTTGCTGCCTGGTCGCAATTTGACCAGGCTATTTTATCTAGTGAGTATCTTACAACCCATTTGTAACTACCCATTTGTAGGTTGCTCAAAAAAATAAGGAAAATGATCGTTCTATGAAACACAATATTAACTGGACACCTCAGAAGATTGAGTCCAGGCTCCAACTGATCCAACCCTTGGAGTATCGTAAAAAGCACCCGATCCCACCGTTCCGGTTCCAAACGCTTGCCAGCCCTGACGTAGATCCGCCCATCGCAACGGACATTGACGATAGCAACTGGCCCATCATCGAGCCAAATACCTATTGGGGAACATGGTTTACAGACTTCATCATGCGGTCAGAGTTTGACGTCCCAGAAGGATGGGGCGAAGAAGGCCCGGTCGTGCTATATCTGCCATTAGGAGAAGCGGGCGACTTCAGCCATCCAGAGGCGCTGGCTTATATCGACGGCCAATCATATGCTTCAGCAGATCGCCATCACCACGAAATTCAGCTACCGAGCGTTGTCAACGACGGCAAGGTCCATAAACTGGCCCTGCACGGTTGGACAGGTTTGGGCGGCTGGACACGCGATCCCAATTCCAAGACCAAGCTGTATATGAAGGAATGCGCGGTCGTGCAAGTCGACCAGCCCACCCGCGACTTCATCGCGCGCGTACGCATGGCGCTGGATGTGGCCAAGCTGCTGGACGATAACGACTTCGCTAAAGGGCGCATCTTCAATGCCTTAGACGATGCTTTCAAGGTACTGGATACACGCGACCCGATTGGTGGCGACGACTTCTATAACAGCGTCCCGGCAGCGTTGGACACCTTAATCGCTGGCCTGGATGAGGCTGGCGAACCGCTGGACGTGAATATCATCGGCGTGGGCCATGCCCATATCGATGTGGCGTGGTTGTGGCAACTGGGCCATACCAAGCGCAAAGCAGGCCGGACGTTCAGCAACGTGCTGCGTCTGATGGAACAATACCCGGAATATCACTTCACACAGAGCCAACCGCAGCTCTATAAATACACAGAAGAGGTCTATCCAGAAATCTTCGAGGGCATCAAAGAGCGGGTGGCAGAAGGCCGTTGGGAATTGATTGGTGGCACATGGGTAGAGCCGGATTGTAACGCGACCGGTCCTGAATCCCTGGCACGCCAGTTCCTGCTAGGCCGTACCTACTTCCGTAAGCATTTTGGTGACGTTGATACGGGCGTTTTGTGGCTGCCGGATACCTTCGGCTATAGCTGGGCGCTGCCGCAGCTCATCAAGCAAGCGGGCATGGATTACTTCATCACGCATAAAATGAGCTGGAACCAGTACAACCAGATGCCCAACCAACTATTGTGGTGGCAAGGCATCGACGGCACGAAAGTACTGACCCACTTCCTGACGACGCCTTCCGGCAGTGAACTGCTGCCCTATTCCACGACCTATAACGCGGTCGTCAACGCGCAGGAAGTCATCGGCACATGGGAAAACTTCCATCAGAAGGAAACCTATAACGAGCTGATCACAGCCTATGGTTATGGTGATGGTGGCGGTGGCCCAACCCGCGAAATGATCGAAAACATCGAGAGCCTGACAGCGATGCCGGGTGCGCCAAAAGTCCGCCCTGGCACCGTCAAGGAATTCCTGGAAAACATCGAAGCGACCGTCGCCGATGAGCTACCCACATGGAACGGCGAGTTCTATCTGGAATTGCATCGCGGTACGCTGACCAGCCAGGCACGCAACAAATGGAACAACCGCAAGAGCGAGTTCCTGCTGCACGATGCCGAACTGCTGGCAGCGATGGCCGCGCAGTATGCAGGCTTTGAATACCCAACCGACCTGTTCAACGAAGCCTGGGAACTGGTGTGCTTGAACCAATTCCATGACATTCTGCCGGGTTCATCGATCACGCCTGTTTATGAAGACAGCGACCGTGACTACGCGCACATCCGCGAGCTGGGCGAAAGTGCCCGCGACAATGCGCTGAATGCCCTATCGAGCATCTTCGCCAGCGAAACCAGCGTCCTGGCTGTGAACCCGACCACCTTCACTGGTAATCGCGTCGGTCTACTGCCACAAGCGATTTCCGGGGGGTTGGCCAATGAGCAAGGCGAAGCCGTGCTGACGCAAGCTGTCGAAAACGGCACGCTGGTTGATCTGCCAGAACTACCTGCTTTCTCAGTCACACCGCTGGCTAGCGGCACGACTGCACCCAAGCAATCGGCACTGTCTGTCAGTGAAAAAGATGGCATCATCGTGGTCGAGAACGACTTGATGCGGGTCGTCTTTGAGCACAATGCCGACATCAGCAGCATTTACGACAAGGAAGCCGGTCGTGAAGTGCTGTCCGAAGGCGAAATCGGCAACCAACTGCTGGCGATGGAAGATCGCCCGTTGGCCTGGGATGCCTGGGATGTGGACATCTTCTATGATGATCGCGTCGAGAAGATCGAGCACATTCAGAATGTCAGCGTGATCGAAAATGGCCCGATCCGCGTCACCCTGCTGGTAGAACGCGCGTATCGCAGCAGCACAATCACGCAGCGCATTTACATCTACCACAACAGCAAACGTATCGACTTCGATACGCATATCGACTGGCACGAAAGCCACATCCTGCTGAAAGCCGCCTTCCCGGTGGATGTCCTCAGCCCGACCGCGACCTTTGATATTCAATGGGGTAACGTGGAGCGCAATACGCACCGCAACACGTCCTGGGACTGGGGCCGATTCGAAACAGCAGCCCAGAAATGGGCCGACCTCAGCGAAGGCAATTACGGCGTGGCCCTGCTGAACGACAGCAAGTACGGTTACGATGTGCTGCACAACGTCATGCGGCTGTCACTGCTGAAATCGGCTACGATGCCAGACCCAATCGCGGATCAGGGCGAGCATAAGATGGTCTACAGCTTGTTGCCACATACGGGCGACTGGCGCAACGGCGTTCCTGAGAATGCCTATGACCTGAACGACCCCGTCTTGCTGGTTCCGGCAACAGAAGCGGCAGGCGTCCTGCCTGGTGTGCAGTTGGTTTCAGTCAACAAGCGCAACGCGGTTGTCGAGACGATCAAGCAGGCAGAAGATGGCAACGGTATCATCGTGCGCCTGTATGAAGGCGAACGCAATCGTGGGCCTGTGACTGTCACGGCTGGCTTCGACCTGACAGCAGCCTATCACTGCAACCTGCTGGAAGAAACAGACGAAGAACTCAGCATCGATGGCAACACGGTAACACTCAATTTGAAACCCTACGAAATTGTGACGCTGCGGTTGGTGCCATAACCGTATCTGTGTCACTCCAATCCTCACTACGTCAGCCGCCTCATCATTTGGGGCGGCTGATGTACTTAATGCGTGAAGTTATTTGTTATTGATAGGCATTTTTGGAGGTAGATCATGCGCCTTGGTTTAATCCCGCTAGATGAACGTCCGGTCAATGTCCGTTACCCGCAGATGATAGCTGATATTGCCGGACACGAGGTATTCGTACCCCCGGAAAAGTTGCTTTCAAAGCTCCGTACGCCCGCCAATTCGATTGCTTTGCAAGAGTGGATGCAATCGCAAACGGTCGATGCCTGGTTGGTGTCACTGGATATGATCGGCTACGGCGGCTTGGTCGCCTCACGGATTGGCCATGACGATGTGACAGCAATTTTGCAGCGCATCAATTGGCTACGCGACCTTGGCGATGTGATGCTATATGGGTTTAACGTCATTACGCGCGTATCCAATGCCAATAACAACACCGAAGAGGCCCTTTACTGGCTAAACTACGGCACACGCATTTATCGCTATTCGCAGCTCAAACACCAGCAACAGCTTGGCCAGGATGTCGAAAGCGAATTGGCCCCACTCGAAGCAGAAATTCCGGCGGCCCATCTGGAGGATTTTACGCAGCGGCGGTTGCGCAACCACATGGTGAATCTACATCTGCTGAAGCTGTTTAGCGAAGATGTGTTTGATCTGCTGGTCATCAGTTCCGATGACACCAGCGAATACGGGTATGGCTCCCAGGAGAAAGCCTGGTTGCAGACCTGGGCCCAGCGACTGGCGACAGATGATCCCCGGCTGATGTTTTACCCTGGAGCGGATGAGATCGGCTGTGTGCTGCTGATCCGCGCCATCTTGCAGGGCCAAAAGCCACCTAGCTTTGCCATCGCTTACGCCATCGACGCTGATCGCAACCGGACAGCACCTTACGAAGATAGCCCTATTTCGACCACCGTAGAACGACAGATACGGGCATTGGGCGGCACCGTCAGCGAGGATGTCGAAACGGCTGACTTCATTGTCGCTGTCAATCCACCGGTGGCTGTTGGTCGGGAGTTTGATGATACGTTGCCGGGATATTCCCAGGAAAAGTCACGGCGAGAGCCATATATTCAGCAATTTGTAATGGACATCAACCACTGGCTGGCTGAGGGTCGTCAGGTGATTTTGTGTGATGTGGCCTATCCTAACGGTGCCGATCCGCTATTGATTGAGTATTTATTCCAGCAAGTGGATGTGACGCGGCTGGCAGCTTATGGCGCCTGGAACACAGCAGGCAATACCATTGGCACCGCCTTAGCACAGGGTGTCGCTGCTAGCATGATTTCCACACCGGAGCAGGAAACAGCACAAGCTCGTTTTCTGGCGCATCGCTTTCTGGAAGATTGGGGCTATCAGCATGTAGTTCGGCAGGAGACCATACACTGGATGGGCGACCGCTACAGCGTTCAAGGCATCGCGCCGGAGCACTTCGACGATGTACGCGCCTATATCGAAAATGGCCTTAGAGAGCGCCTCAACCAGATACCGGGGTTGGGTCAGCAGTGGCGGATCGTGCCGGGGTCGATACGGCTGCCCTGGCAGCGCCTATTTGAAGTCGATTTCGATCTGGAGGCAATCGGATGAGAACGCTTAAGTGTGACGTGGCTGTGATCGGGGGTAGCCTGGGTGGCGTAGCCGCAACAATTCACCTCATGAGGCAGGCCTCTGGTTTGCCTCTGAAAATTATCCAGACATCCGCTTCGGATTGGCTGGGCGGCCAGATCAGCAGCCAGGGGGTATCCGCGCTCGATGAACATGCACATATCGAGCAGTTCGGTAGCACATACACTTACGCCGCGTTCCGACGTGCCATCCGGCAGCATTACAAATCTCACTTTGGCGTCGATACCAGCAATCCGGGCAATGGATGGGTCAGCAAACTCTGTTTTTTGCCAGAAGTCGGCAAAGATATTTTGACTGAGCAGTTCGCCCACGCCGATGAGATCCTGTTCGGGTATCAACCCAGCCGTGCCGAAGTAGAAAACAACACCATTCAGTCAGTCATCGTCACTAATGATGCCGGAGACACCATTCGGCTGGAGGCAGATTTTTACCTGGATGCGACTGACCTGGGCGATTTGCTACCACTCACACAAACGGCCTATGGCACCGGGGCCGAGGCGAAGTCAGATACCAACGAACGCGGTGCACCAGAAACAGCACGCCCCCAGGAAATCCAGAGCTTCACGTATTGTTTTGCTGTCGAGTTTTGCCCTGGAGAAAATCACACGATTGCCAAACCAGCCCATTATGAGTTCAACCGGGATAACCAGCCTTATACTCTGACACTACCCGGCCACGATGGGGATGCGCCCATAGACTACCGATTTTTCATCGGCAATGAGCGCAATGATTTACCATTCTGGACCTATCGACGGATACATGATGGGACAATGTTGGGTGGCAACGACATTGCCCTGATCAACTGGCTGGGCAACGATTATTACGGCGGCAGTATTGTCGATGTCCCGCCTGAGACTGCGCAGCAGCATCTGGAAGACGCCAAACAGCTCTCGCTGGGTTTTCTGTATTGGCTGCAAACGGAGTGTCCGCGTGACGAGGGCGGCGCAGGTTATCCAGAGTTGAAGCTACGACCAGACATCATGGGAACCATCGATGGCCTGAGCAAAGCACCCTATGTCCGAGAGGGACGGCGTATTATCAGTGAGTGCCGAATTGTGGCGCAAGACATCGCCGCAGCTAACCATGAGGGCGCCCGCGCACGCCACTTCGGAGACAGCGTTGGGCTAGGCTGGTACCCGCTGGATTTGCATCCGTGTGTCGGCAACCCGGACATTTCCATGTTCACGCCCACCAAACCGTTTCAGATTCCACTGGGTGCGCTCATCCCGATAGAAACGACGAACTTAATCGCTGCTTGCAAGAATATCGGCACGACGCACCTGACCAATGGCGCTTACCGCCTTCATCCTATTGAGTGGAATATTGGTGAAGTCGCTGGGTTGTTGGCGAGCTTTTGTTGCATAAACGGATGTCAGCCGCATGCCGTCTATCGTGATAGGTGGCTACTGTGGCGCTTTCAGAGAGTGTGCGTTGAACATGGCATTCCTCTGGTGTGGATTGATGGTATCCCGGAGGCATATTGGGCAACGACACAACTGCTACTGGTCAAAGATATCACCCTGCCCCAAAGCAACCTATGGCACCATCTGGATGGATTCGACATCCAGGCACCTATTCGGGGACAAATTGATATCGGACAGTTGCAAAACCTAGCTGACGATATCAACCAGTATCTGCGCCAAACACTCATCGACCACAACCTGAGCGCCGATATGAGCTGGATAGACGTGTGCGACCTATTTGAGCCAGCGATAGATGCGACCCTGACTTAGTCAAAGCGGGAGATGTACCACCACAGGCCATTTGCCAGGGCTTCGCGGATCAAGATAAAGAGGATAAAAGCCAGGGCCATCAGGGGTTCTTCTGCGCCGAGCAAGGCTTGCGCGGCCACTGCGATCAAAATCGGTACGGCGAAGGTCACAGTTTGCAAGACAACAAAGCCCAGGATAGCGACAGGCGCACTATCGCCGTTATTCGAAAAGCGAGGCAGCGTGATCGCTGTCAAACAGCCAAAAAGCACTGATTGGCGATGCTCAGCATAGATGAGTGTAATCATTACGCCAATATCGAGCACCACGGACAAAAATTCACCTATAGAGATTGCTTCAATCTGAGTGACGGTCACCATGATGACCATCGCCAGCACGTAGAGAAGCAACCCGACAACGATGTGGCGCAGGAGGCGAATCCAGACAAGCGCATCATCCTTGTTGAGGACAGCGTGACAGATCGCCAGTGAGACGAAGAAACGCCCAGGGGGAATCGCATTTAAGGAAGAAATCGCCCCGGTGCGGCGCTGCTGAGCCAACACGGTCGTAATACGGTATATCCAGACGACGATATAGCCGCCGCTGAAAACCATCAGCCAAATGGGGAACGTCAGAATCGCATGGGTGCCAAAGGTGGAAAACGTTGAGATGAAGCCGCCTAACGCGACAAATCCCATAGCGACCACCAGCGGGAAGACAGAAAATGAACCTTTCTGGCGACGCAAATAGCGTTGGAAGCGCTGCGAGACAACGTGATAATGCATACGATGGAGCTGCGACCAGATGGTCTCGCCCATCAACCATTCTGGCATATTCATTTGAGGAAGCCGCCACTGGTCGAGCACAGGGAGCCTAATCATTCTATGGAAGGTGATAACATCTATTTACACTATCATTTTAACATGAAAAAGCCACGAATAAGCTTTGTGATATCCAAACAATCAGCGTACCGCCGGCCAGGTTCAGAAGCAAATTGAAAAAAACGCGCGCGGGTTTTGCGAGCTGGTCGGCAGGCCGTCATTCTGACGTAATTCACTTGTCGCAACAAAGCCGGAAACGCGGCGAATTGGATGCTGTTGGTCATGATAAAAACACGGGCGAATACATTTTTAGGATTGTGCGGCTGGAAGTCCTAAATGCCGCATAAGGGTTTGTTATGACCGCGCAACACTGGAAGCAAGGAAAAAACATAAACCAGAAAATAGTGCTATGGATATAGCAGCCGCCATGGGCATTGAACTTTTGACGGAAGAACAATATCGAGCGTTGCAGCAACTTGGGAATTTTGACACAAAAACGTCAAGCTGGCTGAAAACCCCTTCTGATATTAGAAAACTCGGCGGAGCCATCTTTGCTGGTCACCGCTTTGACCATGTCTTCGTGTATCATAACGGTGCGGACTCTTACTATGGTGCAAGGGGCTCGTGGAGTACTCGGAGTCTAATCTCAATCGAGTATGACGACAATTTATAGATTTTTTAGCGTAGCATGCCAACATCCGTACAAGCAGAACGCTCACAGGTTGCTAAATAAGTTTCACACAAGTTCTGAGCATGCATAAGTTACGCTACTCCCCAAATATACTGTCATCTAGCAGCGTTTGTAGATAAGGCGTGACGCCCCAATACTGCCGCAGATGGCGATACTCTTCGAGGCTCTCGGTATGGATAGCATCATTGGTTTTCACAGCGCGGATCAGCAAATTCTTCGGTGTGTGGTCTGGTGCAACGAATTCCACCATATCCACCTTGTAACCGAGGGTTTTCAGGATCAGGGCACGGAAGCTATCCGTGATGATGTCTCCCATCCGTTCATGCAGCAAGCCATAACGCAACACAGGGCCGAAGGGTTCCGGCGCCGGGTTGGCCTCCAATTGTGCCTGCATGTGGTGATGGCAGCACGGTGCTACCAGAATCACACGGCTGTTCCACAGGATTCCGCGTGCGATAGCGTCATCGGTGGCGGTATCACAGGCGTGCAACGCTATCGTGATGTCTGCCGGAGAATCAGTCGCATAATCCGCGATGAAGGCATCGGCAAAATCAATTTCCTGCCATCTTAAATCAGCAGCGATCTGTGTGTTCTTTTCGATCAGATGTGCTTTTTTATCTACCCCGGTGATATGCACCTGTTTACCCAGCATCTGCATCAGGTAGTGATAGGCGGCAAAGGTCAAATAAGCACTGCCACAGCCAAAATCTACCAGACGAATCGGTTCTGTGAATTGTTCAATCTCGCTTACGGTGAAACCGCTGTCACGCAGCAGACCGAGAAAGGCATTGATCTGCCGGAACTTGTTCTGCATCCCGGCCTTGAGCTTACCATCCGATGTGGTCATGCTCAGGGCACGTAGGAATGGAATGTTCTCACCCTCTTTAAGCACGGTGTTCTTTTGTCGATCATGGCTGAGGTCTAATTCATTGGGAGTTTCTAATTGGGTACGGCTGATCATCGGCTTGCCTTTCTTGGTCAGGTTGATCTGAATATTCTCTTCAATCAGCCGCAGGTGAAAATTGCGAAAAGGTAGATCAAGTGCAGTACGTAACTGTGTCTCAGCCTCATCTCCAGCGTAATTCTTGACGATATTCTGTGTCTCATCAAAATAGGAGAATTGCAGATGCCAGCGGTTCTGTATGATCACCGGGCGGATGACGAGCTTTTTCCAGGGAAGTTCAGCGCCACGCAACCTGCCGCTAAAGGTCGCCCCGGTGAAGTTTTCCTCATCCATAATCGAGTTATATAGGAGTTGTTGATAGCTTTCAGTCATGATTTTTGCAGTTCTTCACGCGTTTCAAGAAACAATTACTGATCCGAACATAACAGACTAAACTTATAGAAGTAAACTTCGGCAGACAACGTATTTACACTATTATAGCGCGTAATTGGGCCAAATCTGGCGCTGGTCGTATGGTAGCGTACGTGAATATGAATTCGCTTGTGCCACCTGCTCTAGCAGGCAGGCAAAATAGGGCAAGATACGCTGCCTTGCCCCTAAAAACGTGCTCCTATTCTGAAAACACGTCCTAGCCCAATTTAATGACCTGGCCTGTATCGCAGGCGTTGACGATGGCAAAAACCATCTCTACCGTATGGATATTGTCCTGGGCCGGGGCAATGGTCGGCTGGCCGTTCATGACCGCCTCGTAAAAATTATGCAGCAAAAAGTCCTGGCCCTGACGCTCGACGGACAGCAGTTCAATCGGCTGTTTTTCGCCACCCAGGGTTTGGATCGTGATGGCATCGTCCTCTACGCTGAGCACGCCGTTTTCGCAGTCAAAGCGCCAATGGGCATTCCAGGGTGTTTCGATGCCTTGCGAACACCAGGAGCCAGTATAGTTAGCGACAATCCCATTCTGGAACGACATATTGACCGCTGCCGAGGCATCCCCACCGAACCAACTCCAGGACGGGTTCCAACTATGGGCATAGAGCGTCGCAGGGCTGCTATCGAGGAAGTAACGCAGCATATCAAAATGGTGAATGGCCATGTCAATGATCAGTGGATGCGGCATTTCTTCCCGGAAGCCACCAAAGTGTGGGCCTTTGAAGAAGCGCACATCGACCGCGCCGACAGCACCCAATTGGCCATCTGCAAGCACCTGTTTGACCGTGCGAGCCAGGGCCGAACAGCGATAATTCTGGGCGACGGTCAGCAGGATGCCCGTTTCTTCCGCTTTGGCTAACATGGCCTGGGCATCGTCCAGCGTGCCTGCCAGTGGCTTTTCCGTCAGTACGGGGATGCCTGCATCGAGGGCGGTTAGCGTCACGGCTTTATGGAACTGCGGCGGCGTTACATTGATAACACCATCGACCGATCCGAGAGCATCCAGCGCTTCTGGCAGCGATTTATAGATGGTCGCCGGGTCCAGATCATAGGCGGCTACCTGGGCCGCGGAAATTTCTTCATTGATTTCCACGAATCCGGCGAACTGCACGACTTCAGAGCGATTGACAGCATTCAACCAGGCATTGCCCATGCCGCCGATCCCAACCTGTATCACTTTCATAACTGATCCGGTCCTCTCAAGGTAACATCCCCATTGCTATCAAGTGCCAGTGAGCGCTTACGGGCACAAGATCGTCCTTTGGGGTTTTATTAGGGTTCACAGTATAATCAGGATGGGAGGAAATTACATTCAACTCTTCTTCACACACCCAAATTATGGCGTTATTATTTGAAAGGTTTTCTTATGAATAATCGAAACCTGTTGCTACTTGGCTTGATACTCGTCTTTGTTGGCGGGTTACTCGCATGGAATGTACAAACCAACGGCGGCACCATCGAGATCAAGGATGTGCGATTCGTTGGCACAAATGGAACGCTCATGAGCGCCTTGCTGTATATTCCCCCCGATGTCACTGCTGAAAATCCCGCTCCAGCAGTTCTCGCAGTACATGGCTATATCAATTCTCGCGAGACACAAGCGGGCTATGCGATTGAGTTCGCACGGCGTGGCTTTGTTGTACTCGCATTGGACCAAACAGGTCATGGGTATTCCGACCCACCCGCGTTTGGCAATGGGTTTGGCGGCCCTGATGGCCTCGCCTATTTGCGCTCACTGGATATTGTCGATACGGACAACATCGGGCTAGAAGGTCACTCGATGGGTGGTTGGGCAATCGGGATTGCTGCTGGCGCATTCCCCGATGGTTACGCATCCATCAATTTACAGGGTTCATCTACGGGCACCTTCGGCTCGCCGGAAGGCACAACAGAATTCCCACGTAACCTGGCAGTGACGTTTAGTCAATGGGATGAATTCGCGCCCTTCATGTGGGGCGGGGAAACAGCCCCTGACATTGTTAACATCGAAAAATTGCAGAACGCATTCGGCACAGAGGAACCTGTCGTCGTTGGCGAATTGTACGGCTCTATCGAAGAGGGTACCGCGCGTATTCTGTACCAGCCTGCGACCAATCATCCTGGCGACCACCTCAATTCGGCGGCCATTGGGTCGGCTGTGGAGTGGATGCAGATGACGCTGGACGGTGGCAGTGACCTGGACCCAAGCGATCAGATCTGGCAATGGAACGAGATTGGCCGTCTGATTGCTTATATCGGCATGATCGTTTCGATGCTGGCGTTCGGCGGCTTGCT
>MDTD01054878.1_pt1 | contig 11995 bp, 17 predicted proteins | sample 811221 | NCBI WGS metagenome assembly MDTD01 (sample SAMN05326646, study PRJNA326480) | marine metagenome | isolation source: seawater | place: Pacific Ocean: South West | collected 2011 | reverse complement strand
CTTCGTTTAATTCTCTAACTACTGCTCTTGCCATTATTTTTTACTCTTGAATTTATCGTGTTTCATTAAATCACTATAATCTCTTGTTAAAGCATTTACTAAACTTTCAGGTACATCATTTACATTTACATTCTTTTCTCTCAAAGTTTGTGCGGCTATCATGTTTCTTTGTGTTTCTTTATCACCACCAGCTGCCATACTCTCTCCGTAACCTAAAAGTTCTGATGCTCTACTTGAATCGAATACACCACCACCCATTGTTGGATACTCATCCATTTCATCACCTTTACTTAAAGCAACAGTCTCATTTAATACTTCGTTAAGTGCTTTGTTCTCGGTATATTGTACAGGTTTTTTCTGTACTGCTTTTTTCTTTACAACTTGTTTTTTTGGTGTAAGCGATTTAAGAGATGATTTATTCTCCTTAATAAATATCTCATTCATCTGTTTTTTGACTTCTTTACGAACTACTAATTCGATTATTTTTATTAAGTCATTTTTCTTCATCATTAACTCCTCTTGTTAAAAATCTTTATCATCAGTTTCATCTTCTGGATTAGTTCCTCTAACTTTTTCTGCGACATCCACTTCACCACCACCATCAGAATCTTTCTCTTTCAAAATTATTTCATATCCAAATGATGGAGCACCCGCTGGATTAGTAAACACCAATTGTTTATGAAATGTTTCAAAACATGATATCATGTAATTTACAAAATCATCTAAGTCTTTTGATTCTTGTGCTTTCTTTGGTATGTAGAGAGATGTAAAACCAGGATTTGTACAAATGAATCCTGTCACAGTCGAACTACCCAACCAAAATAATTTTAAACCAGTATCTAATGCAGTACTCATTGGATATGCTCCAAGTGAATTGAAAGATGTTTTTAATTGTGATTTTAAACCCTCTACATTACCTTGTAATACTGGCCCACCTGGTATTGATGTTCCAGCTTTTGTACATATCCCATATGAATCTGCAATCACACTAGCCATATCCTTTTCATTATTCTTAATAGCTTTTCTATAGTTACTTCTAAATATCGCCCAACTCATATTTTATTCATTTATTTTATGTTTCTTACTTAACGCTAATTTTACTTGTGCCATAGCCGCAGTAACTGCCGGCCAACTTGGTGCCGCACTTATGGGTGCTGGTGTTGGGCCTGTTGGTGTTGGTATGCCCACTACATTACCAATGGCTGTAACTAAAGCATCTAACTTATCAAATAATGTTTGTCCTAATACTTGTGGTTCTTCTGCCTCATCACCACCAATCTTTACCTCTGGTGATTCCATAACAATTTTACCAACTGAACCCAAAGATATATTGTTAGCACTAAACATTCCAATATCACCTTTCTCTTTTGAGTTAAATAAAATTCTATCTGAACTCAATAAAATATTTTTACCACTCATCTCACCTGTAATAACTTTACTTTCAATTGCTGGTGTAAAATCTAATATTTGATTTGTTGTGAGATAAATACTTGAACCATCAGTATCAATCTTTTCTTCTATAGGAACTTTTGTATCACCTTCAATTGTTTGTCCAACATTTAAAATAATATTTGGTGATTCTGTATTTCCATTTTTTAAATCACTACCAATTCTAATAGAGTTTCCAAATCTACCCTCAAGAATAATATCACCCTCATTAGGTAAAATTTTTCTAGCATCTTTATTTCTACCATCATCAAGATAATATCCTACATTTGTATTTGTATCATTTTCTTCAGCTGGTGTGGTAATACCTTGTTTTGAAGATAGTGTATTTTTTCTTTTAATTCTACTAACACCATGTTGTACATTTAAATTAGGATTACCAAATAAGTTTACAGCACTTGTAAAATAATAATCAGATAAATATTTTACACCAATTACAATTTCACCAACGGCTGGTGTAATGTTCATGTTAGGATTCAATGGTTTAAAATTTTTACATCTATCAATATTCAATCCTTGTTCCGAAAAAACAAACCTACCAATCACACCACCAATATATGCATAATCAGGCTCACCCTCTATTGTTGGGAAAGACGATTTTGTATCATCAAGATGTACTTCAAGAACTTCTACAGGTTCTAATTCATAAAACTTAGATTCTTGAACTATCTCGTTTATTCGTTTTTTTAGTGAATTTAATGTTTGTATTCCACCTCGTTCAGGTATCGAAGTACCTCTACCAGGTTTCTGTTCATATGCCATTAGTTTATCTTACTTAGTATATTATCATTATGGTCTTGTAACTCATTTACTGTTTCTTCTATTGAACTCATCAATTGTTCTTTTTCAGCATCGGTTAATCCAAACTCTCCATCTGAATCACCTTGTTTACTAGCATTGGCTAATCTTTGTACAATAGTTGCTAACTTAACTAATTGTTCATCATTCTTTACATTGATTTCTAAGTACTCTTTCAACATAGGAATGATTTGCACAGCTGTATCACCATCTTTAATAAACCCAACTACCTCTTTCATTAATACTTCTAATTGTTCTTTGTTTCGTTTGGAATTATCATAGATGTCTTTGAATACATCTGATAGGGTTTTACCCTCGAATATTTCGAAATCTATTGCCATAATTTTACCTGTGATTAATCAATAATAAATATTAAACTTCTAAAAAATAGGTGTATATATTTATATATCAAAATCGAAAAGTGCTATATATACAATAGTTATTATACGAGTCGGTGAAAATCCGACATAATTGATAACTAACGGGAGAAAGACCATATGAAGGAAATCATAACACTCGTAAAAGGATACATCGATGACTTAGCTCAGATGATGTTATCTTTGGTAGCCATAGGTGCGATTTCTGAAGTAATATTTGGAAGTGGTATCTTCGGTGTCAATGTTATTGGTAACCTAACATCTATAATCAACACATTCGGCGAGTCAGGCTTCGCCGGTCTTGTCGCATTGTTGGTGTTAGTGGGTTTATTCCGTAAGTAGTACTATATCGGATAGATAATAAAGGGGGAGTCTTATCCGAGATTCCCCCTTTTTAGTTTTATTTAGAATTGAACCAACTACCTGTCCATCGTGTTTCGATAGAACCTGTAGCTATATAGGTTTTTTGTAATTGATGATGATGTTTTTTCATCACATTGATAACACGAGTAATGTGTTGTGTGTTGGAACCAGTCATCTCACGAATCAAGATGTATAATGCCTTCTTGTTAAAGTTATCAATACTATCTTTCATTTCAATCAATTGAACTACAGCATTGGCAACATCTAAATCTTTCTTTCGTTTAAAGACTGTGGTTAGATTGTTTTTCCAATATTCTACTAATTGAGTCATGTACTCTAATTGTACTTGTTCGTTTTCACGAGCTCTTTGTTCTGTAATAGGGTCTCGTTTGTAATCAGTAACTTCCTCACCATCGTGTTGTTTTAACCTTTTATAGTTATTGTTGTTATGTAGAATCAAATAGTTCTTAGCAACAATACTGAAGTATGAGAAGGCCTTACCTTTACCCTCTGTAAACTTATGCATATTCATATACAAGAAACTAACTACCTCATGTTTAACATCTTCACTTGGAACATCAAAGTAGTAAAACTTAAATGTATGAATAATGTTTTCACACAACTTTTCAAAAGGTACTCTGATATGTTCATTATAAATTCTCTCCCTCATGTGTGGTCGAGTTTCTTTATTATGTCTGATGATTGCATCTTCAGTTCCTTGATGGAAGTAATATCTTGGTGAACCCTTTTTTGCTTTTCTTGGCATTATATATCCTTTTCAGTTATAGTGTTTAATTCATTTATTGTTTCTTTGATACCCTCAAAGACCGTTCCGATTTCATCATCGGATTCGAACTTACCCTCTGAATCTAATTCATCGAGTACATTTTTTGTTATGATTACTTTGGCAGCATAATCTTCAACCCAACCCTCTAACCTTTCTACTTTTCTTGTAAGGTTAAATGTTGTATATCCAAATGTTACTGCTAAACAACCAAAGATAATTTCTAATATCATTTCTTCTCTCCAAACAACTCATCAAATAAATCCTTTGGTGTATCACCTGTGAGTTTAGTTTCTACTTCTGTCTTTACCGCCTTCTTAATATTACCAACTGATTTATTTACCTTTTCAGTTTTAACATCTTCTTGATACTTCCACATTGATTTTTCTGTTACGGTAGCCATGTGGTCTGCCCAATGAATGATATATGGTAAAGAACATCTGAATGAATTCTCAGGTTTGAATGTTTTGTAATATTGCATGTTAGCTTCATCATACATACCATCACTACATTTAATTGCCAACCATTCATTTTGAGTTACAGGAACTTTGAAGTGTGATAACAAATATAAAGCCCTATCTGTAACCGTCATGAAATTCATATCAGGATTCTGTATGAACCATTCATCAAGTTTTTTCCTACGCCAATCATCATCTTGTACAAGATAATATTCATGTGTTAAATCTCCAACCTTACCTAAATCGTGATGAAGTGCTGAGAACAGAAGTTCTTCTTTTGTAAAATCGATTATACCACCAACCTCTTCATATACCTTCATAAGTTTTTGAGCAGTTTCTACAATATGTAGAACATGCTCTATATAACCACCTACGAAACAATAATGATAATAAGGTTTACCACTAGCGGGTGCTACAACCATTCTATCTTGGAAGAACTCATACATCTCAAGCAATCTTTCTTTTCTGTCACCAGTAAAGTTCTCTTCTACCAAAGTAACTAACTTCTGGTAGTTTTCTACTAATTGTTGTTCTGTTAAGTTTTTCATTTAATAACCTTTGTATTTTACCAATTTAATTTACCGTCAAATGTACGAAACTTTTTATATTAAAGTCAAGTCTTTTTTTGCTAATAGCCAACATTCCAAAAAATTGCATTTGGTTTAGCATATTCTTTAATGAACTTCCAAGCCTTAGCATCATAACTTGGAGCCGATGGAAATGGTGGCATTTCTGATTCAGGTATTACCTTTTCAAATTTATATTCTGAACGATAGAACTTAGCCCTACCTATTTCTCTTTCACTCATCTTGTGTCCAACCGAAACTACATTTACATCTTTATCAGGAAATGCTAATTGTAATCCTCTACTCAAAGAACCACTACTACCAACACTCCATATCTCACTAAAATCTACATCTTTTAAATTTTCTCTAATAACCTTTATCATACTACCAATGTTTGTTGGATGTTCTAATCCAATAGGAAATAATACTCTTGTATCAGGACTTTCATTTACATACTCTCTAGCTCTTGCTTGTGTTACTGATAACATTCCCATGTTCACCCATTTATATATAGCACCTAAATCCATTCCTCTTTTTTGATACTCATGATAGTTTTCAGGTTTTCTTCTGGCCATGAACAATATAGTTTTCTTTCCATATTTTTCAGTAACAGCAGGTAATGATATTTGTGCATAACCTTGAGCAGGACAACTTCCAAATACAATCTCTTTTGCTGGTGTATCTTTTATAAACTTATCAATGAATCTAATCTTACTACCATGATGTAATAAATCATCTCGTACAACTTTGATTCCATCATACTCTTCTATTACTACTTTAGGATTAGGGTCTTCCCAATCTTTTACTAAATCTAATAACTCTGAAACTCCCCACACTTTCCCACTATTATCTTCATATGTAGGTTCAAAAAATTTATTCATATTATCACCAAAACTTTGTGTTTACTTTTTCTCTATTATTTGGTAACTCACATCCCATCAATTCTGCAAGGATACGAGCTCTCTTACTTGGGCCTTTGTTATATTGATTAGTCATGAAATAACAAACTTTAGCCTGTGAGTAATCAACATCCTCATAGTTATCAAATTGGTCTACTGATAAATCTACAATTGTATCATCAGGCCATTTAATAAATCTATGTAATCCATCATCACCAGGTATACCTGCCAACTTGTAAGGTTTAGAACCTGGTGGTGATAAATAATAATATACGAACTCAGAAACAACATAACAATAATTCTTAGTAGGATTATCCATTGTCCATGCATCTTTCATGAGTTTTGTTTTCAAATGTTTCTTACCCATTGTTTTCAATGCTTCATGTAACTGAGCTTTTGTAATCCCAGCCTTATCAAACATTTTTTGTAACTCTTTTTCTTTGATTCTCATTCTATATAATCATCAACTTGTTTTGTAGATGGATACTTCTCACTACTTCTTACCAACCAATCTCTTAATCGTTGGTCTGATTTAACATCTATAATTAAGTGGTATCTATCTTGTTCACCAAAGTTAACTGCAGTGTGTGGTTTTCTCATATCTAAATACCATAGTTCACCCTCACCCATTTTACATTTGGTACTTGTACCATCAGCATTCCATTGTTTGAATTCTACCTTTGGATTTGTTTGTAAAGGAAAATGTAACCTTGCCCATTGACCATCACCAATACCAGCCTCTACATCTTGCCTATCAGTATGTCTTTCAAGTTCACCCTCTCCCTCTTTTAACATTAGGATTCTGATTCTCTCATGTTCATAATCACCAAGTATATCTGCAAACTTTTCTACAGCAGGTACTTGTTTTCTCAATGGTGTATCTTTTACTTTCCAATCCATCTTCTCTTTGTTTTCTTTTTTCCAAGAGTTAACCATCTCTGCAGGTTTAACAATGAAATCAACTAATCCACCATAACCACGAACCACCATACCTTTCCAAGTATTTCCTTTGTTGTAATTAGAATAGTGATTAGCAAAATCATCAATGTTAAGTTTTAGAATTTGTTCCATCAACTCTTTTGTATCTTGTGTATCACAATCTAATCTCTGTAATGATAACTCTTGTGCCTTATCAGGTCGTTCTAAATTCTCACCACCCTTAACCCATATACCATAAACATCTGCAAACGAAGTTACGATATTATCGATACATTCAAATCCTAAATTTTTTAATATATCTTTATTTCTTTTCAACTGATTATCAATCTCTACAATTGTGATTGGTTCTTCTGTATCAAAGAACTTGTTTGATTCTTTTGGTTTTGCAATATGTTTTTCTACTAACTTTTCTAACCATTCCTCATAACCAGGATAACATGCCATCTCTTTGATGTAAACATCACCTCGTTCTTTATCCAAAATATATTCTTGTCCACAAAAAGATTTTACCTTTTTCTCTTTGGTAGACATTTTATTTAAATCGTAATAATGAATAATAGCAACAATTTTACCATTATCATCTTCTACCCAATCAACTTCTTTATACATATTTTTTTCCATGTGTCCAAGATATTGTTGGATTTTATATTTGTTTATTTTTCTAAAAGGGTCTCTCAATCTCGTGTTACCATATTTTTCTCTTGTAGATTTATCACCCTCTGGTCTTTGTGTTTCTAAAAAACAATCTAATATATTATCATAGATTGGTGTTTTATCATACATCCATTGTTTTCCATTATGATAAGGTTTATCATATTCCTTATCCCAATTTCTGAATTTCATTTTGTGCTCCTTTGTAGAACACGAATATCGGTTCGAACTTGTATGCTTTTCCATTGTGTTGTACAGCATTCTTTATACCAGTCTTACTTGGGTCTAACCCAACCATCCGTGTCATCAACATTTTAAGTTTACCTTTATATTCACACCCTAATTTAGTTAGGATATCAATACTATCTTGTTCTAATGGGTAGTAAGTACTACTCCCAATTTTTATATCTGCAATGTTCCAAAGGATATATCTATCCTCTCGTAAATAATTATAAGCCGTTGTTAAAGTCGGTTCTAAAAAATTATCTCTCCAATCATCATACTCGGAATATGCTTTAAAACTTTGATTTTCATCTTGTGAATATTGTTCTCTATTGAAGTAAGGTGGGGATGTAAAAACCATATCTAATTTACCCTTATACTTCTGAAACTCAGGATTGTTCCCAATTAATTCACTACCATCTGTAAACACTTCGTAGGTATTACTTTTCTTTTCTACCTCAAAAAACTTTTGGAATGTTTCACTTTCATTATCCACACAATTGTTATTATAAAAATCTGCAACTGCCTGATACCTACCACTTGTATCTGGATTAGGGTCTGTACCAACATAGTGTGCTTTCTTCCTCATACTCATAGCACCAATTATTCTACCACCCCAACCACTACTACTATCATAAATTGTAATTGGTTCCTCTACATGAGATGTATAGGTTTCATATAAATACTTTGCAGTTAGTGCTGGAAAGTTTACAGCAGGTTGTCCACATGATAATCTAAACACTTGTAATATCTTTGGAAAGATACCATCTGTTTTATCATACCAACGAATCTGATAAATATAACTTTGTGTGGTTCCTGCTTCTGATGTAAACTCGGATTCTATTCTATCTATATTAGATACTTGAGTATCATTAAGATATCCATTATCTTTTAGTTCTTGAACTTGTTCTGCTGTAAGATATAAATTACCATGACCAATATATTCTTGATTAAAAGTTCCATAATTAGAAATTGTTTTTGTGTTTACTTTTGCAATCCATATATCTAAATCAGAATACTTATCAATAAATACTTTACCCTCAGAAACATCTTTTATAAATTCAATAGCACCTTGACCATTCCAAAATGGATTCTCATCTACCTTATCTACAATACTTCTACTCCAACTATACATGGAATCTCTCTTTACAGCTCTTGCCATAATCCTAACAAACTTCTCTTCCATATCAGGGTCTGCAAAGTGGTCATAAATACTTAATCCACCATCTGCACTTTTACCAGAAGATATCTTTGTTTTCAACATAGTAGGAAAAAACTGATTAACAGAACTTGCATCTTTATTGAAGTTCTGTATAATACCAAGTGATTCTTCATCACCAGTCAAATCCTTTTCAAGAAAGTTACAAGGATTATCTTTTAATTTAGAAAAAGATTCTATTATCTTTGTTTCATCCTTACCAATCATAGGTGGCGTTCCAAACTCATCCCATTGTTCAGTAACTTCTTTTCTAAGTAATTGTGCCCATTCAACGAACTCTGTTTCGGACATAGATATTAGTTTGTGATATGTAGTATTAGATTTGAATGTACCAAACCTACTTCTCTCATAAAACCATTTTTTCAATATAACTCCTTACTTAATAATAAGTATAATTTCAATTTGCGTTATTCAATATTATTTTTTAAAACTAAATCTGTTTTCATTATTTTAGCACTATCAACCTTGTATGGTTTTGTACCAGGAGATTCTAATATATCAATACGATTGACAAATCTCTTGTTCATAGTATCTTTTACTTGATACACACCATCCTTTTGACCTGTACCTTTGAGAACTACAAAATCACCGTACTCTAAGAATCCACCATGTCGTTTCAGAAGATTTCTACTCACCGCTATAAATCGATACTCACTAGCTTTGTGTACCCTAATACGCGTTCCATCCGCGAGAATGTTCGGTGTAGAATCAGTCTGAGAACGAACTGGATGATACATAGTTACTGTCACTTCCATTCCCTCAAGTTTAAACTCATCAACGATAGAATTTAATCTGTCGTTTTCTGATTTTAGTTCGCGAACTGAATCCCTATGGAATTCCTTGTAATTGTCAAAAATGTTCGTCCATACAAATCCATTAAATAAAAGAATTAGTATAGCTAATATGTAAATTAATCTGTTCTTCATAATGTAATCATCATAAAGTTCTTCATAAACACTCATATATAAATATCACCTTTCTGTACAAAAACTCATATGTTTTTGTAATTAATTTAGTGGAGCTGTGGGGAATCGAACCCCAGTCCATACTCCTTTCAAAGTTAAGTCGTTTACAACTTTAGATGGTTCCGAATGTGTTACCAACAACCCTTATCAAGTTATGTACAGGTCTTGAGAACTGGTAGTTTCTTTAATCACTAACTTCTTCCTAACTAAAGTGAGGTCTTTCAGATATATGAACCCGTTACCCAATATCTGAGTCTTGGAACGAGCCTTACACATTAAGCGTAAGCGAAATTAGCAGTATTGCCAATTAACATAGATGAACCTTTTGTAGCGAGTCTTGCTCAAACTCCGTTGCACTTAATCTCATCCACGAGCTGTCGAATCCGTTCAGCCCCATATTAATCAATCTCATCATCATCCCACTCATCGATTATATCTTCTTCACCAAGTGTAATATAAGTATCGAGTACATCAATTAAATCCTCTACAAGATTCCAATCTTCAGTATTGTATGCCTCTTCTAACTTCTTTTTAATTTCCGCCAAGTTCATATTCTACTCCTACTTTAAACTTATAGTATTTTCTACCTTTGATATCATTGTAATCAAAGATATTAGTAAGTATCAACTTATCAGAAATCTTCCAATTAATCTGAAGATAATCCTCCATATCAACCCTACTATATCCAGTCAACTCATTACGAAACCAATAACCATCCCATTTTGCTTCTAATGAAAGTTTATCGTTGATTTCTTTTTTCTTTTGAATACCCATCGAAATACCACTCTCGAATTGGTCATCAGAATATAAACCAGTATATCCAACTGAGTAATCTCCTTGACGATAACGAATATCTGCTTTACCATATTTTAAATCACGAGATGTCTTATTAACATATTGTGGTTTAATGTATAGATTCTTAGGTTCGAATTCAAACCATACCTCATCATCAATATAAGATTGTCCTAACTCTCGTTCCCAATCTCTTTTGACATATATGTTCTCACTCTTAAATCCAAGAGCAATCTCATAATCATCTTTATTGATTGCATCATCGTTAGGTGTCCTAGCACTGAATGATGTAAATAAGATTAATCCACTTAAAAAACCTTGTAACATTATTTTTTCTTCCTTGTGTATTTTCTCTTAGAAGTTTTTCTTGGTTTTCTTTGTGCTGTTTTTGGTTTCTTACCAACTAATATTTCAGTTAGTAATTCACATGCTTCTACAAATGTCATTATATCACCTCTACAATCTTAGATTCTTTTACTACTTTAACTTCAAATGAATAAGGTGAATCTTTTAAAACCTCATTTACTTTTGCTTCTGCAACACTCACAGAATCACACTCAACTAAAAATGCTCTACGAGTTTTCTTTTCACGAACTCCATTTTTTGTTGGTATCTCTTCTACGAATACTACTTGTGCTTCATAATACATTATGTAACTCCTTGTATTTATCTACAGCCAATTCTTTGTGTTTTGCTTCAACCATAATATCTACATTGTGGCCATAGGTATCAATGTAATCAATCACATAATCTGAATGTGCTTGTGGTCTAATACTTTCATCTAATTGTTCTCTACTACGAGATTCCGAATAGTGAACTACTGGTGTGATGTTATCTGGCCATGTTGATATAGCCAACTCTAAAGCTTGTTCTTCTGATAAATCACCTGTACAGAATTTGTGGTGGTGATAATCAAATACGATTGGTATTCCGATTCTCTCATGGATATACATCAAATCCACTACTGAGTACATACTTGCTTTATCATCATTCTCAACGGTCAATCTTGTTTGTACTGATTCAGGTAATCGTTCAAAGTTCTTACAGAACCTATCCATAGCTGATAACTTATCTCCATACACTCCATTACAATGTATGTTTAGTTTGTTGTGTGGTGTTCTTGATAAACCCATCATATCAAAGATATCACCATGTATAGTTAAATCCTTGATTGTGTTCTCAACTACACTTTCATTTGGTGATACCAATACATTGAAAGGGCCAGGATGTGCGGTTAATCTAACACCATGTGTAATTGCCATTGTACCTGCTGAATGTAACCATTGTTTAATCTCATCAATATCCTTTAGGTCATCCCACTCATACTCTGTTTTCCACGGTGCCATATCAGAACTCAATCTGTAAAAATCATAACCATGTAATATGTTCCACCCAATAATAGAATTCAAATCTTTTACATTTTGTAGTGTTAGTTCACTTGCATAATCCACACCTTTTTCATCAAAGGTTCTACGAATCATACTACGATTGGTGGTGATTGGTTGTGTACCTCTTG
>MDTD01035342.1_pt1 | contig 11995 bp, 14 predicted proteins | sample 811221 | NCBI WGS metagenome assembly MDTD01 (sample SAMN05326646, study PRJNA326480) | marine metagenome | isolation source: seawater | place: Pacific Ocean: South West | collected 2011 | reverse complement strand
TTAACATTTTTTAAAATTTCCTCGAACTGTGGGGTAACCTTTCCCTCAAAACCTGATCTCTTGCCTAAAATGCCTCTTAATCGTAAGAAGATAAAACCAGCTATCATTGCTAGTAAAATTATATCTATATATTCAAAACTATTATTCATTATTCAAATGTAATTACTATGTTGATTAATTTCAACTAACAATTACATTAAAGACAAATGAACTCAGTTATTTTAGTGATAATTTTAATTCCTATTATAGAAATTTACTTATTTATTAAAATTGGAACCCAAATTGGCGCTTTAAACACGATATTACTTATTTTTTTAACTGCAATTATCGGGTTTTATTATGCAAAATATGAGGGTGCTAACACTATAAAATCTGGATTTTCACAACTAATAAAAAATGAAACCCCGGCATATGAAATAATTTCGGGTGCTGCAATCGCCGTTGCAGCTGTCCTTTTGATATTACCAGGCTTCGCTACTGATTTAATTGGTTTTCTTTTAATTTTTCCTATTACTAGAAAATTACTTTTTGGAAATATATCTAAAAAAATTAAAAAAAAAGATGACAAAAAAAAAGATTTTATCGAGGGTGAATATGAAGATATAGATGAAGACAATGACCGAAAAATATAAAATTTTAGCTAAGTATATCAAAGACATGTCAAGTGAAACAAACAATGTTGAAACTTATCTTTTTGTAAAAAATAACATTTCTAACTATCAACTAAATATTGATATTACTTCCAAAGCTATTAAAGATAAACTTATAGAGATTAATACTACTCTTAAGTTTGAAGATAAAGAACCAAATGATAAAAAATCACACTATGAAATAATATATGCTACAATAATAAAAGTTGATGATGAAATAAAAGATAAAAAAGATCTTGAAAAAATTATTTTATGTGATGTTCAAAATAAAATTTATCCTGAACTAGAAAAATCTTTTTTAAATTTAATCCATAACTCTGGACATCCAGAAATAAAATTAGAGAAAAAAATTGATTTTAATAAACTTTATAACGAAAGATTTAATTAAAAAAATTTTTCTTTAAATTTGTTTTTAAATATTCCTTATGCCTATTAATCTCAATAGGAGTTGGGTTTATTATCTTTTTAAAATATGCAATATTTCCAGGCTTGAAATTTTCAATATTATTATCCTGATTTTTAAAATCTAGGGTCGGCTCTTTTTGATCAATAAGATTAATATATACCTTTGATAATAATTCACAGTCAATTAAAGCGGTATGTTGTACCCTTTTTGAGTTATCAATTCTATATCTCTTACAAAGAGAATCTAGGTTTGTTGATGATCCAGGGAATTTATTTCTAGCTAAAGAAAGGGTGTCAACTACTTCGTTGTCAATTTTTTTTTTCCCAATTAAACTTAGCTCGTGATTTAAATGAGCTAAATCAAACTCTGCATTATGAATTACAAGTCTTTTATTTTTTATAAAAAATAGAAATTCATCTGCTATATCCTTAAATTTTTTTTTATTTGATAAAAATTCATCAGTGTATCCGTGCACTTCTAATGCTTTTTCTGAAACTTTTCTCTCTGGATTCAAATAACAATGAAATTTTTTTTTTGTTGGAATTAAATTAATTAATTCGATACATCCAATTTCAACTATTCTGTGACCTTCTTTTACTGAAAGACCTGTGGTCTCCGTATCTAAAATTATCTCATTCATTTAAATATTTTTTTATTCTTTTAATTTCTCTTTTAACAGATTTACTTGTAAAATTATTCTTAATAATAAATTTTGATTTTTTCTTTTTGTAGTCTAGTGAAAGTTGTATTTTTTTAAATTTTGTAAAAAGTTTTTGATTAAAGTTTGGTCGTTTCTTAAGTCTTTTTATGATGTCAGATTTATTTGATTGAACAAATATTAAAATATCTTTTTTATTATTTATCCTATTTTCTAATAGTAGAGGGATATCTAATATAACTGCCCTTTTGTGGTTGTTGTTTTTTAAAAAAATATTCATTCTTTTTCTTACCTCTAAGTGAACAATTTTAATAATCTTTTGCAAATTAAATTTATTTGAAATTATTGCATTTGAAATTTCTTTTTTTTTTATTGGGAATGAAAAAATATAATTTGGTAATGCTTTTTTTAATTTATAAAAAATCTTTTTATCTTTTTTATAAATTTTACTAACTTCATAATCAGCGTTGAATACAGGATAACCAAAATTTTTGGCCACATAGCTTTTGCCTGATCCTATATCTCCTAAAATTCCAATTCTAATCATTTTCAAATAGTTTAATTACATTATTATCAATTTCTGGTTTTATATTTGTCCACAGATTAAATGCGAGCATTGCTTGATTTAAGAACATTTTCTGACCATTAATAACTATATTTCCTCTCAATCGAGCTTCTTTTAGAAAGTTTGTTTCTCTCGGATTATATATTAAATCATAAAATATTTTTTCTTTATCTCCCTTGAATTGATCGAAATTTAGATTTAATCTTTCTTTGTGATTAAGGCCCACGCTTGTGGTATTTATTGCTAAATCAAAAGTCTGAGGAATTTTACCCCAATCTAAAATGGTAATTTCAGGGTATTGACTTTTTAATTCTATCGCTTTCTCTCTCGTTCTATTGGTTAAAAAAATTTTTGTTTTGAGCTTTTCAAATGCACAAATTATAGAAGATGTTACTCCACCAGCTCCTAATATAAAAATATTTTTAGGAGTAATGTTTTTTTTTTGAAAAATTTCCTTTAAAGTTAAACCAAAACCTGGTTCGTCAGTGTTGTGTCCGATAATTTTGTCTCCTTTTTTAATAAGAGTATTAACAGATCCAGTTTTTTTTGCCGTAGGTTCAAGCTCGTCTAAATACTGAATAATTGTTTTTTTAAATGGAACGGTCACATTAATCCCATTAATTTTACCTTCTCTCATCTCACTGATAATATTTTTTAAATCTTTTTCTTCTAATTTCCTTTTTTCATATAAACTATCCGAAAGATTGTGTTTTTGTATCCAATAATTATGTATTTTTGGTGACAACGAATGACCTATTGGATTTCCTATAACTAAATATTTTTTCATTTGTAATTACTTAAATAATCTTTTATTTTTTGAACAGGCAAACCCATTATTGTATTTCTGTCACCTTCTATTTTTGAAAACAAGTGCTTACCTTCTCCTTCGATTTGATATACATTATAAGCGTAAAGAGTCTCGTCACTAATTTTTTTTAAGTAACTTTTTAACTCGTTTTCATTCATTTTTTTCATTGTTAGGAAAGCTTTATCAGTATAATTCCATGTCATACTGCCATTTAAAGAAATACAAACAGAACTAATTAACGAGTGTTTTTTTCCATTTAGTTTTTTTAAAATTTCAAGCGCTTCTTCTCTATTTTTTGGTTTGGATATTAGGTTCCCGTCTAGATCAATTACACTGTCTGCTCCTAAAACTAAGAAGTCTTTATTTTTTTGGCTAATTTTATTTGCTTTAAGCTCTGCTAAGTTTTTAGAAATAATTTCTGGAGATGCTTTTTCGGCAATTAAAGTTTTTTTAACAATATCTTCGTCTACATTTGAAGGGATTATCTCTACATTTATTTTATTAGCGTCTAGTATGTCTTTTCTTACTTTACTTTTTGATGCAAGAATTATTTTATCCATTCTGTTTATAAATTTCGTAAATTTTTATGACAGAAGCTGCTGTTTCTTCTACTGATTTTCTTGTAACATCAATCACTGGCCATTCATATTTTTTAAAAGTTTTTTTAGCTTCATTAACCTCTTTCTTTATTTTATCCAAATCAGTGTAAGATTTATTAGATCTCTCTTTTAAAGAACTCATTCTATTTTTTCTAATATCCATGAGCCTTTCTGGCTCAGTATTTAAACCGACCACACAGGTCATTTTTGGTTTGTCCTTTAATATTTGAGGAATTGAATTCTCGTTAACAAGAGGGATATTTGAAGTTTTAAAACCTTTGTTGGCCAAATATATTGATGTTGGTGTTTTGCTTGTTCTGCTTACTCCTAATAAAATTATATCAGATTTGTTAATTTCTTTTGTTAAGTTTCCATCATCATGATTCATTGTAAATTGTATTGCTTCAATTCTTTTATAATATTCATCATTTAAAGCATATTGTCCACTTGGTTCGTGCGAAGCTTTTTGATTTAAAAGTTTTGAGAAAGTTAAAATAAGGTCGCCTAGTACTCCAAAACATGGTATTTTTTTTTCATTACTTTCGTTTGCAAGAAATTTGGCTAAGTTACTATAAACAATTGAATATAAAATAATTGAATTTTCTTTATTGTTGGCTTCAGTTAAAATTTTCAATATTTGGTTTTCCGTTCTGGTGAAAGAATATGTGTGTATCTTATAATCAATGTTTTTAAATTGAGCCTTGATAGCTGAAAAGATTCTATCCAAAGTTTCTCCTGTAGAGTCAGAAATTAAATAAATATGATATGTATTACTCATGTGCAAACTTGTGTATAAATCTGTATTTCTTTAAATCATATAAGATATTTTAAACAAATTAAAATTACCCTTGAAAAACGGTCTTTTTATTAACATTATCAGACATATGTATAAAGTTTTAAATAATTTTAACAGATTATGAATAAGCTACAATTTTTCTAATATATTTAAGAAATTTAAAGTTCTAAGTGTTAATAAAAAGTTGATAAAATGTTTACTAAATTTAATCACCAATATCCACAAAGTATACTAATAATACAATTATTTATATTTAATTATTTATATGACACCAATTAAAAAAGTAATAAATGATAAAAAAACTAATATTAATCCTATATGGATTATGAGGCAGGCTGGTAGATACTTACCAGAATTTAGAGAACTTAGAAAAAAAAACCCTGATTTTATTAAATTGTGTTTAAATAAAGAATTATCTTCTAAGATTACACTTCAACCCTTAAAAAGATTTGATTTGGATGCTGCTATAATCTTTTCTGATATTTTAATGCTACCTTATGGTCTAGGTCAGAAAGTTGAATTTAAAAAAAATTTTGGTCCGCTGTTAGGAAAGTTAAATTTGAATGAAATTTCTAAATTAGATGAAGTCGATTTTGTAAATAATATTTATCAAGTTTATGAAACTTTAAAATTAGTTAGTAGCAATGATATAGTGAAAAATAAAGATACTATAGGTTTTGTAGGAGCACCTTGGACATTATTAGTTTATATGATTAATAAACAATCCCCTAAATTAAATTTGATAGATAGTTTTTTTAGTGACGAAATATTAATTAAAGAAGTATTAAATATATTAGATAAATTTTTAAAAATTCATATTAAACAGCAAATCGTAAATGGAGCTCAAGTTATTCAAATTTTTGATAGCTGGGCAGGATTATTAAAAGAAAATGATTTTTCCAAATATATATACAATCCAACTCTATCTTTAGTGGAATTTACTAAATCTTTGAATGTTCCCGTTATATGTTTTCCGAGAGGAATTAAAAATTATAAAAACTATTGTGAAATCATAAAGCCAGATGCAATTTGTATAGACTATGAAGTTGATCCATTAGTTATTAGAAAAGAGATAAAAATACCAGTTCAGGGAGGAATGGATCCCAAAATCTTATTAACTAACAAAGAAAATATTAAAAAAGAGGCAAAAAAATACCTAGATATCTTCAAAGATCATCCTTATATTTTTAATTTAGGTCATGGAGTTTTACCAGAGACAGAACCTGGCATGATGGAATACTTAGTAAATTTTGTGAAAGAATATTAATATGGATTACACACACCCAAAAAGAAAAACAAAAGTCGTATTTGTACAACTTGGGTCACCATCAGAACCTACGACCAAAGCTTTAAGAAAATATCTTAGAAAATTTTTAGGAGACCCAAGGGTTGTTGATATAAATCCTTGGCTCTGGAAAATAATTTTGAATTGTTTTGTATTGCCTTTTAGACCACGCAAATCCGCCAAACTATATGCAAGAATCTGGGACGGAGAGAGTTTTCCATTAATCACTAATACGCGGGATTTTACGAACAATGTGAGTGAAGAGTTAAAAAAAATTGACCCAAAAGGCTATGTCGAGGTCAATCATGCTTTTTTATTATCTCCTCCATATGTAAACGAAGTTTATGATAGTTGGGAAGATGATTTAAAAAAAGGCATCGGAGCAACAAAACTTCTCGTAATCCCAATGTTCCCACAATATTCTGAAAGCACGATAGCCTCTGGTATAGATGCATTAGCAAAAGAAATATCTAAAAGAGTAAAGATACCTACCTTTGAAGTAATAACAAATTTTCACAGAACCCATGCATTTATTGACAATTCAGTTAATCAAGTTGACATTAAATTGGAAGAGTTAATCAAAAAAGGAAAAAAAATCGATAATTTAATAATAACCTTTCATGGAATGCAAAAAAGAAGAATTGTAAAAAAAGGGGATGATTATTATCGCCATTGCTTCGAAACTTTTTGCCTTATCACAAAAAATTTAAAAAACATCAAGCCAGAACAATGTTTGATGAGCTTCCAGAGCCGTTTTGGATCTGAAGAATGGATAACACCTTATACTGAAGATGTGGTTAAAAAATTAATATCAGAGGGAAAAAAAGAAATTGCAATATATTCTCCTAGCTTTGTTGCCGATTGTTTAGAAACAACAGATGAGTTGGGCCATGAACTGGTAAATGAAGCAAAAGATTTGGGAGGCAACATCTACCCAGTTGAATGTTTAAATACTAATAAGAATTGGTGTAAAGACTTTGCAAAGTATACTTTTATTCAAGCAGAGGGTTCAGCCCAGGATAAAGAAGATATAGAATATAAACTTGAAAAGAAATATTACCAAGAAATGCCAGAATTAGTAATGAACAAAACCTAGTATTTTGATATGAGCAATACCTTGATAATTTATTCTAGTACGGACGGCCATACAGAAAATATTTGTAAACGAATATCAAATTTTTTAAATAACAAGAATGAATTTAAAATTCTATCTTTAGATGAGGCATCAAAGATTGATTTAACCGTGTTTAATCAAATTATAATTGGAGCCAGTATTAGATATGGCAAACATTCTAAAAAACTTTATAAGTTTATTACTTTAAATAAAAGTGTATTAGATCAAAAACAGAGCACTTTTTTTTCAGTAAATGTGGTTGCTCGAAAACCAGAAAAAAACACCCCAGACACTAATCCTTATATTAAAAAATTTTTAAAAATTTCTAATTGGAGACCAAAAAAAATTGGCGTGTTTGCTGGTAGAGTAGATTATCCAAATTATGGTTTTTTTGACAAATACGTTATTAAATTTATTATGTTTTTAACAAATGGACCTACAGATACATCCAAATCTTATGAATTTACGGATTGGTCAAAAGTAGATGAATTTGCTCGAGAAATAACCTAAATTATTCGAAAAAGCTCAAAAAGTAATGTTTTCAATATTATTTAAAGTTTTAGGAATACTCTTGTAAAAGTTGTAATAGTATATATATTAATACTATTATTAAGTCCTTAATAATTTAAATCATGAACATCCAAGAATTAAAACTAAAATCATCTGAACAGTTAATTACCCAGGCCGAAAAGCTTGGCATTGAAAATGCTAGTACACTCAGAAAACAGGAAATCTTATTTGCAATTTTAAAAAAAGTTGCAGAAAAGGAGGAAATTACAGGTGCAGGAGTATTGCAATTATTACAGGATGGATTTGGCTTTCTGAGAGCGATGGAGTCAAACTATTTACCTGGTCCCGATGATATTTATGTAAGCCCGAGTCAAATCAGAAAATTTGGTCTAAGAACTGGAGATACTGTAGAAGGACCTGTTAGGGCTCCAAAAGAAGGAGAAAGATATTTTGCTCTTTTACAAGTTAGTAAAATCAATTTTGAAGAACCAGAAAAATCTAGACACAAAATAGCGTTTGATAACTTAACCCCTCTTTACCCAGACAAACAATTAGTTATGGAAGTTGAGGCAGTTAAACCAGATAAAAAACAAGATTTAACACCAAGGCTAATAGACCTTGTGAGTCCTATTGGTAAAGGTCAACGATCAATAATTATTTCACCACCTAAGGCCGGCAAAACAATGATTTTACAAAGTATAGCTAACTCAATAGCTAAAAATTACCCAGAATGTTATTTAATTGTTTTATTGATTGATGAGCGACCTGAAGAAGTAACAGACATGCAAAGAACAGTTAAAGGAGAAGTAATCAGTTCAACATTTGATGAGCCAGCACAAAGACACGTTGCAGTCGCTGAAATGGTTATTGAAAAAGCCAAAAGATTAACAGAACATAAAAAGGATGTTGTAATACTTTTAGACTCTATTACCAGACTAGGAAGAGCCTACAATGCTGTAATACCAAGCTCTGGTAAAGTTTTAACTGGAGGTGTTGACGCAAATGCACTCCAAAGACCAAAAAGATTTTTTGGAGCAGCAAGAAATATTGAAGAAGGAGGATCTTTAACAATTATATCAACTGCATTAATTGATACTGGTAGCAGAATGGATGAGGTAATTTTTGAGGAATTTAAAGGAACTGGAAATAGTGAAACAGTCCTAGATAGAAAAATTGCAGACAAAAGAATTTATCCAGCCATAGATATAACAAAATCTGGAACCAGAAGAGAAGAGCTACTGTTTGATAAAAATGACTTACAAAAAATGAATGTACTAAGACGGATTATTGCTCCAATGGGGACTATGGATGCAATCGAGTTTATTAGCTCAAAATTAAAAGATACGAAAAATAACGCCGAATTTTTTAATTCAATGAATAAACCCGCATAAATCGATGACTTTGCTTAGTGAAAAGCAAAAAGACAAACTTCAAAAATTATATAACCAAAATAGGTTTTATGAACTAGAACTTGAGGTTGAAAAAATCTCCGATTTTAAAACTAGATCACCCTTTTTGGCAAATCTACTCGGTGTTGCTAAATTAAAAAAAAAATTAAAACAGAGAAAGATTGGCTGGAAGCAAGATCTTTATTTTTAGACTCATACACAAAAGCACCCACATATGATGATGCCTTGTGTAATTATGCTCATATTAGTGTTAAATTGAGAGATTTTGATCATGCTTACCAGGAGCTCATCAAAAGAAAAAAAAGAGGATATAACCCAAAAATTAATGAAGCTTTATCAAGAATTTATTTTTTTGAGGGCAAGATTGATGATGCTTTAACTGTATTTAAGGAAACAGATAAAAATGGTGATTTAACACCAGCCACAGCCTCTCATTTTTTAACAACAATGAACTATTCTTCAAACTTTTCGCAAAAAGAATACTTAAATTATTGTAAAAAAATTGACAAAAAATTTGAGATTGATCCTGATGAATTAAAAAAAAGGAATGAATATAATCTAAGTAAAAATCTTAAAATTGGATTTATTTCTCCAGATTTTATAGAACATTCCGTCTATTATTTTTTAAAATCAACTTTTAAATCATTAAAAAAAAAATCTATAGAGATTTATGCCTTTAACTTAAGGGATGAGGATCAATTAGATGATATTTCCAAACAAATAAAAAAAAATTGTGATAAATGGTTTGACCTATCCAAACTAAATGATTTGGACGCAGCAAATTTGATTGTAAAAAATAACATCAATATTTTAATTGATCTCGCAGGTCATTTCGCCAGAAATCGATTTAAAATATTGAAATATAAGCCCTCTCCTATCCAAATTTCATGGATGGGATATGTGAATACAACTGGTATAAAAGAGTTAGATTATATACTAGCTGATAAAAATCTTATTAAATCTGATGAAGAATTACTCTATTCCGAAAAAGTTTTGAGATTGCCTAATATATGGAACTGTCATTCAGGAATCGATGATAAATTTTTGATAAATGAAGCTCCTTTTAAAAAAAATGGATATTTAACTTTTGGTTGTTTTAACAATTCTACAAAAATATCACTAGATTGTATAAATATCTGGTCAGAAATCCTTAAGAAAGCTAAAAATTGTAAAATAATGATTAAAGCACAATCTGAGGACGCTGAAATTGCTCAAAAAATAATTTTAGATAAATTTAAAAAAAATAAAATTGATGAAGATAGAATTCTTTTTGAAAAGAGAAAAAAAAATAGAGATGATCATTTAAAGATGTACAATGATGTTGATATAAGCCTTGATACTTTTCCGTATCCAGGAGTGACGACTTCATTTGAGTCGATATGGATGGGAGTCCCGGTATTAACTAAGGCCGGAAATAATTTTGTTTCAAGGTGTGGTGAAAGCATTAATAAAAATCTTGGAATGAAAGATTTTATAGCTATTGATAATGATGATTATATTTTGAAAGCCACTTCATTATGTGAAAATGTTGACTACATAACAAAGATAAGAAAAACACTTAGAGATAAAGCTAAAAATTCACCACTTTTCGACGTAGATAAGTTTGGAGATGATTTTTCTGAATTAATGATCAATTTGTGGAAGAAAAATTCTGATTGAAATGTAATTATTAAGTGTTCTCATTGTCTTCAAATTGTTATTTAATGTGGTAATGACAATTTATGCTTTATCAACCGGTCCTGGTACTTCAGGAGTTGCAATAATAAGAATTTCAGGTCCGGAAGCCTCTAAAGTCATTAAAAGTTTAACTGGTAAGGATATTCCAGTCGCCAGAATGGCTACCCTGAGAAAAATAAACAATATCAACACTTCTGAGCTTATAGATGAGGGCATAATTATTTGGTTTCCAGGGCCTCAGAGCTACACAGGTGAAGATATGGTAGAAATTCATATACATGGAGGTAAAGCGGTAGTTTTAGCAGTTCAAAATGAGATATCAAAAATTAAAAATTGTCGATTAGCTGAACCTGGTGAGTTTACGAAGCTTGCTTTTCAAAACGGGAAAATAAATTTGTTAAAAGCAGAGAGCATAGCCGATTTAATCTCAGCAGAAACTGAAATTCAAAGATTACAAGCTGTAAAAATAATGAAAGGTAATTCTTCCAATAAATTTAATGAGTTAAGAGACAAATTATTAAAAATTTTATCATTTGTTGAGGCTAAAATAGATTTTCCTGAGGAAGATCTCCCAGAAGAAAACTTAAAGAAGATAAAACAAGATACTTCAAATATTTTAAATGAGATTAATAAAATTTTAAATGATCAAAAGGTAGGAGAAATAATTCGAGAAGGTTTTAAAATTGCAATCGTAGGACCAACTAATGCAGGCAAATCAAGTTTATTAAATAATCTATCTAACAGAGAGGTTGCTATAGTTTCTGAAATAGCTGGGACTACTCGAGATGTTATCGAAGCACACTTAAATATGGAAGGATACCCAGTTATTATTTCGGATACAGCAGGTATAAGAGATTCAAAAGATGAAATAGAAAAAAAGGGGATAAGGTTATCTCTTAAAAAAGCTGAAAATGCCGATTTAAAATTAGTAGTAGTGGATGCTAAAAACATTGATTTAAGCGGTTTTTTGAACGACTTGCTGAAAAATGACGCTATTTTAGTTGTTAATAAATCAGATCTCTTAAAAGAAAAAATTGAAACCGATATTTCTAAATTTAATCATGTTTTAATTTCATTAAAAGAAAATTTAAACATTGATATGTTAATTTTAAAAATTAAAGATCAATTAAAAAATAAATTCATATCTGAAGAAGATATTCTGATTACTAGAGAGAGGCATAGACAACATTTGGTGCAGAGTTCTGATCACCTAAAAGATTTTTTAGAAAAAAGTGATAAAAAAGATTTTGACAAGGCTGCAGAAGATCTAAGGTTAGCAACAAGGCATTTAGGCATGATCGTTGGAAAAGTAGATGTAGAGGAGATATTAGGTAGTATTTTCAACGATTTTTGTATTGGAAAATAATAACCATTTTGCTGTATTTTTAGGCTTTTTTTCAATAATTTCGTTGATAATTAAGGCTTATTTAAGCAATAAAACTCAAATCTTGTAAAAATCGTAATCGAATATAAGTTTACATCATGAAAAAAGATTTATCTTTTGATGTAGTAGTAATT
>MDTD01005878.1_pt1 | contig 11995 bp, 9 predicted proteins | sample 811221 | NCBI WGS metagenome assembly MDTD01 (sample SAMN05326646, study PRJNA326480) | marine metagenome | isolation source: seawater | place: Pacific Ocean: South West | collected 2011 | reverse complement strand
GGTCGTCGGCGCGGAACGGCGCGCCGATCACCTTCATCGCCACGCTGAAGGCCACGGCCAGGCACAGATTGCCCTGCAGTTGCGCCGCGGCGCCCGGCACCGCGGAATCCGGCGCCGCCGACCAGAAGGGCTGCCGTCGGCGGTTGACGAGCCGATCCAGCACAAGGTCCCGGACAGCGCCCAGCACCACCCCCAGCGCCAGCGAAAGCAGCAGCACGGCGATGACGAGCCCAAGGCCGAGTTCCGTGCCGAACGACCAGGCAATCAGGCCGGCAAAATACTCGGAAACGTAGCCGAGCCCGAGGAATGCCACGAAGCCAGGCACCAGAACCGCCAGGATGTCGCCCCAGCCTGTCGCCAATCTCATCTGCCCCTCCTGCCGTCCCATTCGCCGCATGCCGGCCCGCCGGTCCGGCGATGAGCCGCGGACCGCGCAACGGCCGTCAAGCACAGAATAGCAGGACCGGACGGGCGAGATCTCGCGACGATGGCGAAGACGGGAAGAAACGGGATGGTCGGACCGCGCGAAACCGCCGCAGCCTCAGCTGCCGTCGCGATACGGCTTCAGCGCCGCATAGGCGGTACGGTGCACCGGGGTGTCGACGCCGTGGCGTTCCCCCAGGCGCATCACGGCGCCGGTCAGCCCTTCCAGCTCCAGCCGGCGGCCGGCCTCCAGGTCGTGGCACATCGACGCCTTCATGTGCGGCGGCAATGCCTTCATGCCCGAGACGCAGCGCTCCGCGATCTCGTCGTCCAGATCCACCGCGGCGGCGCGGCCGACATCGACGGCCTCCTGCACCGCGGCGGCGAACAGCGCCAGCATGTCGGCATCCTCGCGGATCACCCCGGCGGGCTGCCGGCTCAAGGCGGTCACGGTCGCGAAGGGGGCGAGCAGGACGAACTTCTCCCACAGCGCGCGGGTCATGTCCTCGCGGTAGACCGCGCTGAAGCCGGCGGCCTTGCCGGCGGCGACAAAGGCCTGCAGCCGCTCCGCCTGGCCGGCTGCCTGGGCCTCGTCTTGCGGTCCGACCACCAGGGTGCAGCTGCTGTTGTGGTGCGCGATCACCCCCGGCTCCGCCACGGTGGCGGAGATATAGGCGATGCCGGCCGCCACCCGGTCGGCGCCCAGGACGGCGGACAGCCGCTCCTCGGAATCGACGCCGTTCTGGAACGGGATCACCAGCGCGTCCTTCGACAGCGCCGGGCGCAGCGCCGCGGCCGCGTCGTCCAGGTCGTAGAGCTTGACGCAGAGCATCACCAGGTCGATCGGCGCCAGGTCCATCGGCCGGTCGCTGACCGTCACCTTCTCCAAGGTCAGGTCGCCCAGCTGGCTCTTCACCTGCAGGCCCTGCGCCGCCATCGCCGCGCCATGGGCGCCGCGGGCGATGAACACGACGTCATTGCCCGCCGCCGCCAGGCGGGCGCCGAAATAGCCGCCGACCCCGCCGGCGCCGTAGACCGCAATCCGCATGCCCGCGCTCCTTCCGATCCTCAGCGCAGCTTGCCGCAGAACTCCTGGATGCGGGTGCATGCCTCGCGCAGGGTCTCGGTGCTGGTGGCATAGGAGATCCGGAAATGCGGCGCCAGGCCGAACGCCTCGCCATGCACCACGGCGACCACCGCCTCCTCCAGCAGGGCGGAGGCGAAGTCCAGGTCGCTCTCGATCTTGCGGCCGCCGGGCGAAGTCTTGCCGATCGTGCCCGCGCAGGACGGATAGACGTAGAACGCGCCTTCCGGCTTCGGGCAGGTGATGCCCTCGGCCTCGTTCAGCATGTTCACCACCAGGTCGCGCCGCTCCTTGAAGATGCGGTTATGCGCCGGGATGAAGTCCTGGTCGCCGGTCAGCGCCGCAACCGCGGCGGCCTGGCTGATCGAGCAGGGGTTGGAGGTCGACTGCGACTGCAGCTTGCCCATCGCCTTGATCAGCGGCGCCGGGCCGCCGGCATAGCCGATCCGCCAGCCGGTCATGCAATAGGCCTTGCTGACCCCGTTCAGGGTCAGGGTGCGGTCGTACAGCTCCGGCTCCACCTGCGCCGGGGTGGCGAAGACGAAATTGTCGTAGACCAGATGCTCGTACATGTCGTCGGTCATCACCCAGACATGCGGGTGGCGCTTCAGCACCTCGGTCAGGCCGCGCAGCTCGTCCGCGGTATAGGCGGCGCCCGACGGGTTCGACGGCGAGTTCAGGATCAGCCACTTGGTCTTCGAGGTGATCGCGGCCTCCAGGTCGGCGGGCTTCAGCTTGAAGTTCTGCTCGATCCCGGCCGGCACGAAGACCGGGGTGCCGCCGGCGAAATGCACGATGTCCGGATAGCTGACCCAGTACGGGGTCGGGATGATGACCTCGTCGCCCGGATCGATGGTGACCAGGAAGGCGTTGAAGATGCACTGCTTGCCGCCGCCGGAGACGGAGATCTGCTCCGCGGTGTAGGTCAGGCCGTTCTCGCGCTTGAACTTGTCGACGATCGCCGCCTTCAGCGCCGGCGTCCCGTCCACGTTGGTGTAGCGGGTGTCGCCGGCGTCGATCGCGGCCTTCGCCGCCTCGCGAATCGATTCCGGCGTGTCGAAGTCCGGCTCGCCGGCGCCCAGCCCGATCACGTCTTTCCCCGCGGCCTTCAGCTCACGGGCCTTCTGGGTGACGGCCAGAGTGGCGGAGGGCTGGATGCGGCCGATGGCGGCGGAAAAGAAGGTCATGGCAGGTCTCCTGGAAATGCCGGCGGAAGCTACGCCCAGGTCGCGTGCCGCGCAATATCCCCGGCGGCGTCTTCTGCCGTGCCGCAGCGCTGCGACCTAATGGCAACGCCCGGCGTGCCGCGGCCTCGCGCCGCGGCACGGGCCGCAATGTCGCCGCATTCGCCGACCAGATTCCCGATGTCAGCGCCGAGGGGCCCTTTGCAGCTTGTCGGCCCGGGCCGCGATGGCAGAAACTTGGCGGCCTGTATCCGAAACGGAGCCTGATTCCAGCCGATGCGCCCTGCCCTGGTTCTTTTCGCAGCGGCGATCGCCCTCTTCCTTCTGGTCAAGGGCGTGCCCTACGTCATCGTCCGCGCGGAATCGCTGGCGACCAGCATCGTGTTCTCGCAGGCCTGGGACCATGCCCGCGGCGGGATGGGCGCGCTGGGCCCGCGTGGCAGCCGCCCGGCTGCGGCTGCGGAACTGCCGGAAACGCCGGAAGACGGGTCGGCGGCAGATGGCTGGCAGTTGACCTCGGCACGGCCTGTGGCGCGGCTCTCCGCGCCGCGTCTGGGCAGCACGGCGGTGATCGTCGGCGAGGAGCGGCCCGGCCCCGGCGGCATCGTCGACTTCCTGCTGGTCGCCCCGTCGGTCTCCTTCCACCAGGAGCTGGTGCCGCCGCCCGATGCGGTGACTTCCGCCGATGGCGGTGCGCCGGAGCGTCTGATGGCGGGATCCGATGCCGCGGCGGGCGCCGACCCGCTGGCCGACGGTGCAGCGGCCGCGATTCATGCGTCGATGCATCCCCCCATGTATTCCCGCGGCGTCAGCGACACGGTGATCATCGACAAGGCCGGCCGCTCGCTGCGCTTCCTGCCCGACCTGCGGCCCGGCGACGAACTGGAACTGGAAGGGGTGGACGGTCAGGTCTATGTGTACAAGGTGACGGGCAGCCGGGTGGCGCTGTCGCTCAAGGCCGACGACCTGGTCAATCCCGACCTGATCGACGGCCGCCCGGAACTGACCCTCGTCGCGCCCTACCCGCTGAACGACCTGACACCCTCTGCCTTCCGCTATGTGGTCCGTGCCGATCTCGTCGATCTCGCCCAGCGCTGACATGTCCGCCGGCCCGCCGCCAGAGAGGCAGCCGGGGCAGCAGCCCGAGCGGCAGCCATGAAGGGACTCCCCAGCGACCGGGCGATCCCGGATCCGGACAACTTCATCTCGCAATATCCGGTCTTCGCACCGCACCGGCCGGAGCGCCCGGAAAAAAGCGAGGGCGGCATCGCCTTCGCGCTGCAGTCCGACTACAGCCCGGCCGGCGACCAGCCGCAGGCGATCGCGGAGTTGCAGGAAGGGCTGGCGAACGGCGAGCGCGACCAGGTGCTGCTCGGCGTCACCGGGTCGGGCAAGACCTTCACCATGGCGCATGTCGTCGCCCATCTGGGGCGGCCGGCACTGGTGCTGGCGCCGAACAAGACCCTGGCGGCGCAGCTCTACGGCGAGATGAAGTCCTTCTTCCCCGACAATGCGGTGGAATACTTCGTCTCCTACTACGACTACTACCAGCCGGAAGCCTACGTCCCCCGGACCGACACCTATATCGAGAAGGATTCGTCGATCAACGAGCAGATCGACCGGATGCGCCATTCCGCCACCCGGGCCCTGCTGGAACGCGACGATGTGATCATCGTCGCCTCGGTCTCCTGCATCTACGGCATCGGCTCGGGGGAGACCTATTCGGAGATGACCCTGCCGCTGAAGGCGGGACAGCGGCTGTCGCGCGACGACCTGCTGCGCCGGCTGGTGGAGATCCAGTACCGCCGGAACGAGGCGAATTTCGTGCGCGGCAATTTCCGCGCGAAGGGCGACACGATCGAGGTCTTCCCCTCCCACCTGGAGGACCGCGCCTGGCGCCTCTCCCTGTTCGGCGACGAGCTGGAGTCGATCGTTGAGTTCGACCCGCTGACCGGCCAGAAGACCGGCGACGCGAAGGAGATCCGGCTCTACGCGAACAGCCACTACGTCACGCCGAAGCCGACCTTGATGCAGGCGATGAACCAGATCAAGCGGGACCTGAAGATCCGGCTCGACGAGCTGACCGGCCAGGGCCGGCTGCTGGAGGCGCAGCGGCTGGAGCAGCGCACCACCTTCGACCTGGAGATGATGGCGGCGACCGGTTCCTGCGCCGGGATCGAGAACTATTCCCGCTACCTGACCGGCCGGCCGCCGGGCGCGCCGCCGCCGACCCTGTTCGAATACCTGCCGGACGAGGCGATTCTGATCGTCGACGAGAGCCATGTCACCGTGCCGCAGATCGGCGGCATGTTCCGCGGCGACTTCCGGCGCAAGGCGACCCTGGCGGAATACGGCTTCCGCCTGCCCTCCTGCATCGACAACAGGCCGCTGCGCTTCCAGGAATGGGACGCGATGCGGCCGCAGACGGTCTATGTCTCCGCCACCCCCGGCGACTGGGAGCTGGAACAGTCCGGCGGCGTCTTCGTCGAGCAGGTGATCCGCCCCACCGGCCTGATCGACCCGGTCTGCGACATCCGCCCGGTGGAGAACCAGGTCGACGACCTGCTGGCGGAATGCAAGGCGGTCACCGCAAACGGCTTCCGCACCCTGGTCACCACCCTGACCAAGAAGATGGCGGAGGACCTGACCGAGTATCTGGGCGAGAACGGCGTGCGGGTGCGCTATCTGCATTCCGACATCGACACCCTGGAGCGGATCGAGATCATCCGCGACCTGCGGCTCGGCACCTTCGACGTGCTGGTCGGCATCAACCTGCTGCGCGAAGGGCTGGACATCCCGGAATGCGCACTGGTGGCGATCCTGGACGCCGACAAGGAAGGCTTCCTGCGCTCCGAGCGCTCCTTGATCCAGACCATCGGCCGCGCCGCCCGCAACGTGGAGGGCCGGGTGATCCTCTATGCCGACACGGTGACCGGCAGCCTGCAGAAGGCGCTGGACGAGACCGAGCGCCGGCGCGAGAAGCAGCTCGCCTACAACCTCGAGCATGGCATCACCCCGGCCAGCGTGAAGAAGGCGATCGGCGACATCCTGCATTCGGTCTACGAGACCGACCACTACACCGTCGACACCGGCGACGACGAGGTCAGCCATCTGGTCGGCCACAACCTGGAGGCCCATCTGGCCGACCTGGAGAGCCGGATGAAGGACGCCGCCGCGAACCTGGAGTTCGAGGAGGCCGCCCGCCTGCGCGACGAGATCAAGCGCCTGCGCGACGCGGAACTGGAATATGGCGGCGGCGCGGACGCCGTCGGCGGCCCGGAGGGCCCCAGCCAGGATGGCCTGGCCGAGCGCCGCCAGGCCGGCTATGCCGCCGGCCGCGGCGCCACCCGGGGGCGGTCGACCGCCGGCCGGCCGGGCGCCCGCAAGAGCCGCGGCAAGAAGCGGTCGGGACCGTGAGCGACCACCGCCTGACCGTCGCCGTGATCGGTGCCGGCATGTACGGCACCGCCGCCGCCGAATGGCTGCGGCGCGGCGGCCATGACGTGATCCTGATCGACCGCGCCGGCCCGGCGGGCGGCACCTCGTTCGGCAATGCCGGCATCATCTCCACCTCCTCGGTGGTGCCGGTGCCGATGCCGGGGCTGCTGGCGAAGGTGCCGAAGATGCTGCTGTCGGCGGACGGGCCGCTGTTCCTGCGCTGGTCCTACCTGCCGACCCTGCTGCCCTGGCTGCGCCCGTACCTGCGCAACCGCCGGCCGGAAAAGGTCGCCCAGATCGCCGCCGCCCTGGCCGACCTGCTGACGGATGCGGTGGAGCAGCACCTGTCGCTGGCGCGCAGCACCCCGGCGGAGGCCTTCCTGACCACCGGCGACTTCGTCTACCTGTACCGCGACCGCGCGGCGTTCGAGGCCGATCATGCGGCCTGGGAGCTGCGCCACCATCACGGCACCCGCGGCGCCCTGATGGAGGGCGCGGAGCTGGCCGCCTACGACCCGAATCTGGGGCCGGCCTATCGCCTGGCCTATGCCGCGCACAACCATGCCTGGCTGACCGACCCGGCCGGCTATGTCACCGCGCTCGCCGACTGGTTCGTCGGCCAGGGCGGCCGCTTCCTGAAGGCGGAGGTGCACGACCTGCGGCCGCTGGGCGGCGGCATCGACGATGGCGTGCAGATCGACGCCGGCACCGAGGTGATCCATGCCGACCGCGCCGTGATCGCCGGCGGCGCCTGGTCGGCGCGGCTGGCGGAAGGGCTGGGCCACAAGACGATGCTGGAGAGCGAGCGCGGCTATCACATCGCGTTCCAGGGCGGCAGCCCGGTGCCGCCGGCGCCCTATTCGCTCGCCGACCTGAAGTTCGTCGTCACCCCGATGGCGGGCGCGGTACGCGCCGCCGGCCTGGTCGAGTTCGGCGGCCTGGAGGCCGGCCCGAGCGCTGCGCCGCATGCCCTGCTGGACCGCATGATCAAGCGGCTCTACCCGGACTTCACCTTCACCGACCGCACATACTGGCAGGGCCATCGCCCGACCACCGCCGACAGCCTGCCGCATATCGGCCCGGCGCCGTCGGCGCCGCAGATCCTGTTCGGCTTCGGCGGCCAGCATGTCGGCATGGCCTCCGGCGCCAAGGCCGGCCGCCTGCTGGCCGACCTGATCGCCGGCGCCACGCCGAACATCGACATGGCGCCGTTCGATCCAGGCCGGTTCGGCCGGCGATAGCGGCGATCAGTCCGCAAGAATCTGCCGCAGCGCCGTCTTCAGCACCTTGCCGTAATTGTTCTTCGGCAGGGCGTCGACGAAGCGATAGTCCTTCGGCCGCTTGAAGCGCGCGATCCGCGCCTGGCAGAGCGCGTCCAGCTCCGCCGCCGTCACCGCCTCCCCCGCCCGCGCCACGATGAAGGCCACCACCTCCTCGCCCCAATCGGCATGCGGCCGGCCGACCACGGCGACCTCGGCCAGGCGGGGATCGTGCAGCAGCGCCTCCTCCACCTCGCGCGGGTAGATGTTGGTGCCGCCGGAAATGATCATGTCCTTCGACCGGTCCTTCAGGGTCAGGAAGCCGTCTTCGTCGAAGGCGCCCAGGTCGCCGGTATGCAGCCAGCCGTCGCGCAGGGCTTCGGCGGTGGCGGCGGGGTTGTTCCAGTAGCCACGCATCACCGTGTCGCCGCGGACCAGGATCTCGCCCGTCTCTCCCGCCGGCAGGGGCCGGTCCACCCCGTCCGCCACCATCACCTCCAGCCCGGCGAAGGGGATGCCGACGGAGGCGAGCCGAAGGTCGCGGCGCGGATGGCTGGCATCGGCGAAGACCGGCTTGCCGAGCACGGTGATCGTCATCGGGCTCTCGCCCTGGCCGTAGATCTGCACCAGCCGGTGCGCGCCGAAGGCGTCGATGGCGCGACGGCAATCCTCCAGGTACATCGGCCCGCCGCCGTAGACGATGGTCTTCAGGCCGGCCAGGTCGGCATCCCGCAGCGCCGGATGCGCCAGCATCCGGGTCACCATGGTCGGCGCGGCGAACAGGGTGGCGCCGCGATGCCGCCCGAACAGGCCGAGCAGTTCGGCCGGGTCGAAGCCGCCGCTCTCCGGCACCACCTGCGCGGCGGCGGCGGCGACATGCGGCAGGATGTAGAGGCCGGAGCCGTGGCTCATCGGCGCGGCGTGGATGATGCAGTCGCCGGGGCCGATCGCATCCACGTCGGCGAAATAGGACAGGGTCATCGCCAGCAGGTTGCGGTGGCTGAGCATCGCGCCCTTCGGCCGGCCTGTCGTGCCGGAGGTGTAGAACAGCCAGGCGGTATCGTCGCCGGCCACCTCCGCCGGTGCGACCGGATCGGCATGCGCCATCCGCGCATGGCCATGGCCGCCGGCGGTCTCGATCCAGGCCAGCTCCGGCGCCAGCGCCGCCGCCTCGGTCACCGCCGCCGCCAGGTCGGGGCTGACGAAGGCGGCGCGGGCACCCGAATCGCCCAGGATGTGGGCGAACTCCCGCGGGTGCAGCTTCGCGTTCACCGGCACCGCGACCAGCCCGGCCTGCCAGCAGGCGAACAGCAGTTCCACATAGTCCGGGCGGTTCTTCATGATCAGCGCCACCCGGTCGCCGCGCGCCAGGCCATGCCCCAGCAGGCCGCCGGCCAGCCGCGCCACCCGCCCCGCCAGGCCGGCATAGTCGGCCAGCACCGCCTCACCCCGCAGCAGCGCCGGCCGATCGCCATGGCTGCGCCCGGCGCGGACCAGCAGGTTCGCCAGGTTCATCCTCTCCCTCCCCAAACTTGCCCTGCGCGAAGTCTGGCCGAAGCCGCGCGGCTGCACCATCATGCGCGCCCGCCGCAGGCCATGCGGCAGCGATCAAGCAGGAGGAACGATCATGCCCGAGGCGCGCCGCGGCGATATCGCCGTCACCCTGGACAACCATGTCGCCGTGGTCGAGATCCGCCGCCCGCCGCACAACTTCTTCAGCCATGCGCTGATCCGCGACCTGGCGGACGCCTTCGCCGAACTGGACGGCGAGACAGACTGCCGGTCGATCCTGCTCTGCTCGGAAGGCAAGGCGTTCTGCGCCGGTGCGGACTTCGCCGGCGACCGGATCTTCGAGGCCGCCGAGAGCCGCGGCCGCAACCCGCTCTACGACGAGGCGGTGCGGCTGTTCGCCGGGGTCAAGCCGGTGGTCGCCGCCGTCCAGGGCGCGGCGATCGGCGGCGGGCTGGGCCTGGCGCTGGTGGCCGATTTCCGGGTCGCCTGCCCGGAGGCCCGCTTCGCCGCGAACTTCGTGCGGCTGGGCATCCATCCCGGCTTCGGCCTGACCCATACCCTGCCGCAGGCGATCGGCCAGCAGCGCGCCGCGCTGATGTTCCTGACCGGCCGCCGCATCGGCGGCGAGCAGGCGGCCGCATGGGGCCTGGTCGACCAGCTCGTGCCGCAGGCGGAACTGCGGGGGGCGGCGATGGCGCTGGCGGCGGAGATCGCCGAGGGCGCGCCGCTGGCGGTGCAGTCGACCCGCCTGACCCTGCGCCGGCACCTGGCCGCGGCGGTGCGCGAGCAGACCGACCGGGAGGGCGCGGAGCAGGCCTGGCTGTCCCGCACCGAGGACCATCAGGAAGGCATCCGTGCGGTGGCGGAGCGCCGGGCGGGTCGCTTCGGCGCCCGCTGACCGGCTGCGCCGGGCTCATGCGCGGGTGAGGATTCCTCACTTGCCGCCAATGCCCCGACCCCGGATGCTCAGCGCCCCGTCCCGCCCTGCCGACCACCCCGGAGCACCGGATGCCAGCCGACAGCTTCACACCTGCCGATCCCGCCTTCGAGACCCGGGTGCGCGACAGCTTCGCGCGACAGCAGGTGATGCACACCCTGGGGGTGGAGATGGCGGGCCTGACACCGGGACGCTGCGAGCTGCGCATGCCGTTCGCGCCGGCCTTCACCCAGCAGCACGGCTTCCTGCATGCCGGCATCGTCACCACTGTGGCCGATTCTGCCGCCGGCTATGCCGCCTACAGCCTGATGCCGGCGGAGTCGTCCGTGCTGACGGTGGAGTTCAAGCAGAACCTGCTGGCGCCTGCGGCCGGCCGGCTGCTGATCGCGCGGGCCGCCGTGGTGCGCCCCGGCCGGCAGATCAGCGTCGTTCAGTCAGAGACCTTCGTCGCGGATGAAGGGGGCCGGGAGAAGGCGGTCGCGCTGATGCAGGCGACGATGATCTGCCTGCCCGGCCGCCCGGACCGGGCCGCCTGACGGGACCGTCATGGCACGCCGCCTGCCGCCGCTCTCCTGCCTGCGCGCCTTCGACGCGGCCGCCCGGCTGGGCAGCTTCAAGGCCGCGGCGGAAGAGCTCCTGCTGACGCCCAGCGCGGTCAGCCGGTCGATCCAGGTGCTGGAGGACTGGCTGGGCGCAGCGCTGTTCCATCGCGGCAACCGCAGCATCGCCTTGACCGAGGCGGGCGCGGCCTATGCCGCACAGGTGCGGCAGGCGCTGGACCGGCTGGCCACGGCCACCGATGCCGTCCCCGGCCGGTACGGCCCGGCCCGGCTGCACCTGAGCGGTGCGCCGACCTTCACCCGCGCCTGGCTGATGCCCCGCCTGGCCCGCTTCCGCGCCGAGCATCCGCGGATCGAGATCCTGCTGGACGCGGCGCACCGCCAGGTCGATCTGCCGCGCGACGGCGTCGACCTGGCGATCCGGATGGGCAGCCCGCCCTGGCCCGGGCTGGAGGCGCAGCAACTGGTGGCGGAGGAGCTGGTGCCGGTCTGCGCCCCGGCCCTGGCATCGCGGCTGCGCCGGCCGGAAGACCTGGCGACGGTGGCGCTGCTGCATGTGGCGAACATCGCGACCGACTGGTCCTGGTGGCTGGCGGCGCGGGAGGTCGCCCTGCCGCGGGACGCGCCGGCGCCGATGCGCTTCGACACGGTACAGCTGGCGCAGGACGCCGCGCTGCAGGGCCTGGGGGTCGCGCTGGGACGGCGCCCGGTCGTCGACCCGGAACTGGAGGCCGGCCGCCTTGCCGCGGTGCTGGGGCCACCGGTCGCGGCCGGCAGCGGCTACTGGCTGCTGTGGCAGCCGGAGGCGGCGCAGCGGCCGGAGGTGCGGGCCTTCCTGAACTGGATCCGCCTGGACATTGCGGCTGAACCTGCCGCGGCTGTGGCAGGCTGAGCGGCCCGGGTGACCCCCGCTCATCCACGCGCAAGGATTCCTCGTTTGCCGATGGAAGCGGCCAGCGGCATCTCTGTCCCCGAACCGGCCTCCCTGGGCCGACACACGGGAGACAGACATGACGGACGGCCTGCGCTTCGAGCGGGACGGCGCGATCGCGCTCCTCACCCTCGACCGCCCGCACCACCTGAACGCCATCGACTTCGCCACCATCGAGGGGCTGCAGGCGGCCCTTGAGGAGATCGAGCGCGAGCCGGCCCTGCGGGTCGCGATCCTGACCGGCGCGGGCGACCGCGCCTTCTGCGCCGGCGCCGACATCCACGACTTTGCGCCGGTGGTGCGCGCCGGCCCGGAGGCGGCCCTGCGCGACTTCGTCCGCCGCGGCCAGGCGCTGACCGCGCGCATCGAGAACTTTCCGAAGCCGGTGATCGTCGCGGTGAACGGCCTGGCCTTCGGCGGCGGCTGCGAGATCACCGAGGCGGCGCCGCTGGCGATCGCCAGCGAGCGGGCCAGCTTCGCCAAGTCGGAGATCCGCCTGGGCTTCGCGCCGCCCTATGGCGGCACCCAGCGCCTGCCCCGCCTGGTCGGCCGCAAGCGCGCGCTGGAGATGCTGCTGACGGCGGAGCCGATCGGCGCCGCGCAGGCGCAGGCGATCGGCCTGGTGAACAGGGTCGTGCCGCATGAGGCGCTGCTGCCGGCGGCCCGC
>MDTD01081799.1_pt1 | contig 11999 bp, 8 predicted proteins | sample 811221 | NCBI WGS metagenome assembly MDTD01 (sample SAMN05326646, study PRJNA326480) | marine metagenome | isolation source: seawater | place: Pacific Ocean: South West | collected 2011 | reverse complement strand
CTGCGCTACGTTCGGCTCAACAACCCTATCACACCACCGCAAGACTAACATAACGGTGGTATAACTACTGGGGGCAGGTCAGTGGCTAGGAAAAAAAACGGGAACACATATAATAACCCCCAGGCAATGGTATACCGATACGACTGTCCAGCGATACGATCTGATCCCGAAGGGTTGGATGCAAATGTAAAATGATTTTTTTTTCTGATAATTTTAATAAATTACAACAAAGATGGTTCAAGTTTGTGGTTGAATTTTTACAACAACTTTTCAGCCAGATAAATTGCTCTGGCAATAACCTGATCCATATCGTAGTAGCGATACTCACCAAGTCTCCCGCAGATCATGATGTTATTTAGTTTTTTGTAAGCCATATGATATCTCCTGAATAGAGTCTGATTGGGACTATCCGGGAATGGATATTCAAACTGATCAGGGTTGTCAGGAGAAAACGGTGTTTCCGTTGTAATCAAGGTGCCTTTGGTGGTATTGGGACTACTCGGGTTTTGCAGGTGCTTCCATTCGATTCGTCGGATTTGGCTGCCATCTATGTGCATAGGTGTATTAACCTGCACGCACGGCTGAGCAAGCTTTTGGTTTTCGTGAAAAACAGTTTCTCTACGTTGACCACGATATGCAAGTCTGCCAAATTCATAATCAAAAAAGGCATCGATTGGGCCAGTGTAGATAAGTAATTTTCTGGCTTGCACTTTGTCACGGTTTTTCAAAAAGTCGACATCAAGTTGATAAGGAATTCCATGGATCATATTGAGCATTAGCTGATGATAGCCCTGTAAAGGCAATCCTTGAAACGCGTGACCCGGAGTCAGGTATGGGTTGTTGTCAGCCCGGACATTAAAGCGTTTGCACAGATCAGCAGAAAGCTCTGTAGCTTTAACCCCCCACTGCTTTTCATTGTATTCTTTTATAAACAATTCATAGACTTTGCGTGGCATTAAAGATAATGCAGCTTGTTCAAAATTGAGGGGTGTCCCAGTGAATTCAGGTTCCCAATGTTCGCCGACATGCTTTTGAATATAGTTGGCAGCGATTGGCCAGTTTTCCAACCCAGATGTCACCTTGGCCTTAATGATAGCTTTGAAAGAATAAAAATTTGAAAAACGATTGACAAATTCCCAAATGCGATTGCTATGTGTTCTGAAATAATGCGGGCCATATGTGTGCATCAAAACACCTGATTCGTGTTTTTGGTCATGTACATTGCCACCCACATGTTCACGTTTTTCAAGCATCAGGACATCTTTCCCCGCGTCTTTTAACAAACGTGCAATAACACTTCCTGTTAAACCTGTTCCTACGACAATGTAATCTGCAATATACTTCATAATGGTACTAGTACTTATTTTGTGTTCTTGTAGTGTCTTCTTGCTTTGAGTATATCACGTAATTTTGCGCCAAATGAGTCTGATGTCTGCAAAATTGCGCCAACATATCTTTTAACATTACGTTTGGTTGGGTTTGTAATAGTGAAAAATTCCTTTAACAGGCCATATGATGTAAGTCTTTCATGTCCCATGTATTGTGAAAAGTGTGTGGTTGCACGTTGTTTTCTGAGATGAAGTTTGTAATCACGAATATAGTCGGAGTTAATATCGGCCTGATAGGTGTTGTTGGTCCCATGTATGTGGTACTTAATCAATGGATCAGAGATGTAATAACAGTTGCCGCCCAGAATTGATGATGCAATGCATAAAAAAGAGTCAGCTTCTAGACGCCAATCCTCCCACAGGTGTGTTGAGTTATTAAAGATAACTTCCAATATCTTGCGGCGAAATGATAAAGAGGATGCAATGCTGCTGTTCTGTGGGTGATTTTTCCAGCGTGTCATCAATCCACTGGCACCAAGCATTCTACTGGTTTTATACTTGATACTAACGCCGGTCTTTTCGCCATAATATTTTAAAGCAGTTATGGTTTGATCGATATTGGGTAACTGTTTGTATGTGTCTACAAGCTTGTTCAGATACTTGGTGTCATATTGATCGTCAGCATCCAGAAAGGCTATGATTTCAGAGTGCGGATTGCAAGCTGAAAAACCTGCGTTCCATGCTCCAAGCATTCCTGTGTTTTCTTGAAGTACTGCAACGACATTTGTATGTTTTGACGAAAGATCCTTGATGAGTTGAGCCGAGTTGTCTTTAGTAGACCCGTCATCAACAATGATTATTTCACACGGATACGCAGTGTCTTGATTGATTAGGCTCGTTATGCAATCATTCAAAAAGCGTTCATAGTTGTAACAAGATATTATGACCGATACTATTGGATCTTTGCGCATTTGTAATGCTTTCGGTGTAATGTAATTAAAAACAATTGTTTTTTAATGTTTTTAAATATAGATGCAATATTTTTGTTCGTATATGAAATGGGCGATATTTACGAGCCTTATTCAAGCTCTCTAATGCTGAATTCCAGTCCTTGGATTTAATTGCATTTCTTCCAGCCGTAAAATAAAGTTGACCGATACGTTGACGCCATTGCGACTCTGGGATATGGGGATAGCCGCCATCTTCATGAATAAATTGATCAAGAATCCTGGCAAGACGCAACCGTCGGTCGTTATATTGACGGCTTAATTGTGGTGCCTGCGATTCATGTCCTTGAACATTTCGACGGACCTCAACGGGTTTGCTGTTGATAAAACCCCATTGCCCCAAGAGGCTTATTCTCAAAAATAACTGATAATCTTCGCCACACATCTGCAATACATCGTAGCCGCCAACCTTTTCGAAGGCTTTTTTAAGGAGTACTGTGTTTGGTGTACCTGGAGATCCCCGGGTGAATATATAACTGGTGGTATTCCTGGTAATTTCGGTATGATTGTGTATTGATTCTACGTTCTTTACATAATCCTTATCGATACGATTAGACGATGCTGCAACAAGCTGAGGATTGTCTTCAAACAGTTTAATGGCTGATTGTAGATAATCATCAGGCCACAGGTCGTCTGAATCCAAAAATGCAATCAACTGGCAATCACCGGCTTCACATACGCCATGATTACGCGCGCTGGATGCACCACCATTTTTCTGTTTGATAAGTTTGATTGGGATGTCAGCTGGGTTTGTTTTGAACCAATGTTCAATCTGGGATACTGTCGCATCCGTAGAACCATCATCGACTATGATTAAGTATTTTGGCAACAAGGTCTGATTCAAAACGCTTTTAATTGCGTCAATGATCAAATATTGACGGTTATAGACCGGAATAATAGCTGCAATATTTAGAGGGATCATTGATTACTTCCGTAAACCTCAAGGTTGGATATCAGAATGTCTATTTAAGCTGATAGACCTTCAAATCACGATAGCAGGCTTTCATCCAGCGCATTTGTCTAAGTCCGATTTTCCCGCCAGCGTGTATCGGGCCATAGGCTTTGCCGTCATCGGTGAAGTCGAGAATCGTTTTGCCATCAACATTGACGACGATGTGTCCGCCGTCTTTCATCATCATGATCTGATGCGGGTCGGTACTGCCGGGGGTGATACCGGGTGCACCATTGGAGACCAGATAAAAGCCGGAGTTCTTGCGGAGGTTGGTGGTAATACGGCCGGGGTTAAACGGGGTGTTGGCATAGTAGGAGAAGTGATAGCAGTTGATATCACTGTTGATGTACTGCTTGAAGGCACCGTCGCGCTTTTTGATGCTGGGGTCGAAGATGTCTTTGCCGTTGACACCTTTGGCGGCGAAGAACGTAATACAAAGACCGGCTTCAGAGATGGGCTGCATCGTCCATTGGGCGACGAAATTCTCCGGCAAATCATGGGGCATCCAATAGACGATATGCCCATTGATTTCCGTATTGTCATTGGCAGCGGTGGAGACCATTGTCATTCCGTTTTCGTCATAGCTGACTTTGCCCGGCCCTTCCATGATCCAGCCCTTTGTGTCCGCAGGTTTGGTCATGGCAAAGCTGTAAAGTTCGTGCCCTTTGCGGCTGGCAATGTCGACGGTTGGTTTGAACTTGCCTCCCAGATTCTCAGCCAAACTATCACGATATTTCTCAGGCAGGTTTTTGAGTAATTCTTCTGTTGATTCACATTGGGTTGAGTTGTAGGTGTCAGCATAGGCAAGTGGTGACTGGTGAAGTGTCAACTGCTTTGCATAACCCATTCGCCATGGATCAAGCTTGGTTCCTTCCAGACGCAGTGGTGTGCCGTTGAGATAGCCCGTAAAGACACCGTTGGCAGCATCCCAGCGATAAGCCACGTGATACCAGGCAGGCCCGGGAAGACTCGGGATTTGAATGTTGAGGTTGTCAACGCCTCGGACTTTTTTATCCCACTGCCAGATGAGCATCACGCGACCATTGGCAGCCTGCATGCGGATTTAGTACAAACCTTCAACCGTGATGATTGGGATTCTAACGTTGGGAAAATCGGCTGATCCGCCGTACGTTTTGTCGGTTTTGATCCAGAATGCAATCGATCCTGTGGGACGCGTTTCGACTTTTATTTCTTTGTCTTGTTCGGTGAGGATATAGCCTTGCATGTCTTGCATCGGACCATCGACGAAGGCTGTCTTGGTGAAAGCTCGCTGGTTTAAAGTCGTCAGCAAAATAAGGCATAAAGTGAGTGTTAAACTCATTGAGCGCATAATAATTCTCCACGATGCTTGTAAAGCAAACGTCTGCGAATAAGGGAATGACCAGTGTAACGTGTTCAGGCGGTTTCCATCAAATGGTAGGTCAACGCAGCGGTGATGGCTTCCCATGAAGCGTCCACGATATTTTCGTTGACACCGATGGTGTTGATCATACGACGCTTGCCATTGACTTCCGTGCGGAAGGTGATAATGACACGCACCTTGGCAGCGGACTCGGCGGTGGGGTTGACCACGCGGACTTTATAGTCATCCAGATGGACGTTCTTGATCTGCGGGTAATGCGGGACAAGACTCTTACGCAAAGCACCGTCCAGCGCATTGACCGGGCCGTCACCTTCTGCCACGTGATGTTCGACCTGGCCGTTGACAGTCATCTTGACGATGCCTTCGGTGGTGGTCGGTTCGTGATCACGCTTGAGTATGACGCAGCGATAGTGATCCATTTGCCAGAAGGACTTTTTCGTCCCCATCACTTCGTGGAGCAGTAATTCAAAGCTGGCTTCTGCCGCTTCAAACTGGTATCCCTGATGCTCAAGATCCTGGATTTTTTCCAGCACCTTGCGTTGCATCTCACGGTTGTCTGAGATGTTGAATTTCTCACCGAGTGTCGCAGCGATGTTGCTGGCGCCCGAGAGTTCGCTGACAAGGATGCGGCGGGTGTTGCCCACCGATTCGGGACTCACGTGTTCGTAACTGTGAGCCACACGTTGGACCGCATGAACATGCATGCCACCCTTGTGAGCAAAGGCGCCGGTGCCGACATAGGGTTGACCGGACTGCGGGCTGAGATTGGCCAGTTCATACACATACCGGCTGGTCTCCGTGAGTTTGGGCAGCGCATTTTCTGCAAGACAGGTAAAGCGATCGCCCATCTTCAAACGGAGATTGGCAGCAACGGTGATGAGGTCTGCATTGCCTGTGCGTTCACCGATACCGTTGATGGTGCCCTGGACTTGCAGGCACCCACCTTCGACCGCTGCCAGTGAGTTGGCGGTCGCCAGCCCACCGTCATTATGCGTATGGATGCCGAGTTTGACTTGGGTAGGAAGATCAAGTTGTTCCTGAATTTTACGGACGGTCTGCATGATCCAACTGGGTAGCGAACCGCCGTTGGTGTCACAGAAGATCAAACGGGTCGCGCCGCCGTCGATGGCAGCCTGCAGGGTTTGCAGGGCATATTCCGGGTTGGCTTTAAAGCCATCGAAAAAGTGTTCCGCATCGTAAAAGACTTCGGCACCGGAGGACTTGCAGAAGGCAACGGAGTCTTTGATCATCTCCAGGTTTTCTTCTCGGCTGACGCGCAGGACTTCATCGACATGCAGATCCCATGTCTTGCCAACGATGGTGATGACGGGTGCTTTGGAATTGACCAAAGCCTGCATGCCGACATCTTCGGAGGCTTTGATACCGCGACGACGGGTCATGCCGAACGCACAGACCTTGGCATGTTTGAGATTCAGTTCCTGAACCTGTTCGAAGTATGCCACGTCCTTGGGATTGGACAGCGGGTATCCACCTTCAATGTAGTCTACGCCGATGCCGTCGAGGTGTTCGGTAATTTTGAGCTTGTCGACCAGGGATAAATTGACACCCTGGCCCTGCGTGCCATCGCGTAGGGTCGTATCGTAGATTTCGACATAAGAAGGTTGTGAATCAGTCATTTTCAAAGTTCCATCTTGGTTTTGCGGACGGATAAGGTAACAAAAAAACCCTGCTTTGCAGCAGGGTTGTGAGTTCTGTTTTGATTTCAGAATTGCAGCACAGGCCCTACCGCGGTTGCGGAGTGCTAATCATCATGCTGGCAATAATGATGGTTTGTGATTGATACATCGTGGCAAATTGTAGCACTTTTAAACTTCGGAGCAAGTCAGACTTTTTGGTATATCGCCCTGCTACCTGACCTTGCATTAAAAATACAGCTATCGGCTCGATATTATTTGATTTGTGTCTTTTGTTGGTAAATGGTTCAATACCGCGTATCATGCTGTGGTTAATGTCTGCATGCATGGACGCTTAAAGACTTTAAGACAAATTTACCTCATGAACGATACGCAACAATCCAATCCTTCGTCTCATACACATGCGATGCCTGTGTATCGCCCGCTGCTCTATGGTTTTGCCATGTTAAGTGTCATAGCCGTTCTCGGTTTATTGGCATTGGGTGGTACGGTGACCAGTAAAACCGCAGGGATGGCGGTCCCCGATTGGCCTCAGACTTTTGATTACAACATGTTCCTCTTTCCTATCTCCATGTGGAAAGGCGGCGTTTTCTGGGAACACACTCATCGTCTCTGGGCCAGCGGTGTCGGATTCATGGCAATCATTTTATGTGTCTGGTTATGGATCACCGAGAAGAACCGACGATGGATGTCATGGTTAGGCACAGGTCTTCTGGTGATGGTCATTATCCAGGGCATTCTTGGCGGGATTCGTGTGACTGAAATCGACTGGCGCTTCGGCATTGTCCATGGCATACTCGGGCAGTTGTATTTCTGCTTTGTCATTCTGGCCTGTGCGGCCTTGGGTAAACGCTGGTTGGATAAGCCTGCTGCGGATGTCGATGCAGGTAAACTCGCCAAGCCGGTGCGAATGGGTTGGATACTGTTGGGCGTGTTGTTGGTTCAACTGTCACTGGGCGCTGCGATGCGACATAGCGGTGCCGGACTGAGCGTGCCGGACTTCCCAACGTTTTATGGCAGTTTGGTCCCCCCGACTTCTCAACAGCAACTTGATGATGCCATCATTGAACATGAAGTTGATGTCCAACATGACAAAAATGGCGACGTGGTCCACTTCAAACTCTGGCATGTGTACCTGCATACGGCTCATCGGCTTTGGGCAATCGCTGTGATCGTGCATGTGTTGCTGTTGGTCAAGGCCTTGAAAGATTCGATCTCAAGTCTGCCGAATCTCTCCAGGCCGGTGATGGCGATGCTGGGTTTGCTGCTGGTCCAACTGACCCTTGGCATGCTGGTGATCTGGACGGGTAAGCATCCTGAGATTTCCACTGCACATCAGTTTGTCGGTGCCGTCTTTCTAGGCTTGGCAACTTTGATTCAAATTCGCATGATGCGTTTGCGTTATCTGGCCAATCACCAGATTTATGCTGACACAGCCGCGACACCTCGTGACACCTTATCTCAATCGGTTCAAGCATCAGGCACAGGAGCCATTGCATGACACAGATTCCTGCCAACATTCTGTCACTGGTCAAGGATCAGGATTTACCGTTGATTCCCACCCGCAGCGATTTCATGACGCTGACCAAGGTGCGTATCACCATCATGGTGATGATCACCGCATCGATCGGCTTTGTCATGGCATCGCGTGATGTCATGGAGATGCGCAGCCTGGGCAATGTGATGCAGCTTCAGGGCGTGGTCATGATGTGGATGCTGCTGGGGGTCGCCCTGTCGTGCATGGGCGCCAGTGCCTTGAATCAAGTGATTGAGAAGCACACTGACGCCCTGATGCCGCGTACCGCCAAGCGTCCGTTGCCAGCGGGTCGGCTTCATCCGATCTCCGCGATGGTGATTGGCCTGGTGTTTTCGACGCTTGGTGTGTCCATTCTCTGGGTTGCCTGTGGGTATCTCAGTGCGCTGTTGTCCGCGGGGACGATCATCAGCTACTGCCTGGTTTATACGCCGATGAAACGAGTTAACAGCATCTCCACGATTGTGGGTGCGGTGCCTGGCGCACTGCCGCCGGTGATGGGTGCTGCTGCTGCGGCTCATTCGGTGACCCCATCTGCGATGCTGCTGTTTGCGATCATGTTCATGTGGCAGTTGCCTCACTTTCTGGCGATCGCATGGTTGTACCGTGATGATTATGCCAGCGGCGGGATCAAGGTTTTACCCGTGGAAGATCCGACGGGCTTGAGCACATTCCGCCAAGCGGTGCTTGGTGCTGCGGTGCTTTTGCCTTTGGGTTTGTTCCCGACCATCATCGGTGTTGCGGGCAATGTGTATTTCGTCTTTGCCCTGACCTTGGGCGTCCTTTACCTTGGGACGACGATATGGATGGCCATCAAGCGCGATCGTGCTGCAGCACGCTGGTCGTTCTTCTCGTCTCTGATCTATTTACCTGCGGTCTTTTTGGCGATGCTGTTTAATCAGGTAGTCTGATACGAAAGCGAAGTTTCCCTCATGAGTCAGGCCAGTATGGAAGCTGCCCGAACCCCGCAGTCCCCTGCCACGTCCCCCCTCGGTATTCCTGCGGTGGATATCGTGGATGTCAAGCATGTTTACCCGCCAAGACGCCCAAGCCGAAAAGCCAAAACACAATCGACTTCCACGGAGCCGGTTACCGCGCTCAAAGGTCTGAGCCTGCAGGTCAATGATGCAGAAATCTTCGGCATTCTCTGCCCCAACGGAAGCGGGAAAAGCACCCTCTTCCAAATTATCAGCACCCTACTGCATCCGTCGGGTGGCACAGTTCGTGTTGCAGGCTACGACATTCTCAGCCAGGCCCAGCTGGTCCGCCAACAACTCGGTGTCGTTTTCCAAAGTCCGTCTCTGGACGTCAAACTCACAGCGATGGAAAACCTCATCCATCATGGGCATCTCTATGGCATGTCTGGTTCGACACTCAAGCAGGCTGCCCTGGACGCGCTCAAAGCGGTGACTCTCAGCGACCGTGCCAATGACTTCGTCGAAACCTTCTCCGGTGGTATGAAGCGTCGCGTTGAAATCGCCAAGGCCATGTTGCATCAACCGAGATTGTTACTTCTCGACGAACCCTCCACCGGTCTGGATCCGGCTGCTCGGCGTGATATCTGGCAGCATCTCACGCGACTCCGCAACGATCTTGGTATCACCATTCTCATGACCACGCACCTGATGGATGAAGCGGAAAAATGTGACCGCCTTGCCATCGTTCACAAGGGTGAACTTGTGGCAGTGGACACACCAGACCATCTCAAACAGCAGATTGGCGGTGATGTGATTCAGATTGACAGTGATTCCTGCCAATCACTGGCAGCGGACATGAAGCAGCTTTATCCCGAGCATCCTATCAATGTCATTGACGGGCGCCTGCTCATGGAATGTGAGGATGGCCCGACACAGGTTGCGCGAATCGCCACAGAATTCGGCAACCGCATCAAACGCATCGCCGTTGGTCAACCGACACTCGAAGATGTGTTCATGCATCTGACGGGTGATAAACTCGGGGATGCGTGAGTGATTGGTTTACCAGGCAATTTTGCCACAGATGCACACAGATCAACACAGATTTGAAATCACTGAAAACACCGGATTGTTACGGTGATACATTGCATTGTGTTCTCAAGACAACCCGTGCCGCGGGAGCGACACAGCTTTGGCGGTTGCTGCAATATCTGTGTTCATCAGTGGTGACCTGTCTTAAAACGTTTATCCAACCTATGCCCCGTTACAGGTTTCGGGTATGATGTCATGCCCGGGAGAAAGCCCACCTGTATATGAGTCAGACACCAGTCCAATCCGATCTTGCTTTGTGGACGACGTTGCGTATTCGCCGTCGCCATGTGGAGCAGCCGCGCGGTTTTGATGCCAAAGCCGGTCGTTGGATCACGCGCATTAAAAAGTCGCGTAAGGGGATGGCTTTGCTCAACCGCCAGGCTGATGCCGTGTTGGCGATGGAGCCTTCACTCAAAGACCTCACCGATGAGCAGCTTGATAGCCGCATCGCTGAGATTCGCGGGGTGTTTGCGACACGGAAGATTGATGACGATCAACTCGTGGCGGGCACGGCAATTGTCCGTGAAGTTGCCAAACGTGAGTTGGGTGAAAATCCCTACAAAGTCCAGGTGATGGGCGCATTGGGTCTTTACCATGGCCAGATCATTGAAATGGTCACCGGTGAAGGTAAAACGCTGACCTGCTCGGTCGGGGCCTCCCTGCTTGGTTGGCTGCGTCGCCCGGTGCATGTGATCACCGTCAATGACTATCTGGCCAGCCGTGACGCGGAAAGTCGCATGCCGATTTACCGTCGATGTGGCTTATCAGCCAAGGGCATTACCGGTGAGACGGAGGAAGCTGAACGTCGCGGGCTGTATCGCTTGCCGATCGTGTATCTGACCCAGAAAGAACTGGTTGCAGACTGGTTGCGAGACCAACTGAAACTCGGCCGGATTCTCGATCCCATTTCAGCACGTTGGAAGACCTATGGTTCGCGAATTGGTTCGCAGGCAGCGGATCAGGTGTTGATCCCGGGCTTGTTTACTGCGGTGATTGATGAATTGGACGCGGTGCTCATTGACGAAGCGGTGACGCCGTTGATCATTGCCAACAACCGTGGGACCGATGAGCAGGCTCCGTTGTATCTGCGTGCCCGTGAGTTGGCGATGGCATTGATCCCCAATGAAGACTTCATCATTGAGCATCGCAAACGCAAAGCAAAACTCACCGATGAAGGTTACGAAAATCTCGAAGCCCTGCTGACCGAGGATGACAAGGACAAGGCCTTCTGGCGGTCCCCGCGTCGTCGTGATGAAATGGTCGAGCAGGCATTGACTGCAGAACACTGCTATTTCCCCGGCGATCAGTATCAGCTGCATGATGACAAGATCGTGATTGTCGATGAATACACGGGTCGTTTCATGGAAGACCGCCAGTGGCAACACGGTCTGCATCAGGCTGTCGAAGCCAAGCATGATCTGGAGATCACCGCAGATCGTGACACGCTGGCAAGCCTGAGTTTCCAGCGATTTTTCCGCATGTATCCACATCTGTCGGGCATGACAGGGACCGCTGCCGAGGCCATACCTGAGTTGGAAGCAACGTACAGCCTGCCGGTGCGCGTGATCCCGACGCATCGCCCGATCCAGCGAAAGATGCTGCCGGATTTGATCTTCAGATATTCGGATGACCGTTGGCATGCGGTGGTCGAAGAGATCAAGCAGATGCGTAAGCAAAACCGACCCACGCTGGTGGGTACGCGATCGATTGAGTCTTCCGAACGATTGAGTGAGCTATTGAATCTCGCCAAGATTGATCATGAAGTACTCAACGCGGTACATCACGAAGCCGAAGCTGATATTGTCTCACGTGCTGGTGAGAAAGGCGCAGTGACCGTTGCAACGAACATGGCAGGACGCGGGACCGACATCAAACTGGGCAAAGGTGTCCGTGAAGCGGGTGGTCTGCATGTCATTCTCACCGAACGTCACTCAGCCCGTCGTGTGGACCGCCAGTTGTATGGCCGATCCGGTCGCCAGGGTGATCCAGGCAGTGCACGAAACATCGTGAGTCTTGAAGACGATCTTTTGATCAAATATTCAACACGCGTAAGCAAGGTGATGCGGATGCGCTACACAGGCAATCACAAGCCGTTGCCGCGTTGGCTCAAACGTGTCTTTGACATGGCACAAAAGAAGGCTCAGAACCTGGCCT
>MDTD01056216.1_pt1 | contig 12000 bp, 10 predicted proteins | sample 811221 | NCBI WGS metagenome assembly MDTD01 (sample SAMN05326646, study PRJNA326480) | marine metagenome | isolation source: seawater | place: Pacific Ocean: South West | collected 2011 | reverse complement strand
GTAAAAGAATTTCTGTAATTAGTTACGGTAAAGAAAAACCTGTTAATCCAGCTTCAACACCTTTAGCTTGGTCTCAAAACAGAAGATCTGTAACAGTAAAAGTAAATTAATTAAACATTCAACAAGAACTTTTAGACCCTTTAATATCAAGTATTAAAGGGTCTTTTTTTTGCCATTATATCTGATTAAAAAGAATCATGCTCTTAAACTTTAAAATTAGTAAACTTCTTTTATTAATTATTTTAGTATTTTCATTCAATTTAAGTTTAGCTGAGGAAGAAGAGATTTATTTAAAAGCAATTTCTGATCAAATTCAAGTTATTACTAAAGATCTTAAAACACTTGAAAAGGCTGTTTATCAAAAATCAGATGTAGTTACACTTAAACCCAAGTCTTTGAATTCAGATGTGTTGAATGAAGATATTATGACAAAGCACCTATTAAAATTAAATGAAATTGAAGACCAGTTTAGACAACTCACTAATAAATTTGAGGAAGTAAATTTTAAGTTAGATAAACTTTCAACTAGAGTAACTAAAATTCAATCTGATACCCAGTTAAGATTTTCAGATTTAGAAAATGTAGACTTAGGACCAGGCAAAGAAAAAAAAGCTAATCTTCCAGGATCAACTAAACCACAAGATTTCGGTGCTGCTCCAGCTTATCAAACAACAAACTTACCAAAAGAACAATCTATTAATTCTGTTGAAAGTGCACAAACAGTTATTTCTGAAGAGGCAGAAAAAAGGGAGTCTTTATTACCTAACAAACCTGCTGAGGAACAATATGAGTTTGCAGTTAGTTTTATGAAAATCGGGGATTATGAAACTGCTGAATTTGCGTTGAAAGAATTTATAGATAGAAATAAAGATCACGATTTAGCTGGAAGTGCTCAATATTGGTATGGTGAAACTTTTAGGATTAGACAATTGTACTCAGATGCAGCATCAGCTTATTTAGACGGTTATCAAAATTATCCGAAAAGCAAGAAAGCTCCAGACAACCTTTTAAAACTTGGTATAACAATGGTTCAGCTTGGGGAAAAAGATCAGGGATGTAAAATGATTTCAGGGCTTAAAAAAGAATACCCAAAAGCGAGCAAGTCTGTGTTACAAAAAGCTCAGTATGAGCAAAAAAAATTTAAGTGCAAATCCTAAAAACGAATTTAATCATTATAAAGATTTATCAAGTATCTTCTTAAAATTTACGATTAAATTAGATGCCTTAAATAAAAAAAAATATTTGGTTGCTGTTTCAGGTGGACCAGATAGTTTAGCATTAGCAGCATTAACGAAAGCTTACTCATATTATAAAAGATCTAAATTTGAGTATGTTTTGGTAGATCATAATATTAGAAAAAATTCCAATAAAGAAGCTCATATAGTTAAAAACTTATTAAAAAAGAAAAAAATAAATTTAAAAATATTCATTAATAAAAAAAAAATAAATAGAAATGTGCAGGCAGAAGCTAGAAAAATTAGATATCAAATTTTATTGGATTATTGTAAGAAAAATAGAATTAATACTCTTTTGACTGGACATAATTTAGAGGATCAAGTTGAGACTTTTTTTATAAGGCTATCCAGGGGTAGCGGGCTAAAAGGCCTTTCTGCCATGAAGGCTCTCAGCAAGATAGACGCTAATGTAAGCTTATATAGACCTTTTTTAGATGTTGAAAAAAAGTTTTTAATTAAAATCTCTAAAATCGTATTTGGGAAATTTTTAAAAGATCCTTCTAATAAAAATAATAAATTTCTTAGAACAAAAGTAAGAAATTTAAAAACTCCCTTGGAAAAAAGTGGCGTCAAATATAATCAAATATTTAAGTCCATAGAAAACTTATCTATAAGCAAAGAAACGCTTGATGGTTATTTAAGTAAGATTATAAAAGACTTAGTCAAACAAAAAGGCAAAGAAATATTTATTAATTTCAATAAGTATAAAGAACTTAGCGATGATACGAAAATGGTAGTGCTAAATCAGTCAATTAAAATGCTTAAAAAAAATTACTATGATTTAAGATCGAAAAAAGTAAAGAATCTCATTAATAATATCGATAAACGAGAATTTAAGAAGTACACTTTAGGAGGGTGTATTTTTTTTAAAAAAAACAACAATTTGTGTCTTAAAATTGAAAAAATATAATAATATTGTTTAAATTAGACACTTTTTGTCTTATTTACAACTCATAAACAGCTACAATATACTTGTTTAAACTAAATTAATGATTATCTAAAGAATATATATGAATATCAAAAATTTAATAATGTGGGTCATTATAGTCTTACTATCTGTAGGATTATTCAATATGTTTCAAGATCCAAGCAAAGTCTCTTCTGAAAAAAATACTTTACCATTCTCAAATTTTTTAAACGAAGTTGATGCAGGGAGAGTGGTTGAGGTTCAAATTCAAGGAAATAATATTTCAGGTGTCCTAGCTGACGGCAATACATTTAAGACCTATTCACCAAATTATCCAGAATTAGTTGATAAACTTTCATCTAATGGAGTCAGTATTCTCGCAACACCTCAGGAGGACAAAATGCCGTCTCTCTTAGGAATTTTATTATCTTGGTTTCCAATGCTTTTATTAATTGGAGTTTGGATATTTTTTATGCGCCAGATGCAAGGTGGAAAAGGCGGAGCAATGGGATTTGGAAGATCAAAAGCTAAATTATTAAATGAAGCTCAAGGTAAAGTTACTTTTAATGATGTTGCTGGTGTTGAAGAGGCAAAAGAAGAAGTTGAGGAAATTGTAGAATTTTTAAAAGACCCAAAGAAGTTTAGTAGACTTGGAGGAAAAATCCCTAAAGGAGCTCTATTAATTGGTCCTCCAGGAACAGGTAAAACTTTATTAGCTAAAGCCATCGCTGGCGAAGCTAACGTTCCCTTTTTTTCTATTTCTGGTTCAGATTTTGTTGAGATGTTCGTTGGAGTAGGTGCTTCTAGAGTAAGAGATATGTTTGAGCAAGGAAAAAAAAATTCACCGTGCATAATTTTCATTGATGAAATAGATGCAGTAGGAAGAAGTAGAGGTGCTGGTTTAGGAGGAGGAAATGATGAGAGAGAACAAACTCTAAACCAATTACTTGTTGAAATGGATGGTTTTGATACTAATGAGGGAATTATTTTAATAGCTGCTACAAATAGACCAGATGTATTGGATCCAGCATTATTAAGACCAGGAAGATTTGATAGACAAGTTGTGGTTGGTAATCCGGATATAATTGGAAGGGAAGCAATTTTAAAAGTTCATGTAAAGAAGATAAGCACTGGTCCAGATGTGAAACTAAGAACAATTGCAAGAGGTACACCAGGCTTTTCGGGTGCAGATTTAGCAAATTTAATTAATGAGTCAGCTTTACTTGCGGCTAGAAAAAACAAAAGAGTTGTAACAATGTCTGATGTGGAGGAAGCAAAAGACAAGGTAATGATGGGAGCAGAGAGAAGATCAATGGTTATGTCAGAGGATGAGAAAAAACTAACTGCGTATCATGAAGGCGGACACGCTATTGTCGCTTTAAATGAGAAAGCTTCAGATCCGATCCATAAAGCTACAATAATTCCAAGAGGTAGAGCTTTAGGTATGGTCATGAGACTACCAGAAAGAGATCAGTTATCAGTTACTAGAGAAAAAATGCATTCTGATATAGCGGTCGCGATGGGAGGAAGAATTGCCGAAGAAATTATATTTGGTCATGATAAAGTGACTTCTGGTGCATCGTCCGATATTGATATGGTTACTAAAATGGCAAAAAATATGGTTACAAAATACGGTATGAGCAAAGAACTAGGCACTATAGCTTATGGAGAAAATGAAGAAGAAGTATTTTTAGGTAGATCAGTTACGAAACAACAAAATATGTCAGAGGAAACAGCTAAAAAAGTTGACGCCGAAGTTAAAAAGATAGTCGATAAAGGTTACGAAAGAGCTAGGAAAGTTCTTACAGAAAAAATTGATGATTTACATAAATTAGCTAAAGCTTTATTAATTTACGAAACTTTGTCTGGAGACGAAATAAGAGATTTAATTCTTAAGAACATAAAACCAACAAGATCTTTTAAAGAAGAGGAAGAAGATGATGGCAATAAATCATCTGCTCTAGGATCATTAGGATTAAAACCAAAACCAGCAGTATAAAATTATGAAAAAATATTACACCCGAGCGTGTAATTTTTTTTATGGATCTACTTCAAGGCAATTAGTAAAAAAAAAAATTACCTTGCCGATATGTGGAGAAAACTCTATTTCTTTCAATCAAATTGAAATTTTTGAAAGAGATAAAAAAAAAGTAAATTCAAAAATTATTAGTTTAAAAAATATAAAAAAGCTTCCTTTAATTGTAAGAAGAAAAATTTCAGAGGACTTAAAAAAAATTACAAAAAAAAGAGTTCTTTTGAAAAAAAAATCTCACTTACTTATGGGCATATTAAATATGACACCAGATAGCTTTTCAGATGGTGGACAATTTAATTCATTTGACAAAGCATTTAAAAGAATAATCAATTTGAGAAAAACAGGTGCTGAAATAATTGATATTGGTGGAGAGTCTACACGACCAGGATCAAAAATTATCTCTCATAACCAAGAATTAAAAAGGATTAAAAAAATAGTAGAAAAATTCAAAAAAAATTTTCCAAATACTTTATTATCCATTGATACAAGAAATTCTTTAATTATGGATTTTTCGATCAAAAATAAAGCAGATATTATTAATGATGTTTCCTGTTTTAAACACGATCTCAAATCTTTTAAAATTATAAAAAATAAAAATTTATGGAAAATCATTCATCATATGCAAGGAACACCACAAACAATGCAGAAAAATCCATCATACAGCCACGTTTTATTAGATATTTATGATTTCTTTGAAAATGAAATCAATAAATTTAACAAGGATAAATATAAAAACAAAATTATATTAGATCCAGGAATTGGTTTTGGAAAAAACTTGAAACATAATTTGATGATTTTAAACAAAATTTCCATATTTCACTCACTTGGTTTTCCTATATTAATCGGAACATCTAGAAAAAGATTTATTAATCAAATATCTGGTGACTATGATACAAAAGAGAGAATTGGAGGAACCTTATCTTCTATAATATTTTTATATTCACAAGGAATTAAAATATTTAGAGTTCATAATATTGAAGAAGTTAAGCAAGGACTTTTGATATTTGAAGCATTATTAAAAAAATGAAAAAAAAATACTTTGGAACCGATGGAATAAGAGGAACGGTAAATTTAGGAAATATTAATGGAGAAAAATTCTTTAAATTTGGATTAGCCGCTGGAACTTACTTTAAAAATTTAAAGAAAAAAAAACAGGTCGCAATTATTGCAAAAGACACAAGATTGTCTGGATATACTCTTGAACCAGCTTTAGTATCTGGTTTAGCTTCAGCGGGAATGCACATTTTTACTTTAGGGCCATTACCTACAAATGGATTGGCAATGTTAACAAAAAAAATGAGAGCCAATCTCGGAATAATGATAACTGCTTCTCATAATCCCTTTCAAGATAATGGTTTAAAATTATTTGGACCAGATGGAATGAAATTGTCAGACAATATAGAAAAAAAAATTGAAAATTTGATTGATACAAAAACAATAAATCAATTATCCGAGCCAAAATTATTAGGCAGAGTTAAAAGATTAGAAAACGGGAATGATGAATATATTAAAATTTTAAAAAATAATTTTCCCACCAACTTCAGCCTTAAAGGAATAAGATTAGTTGTAGATTGCGCTAATGGAGCAGGATATAAATCTGCACCAAAAATATTATCTGAATTAGGCGCAAAAGTTTTATCAATTGGTGTAGATCCCAATGGACTGAACATTAATAGAAATTGCGGGTCAACTTTCCCTAAAGTTCTCCAGAAACATGTTAAAAAATTCAAGGCTCATTTAGGTATTGCGCTGGACGGAGATGCAGACAGAGTAATTATGTGCGATGAAAAATCCCGGATAATTGATGGAGATCAAATTATAGCAATGATCGCAAAAAGATGGAAAAGGAAAAGAATTCTTAAGGGAGGTGTAATTGGAACATTGATGTCTAATTACGGCTTAGAAAAATTTTTCTTAAAAGAAAAAATAAATTTTAAAAGGTCAAAAGTAGGTGACAGATATGTAAAAGAAATGATGAAAAAAAATAATTTTAATCTTGGTGGAGAACAATCAGGACATATAATTTTAGGAAAATTTGCTACTACAGGTGATGGGTTGCTGGTCGCTTTAGAAACTTTGTTTGCATTAAGAAAAGGAAAAAAAGCTAGTAAAATGTTTAAAGTATATAAATCAGTTCCACAAAAACTTATAAATATAGATGTTAAAGATAAAAAAATTATCAATTCTACTAAATGTAAAAAAGCAATAAAATTAGCAAATGAAATAATTAAAAATAAAGGAAGGTTGCTTGTTAGACCCTCTGGAACCGAGCCTAAAGTGAGAATTATGTGTGAGTCGTTTGATCAAAATTTAATGAATAAATGTATTAATTTGATAAAAAAAACAATAAGTTAATTAATGAAGCCCAAATCTAAAGTGCTTATTATCGCTGGTTCTGACTCTTCAGGAGGAGCGGGAATACAAGCAGATATAAAAACAGTTACCTCATTAGGTTGCTATGCAATGACAGCTATTACCGCGGTAACAGCTCAAAATACAACAGGAGTTAAATCAATAGTAGCTCTTAAACCAAAAGAAATATCTAAACAAATAGAATTTACATCTCAGGATATTAAACCAGATGCAGTAAAAATTGGAATGCTTCATTCAAAGCAAGTTATTTTGTCTGTAATAAAATCTCTAAAAAAAATTAGCGTAAAAAAAATAGTTCTTGATCCTGTTATGATTGCAAAAGGAGGTGAAAAATTAATAAATAATACTGCAATCATTTATGTAAAAAAAAATCTTATAAAAAAAACTTTATTAGTAACACCAAATATTCCAGAGGCAGAAATTCTTACTAAAACAAAAATAAACAACGTTGAAGATATGATTAAATCTGGAAAAATCTTGTTAAGATTAGGTGCTAAAAATGTTTTGATAAAAGGCGGGCATTTAAAATCTAATAAAATGGTAGATATTTTATTAAGTAAAAAAATTTTAAAAATCTTTACAAACAAAAAATACTCTTCAAAAAATACTCATGGAACTGGTTGCACGTTATCTTCAGCAATAGCAACAAATTTATCATGTGGAAAAGATCTTATTAAATCTTGTGAGCTCGGAATTAAATATGTTAATGATTCAATTAAATCAAATTTAAACTTAGGAAAAGGAAACGGTCCGATTAATCACTTAAATTCTATTATTTTAAATAAAAAATTTTATTAATGAAAAATGTAGTTGTAGTTGGTTCGCAGTGGGGAGACGAGGGTAAAGGAAAGATAGTTGATTGGCTTTCTAGTGAGGCTGACATAGTTGTAAGGTTTCAAGGTGGCCATAATGCTGGACACACTCTAGTTATAGATAAAAAAGTATTCAAGTTGAGATTACTGCCATCTGGAATTGTTAGAAAAGGCAAAATTTCAATACTTGGAAACGGTGTTGTTATAGATCCTTGGGCATTACTCAATGAAATAGAAGAGATAAAAAAACAAGGTATAGATGTGAGTTCAGAAAACTTTATGATATCTGAGTCAGCCTCATTAATTCTGCCTTTTCATCAAGAAATGGACGAAATAAGAGAGGATGCAGCTGGAAAAAGCAAAATTGGAACAACAAGAAGAGGAATAGGTCCGTGTTATGAGGATAAAGTTGGCAGAAGATCTATTAGAGTGATGGATTTAAGGTCAGAAAGCAATTTAGATAAGAGATTAGAAAATGTTTTATTACACCATAATGCAATTAGAAAAGGCTTAAATAAAAAGATTTATGAAAAAGATAAGTTAAAAAAAAGATTATTAGAAATTGCTCCAGAAATTTTAAAATTTGCTCAACCTGTTTGGTTAAAGCTAGATCAATATAATGATGAAAGAAAAAAAATTTTATATGAAGGTGCGCAAGGGATACTTTTAGATGTTGATCATGGGACATATCCCTACGTGACTTCTTCAAATACTGTTCCGGCTATGGCAGCAACAGGTTCAGGATCTGGTCCTGATAAGATTAATTATGTTTTAGGAATTACAAAAGCTTATACAACCAGAGTTGGAAGTGGACCATTTCCAACAGAATTAAATGATGAAATCGGGGAGAGCTTAGGACAAAGAGGAAAAGAGTTTGGAACAGTAACTGCCAGAAAAAGAAGGTGTGGTTGGTTCGATGGAGTTTTGGTAAGACAAACTATAAAAATTTCCGGAATTAACGGTATAGCTCTTACAAAACTTGACGTTTTAGATGAGTTAGAGGAAATTAAAATGTGTATCGGATATAATTTGAATGGAAAAAAATTAGACTATTTACCAGCTGCTTCTGAAGATCAATTTAATATTAAACCAATTTACAAAACTTTTACCGGATGGAAATCGAAAACAAAAGGTATAAGAAATTTAAAAGATCTACCAGATAATGCAAAAAGATATATACATGGTTTAGAAGATTTTATTGGTGCAAAAATATCAAGTATCTCAACTAGTCCTGAAAGAGAAGATACGATTTTGGTAGAAGATCCTTTTAATAATTAATTAGCGGGTAATAAATTTTTAGATTTACTCGCATTTATCATAGTTTTTTGTAATTTTTCAAAAGCTTTAGTTTCTATTTGTCTTATTCTTTCTCTACTAATTTTATATTTTTTACTTAATTCTTCCAAGGTTTTTGGTTCCTCAGAAAGTCTTCTAGCAATAATTATTTCCTTTTCTCTACCATTTAAAATTTTCATAGCATTGTTCAATAACTCTTTTTTATCATCATACTCTTGTCTCTGAGAAACAATTAATTCTTGATCTAAAGTGTCATCGACTAACCAATCTTGCCATTCATCTGTTTCACCACTTTTAATTGGGTCATTTAATGACTTTTCTTGCCCCATCATTCTACGATTCATATTTACTACTTCATGTGACTCTACATCTAATCTTTTTGAAATTTCTTTAACTTGATCAACTTTCAAATCTCCTTCTTGGCCTGGTGCAATTTGATTTTTAATTTTTTTTAAATTAAAGAAAAGTTTTTTTTGTGCTGTTGTTGTTCCCATTTTTACTAAACTCCATGATCTAAGCACATACTCCTGTATAGCAGCTTTTATCCACCACATAGCATACGTTGCTAATCTAAATCCTTTATCTGGATCAAATTTTTTCACAGCTTGCATTAAACCTAAATTTCCCTCAGATATTAATTCATTTACAGGCAAACCATAACCTCGATATCCCATTGCTATTTTTGCTACTAATCTTAAATGACTTGTAACTAATTTATGAGCAGCTTTTAAGTTACCACTCTCTCTCCAATTCTTTGCAAGCATATATTCTTCCTCTGCATCAAGCATCGGAAATTTTTTAATTTGTGCCAGATAAACCGATAGACCACCTACAGAAGGAATTGGGAGGTTGGTAATTTGTTTTTTTTCACTCATAATTTTTATTTATATATAATTTTTTTTATTTCAACTGCTTAAATTTTCAAGCAAATTCAATATTTTTTTAAAACCATCTGGTAGATCTGAGTTAAAACTCATCCATTTTTTAGTAGTCGGATGTACAAATTCTAATGTTTTCGCGTGCAAAGCCTGTCCAGATAATTGATTTAATTTAATAAAAAATTCATTATTTACTTTTTTAAATTTCAGATTTTTTTTCCCATATTGTTTATCCCCTAACAAAGAAGTTCCTTTGTATTTTAAATGAACTCTAATTTGATGTGTTCTTCCTGTTTCTAATTCACACTCCAATAAACTTATTTTTGGAACATTTTTAATATTAAAAACTTTAACCGTTTTATAATTTGTGATTGCTTTTTTTCCATTTAAATCGCTTACAGTCATAAGTTGTCTATTTTTTTTATCTCGTGTTATTAATGTAATTATTTTTCCATTTAATGGTCTTATTACCCCCCAAGATAAGCATAAATATTTTCTCTTAATACTGTGATTGCTAAATTGAATACCTAAATTTGCATGAGCTAAATTATTTTTTGCGATTACTAATAGTCCACTTGTATCTTTATCAATTCTGTGAACAATACCCGGTCTTAAATTACCATTAATATTTGACAAATTTTTTTCATTTCTAAATAACAATGCATTAACTAAAGTATTATCATAATTTCCGGCCCCGGGATGAACGATCATTCCTTTTGGTTTATTAATTACTAAAATACTTTTATCCTCATAAATAACGTCTAAATTAATTTTCTTTGGGATAATAGAATGCGTGTCTTTTTGTTTAACATTTATTACAACCTTATCTTTATATTTAACCTTAAAAGATGGTGATAAAGATAGGATACTATTTAATTTTACCTGCTTATTTTCAATTAATTTTTTTAAAAATGACCGTGTTAGGTGATTGATATTATCTGATAGAAAAACATCTAATCTTTTTCCTGAATTTTCATGATCAACAGATAATTTAATTGTATTATTCATAAATTAATTTAAATTATTCATAATGCGCCGGTAGCTTCAACTGGATAGAGCGCCGGATTTCGGCTCCGGAGGTTATGGGTTCGACTCCTATCCGGCGCACCATTCTAGATTATCCACTCAGATAATTTTTCTTTATTATTAATTATATATTCTGGGTAGCTACTATCTAAATTTATTTTTTTAAGTTCAGTGTCACGATCAAAAATGTCTTTATTATTTAACATTTTCTCTCTAATATTTTTTTCATTAACAGATTTGTTGTTAAATTCACCATGTGAAAAAGATTTTATTTTATTTAAAATTTGTTCTGGGGTTTGTAAAAAAGAAAAGTGCCAACCCCCACTGATAATTTGTTGGTTATATTTATCTATTCTCCAAAATGGATAATTTTTAAATTTTAAATTTCTTAAATCTTGCATTGATGTAATATGTTTTTTTTTGGTTATTTTAGACCCTATCCAATTACTTTCTCTAAGATTCTGAAGATTAAGTTTATACATGAACATTTTTTGAGAAAAGGCCACAAATTTTTTTTTAATAATATTAACTTTTGATAAATCAGGAATTTCATCAGAGTCCGACAGTATAATATAATCGTCTGGTGAAGCGTCTTTTATACCTTCGATTAAAAAATTTCTTTGATGCTGCTCTACCGGAGACTCGCCACCAGTATGATTTTTGAAGTCAATTTTAAAATCATAATCTGCAACTAAAAATTTAATCTTATCCTTAAACTTTGGAAATTTATTAATATCAAAATTAATCTTTTTTGGCTTACCCTGATGCGTTTTTGTAGATTCTGATATTACAAAGTAATCGATGTATTTGTCTAAAATGTTTAAACGAAGATCTACAATGTGGTCTTCATTAAAGTACTGAAAACAATCATAAAGAGCCATTTATTTTTTTGTAAATGTTGTTAAGCCTATTTTTTTCCCATCGATTAATGAAGAAGAGCAGTGTAATCTCGTTCTATCAAAAATTAACATAGAACCTATTTCCCATTCATAAATTAGATCAATTTCTAACCCAGAAAGGTTTTCTATTTTTTCATGTCCTAAATATTTTTTATGATCTTCTTTGTTGAAAGATTTTTTATCGTACATTTTTAAATGTTCATCAGATCTTATATTTTGACCATACTTTAGATCTGTTGTTTTTAATTCATTTTCATCCATTGTGAAGTTTGTCGAATTACCATAAAATTTATTTTTAAAAATTACAGTACTCCCTTTAGAGGTAAGAGGAATTAAAGTTTGTTTAAAAATAATTTCGTCTAAGTTAAAACCGGCATCCACATGTAAACCAATAGGATTATAACTTTCTTGAAAAAGACCTAAAATATCCTCACCGTTTTCATCTTTTAAATTATCCATATTAAATTCACCGATTTCATTTTTTACTTTTTTATAAAAAAGACTCTCTAACTCTTCACTATAATTTTTCAGCCATCTTT
>MDTD01159776.1_pt1 | contig 12002 bp, 12 predicted proteins | sample 811221 | NCBI WGS metagenome assembly MDTD01 (sample SAMN05326646, study PRJNA326480) | marine metagenome | isolation source: seawater | place: Pacific Ocean: South West | collected 2011 | reverse complement strand
GGGGGGAAACCGGAGGAAGAGTGCTCAGGTAGGAAAGCGTAGCGGAGAGCCGGCACAAATAGCAGTTCGCTACCCACCGAGGGTGAAGGGATACCACCCGAGGGGCCAGACGGAATCCCGGTCTGGACGCCTGAGAGGCTCGAAACGGAAAGACAGAGGGCGACCTCTGTTTTTTTTTGCCTATTGCCAGAGCATAAAAACTTTACCGACCTATTGCTCCGGCGGCCCTGTCTCATGGCGATGGGGAACTTCCTCTGTCCCCACGGATATCTTGTTCTTTGTTTCCGTCCACGACGTCATCCTCGTCTAACTCATCCCCGGCTTCACTCTCTTCCGTTTCGTCCTCGGCTTGATCTTCAGCTTCCTCACCTTCGCCGTCCTCGGACTCTGGAATTTCTCGAATATCCCTTGTTGTTTGCCACACAATTCTCATGATAGGAAAGCCTAGCCAGAGGACCAGAGCGATGGCCGCATACCCAAAAAATTGGGGGACAAAGATGTAGATCAGCATCGCAAGGATCGCGAAAATAATTGTGTCGTGCGGCATTAAACCCAGCCATTTCAAAATTCAGACGGCACAATTTTATTTGGCCTCAGGATCATTATCAAAAGTTGCTATCTCGCGAGTGGCTACTGGGGAATTCCATACCAGGACATGCGCTCCCGCGGGGCACTGAATTTTGGAGGGTAGGGCTGCCCGGTTGAATGATACCGAAGCCAGACGGGTAGCTCGACAAAATGAACTTCTTGGGCTTTTGGCCTCAACGCCACATGCTGACCGCGTTGATTACAAACAGCCTTCTAATAGTGACAGCGCCAGGAGTAGGTTCTAACCTACTGCTCTACTGACGATCGATTCTAAAACGAGGACAACCGCTCCCGCTTCTGCCCTCATAAATTGGGTGGGAACAAAAAGAGTGGAAAATAGAGCCGTGGATGCAACATCAGAGATGAAAGCAGATTTGTCAGAAGCTCGCGGATTGAAAGGCGGGATCCCCGCAACACCTGCGACCGCATCGGCATCACACACACCTATGATGCAGCAGTACCTTGCGATAAAGAGCGAGCACCCGCATGAATTGCTCTTTTATCGGATGGGAGATTTCTATGAGCTGTTTTACGACGACGCAGTGCTAGCAGCACGGCTTCTGGACATCACGCTCACCAGCCGGGGTAAATCAGCAGGGGAAGCCATCCCGATGGCGGGCGTGCCTTATCACGCGGCAGAGAGCTACCTCGCTCGTCTGGTTAAAGCGGGTCGCTCAGTGGCCATTGCGGAACAGGTTGGCGATCCAGCCACAACCAAAGGCCCGGTGGCGCGCGAAGTCGTGCGTGTTGTGACCCCGGGCACCCTCACAGACGAATCACTGCTCGATGCTCGGCAGGACGCACTGATTTTGGCCGTCGCGGTGAGCAAATCCGAATATGGGCTCGCCTGGCTCGACGTGAGTAGCGGCCGCTTCATAGTGGCCGAGGTCAGCGATGACGTGGCCTTGGAGACGGAAATTGCTCGATTAGCCCCTGCCGAAATCCTGCTGCCCGAATCGAGTGCACTGCACAGCAGCACTTGGAGCGCCGCAGCGCGCAGCCAACCAGATTGGCTCTTTGATGAAACCAGCGCGAGGGAAGCACTTCAAAGACAATTCCAAACCGAGAGCCTTGACGGCTTTGGATGCGCGCATCTCACTACAGCCATCACCGCGGCAGGCGCACTGCTCAGCTATGTCAAAGACACACAACGCGGTGAGCTGCCACATATTAGATCGATTCACATGGAATCCCAGACCGGAGCCGTGATTCTCGATGCCGCTACACGGCGGAATCTCGAAATTGACCAAACGCTATCGGGTGGCCAAGAACACACGCTGTACGCGATCTACGACAGCACCGTGACTGCGATGGGTGCCAGACACCTACGCCGATGGCTGCACCGACCTATTAATGATCTAGCGGCAATCGAGAGTCGCCTGGATGCCGTTGATGCACTGAGAGCGGACTACCGGTTTGAACCACTCCGCGAGGCGCTCAAAGACATCGCAGACCTCGAGCGAATTCTATCCAGAGTTGCACTGGGGTCAGCAAGACCTCGTGACCTGAGCCGGCTGGGCCACAGCCTTGCACAGCTGCCACTAATCAGAAGTCGCCTTTCTGCCGATTCCCCACTCATCAAGCAGCTTGTTGAGGCACTTCCCGATTATGTTGAACTCACCGATCTGCTAGCGCGCGCCATCATCGACAACCCTCCGGTCCTAATTCGGGATGGCGGCGTCATCGCGGCCGGTTACGACGATGAACTGGATGAACTCCGCGGCATCAGCGAAAACGCCGGTGGTTATCTACTGGAGCTCGAGCAGCGAGAGCGCGAAGCAACAGGGCTGTCCAGTCTCAAGGTGGGCTACAACCGCATTCATGGGTATTACATCGAAATCGGTCGCGCGCAGTCAGACCAAGCACCCGATGCGTACCAACGGCGCCAAACACTTAAAAACGTCGAACGCTTCATTACGCCAGAATTAAAATCTTTTGAAGATAAAGCCCTATCGAGTAAAAGCAGGGCTCTAACGCGAGAAAAACACTTGTACGAAGAGCTGATCACTCAAGTCGCGCTCTTACTAACACCGTTGCAAGAGACCGCCACTGCCCTCTGTGACCTCGATGTAATCACCTGCTTTGCGGAGCGCGCTGTGGCGCTCAATTTATGCCGGCCGCACTTTACAGATAACACGCTACTTCACATCGAGGGAGGCAGGCACCCCGTAGTCGAGGCCGTCAGAGATGTGCCCTTCATCGCTAACGACACACACCTCGATAACAGTCGGCGCATGCTGCTGATTACCGGGCCGAACATGGGCGGAAAATCAACCTACATGCGACAGAATGCGCTCATTGCGCTACTCGCGCATGTTGGCGCCTTTGTTCCGGCACGCAGTACCACACTATCCTGCCTTGATCGTATTTTTACGCGCATTGGCTCTTCGGATGATCTAGCCAGCGGGCGGTCGACCTTTATGGTCGAAATGACCGAAACCGCCAATATTCTTCACAATGCAACTGATCGAAGTTTGATCCTGATGGACGAAATCGGCAGAGGCACCAGCACTTTTGATGGCCTAAGCATTGCCTGGGCGACAGCACTTGCCTTGGCCAAGGAGGTGAAAGCATTAACCTTTTTCGCAACGCACTACTTCGAACTGACCGCACTCCCAGAACAGTGCCCTGCCATGGCCAACGTGCACCTCGATGCGACGGAATATGAGGACCACGTCGTCTTCCTCCATCACATCCAAGAGGGCCCGGCAAATCGCAGTTTTGGATTGCAGGTCGCAAAACTAGCGGGTATCCCTTCATCCATTCTAAAGTCAGCGGCAGAAAAATTGAACGAGCTGGAGAGAGGTCAACACGCTGGGGCAGAACCCACTCAGGCAGAGCTCTACCTCCCACCAAAGAGGCAGACCTCCGCCGCGCTACAGGAGTTAGCGGAACTGGATCCGGACGACCTTAGCGCACGGGAAGCCTTGGATAAAATCTATTCGCTGAAACAAAAACTTGACGGCGATAACTGACCAGTTTTCAAAACAGGCTACAGCCAGTATCCTTCGTCGTGGGATGATTGAGGTAACGGTATGACGTTCGTTGTTGGCGAAGATTGCATCAAGTGCAAACACACTGACTGTGTCGAGGTTTGCCCGGTAGATTGCTTCTACGAGGGGCCTAACTTTCTGGTGATCCACCCAGATGAATGTATTGATTGCGCGCTGTGCGAGCCTGAGTGCCCCGTGGACGCAATCTTCTCAGAGGATGAGCTGCCCGCAGATCAGGAAGCCTTCTTGCAGTTGAATGCTGAGCTGGCCGAAGTCTGGCCCAACATCACTGAACGCAAAGAGCCACCGGCAGACGCGGAAGATTGGGCGGGTAAGCCAGGTAAGCTTGAACTGTTAGAACGCTGATCAAGGCTGCGCAGGAATGTCTTCCTGCGTTTGAAAGATTTCACGGGTCGGACCTTAGCGGCGCGGTAATAACCTCTCAGGGTCGACCGGCACACCATTGCGCCTGATTTCAAAGTGCAGCTTCACCGAATCGGTGCTGGTGCTGCCCATCTTTGCGATTTCCTGTCCGGCTTTGACCTGCTCACCCTCGCCCACCAACAATGCATCATTGTGGCCATACGCGCTGAGGTACGTGTCGTTGTGTTTCACAATCAGTAGCGCACCGTAGCCGGTCACCCTTGTTCCCGAATACACAATCACCCCGGGCGCGACCGCCCTCACCGGGGCACCCCGCTCTCCAGACAGATCAATGCCTTTGTGCCCCTCTTTTGAAAATGAACGACTCACCCGACCGTCTGCCGGCCACGACCAGCGATCAACCGGGACGTTTGCCATGGAAGCACTGGGTGGTGACGGGCGCGGGGGTGTTTGTGTCTGTACCCGCTGGCTATCTGTCGCGGAGGACGAGGCAACTGCCGAGGGCGACGATTTGGCAACAGGCTCGCTCGCGGCGGATTGCACCTCAGATCGTGTCGCTGCTAAGGGTTTTTGCGGCGAAAGATTGGGCGCACCCGGTGACGCCGCTGTCTTCAATACCTGCGACACCTTGATGACATAGGGTGGATCGATGTTATTGATATCCGCCAAGCTCCGGTAATCCATGCCCAAACGGAACGCCACGGCATAGAGTGTGTCGCCAGATTGCACCACGTAATCAGCACCGACCTGCAATTGCGCGCCATAGTCATCACCCACAGGACTGATCTGACGGACCTCCGGTACTTCCTCAACCGCCACAACCGACCGGTTCTCGATCGTCGCCGGCGGATTATCAGCGCAACCAACGGCCAGTAATAATGGAAGCAGCGAGAGTGTCCGTCTTGACAGCATTTAACCGAACCGCCTCGCCGCGAGTAACTGCACGACCCACACAAAAAATAGGCCGATCAAGAAGGTAGCAAGGCAAAGTTCGAGCTGCGGTGCCGCCACGGCAGGCGGCATAACAGGGCGCGTCAGCACAGCCGTCTCACCCGATATGACCACCTCAAGTGTGCGCCGCCACGGCCAAACTGCCACGAGAGAGCCCATCAAAACTCCGCACAAAAAGGCCATCGCTAATATCCGATATGATCTCAATAAGGCATCGAGCAATCGGGAAAAGCTCGCAAGCCCAAGGACACAACCCGCGGCAAAAACCATCAGGTTCACTATCTCGATATTTCTCACCGCCGCTAAAACCGGTGCATACATACCCATCAGCAACAGCATGAAACTGCCGGAAATGCCGGGCAATATCATGGCGCAGATGGCGATAGCGCCTGCGACAAAAAGTCCGGGGAGGCCCGACATCAGCGCCAGGGGCGACATGAAGGCGATCACAACGGCGATCACAACCCCCAAGCTGAACCAGAGCACCCTGTCCACCCGATTGAGCAGCACCTCATCGCGCAGAAGCAGCATGCCGCTCGCCAGAATCAGGCCGGAGAAGAAGGCCCACAGCGGCTGCGGGTAGGCCTCAAGCAACCAGTGAATGGTAGACGCCAGTGCGAAGATCGCAGTCACAATACCCAGCAACAAGGGCAGCAGAAAAACGCCATCGATGCGGTGCCACACCACACTTAGGCGACCCCTGATCAGCAACCCTAGACAGTCTCGATCCACTGCCACGATTGCGCGGATCAACCGGTCATAAATGCCCGTCATCAAGGCGACCGTACCACCCGATACCCCGGGCACAATATCGGCGGCTCCCATCGCGATGCCGCGCGCGAACAGGCCCACGGCGCCGGTATTCCCCGCACCCGTCACCGCACGACACCTTGAATCATGGGAACGAAATTCACCTCTTCGACGATCTCCTCGACAAAGCCCTCAGGAGAGGCGGTCACCATCATTAACTGCTGTCGCCGACCGCCTACCGGCAAAATTAGTCGTCCGCCCGGCGCAAGTTGGTCCAGCAAGGCCATCGGCATTTGCTCTGGCGCAGCGGCCCCCAAAATCAGATCGAAGGGAGCCTCACCCGGCCAGCCCTCCAATCCGTCGCCGTGGCGCATCCGCACGTTGCGGATCCGCAGCGCGCGCAGCTGTTTTTTTGCGCGATCAACTAACGGCTTGATTCTCTCGATAGCACAGATTTCATCAACGAGATTGGCGAGGATCGCCGTCTGGTATCCTGAGCCACTACCGAGCTCAAGCACCTTTTTAGGACGGCCTATGGCCAATGCGAGCTGGCTCATGCGCGCGACCATGTAGGGCTGAGACAGCGTTTGCCCGTAGCCAATGGGTAACGCCGTGTCTTCATAGGAACGATGCGCCAGCGCCTCGTCAACAAACAGGTGGCGCGGCACGCTACGGATGGCCTCCAGCACCTCAAACTGACTGATACCCTGATCCATCAGCCGTTGAATCAGCCGCTCCCGAGTGCGCTGGGAGGTCATACCGATACCCTGCTGACTCACGCAGCGTGATGTCCAGATTCAATGAGCGCCACAGCGTGGGCCGCAATGCCCTCTTCCCTGCCAACAAAACCCAACCGCTCTGTCGTGGTCGCTTTGACGTTGACGCGGGTGACATCCACAGCGAGATCCGTTGCGATCGCATCACGCATGCCTGCGATGAAGTCGCTGAGGCGTGGCCGCTGCGCGATGATTGTCAGATCAACGTTCCCGACAACCCAACCGCCCTGCGTCAGTTTTGAGCAAACGCTGCGCAGCAGATCGCGGCTATCCGCTCCCAGAAAGGCATCATCGGTGTCAGGAAAATGCCTACCGATATCGCCCAGTCCTGCGGCACCCAACAACGCATCACATAACGCATGCAGCGCCACATCACCATCAGAATGCGCCACAAGGCCGAAATCGCTCGGAATGCGCACACCGCCCAGCATCACGTGATCACCATCGCCGCTAGCGTGCACGTCATATCCATGACCAATTCTTATCATGTCAGCGGCTCCCGTTCGGCTCGCAGCATCATATCGACATAGGCCAGATCCGCTTCCACCGTAACCTTGATATTGCTGGGCGGGCCCTCGACCACATGCACAGTCTCACCGGCCCACTCCATCGCCATCGCCTCATCCGTGACATCACCAATCTCTTCAAGGCACTGCCTCAGGGCACGACGCAACTTAATAAGGGGAAACAACTGAGGTGTTTGCGCCCGCCACAGAACGGAGCGGTCGACGGTTCGCGTCACCTTCGCACTGTCATCTACCTGCTTGAGCGTGTCGGACACCGGGGCAGCCAGAATCGCCCCCTCGCCCTCCGCCCGCGCGCAGTCGATCAGTGCAGTCAGAGACTTAAGCGGTAGGCAGGGCCTTGCCGCATCATGGACTAATACCCAATCCTCGTCCGACGCGTCTTCAGCGAGTAGATCCAGACCCGCTAACACCGAATGCGCACGTTCCGCGCCACCCGCCACGGTTTGAACCCGCACATCGGCGAGACTGTTAATCGCGTCTGCACGCCGGTCAGAGGGATCGAGCGCGACAACAATTCCCCTGACATCGGGACTGGCGAGAAGCGCCTGCAAGGTGTGCTCCATGAGTGGTGCGCCGGCGATCTCCCGATACTGCTTGGGAATCTCTCCCCCGAGGCGACGTCCCGACCCCGCCGCGGGTACGACTGCCCAGATACTTTTCACGGGCTCTCCGACTCCTCAACGAACTGGTAGTAGACCTCGCCTTCCTTAATCAAACCGAGATTTTCCCGCGCATTTTTCTCAACCGCCTCGTTGCCGCCCTGCAGTGCCAGCACCTCCCGGGTCAGCTTGTCGTTTCTGGCCGTGAGGCTCGCGTTTTCAGTTTCCGCATCGGTAAGCTGCTGACTCAACCGGTTGGCCTCTGCCAAACCGCCATCAGCAAACCACAGTCGGTACTGCAGAAGGAGCAACAGTCCCAACAGCCCTCCGGTGAGCCAGCGCATCAGGCGCTCTTCAGAATATCCCGGCCGGGGTATGGCGCAGTCAGGCCCAGTTCAGCCTCGATGCGCAGCAGCCGATTGTATTTAGCGACGCGATCAGAGCGGCACAGGGAGCCGGTCTTGATCTGCCCGGCGCCGGTACCCACCGCCAGATCCGCGATCGTCGCGTCCTCAGTTTCCCCAGATCGATGTGATATGACCGCCGTGTAGCCGGCCGCCCTCGCCATCGCAATGGCATCCAAAGTCTCAGTCAGCGAACCAATCTGATTGAATTTGATCAAAATCGAGTTGGCAATATGCTCATCGATCCCTCTTTTCAGGATCTCGGTGTTGGTCACGAACAGATCGTCACCCACCAACTGGACGTGATCACCCAACTTCTCGGTCAGCACGGCCCACCCGGCCCAGTCCGATTCGTCCAGTCCATCCTCAATTGATGCGATCGGGTGTTTCGCCGTCAAATCAGCGAGATAGTTGGCGAACCCTGCACTGTCAAAGTCCACACCGTCACCCTGCAAGTGATAACGCCCATCTCGGAAGAACTCCGACGCAGCGCAATCAAGCGCCAGGGTGATATCGGTACCGAGGACGTAGCCCGCTTGGGCCACCGCCTCGGCAATGACCTCCAACGCCGCCGCATTTGACGGCAAATTAGGCGCAAAGCCGCCCTCGTCACCCACCGCTGTTGCCAGCCCCATACCCGACAGCACTCTCTTAAGGTGGTGAAAAATCTCCGCTCCCATGCGCAGCGCTTCCGCAAAACTCGTCGCCGACACCGGCTGAATCATGAACTCCTGAATGTCTACGTTGTTATCGGCGTGCTCACCGCCATTCAGTATGTTCATCATCGGTACGGGTAATGAAAGTGCCCCATCACCCGACAGCTCAGCAATGTGCTGATAGAGCGGTTTTTTCTCGGCCAGTGAGGCTGCCTTGGCGTTTGCGAGCGATACCGCAAGAATGGCGTTAGCGCCAAATTTAGCTTTGTTATCCGTGCCGTCCGCCTCGATCATTCTGTGGTCTACGCCCGACTGGTCCAGGGCATCATGGCCAATCAGCAACTCTCTGATCGGTCCGTTTGCGTTGGCTACCGCGTTCAACACGCCTTTACCCAAGTACCGGGCTGCGTCTCCGTCCCGCAGCTCAAGCGCTTCGCGCGAGCCCGTGCTGGCTCCCGAGGGCGCACACGCTGAACCAATGCTGTCGTCATCCAGGGTCACTTCTGCCATGACCGTAGGGTTCCCACGGGAATCCAAGACCTCGAAAGCCCGCACATCGACGATCTCGCTCACACACACTCTCCTCGGTTCATGGGATTAGGATATAGATAACCCAGGCTGGGCTTTGACCACATCGTCAACTGCCTTCACCTGAGCCAGAAACGCCTCGAGTTGATCGAGAGGCAGTGCACTGGGGCCATCGCACATAGCGCGATCAGGGTCGGGATGCGCCTCGAGAAATAAGCCTGCGAGTCCCACTGCCACACCAGCCCTCGCCAGGGTCAGTACCTGGGCACGGCGCCCACCAGAGGCGCTGGCACCGGGGTCGCGGCGCTGTAGCGAGTGGGTCACGTCAAAAATCATTGGCGCACCGCCACTCGCTTCCCGCATGACCTCAAAACCCAGCATGTCGACCACTAAATTGTCATAGCCAAACTGGCTGCCCCGCTCACAAATCAGCAGCCGGTCGTTGCCGCATTCGCGAAATTTCTCCGCCACATTGGTCATTTGCTCGGGGCTCAGGAACTGCGGCTTCTTGATGTTAATGACGGCACCTGTTCGCGCCATCGCCTCCACCAGATCAGTCTGCCGCGCGAGAAATGCTGGCAACTGCAAAATATCGCAGACCTCAGAAACCGGCTGCGCCTGCTCAGGGCTGTGAATATCGGTGAGTACCGGCACGCCATACGTGGCTTTGACTTCGGCCAATATCTCGAGTCCGGCCCTCATACCGGGGCCCCGAAAAGAGTGGATGGAGGAACGATTGGCTTTATCAAACGAAGCTTTGAACACATAGGGGATTTTCAATCCCTCGCAGACCCGCACATACTCCGCCGCGCTCTCAAGTGCCAGCTCGCGGCTCTCCAGTACATTGATGCCGCCGATCAGCACCATGGGTTGATCGTTGGCGAAGGTTATACCTGATACCTCTACCGCACGGTGAGGTGCCGTCATGCCGCGTCACCACGCTGGCACGCATTCGCCAACGCCGCCTCGATATAGCCGGTAAACAAGGGGTGGCCACCGCGAGGCCGAGATTTGAACTCAGGGTGGAACTGACACGCCACAAACCACGGGTGTGCCGGCAGTTCGATGATCTCCACCAACTCGCCATCGAGGGACCAGCCACTCATTTTCATGCCCGCCTCTTCGAGCCGCGCGACGTAGTTGCTATTCACCTCGTAACGATGCCGATGACGCTCAGAAATTTCGTCGGCGTTATATATGGCCTGCGTACGCGTTCCCTCAACCAATCGGCATGGTTGGGCGCCGAGACGCATGGTGCCCCCAAGGTCGGAGTCCTCGGAGCGTTGCTCCACTTCACCATCTGCTGTTTGCCACTCAGTGATCAACGCAATAATCGGATGAGGCGTATCCGCCTGCATCTCGGTAGAGTGCGCGCCCTCAAGGTTGCAGACATTGCGGGCGTATTCAATCAACGCCATATGCATACCCAGGCAAATACCGAGGAAGGGAATACCTTGCTCACGGGCATAGCGGACGGCTTCGATCTTGCCCTGAATGCCGCGATCGCCGAAGCCACCCGGCACAAGAATCGCGTCGAGCTGCGACAACAAGCCGACGCCCTGAGACTCGATTTCCTCTGCATCGATGTAATCGATCTCAACGCGGGTATCAGTTTGCAGGCCGGCGTGATCCAAAGCCTCGTTCAATGACTTATAGGCGTCAACGAGATCAACATACTTTCCGACCATACCGACGCGCACCACGCCCTGACGCTGACTGAACTCTCGGCGAACAACGTCATCCCATTCCGATAGATCGGCAGATGGCTGGGACAAACCGAACCGCTCAAGGATGTAGTCGTCCAATCCGCTCTCTTTGAGATTCCCGGGAATCTGATAGATCGAATCGGCATCCATCAGTGGGATAACCGCGCGCTCCTCCACGTTGGTGAAAAGCGAAATTTTGCGCCGGGCGCCTTCATCCACATCCACCGAGCACCGGCACAACAGCACCTCAGGCTGCAGACCGATCGAGCGCAGCTCTTTCACCGAGTGTTGGGTCGGCTTGGTTTTGATCTCACCGGCAGTAGGGATAAACGGTATCAGCGTTAGGTGCATCAACAGCGCGTGTGCGCTTCCCAGTTCAAGCTTGAGCTGGCGGACTGCCTCAAGGAAGGGCTGACTCTCGATGTCTCCGGCAGTGCCACCGACCTCAACCACAGCCACCTCGGCATCACCGGCCCCTTCAACGACGCGCCGTTTGATCTCGTCGGTAATGTGCGGAATCACCTGTACCGTGCCACCCAAGTAGTCGCCGCGCCGCTCTTTGCGCAGCACAGCGTCATACACCCTGCCAGCCGTGAAATTATTGGCACGGCTCATCACAGTGCGCGTGAAGCGCTCATAGTGACCCAAATCCAGGTCCGTCTCCGCCCCATCGTCAGTGACGAACACTTCACCGTGCTGAAACGGACTCATCGTGCCGGGGTCGACGTTGATGTAGGGGTCAAGTTTGAGGAGGGTGACTTTCAGACCGCGAGCTTCGAGCACAGCGGCTAGGGAGGCGGCGGCGATCCCTTTGCCAAGGGAAGACACAACACCACCAGTAACGAACACATATCTCGTCATGGATTCCACCAAAGGGAAAAAAAACCCGGACACCTATCTTGGCGCCTCTCGGGAACGTCTCTCCGATGGACGATCAGTCTAACAGGAAGCCCGGCGGGGCTCAATTCAATCGTGGGGAAAAAGCTGCCAAACGGGCTCTAGGCCCTCGTCCGACCGGCTGATCTCGGGGGGCCCCTGCACGGCCAGCGGCCCTGCATGAAGCATCCATACAGGATCATTTTCGGCAATCAAAACAGGGAGATATGCTCGCCACCAGGGGGGAATTCTCAGCTCCTGTAG
>MDTD01143557.1_pt1 | contig 12003 bp, 7 predicted proteins | sample 811221 | NCBI WGS metagenome assembly MDTD01 (sample SAMN05326646, study PRJNA326480) | marine metagenome | isolation source: seawater | place: Pacific Ocean: South West | collected 2011 | reverse complement strand
TAAGTTTTGTAGCCTTATTAAATCCATTGAATTCAGTGTATTCTCCAAATCTTCCATTTTTTAAAGTCACAGCAATACCACTATTTGGTTCTATAAACAAAATGTTCTCTTTATTAGATCTATCAATCAGTTCAAGTGCTCTATTGAGTCCGATTTCGAGAATATCCTCATCTTCATCCGGTGTTCCAAATATCTTTTTTTCCTCATTTAATGTCCATATGCAAGGACCATTTATGCTTATATCAGCAAAAACAGGCTGACCAGTATCAGGATGAACGCCAAGATCTTTTGGTAGCAGAGCATATGTTTCAAACTTGATAGATTTCTCAAATACTGGCTTTGTCCATTGACATTCTCCACATCCAACAAAAAAACCCCACCTACCATGTTTTATACTAATCTCGCTAGAACATTTAGGACAATTACTAATCACAACGTCTTTATTATTTTTTGGAAAAGCTCTATGTCCAATTTGTTCATTAAGCATATCTAAAACTTCTCTGGTCCTGAATTCTTCTATTTTTGAAATGTGCTCTAGTAGTTTGGCAAAAAAATCATCTAAGACATCCGTCCAAAGGATAGAACCTGAGGATACCTGATCTAAGCTTTTCTCTAATTCCGCAGTAAAGTCTATTTCGATAAAGAAAGATTCATATGCTTTTGATAAGTATGAAACCAAAATCCTACCTAAATCAGAAGGATTAATACTCTTTGCACCAAAAGTATATTTCCTATCCCTAAGATTTTTTACAGTATTTGCATAAGTTGAAGGTCTTCCAATACCTTCATCTTCCATATTCTTTATAAGTGATGCTTCAGAAAATCTTCTTGGAGGAGAGGTAAATTTTTGCTCAGTGATCACATCGTTAATTTCTAGGGATGAGTCTTGATAGATTCTTGGTAATTTTTGAGATTCTTCAGCGTCCACATCGTCATTTAGTACTTTCTCAAAACCATCAAATATTATTTCCCTTCCGCTTGCTCTGAACTGAAACTGTTTATCTTGATCTTCAATCAAAATTGTTTTTCTAAGATATCTTGAGTTTTGCAATTGGCTGGCAACGGTTCTTTGCCAAATAAGATTATATAGGTTCTGCTGATCTTGATTTAATCCATTAGTATTTTCAGGTTTATTAGTGATGTCTGTTGGTCTTATTGGTTCGTGGGCTTCTTGAGCATTTGCTGCTTTTGATTTGTAAATTTTGGGGCTTTCAGGAAGATAATCTTTTCCAAACTCTGATTTAATCAAATTCCTTATTTCATTTACAATCTCTGTGCTTATTCCTATTCCATCTGTTCTCATGTAGGTAATCAAACCAGCCTCATATAAAGATTGGGCTACTTGCATTGTTCTCTCTGGATTAAAGAATAATTTACTTGATGCTGTTTGTTGAAGAGTAGATGTTCTGAAAGGAGCTTTTGGGGAATATGAGACTTCCTTTTCTTTGATCTCAGAAATAGAAAATTTTGTTTTCTCTATTTTCTGGCTCAAATTAAAAGCCTCTTCCTCGGTTTTAATTGGTATCTTTTTTAAATCATCTCCATTATTTCTAACCAAATCTGAACTAAAAATAAGATCTTTGGTTTTAAAATCAACTTTTATAGGCCAAAACTCTTCTGGGCAAAATGCATCAATTTCATCCTCTCGATCACAAATTATCCTCAAGGTTGGAGATTGGACTCTACCTGCTGATTTTGCTCTAGGAACATGCCTCCATAAAAGGGGGCTGACTTTGAAGCCAATCAAGTGATCTAAGACTCTTCTTGCAAGATAAGCATCAACAAGAAATTGATCAATTTCTCTTGGATTCTCAACTGCAAGTTTTATTGCGGATTGAGTTATCTCATTGAAGGATATTCTATAAATTTCTTTACCTTCTGAGAGTTTTTTACTTTTTAAGTGATCTAAAATGTGCCACGCGATAGCCTCGCCTTCCCTGTCTGGATCAGATGCTAAATATATTCCTGTGGAGTCTTTAGCAAATTCTCTAATCTCCTTAAGAGTCTTCTTTCCTTTTGATGTTGATTCCCATTTAAGATTTGACCAGTCCTTGGGATCCACAGCAGATTCATCATCTTTTAAATCCCTAACGTGACCCAAACATGCATGAACATTCCACTTTTCAGAGGGAAAGCTGCTTTCTAAAAACCCTTGAATTTTTTTTGCTTTAGCCTGAGATTCGACTATGACCAAGTTGTTCATCTTTTTTAGTTTGATCTTAATTTATTTTTTTTGTCAAGACCAAGACAAAAGATCGTCTATGACTTTAGGCCCTTCGAAAACAAAACTTGTATAAATTTGAAAAAGATCTGCGCCATATTTACTTCTTTGTCGAAGGTCTTCTTTTGATGAAATGCCACCAGAGGATATAACTATCCCTCTATTTGCATTAATTTCATTAACAATTTGAAGTATTTTTACTGATTTATCTTTCAGCAATCCTCCACTAATACCGCCAGAGATATTTTCAAATTCACCCAAAGTAGTATTTGAAACAATAAATCCAGAAATATTATTTTTCAAAGAGCTTTCAATAATTTCTTCTATTCTTTCTTCGTTTTCGTCAGGAGATATTTTTAAAAATAAAGGAGTAAATTTATGGAGATCTTTAAAGAGTTTGGTAGCCTGTGTATTTATTTCAAAAATCAATCTTCTAAAATAATCTTCGCTAGATAGCTCTCTAAGACCCTCGGTGTTGGGTGAAGAAATATTTAAAGCTATATAATCTGCAATAGGATAGGCCTTTTTGAGACAATAAATATAATCTAAATGAGCAGATTCAAGAGAAGTATTTTTATTTTTGCCAATGCTCACTCCAACAATTCCATTGAAATTACTCCTGTTTCTTTTTAAATTTTCTAATCCAATATCGATTCCTGGATTATTAAACCCCAACCTATTAATTAAAGAATCCTTAGACTTTAATCTTTTAATTCTTGGATATTCATTTCCCTTTTGTGGCGAGGGCGTGAAAGTTCCAACTTCAATAAAACCAAACCCTAAATTTCCTAAAGACTCAACATATTTCCCCTCTTTGTCTAGACCAGCTCCAAGTCCAATCCTGTTTGGAAAATTTAGGTTGAGAAAACTAATGTTTTTATTTTTAGTCTTTGCCTGATAATTTTTTTTTATAGAAGATCTAAAGATCAAAAAAAATAACTTATTCATCCTTAAAGACAAATAACTAGAGACTTCTGGAGGGAGAAGTCTTAGTAATTTCAAGCAAAAATATATAATATGATTCATATAAAAGTCTAAATTAAATCTTTTTATTAAGGTCAATTTTAGCAGCGTCTTTCAATAATACTTAGGGGCAAAAAAATAAAAAATATATTCACAAATGCTTAAAATATATATATTATGGCAACATCTCTGGGATGAGAAAAATTAATTGAGGTAAATTATGAAATTACTAAAAGTACTAACAATAGCCTTCTGCATTATTTTTGCACCTTTGTCATTTTCGCAATCGGGTGGTGCTGGGGGCTCTAATGCTGCAGGATCTGCTGGATCTTTATCTAGCGGAGTTATTGCAGCTATTGCTGCAGCAGTCCTAGCAGTTGCAGCGATTGTTGATGCTCAAGATGGTGATAAAGTAGCTGCTCCTGAACCACTACCTCCTGTTGTAGAAGAAGAAGAAGAAGAGGTGGTAGAAGAGGAAGAAGAGGAAGAAGAAGAAGAAACTGAGACTGAAACAACAACAGTCACAAGTACCGCTCCTGCAACTTCAGCATCTACTACAGCCACTGCCACAGCAACTAACTAAAACACTCAATTATTCAAAAAGCCTGATTATTCAGGCTTTTTGTATTTTCTCGTTATGGAAAAAAAAAGTTTTGGATTTTTTGGAGTAAAATTCTGAATAGATTTTATGACTATTTTTTCTTTCTTATCTACCCAGTAATAATTTTTAAAACTCCAGTAAATATCATTCTTTTGGGATACTTCCTCGAAAAGTAATGTATCAACTTCTTGATTGAGAATATTGATCTTTTCATTTTTTAAAAACTTGAAATCACTCCTTACTGGGAGATCATAAAGATTAGGATTCTTAAAGGAATAAAACGATACTAATGAAACGTTTAAATCTTCATTGAGAATTTGTTTGTTTAGTAAGGGATAGTTTGCATCTAAATCTACCCTTTCTAGAATATTTTCTGTACCAGTTAACCTGACAATTTTTCCACTTTTTGTATAAATCTTTATTTGATTTGAAGTTGTCCATTTTAAAACTCCCTGTCTGTCTTCTTCAAGGACAACTAATACGTTGGGTGCTCTACCTAATCTTACTTGCATTGATGCATATGGAACTTTATTTATTTCATCTAAAGTTAAGTCTTTAGGTGAAGATAAGATATTTTTTATTCCAACAGCAAGTTCTTCATAAATTCCAACATGTCCACAAGAAGTTGTAAAAATTGACATTAGAATTATTAAAAAGTACTTCATTTTTAATCTAGTTCGAAACCATAGGTATCATTAATTAATCCGTGATAATTGCTTGATTGAACAAAGCCTTCTAGCTGCAAGCCTCCTCCCACAATTTGTCCTCCGTCTCTTGTAAGATTTCTCCAAACGAACCTTCCATGCCCTTCTCTGTAATTTTTTGATACTAAATCTAGAGGAATTGAGAAGAAAATTCCTTTATCGAAACTTCCCTCACCAAATTCTTCTGCTGAAATATCCGTTTTTGTAGCAAAAGCACCAACGACAAATCCTGACTTAAAAGTTTTAGACAAGTTCAAGGTTATCCCAGAATCTTTAGCTAAATATCTACCTGCCGAAATTCCAACTTTAAATCCTTCTATTGGAGTCTCCCAAGTAAAATTTAAATGTCCAGTGAAAGTTTCATATTTTCTTAAAGCAAATCTTTGTCTGAATTCTCTTTGTTTAACCCAATAAGCGCTAGCTGAAAGATACCAAGGTTTTCCAATATCTCTGTATAAAATTTCAGATCCTACTCCAGAATACATAGTCTCTAATATTCCAAATTTAAGACCGTATATGAATAAGCCTCTGTCATTATATACTGGGTCAAAAATATGACTTACTGTCAATCTAGAAATACCATTTTTACCTTCCCTCAAGTACTCTCTTATATCTGATCTTACCTTTGGAAGATATCTCGAATAAGTTGAAAATTTAAAATCTTCAAAATTATCATATAAGTTAAATGATAAGCTTCCGTCTAAAGTGGTTTGTCTTGAAAATACAACTCCTCCATGAAGAAATACTCCTATGGAGCCAAGATAAAAAGCCTCAGGTCCACCTATATGATTCTGTAAGTTTGGACTTATTCCCCAATTAAAAGAAGGGAATCTCACATTGCCTTTGAATATTTCTGATTGAGGGTTCAATGATTTAAAATTTCTATATTCAAGAGAATTTTTTAAAGAAGCATAAGAAATTGAGTTATCTAAAAATGCAAGAAATTCATTAAGGCGAAAATTAACAGAATATTTTTTTACGCCTGCAACCTCATAACTTAAAGAAACCTTTTCAATGTCTCTAGCTTCAAGAATATTCCTAATAACCTGAATAGTTCTCTTTGTAGCTAAATTTTCATTTCTATATTTTGATTGACTGAGAACTAAATGAATGGATTTACCTTCTTGATTAATTTGCTGAAGATAGATCTCATACTTTTGAAGATAAAAATTAATAGTACCGCCAAAGACAGCATCATCGCTTGCCAAAGTCTTAATGTCCTCCTCATTGAAGTTTAGATCAATAATGTTTTCTTCTTTTTTTATTAATTCTTTGGAGTAATTGGCCTTATACGATACAGATAAACCTAAATCTTGACCTCTAATTCTGAATAGATTCACATCAACAAAGTCGCCTAAGGGAATAGCTAACCCTAAATTATAGAAACTTTTTTTTCTCATAATTGAGAATGAATCAAATAATTCAGATGTATCATAGTCAACCTTGAATCTTATCCCTGACCTTTTATTTGTATATTCAAAACCATAAAAGGAAGAAGCCTTATAACCCCTGAACCAATTGCTTAAACCAAAATTTCCTCCAATACTATCTACATATCCCCTATTAGCAAAAGAGTTATCTAAGTCGATAAATGGATTATCTATACCATCTGATGGGGATGATAAAGCTCCAAAACCAAGACCAACAGTAAAATCGAAGTCGCCAATTTTTTTTGAAGAGACTATATATTCTCCAGAGAACCTTCCTGTTCCGATAAAATCTCTGAAACCAACACTCAGTTCAGGAAATATGTCAGTCTCTTTAATTAGTCTCAACTTTAAATTAAAGCTTTTATCCTTGTATGATTGATTACCAGAAAAAGCAAAATAATTACTGTACTTAAATAAATTTACGTCTGCGTATCTGAGTGAGACTTCCATCCAATCAAAGGGAGTTGCAGTCATCAACAAAGAGTTTATAGGGTCAGAATTTACAAGGTGTAATTTTAAATTTCCACCTTCAAGAATTCTTGAAGAAGGAATCTCTATTAAGCCTAATTCGCCGTGAATATTTGAGGTATATCCAATATCAGAGAAAATGTAATCCTCTATGGACGCCTTACAAAATGAGGAAATCAGAAGAAAAAATAATAAAAATTCTTTTTTAATTGTTATTACCTAGTGCTGCTATTGCTGCTGCGCTAGTAGCAAAATTAGAAATAATTGGAAAAAGGATATTGGTAAACACTAACCAGTCAAATGGATTTGGATCTCTAGGAATTATAAGAGAAGTGCCCGGAGAAATATCTGGCTGATTAGGCCAAGCTTTAACTCTTGAAGCCATTCCATTTGGATATATAACTAAAATTCTATTCTTGTCTGCACCCTCCTGAAACCCTCCAGCCAACTGAATATAATCATTCACTTTAAACTTAGGATTAAAGCTGAAGCTTGTCGGGGATAGCACTTGCCCAGATACGGTTACTGTCGATGACCTTTCTGGAACAAATATCCTGTCTCCCGACTCTAAAAGAATATCTTTTTCAGGATATTTTTCTAGAGTGTCTATATCAAATTCAGAAACAACTCTACCAATTGGATTTATACTTTCTAAATCGCTAATTAATCCTGATATGGATGACATTACCAGTGCAGGATTTCCGCCAGCAGAAGAAATTCGACCGCTTGAAATTGCTGATGCGACCGACTCCTTGAGTTGATCAGCTGATTTAAGAAAACCGATTTTCTCTTTTTCGGCTACAGATTTTCTTGCAAGTATTCCTCCGTAAGGAAAAGCATTTTCTTTATAACCACCTGCTCTTCTAATAACACTTGATAATCTTTCACCTTGTCGAACCCCATAAATTCCAGGACTTACAAATGAACCTTCCAAGCTAATTGAAAATACTTCTTCTCTAATTCTTGAGGAAAGATTTGCATAAAATCCTCCCTTTATGCCCAAATCCTGAAAATCAATATTTTGGTCTAAATTTACATTAAAAGAATCTCCATCATGAGTGAATATATCCATCAATCCGGAAGAATTATCTGTTTGCCCTCCAGCGAAAGAGAGAAGATCTGACGGAGAGTTTACAAGATATGTTGGATATATCCCCGGATTTCTAACCTCTCCTGAAATAATAGATGAGTTTTCTAATGCGAATAATAATAGATTGGGATTTTCTTCAAATAACTCAGGGCATCCGTTAAAAAAATTAAGTTCATCGATAGGATTAAAATTTGATTTAGGAAATTGTTTTGATTTTACAAATTTTATAGTAGTTGATTCAGACTGCTTTGACAAAACCTGAAGAGATTTACACTTATATTTCATCAACTCATCATCTTCATTTTCTTGAATAAAATTAGGAGAATTGGGCGCGCTATCTAAGCTAATCTCAGATTGATTTAAGTCAGAAATATCAATAGGACTAGATTGCTTAGGATCAAGATAATCATTCAAAAGCTCAGAATCATCTTCATCTAGAACGCCTAAAGCATTTGCTACGAGAATAGAATTTATGAAATCTATATCAGTTTTTGAAAAAATAAAGACTTTGTCATTTGGTCTCAAGATTGTTTTATCTGATTTAAGAAGAAGATTAGATTTCAAAAGGTTTTTTGATCCATATATGTTTTCTCTTTGAATAGCAACAAAGGGAGTGTAAGTATCCTCTAGAAGAGATTTGGGCTGAATTATATCCTCAAGAGAGATACCATCTTCATAAGCTATCGATCCTTTGGCAGAGGTTGTTCCTAAAATCATAATTTTATTTCTAGGAGTATTAGGAAGAGAATGTACTCGGATTTCATCACCATCGGTTAACTCGATTCCTTGTATTTCATCAAAGGTAAAATTCTCAAAGATCCTTTCACCATTTTCCGCAATTCTATTGAGAGTAATATTAGTCTTATCAGCATTTGTGGTCAGACCAGATGAAAAGAAAAGCAAATCCTCAAATGATTCAGAATCTAATAGTTCAAATTTAGCTTGTTTTTTTACCTCTCCAAGAATGGAAATTGTTTTGCCAGTTGGCTTTATGAGAATAGCATCATTCGACTGAAGCTTGATGTCATTTTTAGTATTTCCATTAATTAGTAGGTCATAAAAATCAAAATTACCTACAGTTTCCCCATTCCTTTTAATTTCAATATTTCTTAAAGAACCATAATCAGAAGGTCCTCCAGCAAAAAAGAGAACATTGGATATATTTGATAAAGAACTCACCGTATAAGCTCCGGGATTAAGAGCATTGCCCAACATGAAAATCTGAATTGAACGAATCTTTGACAAGGAGATTTCTACATCAACACCTATTAAAGAGGCTTCTACTGTAGATCTGATTTTACTTTGAGCTTCATTAAATGTGAGGCCTGATATTTGAAGAGAACCGATGCCTGGCAGAACAATGTTACCTTCTCTGTTTATTTGTATTAAAGATCCTATATTTTGATTTCCAAAATATTGTATTTTTAATTCATCACCTGGGCCTATTACATAATTAAGAGGTGCAGGGGAAAAATCTATAGGAGCAAACGTTGTTGGTGAGGTTGTAAAAAGACTTAGGCCAAATATTTCATTAATGCCAGAATCAACAACTCTAGATTTTTTTGTTGAATTATTAAAAGAAGGTTCATCATCTCTTAGAGATCTATCATTTAGTCTAGAGGCAATATCTGAAGATTGACCTTGAGGAAGCATCTCAAGATACTCAATGTCAGATGTTGATTGAGCAAAAGTAATGAAACTCAAAAATGATAAGGATAGCGAGAAAAACAATTTTTTATAAAATATCATTTTTAGTCTTGCTTTAGATTTTCAATTGAAACTGCCCAACCGAGCTTGGTTCTACATGCTTCGAAGTAATTATAATCTTTTGGGTGATAAAGTTTAAAAGTTTTTTTTGCGCTAGAAACCCTCAGACCATTTTTTTGATATTTTAAGTTCTTTTTTCCATCGACAAATACTTGAATACCCGCAAGATTTTTATTTTTAATCTTTACTTTTATCTCTTCTTTGCCCGACATCAATAGGCTGTGCGATGAGGAGCTATGTGAGAACATCGGTAAAAGAGATATTGCATCTAACTTTGGGGAAATTATCGGTCCACCACCTGAATAAGAATATGCAGTTGAGCCAGTACTAGATGAAATAATTAAACCATCAGCTCGAAGATTATAAATAACTTGATCTTCGATACTAAGCTCTAACTCCAACATTTTTGTTACGGAGCCTGAATGTATTACAACTTCATTAAGAAAAATTTCTTTTTTATTCTTTACGGAAAATGTCTCAAACACAGACCTGATCTCATTTATATATTCTCCTTTTAAAATATCCTTTAAATTTTGAATTCTATTAATTGATAAATCAGTCAGAAAGCCGACAGTTCCGAGATTAATACCCAAGAAAGGTATATTTAATTCATAAAGATTTCTTATGGAGCCTATCATAGTGCCATCTCCCCCAAGAACCAATATAAGTTCTGATTTAGATATTCTTTTTTTATACTTTTGATCTAATAAATTTATATTTATCGAACAGATGAGCTCTGATCCTGAAGATTCAATTATTTCCTCTAAATCAGATAGAATTTTATCTGCCTGTCTAGTTCCAGAATAAATTACCGAAACTCTTTTAATTTTTTTCATATGCTGGCGTCCAGTTTCTAACAAAGTAAATAAAGAAAGTATCTATTATCGCAATAATTACCTTAAAAATGTATTTAGTTAGGGCGATTGATAAGGCAACAAAAAAAGAGAGCTCTCCAGCTAAAACCCAAACAAATGTATAAATAAAAGTATCAAGAGCTTGGGAAGAAGCAGTTGATACATTATTTCTCAACCATAAGTATTTTCCTTTAGTAATTTCTTTAATTTTGTTAAATAACCAAACATCAAAAGTTTGACTTATTAAATATGCAGAGATCGATCCAATTACAAAAATTGGAGAATAAAAAGCTAAAGTTTCAATTGCTTCGTGAACTGAATTTGATGAAGCAGCTATATCTGATGGAAGATAATAGGTACTTAAAACCAAAGTGAACATTATTACAATATTTGAAAGTGCACCCAAAATAACAGCAGTATTTGCTTCGCTTCTACCGTATTTCTCGCTTATTAAATCAGTAGCGAAATATATTCCAGAATACATAATGGCTCCCATACTTACTGTAAAATTTTGTCCAAAAAATGATAAATCGCTGACCTTACCGCCTTGAAGATTTGCAAGCATTATTCCTAGGGTAACGGCTATGTAAAGTCCTCTTAAGCCAAATAATTTAAATAAAATTACCGTTATTGTGAGATCATAGAAAACTGTAAAAACCCACAAAAATTCGGGATTTTGAGCTAGAAATGAAAAAAAATTCATAAACTTATTATTGTTAGCTTGCGTAGCATAGATTATTCTAGATGTTTGTACATATAAAAAGAGGAACTTATGTCAGATTTAAATGCTTTTAGAGATGAAACAAGGGATTGGTTAGAAACAAACTGTCCTGAATCTATGAGAACTCCTATGTCTCAAGGAGATGTTGTATGGGGTGGAAGAAAAGTTGAATTCAAGGATCCTGACCAAAAAATTTGGATGGATAGAATGGGTGAAAAAGGTTGGACTTGTCCTACTTGGCCCAAAGAATATGGCGGCGGCGGACTCAATTTTGAAGAAAATAAAGTTCTTCAAGAAGAGCTAATGAGAATTAAAGCAAGGCCGGCATTAAATAGTTTTGGTATTTGGATGTTAGGTCCAGCTCTTCTTGAATATGGAACCGAAGAACAGAAAATGGAACATATCCCAAAAATAGTCAGGGGTGAAATAAGGTGGTGTCAAGGTTATAGCGAACCAGGAAGTGGTTCTGATCTTGCAAGTCTTAAAACTAAAGCTGAAGATAGAGGAGAGGAATACCTTATAAATGGTCAGAAAGTTTGGACTTCATACGCAGATGAATGCGATATGATTTTTACTTTAGTAAGGACGGGCCCCTTAGAACCTAAACACGAAGGTATTAGCTTTCTTTTGATAGACATGGATCAAGAAGGCGTATCTACAAAGCCTATCAAACTTATTTCTGGAAAATCACCTTTTTGTGAAACTTTCTTTGATAATGCTATTGCACCAAAAGAAAATCTTGTGGGTGGCTTAAATAAAGGATGGTCTGTTGCTAAAAGATTACTCCAGTTTGAAAGAAATATGATTGCAGGCATGGGTTTTGGATCCGCAGCTTCCGGATCATCAAAGAAATCTGATGTGAAACCAACCTCTGGTCTTGCAACAATGGCCAAAAGATATGTTGGGCAGTCTGAAGATAAACTTAGTGACTCTGGTCTTAGAAATAAAATTATTGATCATGACATGAATTCTCAAGCATTCGCCTTAACTTTAAGAAGAGCTGCAGAGGAGTCTAAAAAGTCTAATCAGGGTCCCAGCGCTGCATCATCTATCTTTAAATACTATGGAACAGAGCATAATAAACTTAGATATGAAATTATGCTTGAAGCTATGGGAACTAAAGCTCTTGGTTGGGATGGTGCTGAATTTGGTCCTGAAGAACTAGCTATCACTAGAGAATGGCT
>MDTD01010642.1_pt1 | contig 12003 bp, 8 predicted proteins | sample 811221 | NCBI WGS metagenome assembly MDTD01 (sample SAMN05326646, study PRJNA326480) | marine metagenome | isolation source: seawater | place: Pacific Ocean: South West | collected 2011 | reverse complement strand
TGGATGATGACCGGCTTTGATCTCCCGGGTCTTCAAGGTGTCTCTTGCCCAGGCGATACAACAAGCTGCCGCCTCCCTGGCCAGCCCTTTACCCCAATATTCTGGAAGCAGGTGATAGCCAAGTTCAAGCACTATGGTGTTGCCTGATTCCGGGTGGAAGCCGCAGCAGCCTGCGAAGTTGTCATTGTCCAGCAAAAAGATAGGCCAGTACTGTACTCCAAGCGATTTTCCCAGATCGACCTCTTTTGACAACCGGTTTTCAATCTCTGCCCTGGAAAATCCTCCGACCGAAATCAATTTTGTAACCTTTGTATCGCCCCAGAGATCAATGGCTTCTGGCAGTAGACTTCTACTCCAGTGCCTGAATCCCAGCCTCCCTGACTTCATAAAATAACGATTGTTGTCGGTCATGGGGCACTTCTCCAATCGGGTTTGCCGGTGCCTGTTGTCCGGCCGGTATAATAGCCTGATTGTTATTTTGCTGCTCTTTATTCTGAGGATTTTATTTAACACCCGATGAGGTTTTTCTATCCAGCCTTATTAATAGCCTTTTTCGTCTCCTGCCTCTTTTGCCCAGTCCAGGCAAGGGAAGTTGTACGTTCATTTGTGAGCGATGCCGAGCTTTCCAAAGTGGGCGTCATGGATGTCACCGAGCATATCAAGGTCGACGTCCGGGGGCACAGACAAAAATCTCTGTATAGAATCATCGACACCGGGGTGAGCCATAAAGGACATCGTCACAACTTTGATGTCAAGGTGGTCTCCGTTCTTGATGGAAAAGGTCACCAGGTTCGTTTTTCCCAGAAGCGTCATTCTTCCGGTGTGGTTCTCGGTCTGGATAAAAGTCACGCTGGGCGTTCCGGCGAGATGGTATTTGTGATCAAGTATCAGGTCAGAGGGGTAGCGAACTTTAAGGAGAATCGACCCCAACTTGTCTGGGAGATCAATGGCGACAACTTCCCTCTGCCTATTGAAGCGGCACGTTTTAACCTCACTCTACCCGGAGGAGTAGCTATCGGACCGGGCGACGTGAAAGCCTGGAATGGAAAGAGCGAAGAGAAAGGTCAGCGATTTGTTGAAGCAAAGAGTGGCAGGGTTGAGGTCAAGGCTAAGAAGATAATGCCCGGCGAAGCTTTCAAGGTAGAGATAAACTTTCCTATTGGAACCTTGAGCGAGCCCGGCTTTCTGGAAAAGTTTCAGTGGTTGGCTTCAGAGTGGTATCTCCTTGTGGCACTACCGGTAGTGTCTATGTTCCTGCTGGGTGGAATACGCTTTCTGAAAACAAGAATTCCCTCAGCTGAGGTAGAAGAAGGCGAAGTCTGGAAAGCACCCGAGAACTTGAGACCTGTTGAAGTGGGTACGCTTATAGATCAATCCTGTGATGTTTCAGATGTTTCCGTGACTTTGATAAACCTTGCCGTAAGAGGTTATTACACCGTCAGGGAGATTCCGGCCACCGGATTCTTCGCTCTATCCGATAGGGATTATGAGTTCAAGAAGCTGCCTCCTCCCAAAGGAGATCAGCTTAAAGAGTACGAGTCCATATTTCTGGATGCAATTTTCGGCAACGCTTCCACCTCCTACCTATCCAACATTCAAGGTGTTTTTCGCCAGTTCCTGCCGGGAATAAGAAACAGCATTTATAAATCCCTGGTGGAGAGTAAGATGCTTGCCAAAGATCCCCAGCGGGATAAGGTTATTTATGGATCCGTCGGCTTCACTCTGGCGGCGCTCGGTGTGGCGGTGCTTTTCTTGATGGGCGAGACGAACTTTCTCAAAGCGGCTGGTCTCGGGCTGGTTGTGGCAGGAATTCTAGTGGCTGCGGCACCTAAGTTTTTCCCCCTGCGGACGGAGAAAGGCAATAAAGTAATCGATCAGATTCACCAATTCGCCGAGACATTGAGAACAGCAAAAGAGAGAGACTTAAAGGCTAAATTGGCAGAAGATAAGTTCCTCTTTCATAAACTGCTTCCTTATGCCATCATACTTGGTGTCTTTGAAAAGTGGGCCGCCGCTTGTGAAGAATATGAGGACTTGTCGCCCGACTGGTTCCAGTTCTACGTGGATGGACCGAGGGAGAAATTCTCCGCCAGTAAATTTGCAAAAGATGTTTGGATCGCCACCAAGGTGGCGGGTTTGACTTTTACCGCTCCGCCTCCCCGGCAGTATTCATCCCATACCGTGGGCAAATTCGGAGCCCGGAAAGAGCAGGACCACGAAGATAGAGACTGAGTCAGGATTTTGTGGCTGAGAGAGAAAATAAGAGTGGAATGTTGGGTTTGTCCGGAATAGTCCACCAGCCATTCTCTTTGTCTATCAGCTGCATTTGAGGGAACTTCCTGTACATGGCAAAAGGATATTCTTTCAAGCTTTCGATTCTCAGCCCCCGGGAGCTGAGTGCTGTCACGATCTCGCCCATACTATGCAGCCATTCGTAAGATTTGCGTGGTTTTATCTTGATCTCTTCGCTGGCATAGGAGCCGTCCACATCTAACTCCAGGGTGCTCTTCTCAAAATAGGAGTAGGTTATCTCTACCCTGTTATCCTTCTCTTCAAAAATGTCAGCCAGGGGATGTTGCTCCACAATGATGAACTTTCCATCAAGCTTTAGCTGATTTTCGATTGTGGCTGCCCAGGCGTTCAGGTCATTGAGCCAACAAAGCACTCCGTAAGAGGTGAAAACTATGTCGAACTCTTGATCCAGCACTTCAGGCAGGCTGTATATGTCCGACCGGATAAAACGGGCTTGTTCTTGAAGCTTGCATTTATCTGCCAGCTCTCCGGCCAGTTCAATTGCTTTCTCCGATATATCGACGCCGGTCACCTTTGCCCCAAGTCTGGCCATGGAAAGCGTGTCCATGCCGAAGTGGCACTGGAGGTGTAGAATTTCCTTGCCTCCTATATCCCCAAGCAATTCTTTCTCAATGGATTTCAATGTGCACTTGCCCCCTAGAAATCCCTGAACATCGTAGTATTGGGATTGCTCGTGTATGGGGGTGAGATCATTCCACAGAGCTCGATTAGATTCTATCTGTTCATTCATCGGTATCGTTTTCAGTGTTCTAGATAATTAGATACTTTAGATCAAGCCTGGAATGTTCTGGGAGGCTCGGGTGGCTCCAGTTGAATATGCGCTTCGTTGGAGATCATCGGCTGCTCAGCGTACTGCCCAAATCTGGTTTCAAGACCCAGTCCGGATATTCCCAGCTCTTCCAATTCTTTGGCGTCTGCCTGATCGGATACTTCTCCGGTGCTTGGTGCCGCAATTGCTGTTTGCAGCATCTCGGCGTAGGCTGAGCGAATCTCTGCTGCGTCCCGGTATGCCGTAAAGACTCTGGCTCTTTCCTCTTGTTCTTTAACGTATAGAGGCTTCAGTTCATCTTGGTCCTCACCGAGCTTTTTCGCTGTTTGAGAGAGCCCTAGATTATCCGGACCTATCTCATCCAGTTGCGCCAGGATTTGAGGCTTGTCACCATTTGCGGTGTCGCTGTGCAAGTATTTGTTAATCAGTTCTACCGCTTTCACCCTGTCGGTGTGAAGGGGGATCTTTTTGAGAGAGTCGTATACTCCGTCAATTCCCTGCCCCAGCTCCTCACCAAGCTCATAGAGCCTTTCAAAGCGTCCGGAGTCATAACCTTCTTTCACATACTGATTTGCCGCGTCGACAAGATGTTTGTCGCCCAGATTAATTGCTTCCCTGAATTTTGGTTGTTCTTCCCGGAAGTTTTTTATGTTTTTCGCTTCCAGCTCTCCCACGGTGCCTTCGAAAGCTTCTCTACCTTTGTTTGGAGCGAGGTTTTCCGGTTCGGCCGGTTTTGATTTTGGCTCTAGGGATTCTTCTTCTCCGCCTTCGATAAAACCTTTGAAGAGTTCTCGGAAGAGCCTCTCAGCTTCTTCGTTACCCACCGGGGCGTCCGGCTCCATCTTGCCCTGCACCCTCACTGTGTCGTCGCCTATTTTTGTGAATGCATCTTCCTGCATTCTGCTGAGAGCGCCGTTCTCCTGGGCGTTCGAGTCAGTACCTGTCAGGTCCTGGTCTGATGTTTTTACTTGCAGGTTAGGAATTTCTCTTTCGGTCATAGCGTTCTCGGTCCTGAGTTTGTGTTTCGGCTCCTTGTCGTATATACCCCGATCGGACCATATTTTGACTGTAAATTCTTAAACCCTGACTATCAAACGCCCTGGCGGCTCTTGGCATCCGGTCCGCTCCAGCGGACTCCATACTTTTGGCTAAGTTCCACTATCTTTTCGTGACCACAAGCCATGGAAGCCGAAATAACTCCACCAGATGAATTTTGGGAATGGTCCCGGGAGATGGTCTCCTTAATAACCAGGCAGACAATGGCGGCTGTCAATCTATAAGGATTCATGCCTTTTATCTCCAGTCTCTTGGTTGTTACTTCTTTCTCTCCGGCTCTCTTGCCCCGAGCTTCCGCGCATATCAGAAAAGCGGTCTTTCCTTGTTTGGATTCTTCTATGGCCTGGTTACTGCGTTCTATCAGACTTTTCAGCATCTTTAGAAGGGGCGTGTCCATCTTTCTGCCGTTAAATAGCTTCATTGCCATGAAGGAGACTCCGCCAGTTATCAGGGAGGGGTTCTGGGAACCTAGAAAAGTTCTGATTGTTTGCACCTGGGTATGCAGTGGCGCTAGAAAAACCTCTCCGCCCGGAAATGGGAATCGTGCTCTCACGTCAGGGAATGCGCAGCTGTAACGACTTACTCCTTTGCCTGGTTGAATACGGCTCTCATCATTTTTGACTCGGTGATAGGATGGACTGGTCATGGCTGCTATGACACTATTATTGGTGCCTCTGCTGGTGGCTATGTTCTTGAAGGAGTAAGTTATTTCTACTTCTTCCAGGTGTTCGAATTCTTCAGCCAGAATTCTAATAGCCGTCTCGCCGAAGCAAAACTCAAAAGCGGCTGAGGGGACAAGGAATACACTTTTCTCCAGGGAGAGTTCTCTGTAACTGTCGATTACATGTTTGATGAAGTGTTGTTCGCCGGTAATGTCCAGATAATCGATTCCTTTTTCCAGGCAGGTCTTGATGACCTGTTCGCCGTAGAGGGTAAATGGTCCTACACAGTTGGCTACCATGGCCGATTCATCGATGGCGCTCTCAATTGAGCGGCGGTTTTCAATATCAAGCGTCCGGAGATCGATATCTCCCCCGAGCTCTTGGGCAAAACTTTCTAGATTTTCTTGATTTCTAGCGGCCAGTCGCAGAGGAATATTTTCCGCGTTTAAGAACCGTGCTATGTGTCTTCCCGTGGTACCTGTTGCTCCAAGAATGACTACCGGTTTCATGGATGTTCCTATATATGCATTCGTAGATGTATTCGCTTTAGATAATGTACATACAAGTAAAGATTGTTGGATGATTTCAAGATAAGAATATGACTTTTCTGATAACCTTTGCCAACAAGTATTAGCAAAAATCTAGTGGTTGCTAGGAGCTGGTTGAACGCGAGGATATCTTTATCGTGCCTGGAGCTAAGATAACATCGATGGGAGTTGGCGTGCCTCCCGGTCTTCTCACCAACGAAGATCTGGAGAAGTTGGTTGAGACCTCCAACGATTGGATTGTTGAGCGGACGGGAATTTTAAGTCGTCATATTGTCGAAAAGGGTGTTACTTGTTCCGATCTTGCCGCTGAAGCGGCCCAGCAGATCATAGACAAGACAGGTATCGACCCGACAACCATCGACCTGATCATTGTTGCCACCATTACCCCGGATATGATGCTACCCGCGACAGCCTGTCTGGTGCAAGATAAAATAGGCGCCAAGGGAGCCTGGGGCTTCGATATGTCAATAGCTTGCTCCGGTTTTCTCTATGCCACCCAGGTGGCAGCGCAGTTCATCAAGACCGGAGCCCACAAACGTGCCATTGTGGTAGGACTTGATGTGATGTCCTCGATCATCGACTATGAAGACCGTCAGACCTGTATTATCTTTGGAGACGGCGGTGGTGCCGCTTTGATAGAGCCGACCGAAGAAGGCGAGGACGGCATCATCGATTTTCTTCATGAAGTGGATGGTTCGGGTGGAGAGTTTCTCTGTATTCCTGCAGGAGGTTCCAAGCATCCCACATCGAAAGAAACCCTGGACAGTAAAATGCATTTTGTCCATCAGGATGGAAAAGTTGTCTTTAAGTATGCCACCAGAAAAATGCCTGAGCTTTGCGTGAAGCTTCTTGAGAGGCATGGTTACACCGGTGATGATATCGACATTTTTATTCCTCACCAGGCTAACTTGAGAATCATCTCCGCTGCCGTGGATAGACTCAAGGTGCCGATGGAGAAAGTTATAGTCAATATAGCCGAGTATGGTAATACCACTGCCGGTACTCTACCCTTGGCTATCGATACCGCACTGAAAGAAGGCAAGTTAAAGAAAGGCGACCTGGTTCTATTTGGTTCTGTTGGGGCTGGATTCAGCGCCGGTGCCATGTTGATGCGCTGGGCCTACTAGCAGGGAATATCTGTTTAGTCTTTTCCGCCGCCCTTTTTCTTCAGGCATTTGATCTGGATCTCATCGTCCTTGATGCTAACCTTGGCCGTCCCGCCATTCTGTAGTTTTCCGAAAAGCAGCTCTTCGGATAGTGGTTCTCTGATTTTCTGCTGGATCATTCGTGACATGGGCCTTGCTCCGAACAACTTGTCAAATCCTTTTTTGCCTAACCATTCAACCGCTTCTTCGCTGACTTCCAGATCTACCTCTTGTTCTTTTAGCTGCATTGTCAACTCTTTCAAGAATTTGTTGACCACCAAAAGTATGTGTTCCATGGATAGTTGATTGAAAGCCACCCAGGCGTCAAGCCTGTTGCGAAATTCAGGACTGAAGGTTCGCTCTATGGCGGACTTCGCTTTGCTGGCTCCCGGAGTCATGTTCTTCTTCGGATGATCAGACACCAGCTGGGGCTGCACACTGAAGCCTATATCTTCAGAGGTCATATCCCGCGCACCGGCATTGGTGGTCATGATTATGATCACGTTCCTAAAGTCTGCTTTTTTGCCGTTGTTATCGGTTAGAGTGGCGTGGTCCATCACTTGCAGCAAAATATTAAAGAGGTCGGGATGAGCTTTCTCGATCTCATCGAGAACCAGAACACAATGGGGAGTTTTGTTTATAGCGTCGGTCAACAGTCCGCCCTGGTCAAAGCCGACATATCCCGGAGGCGCGCCGATTAGCCTGGAGACCGTATGTTTCTCCATATATTCACTCATATCGAAACGCAGGAACTTGACTCCCATCACCGCAGCCAGTTGCTTGGCCAGTTCGGTTTTTCCTACTCCGGTGGGGCCTGAAAACAGAAAAGAGCCCACAGGTTTGCTGGGATTTCCCAGGCCGGAGCGAGATAGAACAATGGCTTTGACCACCTGTTCGACCGCGTGATCCTGCCCGTAAAGTACGTCTTTTAGTTCTTTTTCAAGATTCTTCAGTTTCTCTTTATCCGATCCGGATACTGATTTAGCCGGAATGCGAGCAATTGAAGCCACTATGTCTTCGATGTCTTGCACCGTCACGACGCGATCCTTGCGCTCCTCATCGGTTAAGAGTCGAAAAGCCGCGCCTACTTCGTCGATAACGTCAATCGCTTTGTCCGGCAAATGCTTCTCGTTTATATGCCTGGCGGATAACTCGACAGCTGCCTCCAGCACTTCGTCACTGTATTCGACACCGTGGTATTCTTCGTACTGTTTTCTCAGCCCTTTGAGAATTTCTACCGATTCTGCTTTCGTCGGCTCGATGATGTCGATCTTCTCGAAACGTCTGGCCAGAGCCTTATCCTTTTCGAATGAAGCCTTGTATTCCGTATGGGTTGTGGAACCGATACAGCGAATATCGCCACTGGTTAAATATGGTTTGAGTATGTTTGACGCGTCCAGGCTGCCACCGCCACTAGTGCCGGACATTACGATGGAATGTATCTCGTCGATCACAAGAATAGATTTTTCTTTCGCTTTTAGTGCTTTCAAAACGCTCTTCAAGCGCTTCTCGAATTCACCTTTATACTTGGCTCCTGCGAATAAAGAGCCCATATCCAGGGAGAATACTTCAGAGCCTTTGAGAAGTTCCGGTACCTGACCTTCGCTTATTCTAATGGCTAGACCTTCGGCTATGGCGGTTTTACCGACCCCGGGATCACCCACATAGACAGGATTATTCTTCCTTCTTCTGGAGAGAATTTGAATCGTCCTTCTCAACTCTTTCTCACGGCCTACCAGAGGATCTATCTTTCCATCTCTGGCTCTCTGGGTAAGATCCGAGGTGAAAATCTCCAGGGGGTTCTTGATGGGGCGATCTTCTTCCTCGCCCAGACCCACGGATACGGAGCTTTCATCATCATCTTCTTCCTCGTCAATTCCGTCTCCTGTAATGCCGTGGGAAATATAGCTGAGCACATCCAGTCTGGATATGCCTTGCTTCTCCACCAGGTAGGTGGCATAGGAGCGGCGTTCATCGAATAGAGCGGCGATCACGTTCCCGGCGTCGATGGTTGTTTGTCCGGAAGAGTGGGCCTGCATGATTGCCCGGCGAAGAACTCTCTCGTAGGAGGCTGTTTGCAGCAAGTTGTAGTCAACCGTGAAAGGTATTTGTTCGAAGGACTTACTGATAAATTCGTCCAGCTCTTCTTTTAACTCCTCTGTATCTCCGCCGCACTTTTTGATAACGTCGGCTCCGGTTTTATCTTCGATAAGTGCCCGCAGCAGATGTTCCAGGGTCAGGTATTCGTGACGCTGGGAGATTGCATCCTCGGCTGCTTTGGTTATTGTTTTTTCCAGTTCTGGGGAGAGCATCTAGTTTCTTTCAAACATTAGAGAAGACCAACACATTTCAATTTACCACTTTAATCAGTCTTCCTCCATGGTACATAGAAGCGGGAAATCATTATTTCTTGCCTCCGCTATGACCCGGTTTACTTTCTCTTCGGCAATTTCAAAGGTATAGACTCCAGCCACTCCGAGACCCTGCTGGTGCACTGCCAGCATTATGCGAGTTGCTTCTTCTTCTTTCTTGTGGAACACGCTCATCAACATTAGGACGACAAATTCCATGGTGGTGTAGTCGTCGTTGTGTAGCAGAACCTTGTAGAGGGGAGGTTTTTTTACCTTCTTCTTTGTCTTGGTTACTACTTCTTGTTCATGTTCTGTCTGGTGATTCGGATCCCATTGGGACATCGAGTACCTCGCTTCGGCTACGAATCTCTTCAAGCTATTTTATAGCGAAAAACAGAAAACTTTCCAGGGTTTGGTCACTTGTTTACAAGTGAAGCCGGGGAGCTTTCTGCTTCTCGAAAATGGTATTAGATTTAGTGGCTGGTTTAGTCGAACTTATCCAGCCAGTTGGTCGTCGGACATGTAACCGCCCAGGTCGAATTTGTCATTCACCCATTGGGTTAAAACCGCTGCAACGGCGGCGATGGCAAGACAACTGATGATTCCTTCCATTGGTTTATGGATTCCTTCTACAGGGTGCCACAGAGCTAATTCTTTTTCGTATAGTTGGAAAGATTAGCTGCTTATATTCTCCGGCCGGCCAGGTTAAGGGGCGGTTAAGAGAGCGGTTAAGTGCGAACTTTTACGCTGTTCCGGCTACAGCGCGTTATCTCGCCTGCTGACCAGTGTTTTGGAAGATCTCAACGAGGAGATCTGCCTGCCAGGAGGAGGGGGTTTTGATTAATCCGACTCCAGTGCTGATTCTGTGTGCTGTGCGCCTTGCTGCCAAGAGGGTCGCCTGGGCTCTTCCCTGATCTGATCCCCGGGAAATTGGGGGATGCGGAACCAGAAAGTGCTGCCCTGGTCCGGTTCGCTATCTACGCCAATCTCTCCACCGTGGGCTTCAACGATAGCTTTGCAGATGGCAAGACCAAGACCACTTCCCTTTTTCTCCCCTGCGTCTCCGCGACCCACCTGTTTGAATTTTTCGAAGACCAGGTCGATTTTGCTGCCAGGAATACCCGGTCCACGGTCGACAATCTTAACTTCGAGAAAGGGTATTTCATCATTACTATCTAGAAGGATACAGTTGACAAGGACTTCCGTAGACTCTGGAGAGAATTTCACGGCATTGCTCAATAGATTGACCAGAACCCGGTTCAATCTTCCCGAATCTACCTTTAAGGTTTCGTTCTCATAGCTAGTGTGAATTGAAACATCATGTTGATCTGCTTCTGGTTTAACCATATATACGGCGTTATTAACCAGGTCTTCCAACTCGGTCTCTTCATAGTTTAGGGTAAGACCCCCGGATTCATATCGCTCCACATCAAGCAAGTCATTGATCATGGTTATTAATGAACTTACGGACTGCTGAGCCAGACCCACCAGGCGATTGCCCCGGTCGTTCAGGTCTCCTACCACGCCCTCCAGCATCATATCCAGGATCACGCCCAGGGATGTTAAGGGCGCTCTCAGGTCGTGGCTGACCATGGCTATCACTTCCTGTTTCAGGCGCTCTGCCTCTTTTCGCTCCGTTATATCGTGGACTACACAGAAGATGCTTCTGCTATTGTCTGCCCATTTTGCCGTCCATTCTGTGTGAACAAAGCGACCATCGTGCCGTTTCAGGCGGATTTGAAAGTTTCGCTCCGACTCCGATTCTTTTGTGTTTTCGAGATTTTTGAAAGCCTGGTCATGGTCGTCATCGTGGACTAGATTGATTAAGTTAGTGCCGAGCAAATCCGTCAGTTCATAACCTAACTTGGCTTCTATGGCAGGATTTACCTCTGAAATCCTGAGGGATTCATTTAAGGAGCAAATGATAACTGCCGTGTTATCGATCATTGCCCTTTCCTTTTCTCTTGTTGCTTCTAGCTCCGTCGACAGGTTATGAATTACGCCGTCAAGTTTTGCCAGTTCATCGGTTCCGGATATAGGTTTGCCCAGGGGCTTTCCGATGGCAATATTCATAGTATTGTTCATCAAAACATTGAATCTTCTGGCGAAGGTAAGGGAGAAAATAATGGCTAGAAATACGGCCAGAACTACGTTGGCGATGGCGGCACTTTCAACCATGGTTTTTAGCCTTTTGCGGCTCAGGTTCTGTTTCTCCTGGTAGCGACGCCGGGCGTCCGACTGCTGTTCAATAACTTTCAGCCCTGATTTGTTCAAACTCTTGACCAGATTGCTAACCTTGCTCATGCGGCTGATGTTGCCGTATTCGGCTGATTCATCAAGAATGTCCGAGTTGCTTGATTTGAAAATTGCGGCAATCTCGTCGACGGTATGTATAAATTTGTCTGTTTCCACGTCGGGCTCGGGAGAAGCCGCATTTATCTGAGTGAGTTTCTCTTTTCTGTTGTTGAGGTTCTGGTAGATATCCTGCATCTCATTCATGAAACTTTCCGAATGAGTGGTTTTGAAGAGTACCATTTGGGTGCTGGCGGTCCAGGTGTCATTGAGAATCAGATTGACATAGACCATGGTCTCCACTGCTCTGGTCTCACCCTGTCTGTCTTTCTCAACCTCTTCCAGGGCGGAGACAACCACCCCGAGGAAGCAAAGCTCTATCACCAGGGGGACGATGATCAAAAGCGCAATTTTATGGGTGATTTTAAACACTGGGTAGTCCGCAGACGCCGGGCCCGGGGCGCCATCCTCTATTTATTCTTGCCCGCTGGTGAGAGGTGATATTCATATTTAAAATAACGACCCGCCTTGATTCGTATTTCTCCCATTCCTCAAGAGCCCCGTCATATCTAAACTAAGATTGATGTCACGGAATCTCAAAGTCACCGCGAATATCTAGCGCTTCGCTCAGGACAATGCCTGAGCGTCGAATAATTGCTGGGAACGGATGACTTTCAAAGGTAAGTAATGAGCGCCGGTCTAGAAAGACAAGATCCAATCGAGCAGGTCGCCGATAGCCCCGAGAAGGCTACGGCGAAAGAATCCCTGTCGAATGAATACCGGGACTTCCTGATCTCCTCGGAAGGTTCTGTAGCTCTCAGTGACATCGACTCCTTAAAAAGCTCAAGAAAGACAAGTCAGGATCCC
>MDTD01024557.1_pt1 | contig 12004 bp, 8 predicted proteins | sample 811221 | NCBI WGS metagenome assembly MDTD01 (sample SAMN05326646, study PRJNA326480) | marine metagenome | isolation source: seawater | place: Pacific Ocean: South West | collected 2011 | reverse complement strand
CTTAAATATGAAGTGGCTTGGAGTGATCTTTGCCTTTTCTCTCCTAATAAGTACTTTTGGATCGGGAAATATGCCTCAAATAGATAATATCTCAAGTACCATTGAATCAAGCTTTGGAATAGATCCTTTAATGACTTCTATTGTAATGAGCTTATTAGTGGCTCTTGTAATCATAGGAGGTATAAAGAGAATATCTACAATAGCAGCCTCGATAGTTCCATTAATGGCTTTTATATATCTCATAGGCGGATTGAGCGTTTTAATATTCAACTATGAAAATATCATTCCCTCTTTTCAAATAATCATTCTTGATGTTTTCGAAGGTACCTCCGTCGTTGGTGGTTTTCTTGGAGCATCTTTTTCACTAGCCTTTACTTATGGAGTTGCAAGAGGTTTGTATTCAAATGAAGCAGGCCAGGGATCTGCTCCAATTGCACATGCAACCTCAAGAACTAAACATTCGGTTGAAGAGGGATTTGTATCAATTTTAGAGCCATTTATAGATACAATTTTAATCTGCACTTTAACTGGTTTAGTAATCCTTTCTTCAGGAGTTTGGACAGAAAAATTCAAAAATAGTTTTGAAAGGACTTCTATGTATGTTGTTAATGGCACTTTAGACGAAGAAAGAGATGGCAAAGATATCTTAAATTTTTTATATGGAGAAAATTCATCTCTAAGAAGTTTTTCGGGTGATCTAAATGTTATTTCAGGTGAAATTCAAAATAAGGTAACAATTCTTAATAATAGATCCATTGCTGAAGAAGTTTCAGTTAAAAAAAATGGCATTCCTTTCACAGGAAAAATTAAAATCGACAATTCAGAGATTGATGCTGATTACAAGTTTGTAGGGAAATCCCTTGTAAAATCTGCAGTGTTAACAAGCAAGGCATTCAATAAAGGATATTTTGGAAATTATGGTGAGTATATAGTTTCTATTGGATTATTATTATTTGCTTTTTCTACCGTAATCACATGGGCTTATTACGGCGATCGTTGTTCTGCTTATTTATTTGGAGAATCTTCAATAATTTATTACAGAATTCTATATATTTTAGCTTTTTTCATTGCTGGCAGTGGATACATAGATACTGAAATTATTTGGAATTTTGCACTAATTACAGTTGCAGCAAGTACATTACCAAACTTACTTTCAATTTTTCTCCTCAGAAATAAAATGAAGAGTCTTATAAATTACTATAATAAAACAAATGACTGAAGTAGTAATCATTGGTGGCGGTGTCATAGGATTAAGCATAGCTAAAGAATTAACCAACTTTGGAATGGAAACTATTGTTTTGGAAGAAAATGACAGAGCAGGAGACGAAACAACGTCTAGAAATTCTGGCGTAATTCATGCAGGTATTTATTACCCAAAAAACTTTTTGAAAACTAAACTTTGCATTCAAGGTAATAAACTAATGTACGAGTATGCAAAAGAAAAAAAAATAAATTATAAAAAATATGGAAAATATATAATTGCAACAAGTAATTCTGAGCAAAAAGATTTAAAAAATATTTTTACCCAAGCAAAAGCTAATAATGTTGATATCAACGAAGCTGATAAAGAAGAAGTTTTAGAAAAGAATCCTGGCTTAAAATTTAAAGAGGCTATATTTTCTCCAAGCTCAGGAGTAATTGACGTCCCTGAGTATGTAACAGCATTAGAGGGAGATATACAGCATAATGGAGGGTTAGTTTCTCTTAATACTTCTTTCATAAAAGCACAAAAAAAGAAAAGTTATTTTAAAATTTATTGTAAGAGTGGAGAAAATTTTTCCCTTTCTAGTAAAATTTTAATAAATTGCGGTGGGTTAAATAGTGACAAAAACTCCCAAAATATAGAAAACTTCCCTAGAAACAAGATTTATAAAAACTATCTCGCTAAAGGTCATTATTTTAAATATTCTGGAAAAACACCATTTTCAAATCTTATTTATCCTATATCAGGAAAGCATAGTTTAGGAATTCATGTTGGATTTGATTTAGCCGGTGGAATGAGGTTTGGCCCAGATGTAGAATTTGTTGATACTCTGGATTACAGCTTTAATGAATCATTAAAGGATAAATTCATTCACTCAATATCTCAATATTGGCCAGAAATTAAATCAAATAAATTACATCCAGACTACACTGGTATTAGGCCAAAAATTACGAAACCAAATGAATCAATGAGGGATTTTAGTATAGAAACATCTAGGGAGCATGGAATAGAAAATTTGATTAACCTACAAGGAATAGAAAGTCCTGGACTTACTTCCTCATTAGCTATAGCAAGATATGTTAAGAATCTTTTTTAGTTAAATATGAAAGAAAACTTAGCTCGATAGAAGTTTCCTTTAAAGATTCAAGCCTTCCACTTTTGCCAGAATGACCACCAATCATATTCATTCTTAATAATACAGGATTGTTCGATGTAGTATGTTCTCTGAGTTTAGGAGTATATTTAGCAGGTTCAAAATATTGAACCTGAGAATCATACAAACTTGATGTAATTAGTATTGATGGATATGGTTTGTAACCAATATTATCGTAAGGAGAATATTTTTTTATGTAAAAATATTCTTTTTTTTTGGATGGATTTCCCCATTCTTTATATTCAAAAGTTGTAAGTGGGATAGATGCATCTGACATTGTTGTAAGAACATCAACAAAAGGCACAGCTGAAATTACTCCTTTATAAAGATTTGGCTCCATATTTATTATGACTCCCATTAAGAGCCCTCCAGCACTCCCGCCCATGGCGAAAGTATTATTTACATCTCCTATTTTCATTTTTAATAATCCTTTAGTACAGTCAATGAAGTCATAAAAAGTATTCATCTTATTCATCAAACGTCCTTGATCGTACCAATTTCGGCCTAAATCTTGACCGCCTCTAATATGAGCAATTGCAAATATGAAACCTTCATTTACTAAAGGAAGAAAAGTTAACTTAAATGATGGCTCTACAATCAAACCATAAGAGCCATATCCATACATAAGAAGAGGCGCTGAACTGAGATTTATCCCTTTTTTGTAAAACAGAGAAACTGGAATTTTTACTCTGCCTTTACCTTTGATAAGCAATCTTTTGGTTATGTAGCTATTTTCTTTAAAATTGTTAATTTTTTGTTGCCATACTTTCTTCTTTTTTTTAGAAAAAAAGCTATGAGAATAAATTGTCGAAGGAGTTACTAAACTTGAATATACATATTTGAAAGAATTAGAGTCATATTTTGGATTATTATCTAGATGCACTGCGTAAGATGAATCTTTAAATTCAACATAAGTTCTTTTTTTATTATTTTTGTTGATATGCAGTATTTGTGGAAGTCCATTTTTTCTAGTTTCAAGGACTACATAATTTTTAAATACCTGGAAATCCTCTAAAAGCTCATTTTTGTTATGCTCTTTAAAGATTTTCCATTTATTTTCATTAAAATCAGATAAAACTGCTGTGTATAAGGCAAAGTTTTTCTTATTATTTTTATTACTTAGAATGAAGAATTCATTTGGCGAATCATCTATGTAATACAGATGCTCTTTTTTTCTTTTTTGGAAAAGATATAGCGTTGACTTACGATTTTCCAGATCAAGCATCCTATATTCATTGCATTCTGTCTTGGAAATTTGAAGCAATAATCTTTTTTTTGTTCTACTTAATGAAATACTTAAATTAAACTCTATATCTTTTTCCTTATAAATCAGTTTATCTTCATTGTCCTTTGAATCTAAATTATGAAAATATAGAGCGTTTGTTATCAAAGTTTTCGGATCTCTTTTCAAATAATAATAACCAGTTGAGTCTATATTCCATATTACTCCGCCAGCCGAAAAACAATTATTATTATCGACTATCTTATTGCTTTCTAAGTCTTTAACAACTACTGAATACTCTCTTCTGCCGTTTGTATCTTCTCCGTAGGCAATATATCGATGGTCTCGTGATGGGTAAATACCAGAAATAGAGTAATACTTTTTATGATTTGCTAATTTATTAACATCAAGAATTAATTCTTTTTGTTTTTTAAAAATTCTGTAATATTTTCTATGTTCTGACGAAATTGAAATTGTTGAAAAATATTTATAACCATCAATCTCAGAAGGATGACTTTCATCCAGCTTTGGTAATTTTTTTTTATATTCCTGAAATATTTTCTTAGAATTTACACCATTTTTTTTAAACCATGTTTCTGAATAATTATTTTCTTCTTTCAAGTAGTTAAGTACCTTTTTATCTTTTCTGGTATCGTCTCTGAGCCAATAGTAATTATCTATTCTCAAATCCCCATGAGCTTTAAGTTTTTTTGGTTTTTTTAATGGAATAGGGGGTTCTTTCATTGAATATATTTTTTAACTATTGTACTCAGTGTCATTTTTTTCATAAATATGACTTTTTTTTTATATAATCTCTTTTTTTATAACATATTATAAAATCTTTCACTTCTCTTTAATTAAAAATAAATAATGGAATCAGAAAAGAACTTATTCAACGATGAAATAGATTTCATAACAATCGTTTCGGTTTTCTTTGACAATTTTAATCTATTGATTTCAATATTTATGGCTTCATTTTTAGTAACTGCAATATTCTATTTTTCCTCTACAAATCTATACCAATCAAACTCTCTATTAGAAGTTAAAAATGAAAATTCTAATTTATTATCAGGCTCCCTTTCTCTGTCGAATTCCTCTTCTTTTGCTGAAGATTCTATGAAAGCTGAAATTGAAATCTATAAGTCAAACGATACTATTTCAGATGCTTTAGATAAATTAATTATAGATAATCTGTTCGACAAAGAAGTTCTACCATCCTCAGGACAAGTTAGAAGTAATTTGGTAATTAGTAATACTGCTAAAAATCTTATCAATATAAGCTATGTATCTTCAGATAAAGACTTAAGTAAAATTTTATTGAATAGACTAAATAAGGAATATATCGAAGATAGGAAAAACTTCGTTAAACAATCAAGTTCAGCCGGTAGAGAGTTTATTCAAAAAGAAATACCTCGAATAAAGTCATTACTCAAAATCGCTGAAGATAACCTTAATAATTTTAAAATTTCTACTAATGCTTCAGATGTAATATTTGATACTAATACTAGGAATCTTAAATTAGAAGAATTGAAGGAAAGATTTAATGAAATAACTTTTAAAGAGCTTGAACTAAAAGAATTTTATAAGGAAACACACCCAATTTATCTTACATTATTAGAACAAAAAAAATTAGTGACTTTGCAACTCAATGAAATCGAAGAAGATTTACCAAATATTCCCTCAACTCAAAGGGCTCTAGAAAACTTTAAAAGAGAAGTTGATATTTATTCAAATGTTTTAGGAGAACTATCTTCACAAGAATTAACTTTAAGTATGGCTGAGGCATCAAGCCTAAGTAACGTAAGAATCATAAATGCTGCCTCTGATGGAGTAAAAATTTACCCTAGATTATTATTCTTTATAGCATGCTTTATTTCTCTAGTTTTGGCATATGTAATTTTACTTATAAGACACTTTCTTGGAGATAAAATAACAAATTTTGATGCCTTAGTAGATTTCGTGGGAAAAGAAAATATTATAGGCGAGCTACCTTTATTCAAGGAATCTGAAAACAAAAATGATCAACTTTATTTAAATATTGCTGACGAATTGCTAAATAAAACAATATACGAAATTACACATTCTTCAAAAAAAGGAAATTCATATTCAGTCGTAAGTTCAAAAAAAGGTGCTGGAAAGACAGAAATATCAAAAAGACTATTCAATAAGTTGAAAGTAAAAAACAAAGTTTGTCTTCTTGATTTAGATTATCGAAAAAAAGGATTAACAAATGAATTTAATGTCGAAAGAACTTTTAAAAATTATGAAGAGTTTATAGAGGAAAAAGATAAATTTAAATCCGATAACGATAGTCTATTTATTCCATGGTTTGATATAGAAAATCCACCAGATTACTTTACATCAAAAGACTTTATAGAAATGATTGAAAGTCTAAAGGAAGAGTTTGATTATATTATTTGCGACACTCCTCCTTGGAAATTATTTGTAGATGCCAAAATTATCAGTAAACATATAGAAAATCATATTTATGTTGTAAGCAATCAATCATCTACATTCAAAGATATAGAATTATTTAAAAAAGATTTAGAAGGCAGTAGAAATATTTCTTATTTCTATAATAAATTTAGGCTTTATTTTAATTTTTTGTGGTACAGGTACCAATATCCTTATTATACGAGTAATTATTATTATGATTACATGGATTATTCTAATACAAAGAAAAAATTTACTTTTGCCAACTTTCCAGTAAAATTCATCACCGAAATTATAGACAGATTTATTAAATGGCTTCAAAGATGAATAATTTGTTTAAAAGAATTGTTATTCAATTTAGTATTTGTATTTTTATTATAGGGTGTTCGTTAGGCACATCCTTCAAATCAACCCAAATAAAATCATTCAAAGGAACTTTAATCCCAGAACTTTCTAATGAGCCGATTCTTATAGAAAAAGTTTCTATAGATTTAATTAAAAAAGAACAGAGAAAATCTTCCTTAAATCTTCCTCTAAATTTATTAAATTACAATCCCGAATCATACAAAGTAGGCTTTGGGGACATATTATTTATATACGTATACGGAGAGACTGAACGTCTTTCAGCAGCTTTAGCTGGAGGGGCAAAAATAAATCCAATTTTTGAAAAAGTCGTTCGTGATGACGGAACAATCTTTTATCCAAATGCTGGCATACTCGAAGTCGCTGGTAAAACCGTTGAGGAAATAAGATTGATCCTTACTGATTCATTATCTGGTGTATTAAATAATCCTCAAGTAGATGTTTCAGTTGCTGAATTTAACTCTCAAAAGATAGTTTTTTCTGGAAGTTTTTCAAATTCTGGTTCCTTTCCAGTTACAGCAGTACCAATCACACTTTCAGAAGCAATTTCAAATGCAAATCCTTATGGGGTAAATGGACAAAGACCCCTTGGAGATCTTACTTCTATAAAATTTACTAGAGATGGGTATACATATGATATCGACTACGAATACCTAGCAAGGAATTCTCAGATTCAGAACTATATTTACCTTAAGGGAGGAGACGTAATACACTTACCAGATAATACTTTTAATCAAGTTCATGTGCTTGGAGAAGCTAGCGCACCTACTTCAATAAATTTATCTAGAAAAAATATTTCGTTAGCTACAGCTCTTGCTAATGCAAGGGGTTTAAATCAATCAACCTCTAAAGGTAAAGATGTATATATTTTGAGATCAAAAGATTTAGAAGGAAAGCCGAGAATCTTTAAGGCTGATATATCTTCTCCAACAGGATATCTAGTTGCAAGCGAGTTTAATCTTCAGACCAATGATATTGTTTTCATTGGAACAGCAGGAGTGACATCGTGGAGCCGTTTCATAAATCAAGTTATTCCATTTACCGATTTCATAAATTCTGCCGAAAATACAGATTTGATAAAAAATTAAACGTTATTTTCATATTAGAATATACTGGATGAGATTCCTACTATTCATTTTTATTTTTTCTTCTCAAACTTTTGTTGAAATCAAAATTGAAGATTTAGATTATTTAAGATCTCTTACATCATCTAATTTTGTATCAATAATCGAGAACGGATCTAAAACCTGTAACAATTATTTTCAGAGTAATAAATTTACTTTCGAAGATAATAAGTATGAAAACTTCTTTATTTGTAAATTTTCAAAAGAAAGAAATCGTTTCTATATATACATGTTAGCAGTTGAATTAAACAAAAAAACATCTTTAAAAGAATTTTGCAATAAGGTTCTTGAATCCAATCCCGAAGTTTCAGATCACATGTTAAAAAAATTTAGCTTTCAAAAAAAAGCCTACTTAAGTGGTTTTTACGTTGATAATTTTTTCAATGATAAAGTAATGAATTTTTTTAACGATTTTGAAAAAGATAAACTCATAATGAACAACGAAATAAATAATTTGATTATACAAAACAGATTTAAATTTACTGAAGATAATATTCAAAATAATAAATTTATTGAAAATGAAATTAAAAAAGCTAACAAAATCTATAAAAAAATTATCACAAATACTGAATCTAATTTAGATAAAGTTATAAAGTCTCAATTAGATAAAATTGTAAGATATAAAATATTTATTAATGACATAAAAAAATTTAAAACTTATAGTTGTAACTGGCAACCAGGAAAGGGTTTGGAACCCTATGTGAAAAGAGAAAAATTTAGTGAATTTGAAAATATATAGCAGGTTTTAAATTGGGAGAGAAAGTTAAAGTAAATAATATTGAAATTTGGTATGAAGATTTTGGAAACTCATCTCATGAAAAGATTCTTCTCATTATGGGCGCCAATGCAAATTGCATGCATTGGGATAAAGAATTTATTAATCAGTTAGTCTCAAATAACTTTCACGTAATTAGGTTTGATAACAGAGATGTTGGTAAATCTTCTTGGATTGGTAAAGAGCCTTTTTACAATAAAATTATAAAATTTCTTCCGTCATATTTATTAAAGCTAATTGTTAATAGTATTTTTGGTCTTGCTGTGGATGCTGAGGGTAAATTTAAATTTAGCGAGGCTTCACAAGTTCAATATGATTTATCTGATATGGCTAAAGATGCTATTTCTTTAATGGATCTACTTAAAGTCGAAAAGGCCCACATTATAGGTGCTTCAATGGGTGGGATGATTACTCAAATTATAGCTCTAGATTACCCTGATAGAGTTTTGAGCATTACGCCAATTATGACTTCTCCAGGAATTCAAAATCAGTCATTATCTGGTCCTACAAATGATTTGTTAGAAGCTATAAAAAAGTCTTTTGTTTACAACCTCAAAGGAAGAATAGAAGATGGAGTAGTTGAAATTTATAGACAACTCACCGGCTCACGTTTTCCATTTAATGAAGATAAATTTAGAGAAAAACTAAAACCTATCATAGCCCACGGAAATAATCCTTTTTCTCTGCATGGAAATGCAGTAGGAGCTAGTCCAGACAGAACCAGTCGACTTCATGAAATCAAAGTTCCAGCTCTTATTATTCATGGAACAGAGGATGCTATCTTGCCCTTAGATCACGGCATTGCTGTTGCAGATGGTATTACAGATTCGAAAAGATTGATTATGGATGGAGTAGGGCATGAAATTCCTGAAGAGTTGTTACCCGAAATAATCAGAGAAATTGTTGAGAATATTAGAAGAGCTTCTTAGACTAATTTAAATACTTTGATGTATTTAAGATAAAAATCTCTTTTATTTGTTCATGATTTAAGCCTTGAACAACATTAAGTCTTAAAAAGAACATGAAAGACATACATTCAAAAATAATTTCTCTTTCAGATTTCTTTTTTTCCTTTATCTCTGGAAGAATTGAATAAAGAAAATTTCTTAAAATTTTATTCCAAGAAAACATATTTTTTCTTAAGTTTTTATCTCTCCAGATATTACGAAGATTCCAACGGATAATATTTTGGTTTTTTACATAAAGTTTAATGAGAGTAGAGGAAACATTTTCAATTCTATTTTCTAATTTGTCTTCTTTTTTTATTGAGGAAAAAGATGTGGTGAATTCCTCACCTAGTCTTTGGTCTAAGCTTTCTTGAAGTGTTTCTTGGTCTTTGAAATGACGAAAAATTGTTCGAGTTCCTATATTTGCTTCCTTAGCAATATAATTGAAGGACATGTTATCTATATTTCCCTTACGGGCAATTTTTATCGCAGTATTTAAAATGTGATCAGAAGTAGATTCACTTCTTAATTTTCTTCCGTCTTTTTTTAATCTATTCACAAAAATATGGCAGCAGTGCTGTCAAAAGTTATTGACACTGTCACTGCCATATTTTATATTCAATCTATAATTCAAATCAAGAAGGTAAAGTAATTGCACTCAATAATTGTCTTCATAGTTATCTGTTTTTTAAATTTTTGCTTATCCATAAATATTTACGGAGATGAAATTAAGGAAGGAGTTTTGAGGACTCCTGACGCAAGATTTGAAAATCTTAAAGATTATCCTTTCGAACCAAATTATATGATGATTGATGATCTGCGAATCCACTATCTTGATGAAGGTCCAAAGGATGCAGATCCAATTTTTCTTCTTCACGGTGAACCTGCTTGGAGTTACTTATTTAGAAAAATGATACCTGTGCTTACTGCACAAGGACATAGAGTGATAGTTCCAGATTGTGTTGGTTTTGGTAAATCAGATAAATTTGTTTCTAAATATGATTATTCATATAAACATCACGTAGATGTAATGAAGGAATTAGTTCAAAACCTTGAACTTCAGAATGTGACTTTCTTCGGTCAAGACTGGGGAGGTATGGTTGGCTTAAGAGTGGTTGCGGAATTACCAGATCGCTTTAGTCACGTAGTTGTATCAAATACTGGAATGGTTGCTAGATCCGGGATAACAGCATGGCTATTTGAAAAATTTGTTCAATTTAGAGTTTGGTGGATTGGACCGATTACCTTTGAAGAGTTAATGTTCAAGGTTAAAGATGCATTAACGGTTGAAAATCCTTCCCCTTCAACAGGGATTTCAATGTTTAGCAATTGGATATCTTATTCATATTATGCAGAAGATATGAATATTGCGGGAATCATTAAAAATTTTGGTAGGATAAATTTATCAGATGAGGAAGCTTATGCTTATGAAGCTCCATATCCCTCTGGTTTATATAAGGCTGGCCCTCATGTTTGGCCTTATCTTATTCCCACTCAACTATCAGAAAATGAAAAGCTATGGAAAGAAGTATATGAAAAATGGGATAAACCTTTCTTAGTAGCTTTTGGAGAAAATGAAAGAATTACTCTTCCTATGAAAGCTGACTTCCTAGAACGTATTCCCAATCCAACTGTTATAACTTTAGGAGGAGCAAGTCATTTTGTTCAAGAAGAGGTTGGTCCTGAGCTTGCACAAATTATTAGTGATTTTATTCAAGGAAAGCCCGTAACAGATTTACCAGCTAAAAATTAAAGTTTTCTCTCTAGAGTAGAAAGGAGATAACTTAGGCCTCCTTTCTTTAATAATAATGATATAAATTTGGTAAGATAATTTTTCGGTTTTAGGAGTGTTTTCATGAAAGAGCCAATAAAGCTTATAGGAAATGTAGCATCACCATACACAAGGAAGATGATTGCATATCTAAGATATAAAAGAATTCCATATGAAGTAATTTGGGGTCAACCAGAAGATGTTCTTAAAAAGATGAACATTGAACCTCCAAAACCTGTCCTTTTACCAGTATTTATATTGGATCGAGATGGTCAAGATACTGCAGTAACTGATTCAACTCCGCTTATTAGAGAGTTTGAAGAAAAATACCCTGATAGATCGGTACTCCCAAGAGATCCAGCTCTTAACTTTATTAATTTTATCTTGGAAGACTTTGGCGATGAATGGTGTACAAAATTTATGTTTCACTACAGGTGGCATTTTAACGAAGATGCAGATAATGCAGGAACCATTTTGCCTTTGGGTATAAATAGTGCTTTAACAGATGATGAGCTAGCTTTTTTTAAAGAGCATTTTGCAAAAAGGCAAATAGATAGATTGTGGGTAGTAGGATCTAATAATGATACTGCTGAATTTATAAATAAAAGCTACAAGAATGTGCTTTCAATTTTTGAAGAACATTTTAAAAAGCACCCATTTCTTCTCGGAAGCTACCCATCTTCATGTGATTTTGCAGTTTATGGGCAATTTACTCAATTAGTAGGTTTCGATCCTACTCCTAGAAAAATAGCACATGAAATATCTCCCAGAACAGTTGCATATGTTAATACACTTGATGATAGAGGGGGCTTGGATTATGTCGAGCAAAATAATACTTTAGACTCTCTTAGCGACTCAATTTATGATCTTTTTAAGGAACTAGCTATCTCCTATGTGCCGACAATGATAGAAAATCATAAAGCTATAGGAGAAGGTGAAAAAGAATGGTCTGTAGACCTGGCAGGTTATCCTTGGAAGCAGAAATCATTTCCTTATCAAGCAAAGTGTCTTG
>MDTD01040796.1_pt1 | contig 12006 bp, 14 predicted proteins | sample 811221 | NCBI WGS metagenome assembly MDTD01 (sample SAMN05326646, study PRJNA326480) | marine metagenome | isolation source: seawater | place: Pacific Ocean: South West | collected 2011 | reverse complement strand
GCAAACGTATTCTTCTTTACGTTCTCATTTGTGTGGTTTATCTTTGTAGCCGTCGGTAGTCATATATTCCGAAGGTATTACAAAGATAAAAAATGAGAAACGCCCTTTTAATTGATCTCGGTGGAACAAATATTAGGTATGCATCTTTTATTGGAAATGCCTTGTCTAAAATATCAAAAGAAAAAATTGCCGATGAAGATTTCATTCCTTTTCTTAAAGAATTATTAGAAAAAGAAGAAGAAGAAATTGATTTTTTAGTTATTGCTGCTGCTGGTCCAAATAATCAGAGCTTTATAAACCTCACGAATAGAGATTTACTGATTGATTCCAGAGAGCTAAGGACTAAGCTTAATCTAAAAGAATGTCTACTCTTAAATGATTGGGAGGCAGTAGCTCAGTCTTTGAGTGAAATGAACCAGGAATGTTTTATACCCATTAAAAGAGGAGCTCCCTCTAACGAAAATAAGTTGTTAATCGGTCCAGGAACTGGTCTGGGAGTGACACTAATTATTAAAGGTCAAATAATTCCCACAGAACTTGGAAATACTTTTAGCCTAACTAAAGGCATGTTAGAAAATTTCGACTTAGGAGATAGCAAAAAATTTTTTTCCCTTGAAAATATCCTAAGCGGTCCAGGCATCGAGAAGCTTTATGAAGAAAAATTCGAGAGAAAACTTTCTTCTGAAGAGATAATATCTTCTGCTTTGAATGGAAATAAAGATGAGCTCTTTATAATTGAAAATTTTCTTAAAACTCTTATTTCAATAATCAATGATTTAGTTTTATCTTTTTCTTGCGAAAAAGTAATTTTAGGAGGATCCATTTTAAACACCCTAAAACCAATTTTGATGACAAAAAAAATACTCGATTATTTTCCTTCTGAAATAAATCCAAAATATGCTCAATTGTTAGAAAGGACCCAGGTCGACCTCCTTATGGAGGACGAACCAGGGATTTTGGGTTGCTTAGCTTTTTTTAAAACTAAATAATCTTTAGCTCGTTGGAACTATTCCTGAGTTGTAATATCTAGGCTCTTCGCAACCTGTAACCATATTCCAACTATCCTCAACATCAGGATCAAGTTTCTGCCACTCGGCATCAAAAGCTTGCCTTGCTTCTTCCGATTGATAAAAATTTCCCCAGAAAAAGTCAACTTCGTCTGTTTCGTAATCAGGGCCTAAAATTACATAGCTAAATGGTCCAGGAAGAGAGTCTGCGCTGTCTAAAAATGTCTCAAGTTGTGCTATCACTTCTCGAAGATCTGCTCCCTCTTTACCTTCTTTATAGAGACATTGATGATACTCAGAAACAAAACTTGTAGTTTCGAATTCACCAAAAGTATTGTTAGCTCTTGCAATATAGGCGTCGAAGGAAAATTTCTTTTCACCATCGCACGAAAGAATATCTACAGTATCTTCTGTCCATGCAGCAACATTTTCATTTTCATTCCAAACTTTCCATGCTGCTTCAGCATCAGCTTTTGAATTCCATATCAATTGCCAAAAACCATCTTCGTTATCAGAAGACAGTCTTTCAAAACGTTGAATGCCATAAGCAGATACCAAAGGTGAATTAACTTCTACCAACAGATCTTGCCACTCAGGTAAAACATCGTTTCTAAAGTTTTCAGCTGTATAGTAAACACCTTCTTGACAGGGAACATACTCCATATAAAACATTTGAGGATATTCCTCTGAACCAAGATTAGAAAATGAAACTTCCGTTTCATCATCTACAGCACTGCAAGCAAGAGTCAAAAAAATAGTAGATAAAGCTATTGCAAAACTTTTCATTTTATTCAACGAAATCCTGAAGGGTCATAGCAGAGTCATAAACTCTAATATTTCTTACTATTTCTACTTCGTGCCATTCAACCAATTTGTCCATTTCTTTATCAAAAGGAGAAACTCCAGTATCTCTAGAAGCTGAGTCTTCCCATTGTTCCATTTCAGCTAAAGACTCATAGCCTACTGTAAAGAGATGGGTCTGCATGCCGCCTCCAGCCATTCTTGCTGAAAGACCAAACTGACCTGGAAAAGATTCTTTTATTGCTTTATCTAAGTCTTGTGTAGCTTCTACTACATCTTCTACATTTGATGGTTGTGTTCTAAATGGATATATTGCCCATACAGTGTCTTTGTTTGAAGGTGTTCCGTAAGTTTGAATAAATGTATTAATACGTGTACCAACGCCTTCAGAATTTGCATTTAACACCGAAGCAAATTTCCTTACTTCTTCATTATTTGGATCGCTGACTTTTGCTAACCAAATTTCATGTTCTGCCAAACTTGGTTGAAGTATTGCATAAGAGTGAGTTTCCTCTACCTTTCCACCTGCAATATAGGCATTTAAATGTAACGATCCTTTGAAGTTGTTTTTTACGAATTCAGAGGACATAAATTTGTCAGTAGCAGCTACAATTTTTGCTGCGTTTTGAGGATTATCAACTTTGAATAAGTATTCAACCCAAGTAGGTGATGTAAAGCTTAATGATGAAGCTAATAACATCGTTAATAAAATTATTTTTTTCATTTTTCTCTCCTTAAAAAATTTCATTGATTACTATAACAAAGTTATAATATTACTGTGTTAGCTAGGTTAATAATTTTAGTTCTGCTCACATCTTGTGCATCTGGCTTCGTTGTCAAAGTTGACTCTGACGAAGCCTTTTATGCCGCCAAATATAAAGATTTTAAAATTTTTAAGCCTGACCCTTTCAGAGTTGAGTCTGATGAGGAAGAAAATCCTATAAGAATTAACAGAATTGCCAGAGCCTTATCTTTATCATTAGTTCAACTTGGATTGAATCAAAATGATAAATCCCCATTGAAAGTAAGCTTTTCAGTTAAAGAAAAAGAGAGATATAAACAACTCAATTCTTCGCATTTTTTTTATGGTTACCGAAATGATCCTTTCTCTTATAGATTCTACGCAAACGACTTTCCTCCAATAAATTATTTATCTGTAAAATTTTTTGATGAAGATTTAGATAAAGTTGTTTGGTATGCGAATATGAGAATAAATACTAGCTCGCTAGATGATCAAGATTTAGCAAACGAAATAATTTCTCAAATTCTTTCAAAATATCCTGGAAGCTCTTAATTGCCCTTTGATAGTGCAACTGTTGCACTAATTTAGACTTAAAGTTCAAAATACTTTTTGATAAAGTTCATTAACTAAAAATTAAGGGGACATTTTATGGATACTGGTAACACCGCTTGGATCATTACATCCACTGCACTAGTTTTATTTATGACTTTGCCCGGACTGGCACTTTTCTATGCCGGACTTGTTAGAGCAAGCAATATCCTTTCAGTTCTAATGCATTGTTTTACCATTGCGTGTATAAGTTCGATTGCTTGGCTAGTAATTGCTTACAGCATTGCCTTTAGTGGTAAAGGAGCTTATTTTGGAGATTTTGGTAATTTATTTTTAGCAAATTTATCAAGAGATAGTATGTCAGGCGATATTCCTGAAAGCGTCTTCTTTATGTTTCAAATGACATTTGCGATCATTACTCCTGCTTTGATAGTTGGTGCATATCCAGAAAGAATCAAATTTAGTTTTGTAGCTGTTTTCTCTTTATTGTGGGTAATTTTAATATATGCCCCAGTTGTTCATTGGATTTGGGCAGAAGGTGGCTGGCTTTATGAGATGGGAATCAGAGATTTTGCAGGTGGATTAGTGGTTCACTTAACCGCAGGAATAACTGCATTGGTGATTGCCTACTTTCTAGGTCCGAGAGAAGGCTTTCCTAACTCTGTTCAACCTCCTCACAATCCAGGTTTAACTATGATGGGTGCATGTATGTTATGGGTAGGTTGGTTTGGCTTTAATGGTGGAAGTGCATTGGCTGCTAATGGCGATGCTGGAATGGCAATTCTGGTAACTCACATTTCAGCAGCTACGGCAACTATTGTCTGGATTGTCATAGAAAAAATAAAGTTTGGTAAATCTTCTTTAGTTGGAGCTGTTACCGGTTGCATTGCAGGTTTAGCATCGATTACCCCAGCGAGTGGATCAGTGGGGCCCATGGGCGGACTAGTTATTGGCTTAATTGCTGGTGGGGTTTGTTACTACATGGTCAATATAGTTAAAGAAACTTTCAATATAGATGACTCTTTAGATGTCTTCGCTGTTCATGGTATTGGTGGATTGCTAGGAATTTTACTCATTCCGTTTTTAACAGCAGAAAGTTATGGTGGAATTGGGTACGATGAAGGTTCAAATTTCAGTGATCTTATGACAACGCAATTGATCGGAGTAGTCAGTGTTGGCTTCTTCACTTTGATAGGTTCAGTAATTTTGTTACTTATCACTAGATCTATATTTGGACTAAGAGTTTCTGATGACTCCCAAGAAGAAGGTCTCGATGTTGCCGAACACGGTCAATCAGGATATAAACTTTAGAGAATATTATCCATTATGAACTCAGGAATATTTATTCTAGGTGGAATAACTTTCATAACTGCTTTCGTGCTTTTTAAAATCAGCGCTTTTGTATATTTACTAAAAGATATTAAGGAAGGAAAAAAAAGATCTTGGTTAAAGCTTTTTCAAGTTTTTGTTGTTGATCTGATTATTCTAATCATCGGTGTAATTGGAACAGGTATACTTTTCATGACTCTTTTTAAAATGGCTCATGGATAAATGCAAACTAAAATCAACCTTGGTTATTTAGGCTTCCTGCCCTTTGCAGCCTTCACAGTCTTACCTTGGATTTTAGGAGAAACCTACGAAGAGAATTCTTTTAAATTATTAGTAGTTTATGGTGGGATTATTATTTCTTTCTTATCGGGTATCATTTGGGGAATTGAATCAACTAATCAAAAAAACCTAGTAGTGGCAATTGTTTTTTCGCTTTTAGGTTTTGGAGCAATTTTATTGGCCTGGATAAATCTCATTTTTGCTATGGTCTTATTGTTTTTTCTATTTTTTCTTTTTTATCTTTTTGAGTCTAAAGTTAATCCGCAATTTATTAATCCTGACTACTTAAAACTTAGAAAAAACCTAACTTCAGGTGTGTGTGGCTGTTACATGTTTTCAATTATCATTTTGATTTATTAAACTTGTACAGATGAAATGGTCAAAGGAAAAAGCTAAGTATTGGTATGAGGAACAACCTTGGTTAGTAGGATGTAACTTTTTGCCTAGTTCGGCAATCAACCAACTTGAAATGTTTCAAAAGGATACTTTTGATGAAGAAACCATTGAAAAAGAATTGGATTGGGCAAAGCAACTAGGATTTAATTCATTGAGAGTCTATTTGCATGACTTACTATGGTCAGAAAAAGATAAATTTAAAAAAGTTTTTGAAAAATTTTTAGATATTTGTGAAAAAAGAAATATTAGGCCAATTATTGTTCTCTTTGATGATTGCCATAGGCCCTACCCAAAACTCGGCAAGCAGCCATTACCAGTGAAAGGAGTTCATAACTCTGGTTGGAAGCAAAGTCCTGGTATGGAATTAGTTAATCAAGTTGATGAAGAAAAAATTGATGTAAAGGAATTAAACAGATTAAAAGAATTCATTCAAGGCGTACTCAAAGAGTATTCAAAGGATGAAAGAATTTTGATGTGGGACATTTACAATGAACCGGGTCAATTTGGTATTGGTGATAAAACTCTAAAATTACTTCAATATACCTGGGAATGGGCTTACGAAGTAAGGCCTACTCAACCTCTAACTGCTTGTTTAGATGGTGCTATCGGTGATGAAATCTTAAAACTTAACGGGGAAAATTCGGATGTAATAACATTCCATACATACGAGGCAGAAAAACTAGAACCTACAATTAAAAGATTAAAAGAATTTGAAAGGCCTTTATTGTGTACCGAGTACATGGCAAGAGAATTTGGCACCACTTTTGAATTCTCACTTCCCATATTTAAAAAAGAAAATGTCGGTTGTTACAACTGGGGTTTTGTTGCAGGTAAGAGCCAAACTCATTTTGGCTGGTCAACAATTTTAGAACTGCAAGAAAAAAAGAAAAAAGGCGAATTTGTAAATGAGGGAGATGAATTGCCTGAACCAAAAGTATGGTTTCATGACATATATAGGATTGATGGTTCTCCTTATGACAAGAAAGAAACAGATTTTATAATTAAGACCCTGAAAGAATAAAAAAGGCGGGAAATTCCGCCTTTTTTATTTATAAGAATTTACTATCTAGCGTAATTGACTTCGCAATTCATAATAAACCCTCTTTTAAGGTATCTTAATTTTTGAATTTGATTTGTAAGACTTTGCCCCCAACTTTCGTTTCTACTATCTAAAAAGGCTCCTAATCTTTGTGGTGTAGGTCCTTGAATAGCAATCATCAACTGGCCAGTGTAATCTCCAGTATTAATTTGATATGCATCTAAGGTGATGTCTTCAAAACCATTTGACTTTGCCAAAGCTTGATACTCAGATATTGCATTTAAATATGCGGCAGGATTTTTGGTTTTTACATTTATATTATAGTTCGCGAAAGTTTGACCGGTTTCGAAAGATCCTGAAGCTTCAGTTAACACTGAATAATGATCTACTTCTCTAATTGTTCTTTTGTTGGCTATTTTAGAAATTTCTCTAACGTAAACAGGATCTGCTGTGTTACCACCGATAGAGTCGGCATGGTTTTCAAATAGAGACCAATAATACATATCTCCAAATTCTTCTGCGCCATAACCTGGCTGACAAACACCTGAAGAGACTACATTGTTTATTTCTGCAAGAGCTTTCCCACTTCCTCTGGCCCATTCCATATATGCAACTGGATCAGATGTATTAATTGTAAATACAGACATTGCGGGTGCTGCAAATCCTATGCTACTAATCATGAGAATAGTGCTCAATAATATTTTTTTCATATTTTTCTCCTAAAAAATTTGGTTGTTAAATATATCAAGGCTTCGAGAAGTTTTCTACTGCCCTCCAAACTCTTAATAGGTTTCCTCCAAAAATTTTATTAATTTCTTCACGGGTATAATTTCTCTTCAATAATTCTTCAATTAAATTTGGATAAGTTGACGTATCTTCCAAGCCAACTGGAAAGTTTCGCCAACCATCATAATCAGAACCTATCCCAACGTGTTCAACGCCGACTATATTTTTTACCCGATCTATATGATCAGCAACGTCCTCTACGGTGACTACAAGATTTGGATATTTTTTCTTTTCAGCAATAAATTCAGATCCAAAACATATTTGAATAACGCCTTGATTTTTTGCTAATTCTCGCAGCATGTCATCCGAAACGTTTCTCTCAAAACCAGGTACGAAATGTCTCAACGAGCTATGAGAAGCAATAACCGGTGTCTTAGTTAAACGTAGAACTTCATAAAAGGCCTCATCAGACACATGACTTATATCTATCATTACTCCTTGCTTATTCATTTCAGCAACTACTTCTCTTCCGAAAGGGCTTAAGCCGCCCCAATTTTTATTTTCGTCATAAGAGGAATCTGAAATATGATTACTTTTTGAATGTGCCAAAGTAATGTAATTAATCCCCATCTCAGAAAATAATTTTATATTTGAAAGCTTGCTTTCAATTGGAGCGCCATTTTCCATACCATATACAATCTGCATGACATTTTTATCATTAGTAATTTCATCAGGAGACTTCACCAGTCTAAATTTATTGGGATTTTTGTTCATGATATCTTCAAGAATCTGAATTAGTTCTTCGGCCATTTCAAAAGCTGTACCTTTTTCTTCTGCAGATGGCGGAGTAAAAATAACAAAAAAAGGTACATTTAACCCTCCTCTAACTGCTCGATCGAAGTCGAAGTGCAAGGAAGAAGCCTTAGTAATGTCTTCATGCGTCCCGTTTTTATCCTTTTGCATATAAAGCTGAATTGGAGTGTCTAAATGAGTATCAATAATTAAAATTTCTTGTGCTAATTCCTGAGCAAGATTTTTTAACTCATCTTTTTCTCTTTTTCTATCCATGATTTTTCTTGCCTTCATCACATCTTGGAGGCGAGCTTGATAGTTTTTGTCTTGATAATCAGAAAAAAATAAAGGCGAAATTAGTAAAAAAGAAATTAGAGTGAAAAATTTCATTATAATCATGGCAGCCTTATTTTATCTATCATCTGTTCCACATCTTCTGGCGGTTTGGTAGTAAAAGCAGAGACAAACACGGCAATCATAAAATTCACAAACATGCCTAGAAAACCAATTCCTTCAGGAGAAATACCAAATAGCCAATTAGCAGGATTATTCAATTCTGGTGAAAAAAATTTGAAGAAGATAATATAACTAGAAGTGAATAATAAACCGCCTAACATGCCAAAAATAGCACCTTCTTTGTTTAATCTCTTGAAAAAGATACCTAAAAATATTGCGGGAAATATTGTGGAGGCTGCCAAGCCAAATGCGAAAGCAACAACTTGGGCTACAAAGCCAGGGGGATAGATTCCAAAAAGTCCCGCTATAAAAATTGCAATTGCTGCCGAACACCTTGCATAAAATAGCTCCTGTCTTTCATTGATATTAGGCATAAAAGTTTTCTTCAGTAAATCATGTGATATCGATGAAGATATTACTAAAAGTAAACCAGCTGCTGTAGATAGAGCAGCCGCTAAACCTCCAGCAGCAACTAATGCCATTACCCATGCGGGTAATTTTGCAATTTCTGGATTAGCTAACACCATAATATCTTGATCGATATAAACCTCGTTATCGTTGTCTTTAGTACTAGGATTATTTATTTTCCGCTCACCTTGTGATCCTCTTGTGTCAAGAAAATCTGGACGACCCTCTCCAAACGCTTTGCCTGCTGAATAATTTATCAATCCGTCTTCATTTTTATCCTTCCAAGCAATTAGGCCTATATTCTCCCAATTTTTAAACCAATCCGGCGAGTCTTGGTAGCTTTTTTCTTGAATGGATTCAATAAAGTTTACCCTTGAAAAAGCAGCCACCGCAGGTGCGGTTGTGTACAAAATAGCTATGCATATCAAGGCATACCCGGCGGACTTTCGAGCATCGCTGACTTTTGGCACAGTGAAAAATCTTACAATCACATGAGGCAACCCAGCGGTGCCGAACATCAAAGCAGCAGTGATACAAAAAATATCAATATTAGATTTGGTACTTTCAGTATATGCATTAAAACCTAAATCTACAGATAGTTGATCTAATTTATCCAATAGATAAGTTGAACTGTTTACTAAAGTATCTCCGAAACCCAATTGAGGTATTGGATTTCCAGTTATCAAAATTGAAATGAATATTGCTGGTACAAGATAAGCAAAAATCATCACGCAATATTGAGCGACTTGAGTATAGGTAATTCCTTTCATTCCGCCGAGTACTGCATAGAAAAAAACCACGATCATTCCAATGATAACTCCGATGTTAATCTCTACCTCCAAAAATCTTGAAAAGACTATTCCTACACCTCTCATTTGTCCGGCGACATATGTAAAAGAAATGAAAATTAAGCAAAGTACTGCGACGAGACGAGCAGTTTTTGAGTAATAACGCGTGCCAATGAAATCTGGAACAGTGTATTGACCAAATTTTCTTAAATAAGGCGCGAGCAACAAGGCCAACAATACGTATCCTCCCGTCCAGCCCATCAAATATACCGCCCCATCTTTCCCGAGAAAAGAAATCAACCCCGCCATGGAAATAAACGATGATGCAGACATCCAGTCGGCTGCCGTCGCCATTCCATTAGCAACTGGGTTAACGCCTTTCCCAGCAACATAAAAATCGTTAGTAGACTCTGCTCGCGACCAAATAGCGATGCCAATATAAAGCATAAAAGAGAGCCCTACAAAAAGATAAGTTAATGCTTGAGCGCTCAATTCTTCTCCTTGTAATTATTATTTAATTTTTTTTCAATGTGATTCATCGCAAAGACGTAGACAAAAATAAGAATTACAAAGCCATATATACTTCCTTGCTGAGCGAACCAAAATCCTAATTTGAATCCGCCTATTGAAAATTGGTCTAAAAAATCCGAAAGAATTATTCCAAATCCAAACCAGATCATGAACCAAATAGATAAGAGAACCAATAATAATCTTATGTTTGCTTTCCAGTAATCTTTGTTAGTCATATATTTTTTAAATTTCTTTTATGGGTTATTCTAGATTAAATAACAAATATTTTTTTAAACTTATTATTGATTAGATATGGAAAATAAAGAAACGGTATTAGTTACAGGTGGTTCAGGATTTATTGCATCTCATTGTATTATTCAACTGGCTGCAGCAGGTTATAACGTCAAAGCAACGGTAAGAGATTTATCTAGGACCAATAAACTTAATCAAACGCTCTTAAACGGCTTGGAAAAACATGAAGGGAAATCAGATCTTTCGGTAGATTGGCAGGTAGCAAATTTGTCATCTGATGAAGGCTGGGAAGAAGCAGTTAGAGGATGCGATTATGTTTTGCATGTTGCATCTCCGATTGCTATGCAACTACCCAAAAACGAAGATGAAATGGTGAAGCCTGCTGTCGAGGGAACTCTTAGAGTTCTAAAAGCTGCTTCAAAAGCAGGAGTCAAAAGAGTAGTTATTACATCTTCTGTTGCCGCAATAATGTATGGCACAGACAAACAAGGTGTCTTTAATGAAGAAGATTGGACCAATCCAGAAAGCAGTACTACAAATGTATATGCAAAATCAAAAACTTTAGCTGAAAAAGCTGCATGGGATTTTATGGAACAAGATACTTCAGGTATGGAACTCTCTACAGTTTTGCCAGCGATGGTTTTTGGCCCAATTTTAGAGGAAGATTTTGGCGTTAGCGTTGGAGCTATCTTAGATATGATGAATGGTAGATATCCAATTGTGCCAAATTGGGATATGGGTGTTGTTGACGTAAGAGATGTTGCCTCACTTGAATTATTAGCAATGACCAAGCCTGAAGCTGCGGGTAAACGATTTGTTTGCTCAGCAGAAAATATGTTTATGAAAGATCAAAATATATATCTCTCCGAGACCTTTCCAGAGTCTGCTTCTAAAATTCCGAAGAGAGTTGCACCTAATTGGTTAATTAAGTTTTTAGCACTATTCTTGCCTGCTTTGAAAATGATCGCTGAAGGCTTGGGGAAAGAAAGAAGTATGGACTCCTCACAGGCTAGAAATTTATTAGGCTGGAGCCCAAGATCTGCAAAAGAGGCTGTGAAGTCTGCTGCTGAGAGTGCAAAAGAGTTTGGCCTAATAGAAGACTAAGATTTTTTGTTTACAATAAACTGTCTATCAGGGTTGTTTGCATGTTCTTTATCTGAAAAAGGTGGGTATCGAACTGCTCCATTAGGAGCGTATTGCAAAATATAAGTCTTTCTAGTTGACTCTGTTTTGTTTGGTCCGGTGCAATGAGGAGTCAAAGAGGAAAAGACTACTATGTCTCCAGCTTTCGCTGGAACCGAGACAGCATCTGAGTCATCGAGTTTTATTTTGTAACCTAGTTCAGTGACATTATGTTTAAGCGTTCCCATTTTATGTAATTTTGGTATAACCCAAGGACAGCCATTAGTTTCATCAGTATCAGTTAAAGGGATCCAGCAGGTTAAATAGGCTTGAGGATTAACAAAGGTATATCCATTATCTTGATGCCAAGGAAAATCTTCTTGTGTATCTGCTTTCTTGTAAACGGCTTGATCCCAGTACAGTCTTACATCTCCGCCGATTAAGTCCTGACACAAGCCCTTAAAAACTTCATGACTGGCAAAAGATTTGAGGAATTTTGAGTACAAGACTAAATGCGTAGAAAATGTAATGTCATCTGCTCTGGAAATTAAAAACTTTCCATCTTCGTATTGACGTAAATCTTTTGTTACTTTTTCCTCAAAAGGATCTATTTCATTTAGAACTTGATTAATTTCATCCGGCGAAAAGGCATCTTTTAATAAAAAAAATCCTTGCTCATCATATTGTTGAACCTGTTCTTCGGAAAGAAAGCTAAATGGTGGTTTCTTTGCTTGCCAAGCAAAAGATTTATTTTTTTCATGTAACTCTATTTTCATGAATCTAGTAAAGTTTTTTCAACCCAAAACTCTT
>MDTD01107368.1_pt1 | contig 12007 bp, 4 predicted proteins | sample 811221 | NCBI WGS metagenome assembly MDTD01 (sample SAMN05326646, study PRJNA326480) | marine metagenome | isolation source: seawater | place: Pacific Ocean: South West | collected 2011 | reverse complement strand
TGTAATTCTTTATATCTCTGTAAAATCTCTTTAACATCCTGAGCACATTTATAATGTTCCTCCCCAACAACTTCTGGAGTTAGAATTCTTGAAGTGGAATCTAATGGATCTACAGCAGGATAAATACCTAATTCAGCAATTTTTCTAGAAAGAACTGTGGTTGCATCAAGGTGAGCGAATGTTGTTGCAGGAGCAGGGTCAGTTAAATCATCAGCAGGTACATATACCGCTTGTACAGAAGTAATGGAGCCATTTTTTGTTGATGTAATTCTCTCTTGCATTGTACCCATTTCTGTTGCTAATGTAGGTTGGTATCCTACAGCAGAAGGCATTCTTCCTAAAAGAGCGGATACTTCTGATCCAGCTTGTGTAAAACGGAAAATATTGTCAACAAAGAAAAGTACATCTCTTCCTTTTCCGTCTCCTTCTCCATCTCTAAAATATTCAGCAATAGTTAAACCAGAAAGAGCTACTCTAGCTCTTGCTCCAGGTGGTTCATTCATCTGTCCAAAAACAAAAGTAGCTTTCGAATCTCCCATTTTATCTTTATTTACTTTAGATAAATCCCATCCACCTTCTTCCATTGAGTGAATAAAATCTTCTCCATAGTTAATGATTCCAGATTCTAACATTTCTCTAAGTAAGTCATTCCCTTCTCTAGTTCTTTCACCAACACCGGCGAATACTGAAAGCCCACCATGTCCTTTAGCAATGTTGTTAATTAACTCTTGTATGAGGACTGTCTTACCAACTCCAGCACCTCCAAATAAACCAATTTTTCCACCTTTTGCATATGGTTCAATTAGGTCAATTACTTTAATACCTGTAAATAACACTTCAGTTGCTGTAGATAAATCCTCAAATCTAGGGGCTTCCCTGTGAATAGGAAGTCCAGAAGTTTTGTCTAAATCTTCCATTCCGTCAATTGCATCTCCAATTACATTAAATACTCTTCCTTTGATATCTTCTCCAGCTGGCATTTTTATAGGGGCTCCAGTAGCTAGAACTTCAGTTCCTCTACTGATTCCGTCAGTAGTTTCCATAGAGATGGCTCTAACAGTGTCTTCTCCAATATGTTGTTGGCATTCTAAAATTAATTTATCTCCATTCTCTCTAGTAATTTCTAATGAATCATAAATATGAGGAAGTTCAGTCGAATTATCTTCAAATATTACGTCCACTACTGGACCAATTACTTGAGAAACTTTACCAATATTTTTTGACATATTTTTCTTGTTTTAATTTTTGTAAAAAAGTCTTTAAATTACGGACGCAAATCTAATGTTTTTTATTTGTTTGAATATATAAAGTATGTAATTAAATTTATGTTTAATTTTGAACAGTTTTTTAACATAATAAATTAAGTTAGAAATTAGTGAAGATTTATAATTCTGTAGAGGAGTTTTCTCCAGATTTTAATGTGATATTTACTCTTGGTACTTTTGATGGGGTTCATATTGGACACCAATCTATTATTAAACAATTAAACGATTATGCGCATAAAAATGGAGGGGAAAGTGTTCTTCTTACTTTCTATCCACATCCAAGACATGTGTTGTTTCCAGATGATCAAAGATTGAAATTACTGAGTACAATAGAGGAAAGGTGCGAAATGTTAAAAGATTATGGGTTGAAACATTTTATTATACAAGAGTTTACTCCCGAATTTTCAAGAATAAAGTCCGTGAATTTTGTCAGAGATATTTTAGTTAATAAATTAAAGGTTCATAAATTAATTATTGGATACGATCATCATTTTGGAAGAAATAGAGAAGGTAATTTTGAGGAATTAGTTAATCTATCAAGCTTATATTCTTATGAAATTGAAAAAATAGAACCACAGAAATTTGAGGGAATAGCTATCAGTTCAACAAAAATAAGAAAAGCTATTACTGAGGATAAATTTGAAGAAGCTAAAAATTATTTAGGGAATTACTTTAATTTCAGAGGAACAGTAGTGAAAGGAAAGAAGATTGGTAAGCAAATAGGATATCCGACTGCAAACATAAAGATAGACAATAAATGGAAACTATTGCCTAATGATGGGGTGTATGCTGTTTGTGTCAATATAGGCTCAAAAGAATATAAAGGAATGATGAATATTGGGTTTAATCCAACATTTGCTTCACAAAAAAAGAGTATTGAGGTTCATATTTTAGATTTTAACTTAGATATATATGGGAAAGATTTAAAGGTGTCAGTAGTTAAAAAGATAAGGAATGAGAAGAAATTTTCATCAGTTGAAGAATTAAAAAAGGTTCTACAGGTAGATGAGAATAAAGTACGACAGTTATTAAAAATAAAAAAGATATCATAGAACTTTTTAAATTATCTTCTACAGAAGTATAAATTCACATTAAGGTTTATAATTAATTCTGTAAAACTAACTCTAAAATTTAACTTGGATTATTAATATAATGTAAATATCTTTTTTTTATTAGATATTATCAAAATACTATTTATTTCACAATTTCTAATTTTGCAAATTTTAGTAAAAGTTGTTTGTTACCGAAACCGTTAAAGTATACTGTTGCTTTTTTATTTCCTCCCTCTCCTTCAATATTTATAATTTTTCCAGTGCCAAATTTAGAATGCTTTACTACTTGTCCATTCTTTAAATCAGACAGATCACTTTTGTTGATGTTGTAATTTTTTTTAGAGTTTATTTTTACAAATTTTTTTTGTACAAGTTGTTCTTTGTTTTCTGGTCTTGTTTTTACAAAAATTTCATGTGGTTTTATTTCTGTTTCATGAGATTTTGCAAAGTTCCTTCTTATTACAAATTGTGGATCTAACTCAGATAAGAACCTGCTTTCCTCAGAGTCTATGTATTGCCCCCATTTAAATCTGATGTTTGCATGAGATAAAAATAATCGTTTCTTCGCTCTTGTTATTGCAACATAAAATAATCTTCTTTCCTCTTCAAGTTCTGATTGGCTATTTCCACTCATCATAGATGGAAAAAGACCTTCTTCCATTCCTACAACAAAAACATGTGGAAATTCTAGTCCTTTTGAAGCGTGAATAGTCATTAGTGTTACTTTGTTGTAATCTTCTTTCTTTTCATTGTCAGAATCTGTTAATAGAGCTACATCTTTCATGAATTCTGATAAAATAGGAGACAACTCTCCATCATAATTTTCAGTAAAGTCTTTGATTCCGTTTAACAACTCTTGTATGTTTTCAAATCTACTGATACCCTCTGGAGTTTTGTCTGAATTTAACAAAGAAAAGAGTCCAGAAGATTTAGTGATAATCTCTGCGACATCATAGGCATCTTTTGTTTCTATTTGAGCAGAAAAACTTTTAATTAAAGTTTCGTATTCAGCAAGTTTTTTTCTAGTTCCAGAATTAATTTTTAGGTTTAAATCTTCAATTTTTGATATTATATCCCAAATAGAAGTGTTATTTTCATTTGAGGCAATAATTAATTTCTGTATTGTTGTCGCTCCTATACCTCTAGCTGGATAATTAATAGTTCTTTTTAAAGCTTCTTCATCATTAGGGTTTATAGACATTCTAAAATATGATAATAAATCCTTCACTTCTTTTCTCTGATAAAAAGAAAGTCCTCCATAAATTTTATAAGGAATTCCTGTTTTTCTAAGAGACTCTTCTAAAGCTCTTGATTGTGCATTTGTTCTGTATAATATTGCGAAATTATTATAATTATCATCAGATAGTAATTCTTTAATAGTATTTGCAACTAATCTCCCCTCATCATTATCGGTCGAGGATTCGCAAATAATAATTTCATCACCAATTTTATTGTTAGTCCAAACGTCCTTTTCTATTTGTTTCTCATTATGTTTTATAAGAGAGTTTGCGGCTTCTACTATGTTCTTAGTAGATCTATAGTTTTGTTCTAATTTATAAAGTTTATAATCAGGATAATCTAATTTAAAATTTAAAATATTCTGAATGTTAGCTCCTCTAAAAGCATATATAGATTGTGCGTCATCCCCTACAACACATATGTTTTCGTTTAAAGCGGCAAGTTTTTTTATTATTAAATATTGTATGTGATTTGTATCTTGGTACTCGTCTACTAAAATATATTTAAATTGATTTTGATATTTATACAGAGACTCTGGAAAATCTTCTAATAGTTTGTAAGTTTTTATTAGTAAATCATCAAAGTCCATTGCTCCAGATTTAAAGCATCTTTGTACATATAAATGATAGATTCTTCCAAACTCAGTTCTCTTAGCTTTTTGGTCTGTTTGCGTAAGTTCAGGATAGTTTTTATATCTATCAGGGGTTATAAAATTATTTTTTAGAGATGATATTCGATTTTGAATTGTTCCAACTTTGTAAATGTCTTTATCTAGATTTAATTCTTTTATAATACTTCTGATAAGACTTTTTGAGTCGGCAGTATCATAAATAGTAAAGTTCCTAGGATAGTGAATCTTCTCAGATTCGATTCTTAGTATTCTCGAAAAAACAGAATGAAAAGTTCCCATCCATAGGCTTTTTGATTTATTTCCTCCAACAATTTTATCAATTCTTTCTTTCATCTCCTTTGACGCTTTGTTTGTAAAGGTAAGAGCTAGTATATTAAAGGGGTTTACTCCATGCTTTAGAAGGTGTGCAATTTTGTAGGTGAGAACACGCGTTTTTCCAGATCCAGCTCCTGCAATAACCATGCTAGATCCCTCTGTTTGTTCAACGGCTTTTCTTTGATCGTTATTTAAATCTTGTAAATAATTGGACATTGACTTTTTATAGGATTTCAAATGTAAGGAAATCTATTAACTCTAAGCTCCTTTATCAATTTTTTTTTGTACTTTTGCATATTGGCTTTGCTAGATATATGAGTATATTTTTAAATAAAATTGTTAATAACATAGGTGGATCTTTTTCAAAGTTTCTAGCTTTTATTTCTACACTTTCTGTGTATTTAGTTTTAGTGTTTTTTACTATTGATTTAACAGCTATTAGCTCTGGTGTTAATATTGCCAATTCTGATGAAGATCCAAATGGAGATGAAATTTATACATCTAGTTTAAGTTTCATAGAAGATTTTCAGAATAATACTGCTTGTAATTTAAGTTTAGTATCATTATCAAATGTTCAGTGTTATGGATCGAATGATGGAGTTATCACAGTAGAAGTGGATAGTGGAGGAGGAGTTTATCATTATTTTTTAGAGATGTACAATTCTAGTTTTCCATTAAATGGAGGCTGGCAATCTGTTGGTCAAGTTCCTGCTCCTGGACAGTACACTGCAGTAACTATAGTTCCTTTTACAAGTTTGCCAGCTGACACTTTTAGAGTCATTTTAGAAGATACTGCAAATCAATGTTATGACACTATTGGATATCCGTTTATTTCTCTAGTGATAGAAGAGCCACCTCAAATAATAAATTCAGAAATTATTCAATCTTCAACAACTCCTTTGATAAGTGATGGATCTATAAATATATTCCCTAGTGGTGGTATTATGCCATATACATTTAATTGGACAGGACCAAATGGATATTCATCAGTTAGTCAAAATATTAATAATTTATTTTCAGGAACTTATTTTCTTGAAATTACAGATTCTGTAGGTTGTATTTTTTATGATACAATAATTGTTAATGCAAATCAGGCATGTGGATTAGGAGTTTTTAGTTCTGTTTCTCCTATATGTTATGGTGATGCTAACGGACAGATTGTGGTGAATTCTGTTTTTGGTTCTGCTCCATTTACATATCAATTAGAGGTTCAAGATTCAATAACTTTGAGTTGGAATGGAGTTACTAGCATAATCATAACAGATACATTTTTCACTTTTAGTAACCTGTATGGTGGAGTTTATAGATATACAATAATAGATGATTTTGGATGTTCTTCCTCTTCACCCCCAATAAATGTTCAAAATCCTACTCCAATTACTACTAATAATAATATTGTTTTTACAACTTCTTCAACAAGTTGTAATGGACAAATTAATTCTATTATAAATGGAGGAGTAGCTCCAATTAATCATTTTTGGACTGGTCCTTCAGGTTTTGTATCTAATTCTCCTAATTTGACTAATTTGTGTGTAGGGACTTATTGCGATAGTATTGTAGATGCGAATGGATGTAATGTTGTTAAATGTGATGTTGTAGATTTTGAACCCCCATGTAGTCCTGAGGTGGAAGTTACAAATATTTTCTGTGATGATGATAGTAGTGGTATTGCAATTGTGACAAAAACAAATAATGCATACCCACTATTTATATGGTCAAACTCCAATGGAGATACCTTGAGTTCAGATACATTTGCTTTAAATTTACCTGAAGGAGTTTATACGTTTAATGCTTTCAGCTTAGGAGTTCCTAATGCATGTCCAGATACTACCATTTCTTTTTCAATTGTAACTCCAGAAATAAATGTGTTTTCCTTGTATGGAGACACAATTTGTGAAGGTTATGAAACCGCATTTTCCTTAGAGACAATTAATACAGATACTGCATTTATTTACAGAGCAGTCATTGGTACAGATATATTCTATGTTGGAGACACCTCTATTTCTTACCCAGCAGGATGGTATTCTTACATGATTGAAGTAGATACAGGAAATGGATTTTTAACTTGTGTTTCTAATCAATACATTCAGATTCTTGAGAATGAATTAAGCATAGATTCAATTAAAATTGTAGATGAAATTTGTGCTACAAGTCTTGGCAGCATTGAAGTTTTTGCTTCTACTAATTTTTTACCATTAAATTATACATTAGACTCCTTCTCTCAAATGATGAATTTGTTTGACGAACTGAGTGAAGGTAGTTACAATATTTCTGTATCTGATGATTTGAATTGTATTGTATCTCTAGATTCTATTTTAGTTAATTTGAATACTAATATTATTTTAGACATTGATTCATCTTTAGAAACATGTAGATTAGATGATGGTTCGATTACTTTGTTTCTACAAAATGGATTTGGAGGATATCAATATTCTATTGATAGTGGAGCTACATATTCTGGTACTATTTATTCAGATACACTTATGATAGATTCATTATCCGAAGGAAATTATTATTTGATTGTCAGAGATGATTCTTTGTGTACATATAATTACGGAAATATTTACATTGGAAAAACTCCAAATCCAAAAATTGATTCTGTGATTACAAAAAATGAAAGTTGTTGTGGATTTGATGGTGAAATATCAGTGTTTTCTACTCTTTCAAATTCTATAGGTATATATACCATTGATACTTTTAATACAGATCAGATTTCTAATATCTTTGATTCCCTTTCAAGAGGAACTTATTTGATTTATATTGAAGATACAAATGCTTGTTTGGATAGTATTGAAATTATTTTAGAAGCCGATTCTACTCCAAATATTAATTTAACTGTTGGTGTAACAGATGTTGTATGTAATGGAGATTCTAATGGAACATTCAAGGTGTATTATCCAGATAATTGTTATACTTACAAATTACATAGGTATACTTTCTTCACTCCACAACTTGTACTTGATACAGGAGTTTATTTTAATAACCTAATCTCTGGGTTTTATGGAGTTATCGCGACTTCAAATTCTGGTACGTGTATAGATTCTTCTACTGTTAAATTTATTGATGAACCTAGTCCAATTTTCTTTGATTTACCTGTAATAAATCCGGTTAGATGTATTTTGGATGATTCTTGTAATGGTTCTATCTATTTGCCTAATACACCATCTGGAGGAATTTCTCCATATTATTATTATTTAAAAGATTTAGATGAGAATGTACCTTTAGGAGTTTTGTTATCATATGATACTTTATATTCGCTTTGTAATTCTAATTATGAAATACAAATAGTAGACGCTAATGCTTGTGTAGTTTCTGATACTATCGTTATTGCTGATTCTAGTTTAAAGATCGATTCTTTTAATGTGCAGTCTATAAGTTGTTTCAATGGAAATGATGCAGTAGTTGAGATTAGTGGTATAGGAGGTGTTCCAGGTTATTCATATTTGTGGTCTACATTTGATACAACTAAAGTTATTGACAGTGTAAGTAAAGGATGGTATTATGTAAGTATTACAGATTCTGTTAATTGTTTTGTGTCAGATAGTATATTTATTGATCATCCAGACACTTTACAGTTTGATATTATAAGTAAAAAACCGGAAACATGTATGGGGGTGTCTTATGATGGAGAGATTCATTTAGAAATTATAGGCGGTACTCCTCCTTATAATCATCTATGGGATTCTTATTCAGGATTTTCTGGAAATTCAGGTGGTGGATTTGGAGATACTATATTTAATTTAACTTATGATACTATTTTTATTGATGTTACAGACGCAAATTTCTGTAGTGCTTCTCCGGTATGGGTAACTCAAAGTGTAACTATTGTAGATGCTTTAAATGCATCAAACCCACTATCGTTTGACACTATTGTTTTTTCTACAGATCCTTTGTGTTTTGGATCTAATAATGGATTTATTGATATAGATTTAAATGGAGGAGATCTGCCTGTGCAATTTTCAATTGATAGTATGAATACATGGTCTTTATTAGATTCTTTTACAAACTTAAACTCCGGAAAGTATAATATTTATGTAATGGATACTTATGGATGTTTGGATAGTTCTATAATTAATATTAATCAGTACGATGAAATTATTATTCATCATGATTCTATAAAAAACATAAGTTGTTTTGAAGGAAGTGATGGTTATTTGTCAATTTCTGTAATGGGTGGAGTTTCTCCATATAATTATTTATGGCTTCCAACTTTAGAAACAACAAGTTCAATCTCTAATTTATATGCTATTCCTCATATCGTTAAGGTGACAGATTCTGCTTTTTGTACACAAATTGATACTATTGATTTGGTAGAATTAACAGATCCGATCCAAACTCAATCTTCAATAATTAATATTGTTAGCTGTTATAATGGTAGTGATGGTGTACTAACAACAACAGCAATTGGGGGTATGCCAGAGTATAGTTATATATGGGTGGACATTAATCTAGATACTGTTTCAATGTCTCAAAATGCAAGTGGGCTTTCTGCTGGAAGTTATTTGGTTTATGTTTCGGATAGTTTTAATTGTGGACCTGCTACTGATACCATTGTAATGAAACAATCACCTGAGATAACAATTGATGTTATTAATATATTAGATAATATTTGTTATGGAGATAGATTGGGTGAATTTACTTTTAATGTAAATGGAGGTTATCCTTCATATACAATTTATATTTCAGATAATCAATCCTCTATATATTCTTCAATTAGTAACACTATATCTGAATTGCCTGCTTCAGATTATGCTGTTTGGGTAGTAGATGCTAATAATTGTTATTCTGATACACTATCATCTGTAAAATTAGGAGAACCAGGTAGGATACAAATTCAAAAGAATATTTCTAACTTGAGTTGTTTTAAGTCAGGTGATGGAATAATGGAGATTAATTTATTAAGTGGAAAACCACCATATAATTATTATGTAGAACACGATGGAAATCTAGTACAACAAGGTCAAGTGAATCAATTGGATCCATTTGTAGTTTATGATTTAGATGCGGAGGAATATTTAGTTTCTGTGACCGATTTTAATAATTGTGATGTAGATTCTGTATTCGAAATTCTAGAGCCAAATCAAATAATTGCGGATTTTATTACAGTATCTGATTTTGGAAGAGAAACATTTGTTTTTCAAGCAGAAAACAGTTCGCTTGGAGGACATTTGTATTTTTGGGATTTTGGTAATGATTCTACTAGAACACTCACTTTTTTACAGGAAGTTCAAATGAGTTATATTAATCAAGGAGAGTATGAGGTTATGATGGTGGCTCATGATAGTATATTGGGAAATTTATGTAATGATACTATTGTAAAAGTTATAGATGTAGAAGGTTATGATTTATCTAATGTATTTACTCCAAATAACGATGGTGTAAATGATTTGTTCCATTTTAATGAATGGATGTTGAATGGGATTTATGTTGAGATTTTTAATCGTTGGGGGGAAAGAATTTATCATTGGGATGACATAAATAAAGCTTGGGATGGTAGAGGTTATAATGGTAGAGAAGCAGAAGAAGGAGTTTATTTTTATAGAATGACAGCTACTGGAATAGATGGCTCTCATTTTGAGGAAAATGGAAGTGTTACATTGATTCGTTAAATAAACGTATAACATAATTTGACACATTATATATAAGAAAGATAATTATTTGTAAATTTGTAAAAAATTAAATTATGAGAAAATTACTTGTATTATTAGCAGGGCTTTGGAGTTTTATGTCTTTTTCACAACAATCTGAATGGGAGTTTTATAAAGACATTGATGGTGTAAAATTTGAAACTAGAACGATCGAATGTTCTGGTAATGAATTGCTTACATTCAGAATTTCAAACATGAATGATTATTCTGTTAATGTTCTCTGGAAGGAGGAAGTATGGATGGACGGTATCTGTAAACAAAAAGGAGATTCTGTTGAAGATGAAAGGGAATTAAGACTTCTTTCAGGAGAAATCAAGGAGGGTACTTGTGACTTTAAAGAGAGTTTTTATATAGGATCAAAAGTAAAAAGGGGTTCTCGTGTAATGATACTAACTCACTTTGATTTAAAAAACATAACAGTTTCAAAATAATAGATTGTAAACATTAGAATATGAGAAAATTATACAGTTTTATAATAGCGATATTAGTAAGTGGAAGTATTTCTGCTCAGTGTACAGTATTTGGAGTTAACTATATTTGGCCAGATACTACAAATGTAAATGGTTGTTTTCAATTAGGTGACACATTAGTTATTGACGCTTTTACTACACAACAAGCAACCCTCTTAGATAACGACTTTGAGTTAGGTACATTTGGAAATGGTTGGCAAACAGGACTATCAGCAAATGTAGTTTTAAATGACCCTACCCATTGCGCTTGGCCCCCTCCAGCAAACCCTGTACCAAACAATGCTTATGTTTGGATGGGTAATGCTGCGGCTCACCCAAGAAATTTAACTTCTGTTGATTTTGATTTAACACAGTGTAGTAATTTACAATTCGACATGAAATATGCTACACAATCTCAAGCTGGTCCCTGTGAAGGTCCGGATTTGTATTGTGAGGGAGTTAGAATACAATATTCAACTGATGGAGGTGTTACCTGGTTCAACTGGGACAATACACCTGAACAACCATGGACACCACCTGGATCCGGTCAACCAAATGCATTAACCGGAAATTGTGCAACTCATCCTGTTTATGCATATAACGGTTTAGGTTACTGGGATCCAGATACAAACAATGTAGGTGGTTCTGCAGCTAGCCCATATGTTAATTGGTTTACAGTGAACATAGCACTGCCTCTAGCGGCTAAGACAACATCTACTAGGATTAGATGGATACAGCTTTCCTCTTCTTCAAACGCGTTTGACCATTGGGGATTAGATAATGTTAGTATAGATTGTCAGACTTATTCACCTGCAAATTTCACTTGGTCTGGAGGAGCTGCTGTGGATACTATTCAACCTAATTTACCTTATGGAGGTCAACATTTGTTAATTCCTGACCAACTAGGAACATACGAATATGTTGTAACAATGGTTGATAGTACACCTATGACTAACAACGGACAGCCTCAGCCTGACATTTGTCATGATACTGTAAGATTTGTTGGTTTGGCTAATTTTGATCATAATGTAGTGAATGTAAGTTGTTATAACGGAAATGACGGAGTTATTACTCTAGATCAGCTGGATAATTCTATCTCTATTTATAGTTTTTATATTAATGGAGTTTTAAATACAAATCCACAACCACTAGATACAGTTTTTGATAACTTATCTGCTGGAGTATATGGTATTTCTATCTCAGATAATGGAAATTGTGTAATAACCGATTCATTCACAGTATATGAACCAAATTTTCCATTACAACTTTCAAGTTATTCTGGCGTAATTAATTGTAACGGAACCTCTGATGGATCAGCTTACGCTACAACTATTGGAGGTACTCCACCTTACTCATATGAGTGGTTTGATGGTAGTTACACCTCTATTGGTTTAGGTGACAGTATAAC
>MDTD01154024.1_pt1 | contig 12009 bp, 8 predicted proteins | sample 811221 | NCBI WGS metagenome assembly MDTD01 (sample SAMN05326646, study PRJNA326480) | marine metagenome | isolation source: seawater | place: Pacific Ocean: South West | collected 2011 | reverse complement strand
ATTGGAAGTCGGAGCCACTAGGGCAAACGGCGTTAACCCATAAAGAATTAAATCATGCCAAGCGGTAAGAAGCGTAAGCGTCATAAGATGGCGACTCACAAAAGAAAGAAACGTCTACGTAAAAATCGTCACAAGAAGAAGAAGTGATTCTTTCTTCGCGCAATATGCGTGAAGTTTTCTTGTAACATGTGAAGCGTCTAGTTTTTACTAGTCAAAATCCACGTGCGTTGAATTCAGAATTAATAATCAATTCAACCTCTAAGGGGGTTGAACTAGCTGTCCTTGAAGAAGGTAAGCTCGTAGAATTACACCGCGATCCAGGTGAAACTGCCTACCGAGTAGGTGATATTTATCTAGGCCGTGTTAGGAAGGTTATGCCAAATCTTAACGCAGGTTTTATCGACGTTGGCTACGAGAGAGATGCCTTCTTACACCACAGCGATTTGGGTGTAAAATACAAGACACTTCAAAAATGGACGAAACTTGTAATCACAGGCAAGCAACCCGTATCTAAAATCGATAAGTTCAAATTAGAGAAGGATATTGAGAAGAAGGGCAAAATGCAGGACTACGTTAGCTCTTCGCAATTAGTCCTAGTTCAAGTAGCAAAAGAACCAATTGGATCAAAGGGGCCAAGACTAACAGCAGATGTAACACTACCAGGAAGATTCCTAGTTCTAGTACCATTTTCTGATAAGGTGAATCTTTCTAGTAAACTTAGAAATGAGAAGGAGAAGAAACGTTTAAAGAGTTTGATTAATAGTATCAGGCCTCCTGGGTTTGGCATTATTGTAAGAACTGTTGCTGAAGGTAAAAAATCAGCGGATCTACACAGCGACTTAAGTGACCTTATGAAGCGTTGGGATGAGATGTACAAGGGCCTAAAGAGGGCAAAACCAGGGAAGAGAATTCTTGGTGAATTAAACAAAACAAGCACTGTACTTAGAGATGCTCTTCGTCCAGAGTGTGAGCAAATAAGAATCAACAACGAAAAGCTTGCAGACGAAGTAAAGACTTACTTAGGGAGCATTGGCTCGAGTAAAGTTAATATGGTGAAGTTTGTTAAGGACAAAGATCTATTTAATACTCTGTCTGTCCACAGGCAGATTAAAGCAACATTTGGCACTAAGGTGACTCTTAAAAACGGAGCTTACTTAATCATCGAACAAACAGAAGCTATGTTTGTTATCGATGTAAACAGTGGAGGCAGAAAGAAGGGAGCAACTTCTCAGGAAGAAAACGCTCTAATCACCAATTTGGAATGTGTTGATGAGATTGCAAGACTCTTGCGTCTAAGAGATATTGGAGGAATCATAGCTATTGATTTTATCGATATGGCAAAGAGGGAGAATAATAAGAAACTCACTGAAGCGATGAGAACTGCTATGAAGAAGGATAAGGCTAAACATAATATCGCTCCACCAAGTAAGTTTGGCGTAATGGAACTAACTCGTCAAAGAGTCAGAGATGTCGCAGATGTAAAGACTCGGGATAAATGCCCATCTTGTAATGGAACGGGTAATATCCAAGCTGCAATTCTTGTGACTGATTCCATCGAAGCTTCGATTAAGTATCTGGCAAAGGGAGAAGGGCATAAGATGATGTCTTTACTTCTTCATCCAATTCTAGAAGCATACCTTACAAAAGGAGAGATCCATATTATGCTTAAGGGAATTTGGGGTTCTAGTCTTAGAACAAATTGGGAAAAGAAATATGGAATTGAAATTGCTATAGAATCAAATTCATCTGTGGAGATATTAGAATTCCACGTATTTGATTCTAAGGGTAAGGAGCTGTCAAATTAAGCTTGTCTAGGTGACAGATCCTTTGGGTAGCAGAGAAATGATTTCACGACTTTTCTAGTTAAACTTTCAACTGAAAGGTTGTCGTTCGCTTTTGCAAATTCCACAAGTTCTCCATCTTTTGTCTTAAGCATTATTCCACCTTCAATGTAGGGTTGGTTGTCAACAGAATCAAAGCTTACGTAGTATTTAGCCTCCTCCTCTGTAAGAGCCCAACGATTAATTATATTATCAACTCTCTCTTGAATATCCTCAGAAGAAAAAGGTTCGTTGCTCATTTCAATTCGAAATAATTTTCTATCAAGCAACCTTGAACTCAAATCAGATAGGACTCTATCTGGGTGATGTCTCCATGCTTTCATAGCGTTAAGAATGTCACTATCGTCTAAGTCGCAAAATTTATCTAATATTCCTTCGGTTTTAACAAAACCATCTTTGTCGTAATCATTTTGTAGGAATGTTCTAAATGCAGGTGATGCAAAAAGTATTTCTCCATTGCGACTCAACTCCTTTGCACGTTTTAAGGCAAGCATTAACATATGCTCAGCACTAAGAACAGTCCTATGCAAGTATACCTGCCAATACATAAGTCTTCTTGCAACAATAAATTTTTCAATACTGTAAATTCCTTTTTCCTCAATCACTAACTGATCCCCCTCAACATCAAGCATCTTTATTATCCTTTCTGATCCAACTTTTCCCTCAGTAACTCCAGAATAGAAACTATCTCTTGCCAAGTAGTCTAACCTATCCATGTCAAGTTGAGATGAAACTAGTTGATGTAGAAACTTTTTATGGTATTTGTTTTGGAATATTTGGATGGCCAAATCGAGCAGCCCTCCAAATTCCTCATTCAATTTTTCCATAATTAGCTCGCTGACATCCTCGTGGTGAATGTCTTGGACTATACTGTTTTCAAGGGCATGGCTAAATGGACCATGGCCTATATCGTGAAGTAAAATAGCAAAGCACACTGCCTCATCCTCCTCATTTGTTATATCCACGCCCTTTGCTCTTAGTGTATCTATAGCTTGCTGCATTAAAAACAAACAACCAACAGCGTGATGAAATCTATTATGCACTGCTCCAGGATAGACCAAATGACTCAACCCCAATTGAGAAATTCTTCTGAGTCTTTGTAAATATGGATGGTCCATAAGTTCAAGAGCTCTTGAATGTCTCAAAGTCACAAATCCATAAACAGGATCATTTAGGATTTTATGGCGATTATATGTAGACATAAATTCTAATATACGCGTTACTTTGTAATAATTACGCAAATTAAAAGCATGACACGACAACCTCATATACTTTGGGCTGACGACGAGATTGATATTTTAAAATCTCATATCTTGTTTTTAGAGGGGAAGGATTACAAAGTAACTGGAGTGAATAGCGGAAACGAGGCCATAGAGGAAATTGAAAAAACAGCTTTTGATGTAGTGTTCTTAGATGAGAATATGCCTGGCCTTAACGGTATTAAGACTCTTCAAATAATCAAGGACATGCGTCCTCACCTTCCAGTAATTATGATTACAAAAAGTGAGGAGGAACACATTATGGAGGAAGCAATAGGATCAAAGATTAGCGATTATTTAATCAAACCTGTTAACCCAAACCAAATCCTCCTTGCAGTAAAAAAGGTCCTTGATGGAAAGAGACTTTTAAGCGAGAAGGCCATGCTTGACTATCAAAAAGAATTCCGTGAAATAGGGATTAAGCTGATGGGACGAATGGATATTGAACTTTGGTATGAGGTGTACAATAGGCTTGTGTTTTGGGATATAGAATTACGCAATTCTGAAGACCAAAGCATGCAGGATATTCTAAATATGCAATTCGAAGATGCGAATAGGCAGTTTGGTAAATTTATAGAAAGTAATTACGAATCTTGGGTTGGTGCGTCGGAAGATCCAGGAGTGCCACTTCTGTCGCATAGAGTTTTGCCATCCATCCTCCCCAACGTAATAACAGGAGCAAATGGAAGGCCAGTATATCTTGTTGTGATTGACAATCTTAGATTGGATCAATGGCAGACAATAGCTCCACAACTAAAAGATCTATTTAGGACTAAAGAAAATAAATCATACTTGAGCATTTTGCCCACAGCAACTCAGTATGCTCGTAACGCTTTATTTGCTGGAATGATGCCAGCCGATATTCATAGACTAACTCCAGAGTATTGGAGATCAGAAGAAGATGAGGGCTCAAAAAACCAATTTGAGAAAGAGTTATTAAATTCTCTATTGAATAGAATTGGTGTAGAAGGTAAAACCAGCTATCACAAGGTGACCAACCTAGCTGCTGGTAAAAAACTTGCAGACTCTTTCCACGAAACAAAGGGAGAAACTCTGACTACGGTAGTTTACAATTTTGTTGATATGCTGAGTCACGCAAGAACAGATATGGATGTCATCAAGGAACTTGCTGACGACGAAGCAGCTTACAGGAGTTTAACTCTAACTTGGTTTGAGCATAGCGCACTGAAGGAGTTGTTTGAAAAAATGGCAGAAAATGGGGGGAGAGTAATTGTTACAACTGATCATGGTACTGTTAGGGTGAAAAACGAAATAAAGGTTAAGGGAGACAGGTCTACAAATTCAAACTTGAGGTATAAGCTTGGAAAGAATTTGGGATATAATGCGGACGAGGTTTTCGAGTGTCTTGATCCTGAGAAATTTGGACTACCAAGGCCAAACCTCAGCACTGGCTACGTTTTCGCTAGAGACAAGGACTTTTTTGTTTACCCAAATAATTACCACCAATTTGTAAAATACTTTAAGGACACATTCCAGCATGGCGGTGTTAGTCTTGAAGAAATGGTAGTTCCTCTTGCTATTTTAGACGCGAAGTAAATTTGCATCAATGGAGGTATTGTTAGAAATAGAGAAGTATGATTTATGTGAGCTTAGAGATGTTGCTTCTAAAATCGCAGATATTTTGCCTCATAGTGGAGTACTTGCTGTTCACGGAGAAATGGGAGTAGGAAAGACGACTTTGGTGAAGAATTTATGCTATGTTTTGGGAGTAGAGGATGCGGTGTGTAGCCCAACTTTTGGCCTTGTGAATGTATATAAGTTAGGAGATAGGGTTATTAATCATATCGATTTATATAGGTTAAAAAATGCAGAAGAGGCGGAGACTGCGGGAGTGTTTGAGTTGTTTTATTCAGATGCTCTTACGATAGCGGAATGGCCTGAGAGAATTGCTGATGAATTGCCTGAGGAGATGATGCTTTTAAAGATTGATTTATGTGAAAAGTTTAATCATGATAGTAGCAGAAGACTGATTTTAAGTCGAACTTAGTGATCTAATCACATTATCATGGATTCACAAAGAGAAGGAATCAAAGCTTTAGCAAGGGAGGCATCGTTGCTTCCAAAGGAAGAATTATTGCAGATTAAAGATGGCTCGTCAGAATTAATTATCGGCATCCCAAAGGAAACAAGTCTGCAAGAAAAGAGAGTTGCAATTACCCCAGAAGCTGTAGCACTTCTCGTTGCTCATGGTCATCAGGTGGTTGTAGAAACTGGTGCTGGAGAGCTATCTTACTATACAGATGTAGATTACAGTGAGGCAGGAGCGAGGATAGAAAGTGATAGAGAAGAAGTGATGCAGGCTGGACTAGTAATGAAAGTTGAGCCACCATCATTGGAAGAAGTGGGGATGATGTCAATGGGAGCAACACTAATTAGCGCCTTACAATTAAGTGTTCAAAGTGAGGGTTTGATCAAAGCAATGGGAAAGAAAAAAATTACCGCTATAGCTTGGGATTACATCAGAAATAAGAGTGGAATTTTCCCCTTAATAAGAGCAATGAGTGAGATCGCTGGAAATACAGCTATCCTTAAAGCTGGCGACCTCCTTGCAGCTTCAAACGGAAGGTCAACTATGCTTGGTGGCATTAGTGGCGTTAGACCTAGCACGGTTGTTATAATTGGCGCAGGTACAGTTGGTGAGTTCGCAGCCCGTGCGGCAATGGGCTTAGGCGCTCAGGTGAAAATTTTCGACAACAGACAGCATAGGTTGGTTCGAATTCAGCAGAGCTTGGGTAGAAGGGTTTGGACTAGCACAATCCAACCATCAGTCCTAGACGAAGCTTTGCGCTCAGCAGACGTTGCCATAGGAGCATTACGTGGCGAAGGGCCCAGATCTCCGATGGTAGTTAGCGAACCCATGGTAAGTGCTATGAAAGAGAAAAGCGTCATTATCGATGTTTGCATTGATAGGGGAGGATGTTTCGAAACTTCTAGGGTAACTTCTCATGAGGATCCGACTTATACCGAGATGGGGGTTATCCATTACTGTGTGCCTAATTTGGCCTCATGTGTAAGCCGAACTGCTAGTGAGGCGTTGAGCAATATAATTGCACCAATGTTACTTAACATAGCTTCAGATGGTGGTGTGGAAACAGCGGTAAGGCAAGCTAATATGATAAGATCAGGAGTTTATGTGTTCAAGGGAACTTTGACTCACCGTGGTATAGCTGAGGAGAGAGGGCTGCCTTACAAAGAATTGGACTTATTGCTTGCCACCTACTAATAGCTAAGGCTTAGCCGCCAACAATTTTTCTTATTTCGTGAAGCTTCATTAGAGCATCGATGGGAGTTAGATTATCAATATCTAAATCTAAAAGTCTATCTCGTACGTCCTCAAGCGCAGGATCATCTAGTTGGAAAAATGACATTTGAACTCCTTCTTCCACTATAGGATTGTTAACTGGTTGCACCTTAGGCCCATCTCCATCTCCAGTATTTTTTCTTGACGATTCTAAATCAAAAAGAACTTCTTCTGCTCTACGAACTAGTGAACGTGGCATGCCTGCGAGTTTGGCAACGTGTATCCCAAAACTGTGATTCGCCCCCCCTAGCACCAGCTTTCTCAAGAATACAATATTGCCATTTACCTCTTTTACATTCACATTAAAATTTCTTATTCTAGGGAAACTAGATTGCATTGCGTTTAGCTCGTGGTAATGTGTTGCAAATAACGTCAGGGGTCTCACAGTGTCTGAAGCGTGAAGGTGTTCGGCGATAGCCCAAGCTATGCTCACTCCATCATAGGTTGAAGTTCCTCGTCCAATTTCGTCAAGTAGAACAAGTGATCTCTCAGTAAGGTTATTCAAGATGGATGCTGTTTCATTCATCTCAACCATAAAGGTGGATTCGCCACTCGAGATATTATCTGATGCTCCTACTCTGGTGAAAATTCTGTCTAGGATTCCAAGTTCTGCAGATTTTGCTGGAACAAATCCTCCGCTTTGCGCCATTAAGCAAATGAGAGCTGTTTGTCTGAGTAGTGCACTCTTGCCAGACATGTTGGGGCCCGTTACCATTAAGATTTGGGCTTGGTTTGGGTCTAGCGTTACGTCGTTTGCTACATAGGTTTCGCCTATGGGTAATTGCTTTTCTATTACGGGATGCCTTCCGTCAACAATGATAAGGCCGTGTTCGCCCTTCATCCTGGGTCTTGTGTATCCGTTTTCGTTTGCTGCCTCTGCGTTGCTGATCAACACGTCTAGCTCACCCATTGACCTTGCATTTTCAAGTAGTTCAGCGGTGTTTTTTACCGTTTCTGCGACTAAGTTGTCGTAGAGTCTGTGTTCTATTGTTAGGGCCTTATCCTTTGAATCTAGGATTTGGGCTTCAAGAATCTTAAGCTCTTCTGTAATATACCTCTCAGCTTGGGTTAGGGTTTGTTTGCGAATCCATTCTACTGGAACCTTGTCTTTATGCGCGTGCCTAACCTCTAAATAGTATCCAAAAACATTATTGAAGCCGATTTTCAATGAACTTATCCCAGTGCGTTCAACCTCTCGAGTTCGAATTTTCTCAAGTGCCACATCACTTTCGAAAGCAAGCGATCTGACTTTGTCCAAATCTTCGCTAACACCCTTTTTTATAACAGCTCCTTTTCCAACTTGGGTTGAAACCTCTTCCTCCAGTTCGTTTTGAAGGCGTATCAAAAGTTTGTCGCATGGAGAAAGTTTTTCGAGCGTTGGTATAAGTGCCGCCTCTCCCGCTGCTTCATCTGCAACTTTGATAACTGATTCAATCCCCTTGCGAAGTCCTACTAATTCTCTTGGGTTTATCTTTGCAGAACTTGCTTTAGAAGCCAGTCGCTCTAAATCGCCAACAGATTTTAGAATTTCTCTAAGCTTTAATCTCAATTCAGAGTTTTCCAAAAGAGTTGCCACAGCCTCATGCCTTGCCTCGATTTTCTCCCTATCAGTTAGTGGCATGACTAACCATTTACGCAATGTCCTTGCACCCATAGGAGTATTTGTGAAATCTAAGCAATTAGCAAGCGCCACACCATCAGGATGAGAAGGATAAATAATCTCCAGATTGCGAATCGTGAATCTGTCGAGCCACATCCCATCAGTTTCTCTCAAACGCTTTACCCCCTGTAAATGTCCAAGCTTTGTGTGATGTGTGAATTCTAAATACTGAAGAATAACTCCTGCAGCCACCGTTGCTTTGGGCGCATCATTTAGCCCAAACCCCTTAAGCGATTTCGTTCCAAATAACCCGTGAAGCTTCTCCTCGGCAAATGCCTCAGTGAAAATCCAGTCGTCGAGTTTTGACCTTGGCACATCGTCGCCAAATAGACTTATCAAATCAGATTCGTACTGCTTTTGAAGAACCCACTCCTTGGGCGATAAAGACCTAAGCAATCTATCAATCCATTCCACAGATCCTTCAGCTGCAAAGAATTCTCCTGTGCTGATATCAAGGAATGCAGCTCCAATTCCCTTGGGTGTATAATGTAGTGAAGCCAAGTAGTGATTCTCTTTAGATTCAAGGACTTGATCGTGCATAACAACCCCTGGAGTCACGAGTTCTGTTACACCACGCTTTACAATTCCCTTAGCTTGTTTTGGATTCTCAAGTTGATCGCAAACAGCAACCTTATGCCCAGACCGAACCAATTTAGGAAGGTAAGTGTCGAGTGAATGATGAGGAAATCCAGCTAGTTCAATCTCCGATGCACTCCCGTTGCCACGTTTTGTAAGAATTATCCCAAGCACCTTAGCCGCTACAATTGCATCACTGCCAAATGTCTCGTAGAAGTCACCAACTCTGAACAACAGAATTGTATCCGGATGCGCCGCTTTGATCCGGTTATATTGCTTCATTAATGGAGTTTCCTTTCCCGCCACTTCTAAATGTTAATTTGGGTTACCAAATTAGGTACACCATAGCTCTACAATAGACAAAAAGGGGAGGTGCTTATCCACAAGCAACCAACACGCTATTAAGCGACTTTTAAACCAGGATTTTTAGGGTTGTTTTCTTGCTCTTCGCAGTACTTTCTATCGACTACGAATTCTTTCACGTCAGAACCAGGAAGTTTAAACATGGCTTGGGTTAGTAGTGATTCTAAAATCCCTCTAAGCCCTCTAGCTCCAAGCTTGAGTTCAACGGCCTTATCTACAGCCCAATCCAATGCGTCATCATTGAACTTCAATTTTATCCCATCTAGTTCGAACAAGTGGATGTATTGCTTGATTAGTGCGTTTTTGGGCTCAGTAAGAATTCTCTTAAGAGCTTCCTTATCTAGCTTACTCAAATATGTGAGAACGGGGAAACGCCCAACTAATTCAGGAATAAGGCCATAACTCTTTAAATCAGCAGGGCTTATGTGACTTAAGATATCTTCACCAACTCCCACAGACGAACGCGAATTAAAGCCAATAGTACTTTGCTTGTGCCTGCGTTTTATCATTTGTTCTATTCCAGAAAATGCACCCCCGCAGATGAATAAGATGTTTTGAGTATTGATCTTGACAAGTTTTTGCTCTGGGTGCTTACGCCCGCCTTGAGGGGGAACGTTAACTTCAGTGCCTTCTAGAAGCTTCAAAAGTGCTTGCTGCACTCCTTCACCACTTACGTCACGAGTTATGGAAGGATTATCGCTTTTGCGAGCGATTTTATCAATCTCGTCAATAAATACGATCCCTCTTTCAGTTGTTTCAATGTCGTAATCAGAAGCTTGTAGCAATCTTGATAAAACACTTTCTACATCTTCGCCAACGTAGCCAGCCTCTGTCAGGACAGTTGCATCAGCTATACAAAATGGAACATCTAGGAAGCGCGCAATTGTTTTAGCTAGTAGTGTTTTTCCTGTTCCAGTTTTTCCAACTAGAATTACATTGGATTTGTCTAATTCTATTTCAGCACCCTTTTTTGGTGGATTTAAAAGACGCTTGTAGTGGTTGTAAACAGCAACGCTAAGAGTTCTTTTTGCTGCCCCTTGTCCAATAACGTATTCGTCGAGATGTGCTTTTATATCAGCAGGCCTCTTTAGATCAATTTTTGGCAGGGACCTTGGTGCCTTGGCTGCTTCTTCTTTGATAATATTATTGGCTTGGCCAACACAAAGGTCACAGATGTGGCCAGAAGACCCAGCGATAAGCATATCTACTTCATCCTTGGACCTTCCGCAAAATGAACATTTATCTGCAACCTTTTTTGCCATATTATCTAATTAATACTTCATCGATCATACCGTAATCCTTCGCTTCTTGAGAAGTCATCCAGTAATCTCTATCACCATCCTTCCAAACATCGTCATATGATTTTCCAGAGTGATGAGATATGATCTCGTATAGTTCTTTCTTAAGTTTTTGAATCTCCTTTGCAGTGATTTCTATATCCGAAGCTTGACCTCTAGCTCCACCAAGTGGTTGGTGAATCATAATTCTAGAGTGCTTCAATGCAGTTCTCTTTCCAGCAGCACCTCCACAAAGAAGTACAGCACCCATTGAAGCTGCCATGCCTGTGCAAATAGTAGCAATTTCTGGTTTAATGTATTGCATTGTATCGTATATCCCCAAACCTGCATAAACGCTTCCACCTGGAGAATTGATATAAATCTGAATATCCTTAGCTGAATCAGTAGATTCTAGGAATAGCAGCTGAGCCTGGATAATGTTTGCAACGTAATCATCAACACCAGTTCCAAGGAATATGATTCTATCTGCCATTAATCGAGAGAAAACGTCTACCTCTCTAAACGGCATAGGTCTTTCCTCGATAACAGTTCGAGTCATGTTTTCAGGCCCATATATTGAAGAGACAAAGTCCCCAACAGTATGGCTACTTAATCCACGGTCTTTGACCGCGAACTTCATAAATTCTTTACGGTTGTTCATGTTACTTTGAGTAATATGTAGGCAATTTAGTTTACAAGCACTAAACTCCTACGCCTAGACTAAATGGATATTCACAAGCTTTATTTAACCTCTGCAGCTAGTTCAGTAAACTTATCGTAGCTGATAGACTTGTCTTTGATGCTAACCAAAGTTTTAAGGTGATCAACCACCTTTCTTTCGATAATTACATCTGCAATTTTGCGACGTTCTTCATCTTTAGCAAGCATGTTCTTTGCCATATTAGACATAGTCTCTTCATCCATAGGCATGCCGTACTGTGCGTACTGACCGCTAATGAATTTTCTTGCTTCAATTTCTAGCTCATCAGCAGTAACCTTAATATCTTGATCTGCCATCACTTCTTTTTGGACTAATTGCCAACGTAATGAATCAGCGTAACCAGAAAATTCTGAATCAAGCTGTTCTGCAGTTACAGGCTTTTCGTTTGTAAGCATAATCCAGCGCTTTAAGAACGCATCTGGAAGTTCGATTTTCATGTGCTCAACAAGGTCTACAACAAATCTGCGACGGAAAACCCACTCAGCATCTCTGTCGAAGTAGTCCTCGAGATCTTTTTCAATCTTTCCTTTGAAATCCTTAAGATTCTTTACTTCACCCTGAGGGTATATTTTGTCAAATAGCTCTTGGTTTACTTCATGCTCCTCGAGGTTCTTGATTTCTTCTACAACAAACTTAAACTCACCCTTCAAGTCGTGAACTTGCTCTTGAGTGATGCCCAACATTTTACCCAAATCGTCATGCCCTTTTGAAACCTTAGCAGGATCAAGAACTACAACGTCATTAAGCTTAGAACCAATTAATTTCTTTTGAGTCTTTTTGTCCTCAACGAATTCAATTGAAATAGAGCTGCGGTTTTCAATACCTCCTTCTAAAATTTCACCTTTATCATCGAGTTGAACAAATGTTCCGAGAAGCATGTCCTTTTCACCTGCAACCTCAACATCGTTTACTTTACCGTGTTGACGTTGCATATCAGTGATACGGCTGTCAATGGCTTTCTTGTCAACTGGGATAGTGTGGCGTGTGAAT
>MDTD01121496.1_pt1 | contig 12009 bp, 12 predicted proteins | sample 811221 | NCBI WGS metagenome assembly MDTD01 (sample SAMN05326646, study PRJNA326480) | marine metagenome | isolation source: seawater | place: Pacific Ocean: South West | collected 2011 | reverse complement strand
TTTTATTAAATTCTCTTTAACTTCAACAGCGGTTGCTAATGAAGATTTATTATCACCATGTATACAAATAGAATCTATTTTACAAGGTATCTTCTTACCGGAGAGACAATTTAACGCTTGATTTTGCACCATGTCTAAAACGTGTTGTTTTGCTATGTTAGGGTCTACTATTAAAGCATTATTTTTAGATCTAGAAACAAGATTCCCATTATCCTCATAATTTCTGTCTGCAAAAATTTCACAAGCTACTTTAATATCTAACCTATTTGCTGCTTGCTCCATTTTAGATCCTGTCGGCACCAGATAAATTAAATTTTTATCTATATCTTTTATTGTGTTCGCAATAACATTTGCTAGGTTAATGTCCTCACAGGCCATATTATTAAGTGCCCCATGTGGTTTAATATGAGTAACTGATGTATTATTACTATGTGCAATTTTTTGTAAAATTTCATATTGATCTTTAATAAGCTTTTTTATTTCATTTTCGCTTAAATTGATCCTTTTCCTACCAAAATTCTCTGGATCATTAAAAGCAGGATGTGCCCCTATACTAACGTTATTTTTTTTTGAAATTTTAATAGTACTGTCCATTGTTACCTTATCTCCTGCATGATAACCACATGCTATGTTTGCTGAATTTACTATTTTTAGCAAACTAGGATCATTTTCAATCGAATGAAATTTAGATTTTTCACCTAAATCACAATTAATATTAATTTCCATACTTTCCATAGTTAAAGTATAACATGGCATGATCAAAAAAATAAACAATCTTGGGGACGCAGGCGTATATTGCGATTTTGGTGATGAAATTAATATAAAAACGAACTCCAAGGTTATAAGTGTTTTTAGAGCTTTGCAAAGTTCAAAAATTAATGGAATCATAAATTTAGCTCCTTCTTATAATAAATTAATTGTTACGTTTGATCTATCTCAAACAAATTTTTCAAAAATAAAAACTGAAATTGAAAATTTGGAAATAAAAAATATTAAAAACGATAAATCTAAAATAATTGACATACCTGTGTGTTTTGATGAGGAATTCAGTTTGGATATTGAAAGACTGAAAACGAAACTTGATTTAACAAAAGATGAAATTTTGGAAAAATATTTAAGTAAAAATTATTTTTGTTATATGACAGGATTTGTTGCAGGAATGCCTTTTCTAGGAGATTTAGAGCAAAAATTACAATTGAAAAGACTTGAAACGCCAAGAGTAAAAGTACCCAAAGGTTCAGTGGGATTAACAGAGCAATTTTGCAATATATATACCTTTGAAAGTCCAGGAGGTTGGAATATAATTGGAAATACACCTCTACAAATATTTAACAAAAATAATGAATTAAGTCCTAACTTAATAAAACCAGGAGATACTGTGAAATTTATTAAGATATCAAAACAAGAATACTTAGAGCATAATGACAAATAATTTTTTTGAGGTGCTGAGAACAGGAATAAATTCTACATTTCAAGATATTGGTAGAGAAAATTATTGTCATATTGGTTTACCACTTGGGGGAGCTATGGATAGAAGAAACTATCTTATAGCAAACAAATTAGTAGATAATAATAAAAATTGTCCTGTTTTAGAATTTGCATATCAAGGACCTTTGCTAAAATTAAATGCAAAAAAAACAATTTTTTGTATTTCAGGTGACGTAATTTTTAAAATTATCAAAAATAATGGAACATCGATTAATGGACAATGTTACAAGACATATATTATAGAACAATATGATCAAATCGATATTATCTCTACAAATAAATCAGTGTATGGTTATTTATCTGTGGCTGGTGGTTTTAAATTAAAAAAATTTTTAAATAGTTACTCAACTTTGACCAGAGCTGAAATAGGGGCAAATAATGGAAAAAAACTTCAACTTAACCAAAAGATTGAGCTAGAAGATATATCCAGTTTAAGTATAAATAAGGAAGTTAACTATGTTAATTCTAAAATTGAGTTTATCAGAATACTTAAAGGCACAAATTTTAATTTCTTTTCAGAAAAATCAATCAATGAATTTTTTACACAAGAATTTTTAATAACTAAATTAACGGATAGAATGGGTATGAGATTAATGGGACCTTCAATTGTAAATTTACAAAATACAAATATTAAATCTGAGGGAATAATCAGAGGAACAATTCAAATTCCTGCAGATGGAAATCCAATAGTAATGTTGTCTGATCATGGAACGCTTGGTGGATACCCAAAACTTGGAGTAGTTATTAGTGCAGATTATGATAAACTAATACAGTTACCCTCAAATACCAAAATCAAATTTAAGTTAACCGATTTAAAAGAGGCAGAGAAAATGTATACATTATATGAAATGGAGACAAATAATATATTAAATCAAATATAATATGAGATTTTTAACGAAATTACCTGGTCCACTATTAGTTTTTTTAGGCGCATGCAGTTTAAGCTTTGGTGGATTAATTGTTAAGTCATTTGAGGGTGCTAATCTTTGGCAAATACTATTCTGGAGGTCTTTATTTTTTATTCTAGTCATTTTTATTTTTTTATTAATGTCATATCAAAAAAAAATTCTTAGCGCTTTTTATGAATCAGGTTTTCCAGGATTCATTGGTGGAATTATTTTATCCTCTGGTTTCTGTGGCTATGTCTTTGCAATGTATAATACAAGTGTAGCAAATACTAATTTCATTATTCAAACTCAAACAATCTTTTTAGCTATATTTGGATATTTTTTTCTTAAAGAAAGTGTCTCAAAAATAACGATGGTATCAATTGCTTTAGCAATATTAGGTATATTACTTATGATTGGATCTGATCTTGAGCCAGGCCAAATGTCAGGTAATTTTGCAGCATTTATTATGCCGATATCATTTGCAATTTTAATATTAATTGTAAGAAAATATCCAAAAGTCGATATGGTTCCACTACAGTTATATGCAGGTGTTATAGCAATGATAATAGGTTTCTTGGTTGCCGGTAAAATAAATATTTCTGCTTATGATATATATTTAGGTTTTCTTGCCGGTTTTTTTCAATTGGGATTTGGTTTTATATTAATTACAATCGGAGCAAGAAGAACTACTTCGGCAATGGTTGGCATCATAATGCTCACGGAGGCAGTTTTAGGTCCCTTGTGGGCATGGCTATTCATAAACGAAAAGTCTTCTACTATGGTTTTAATTGGTGGTTCAATAGTAATATTTGCTGTTTTGCTTCAATTTTACACTTCCTTAAAGAGTGAAAAAAAAACTATTCTAGCAAGATAATTTTTACAAAATGAAAATTGCAATAATTGGTTCAGGTATTTCAGGGCTTAGTGCGGCTTATTATTTATCAAAAAAGCACAAGGTTGATTTGTTTGAAAAAGAGGATCATTTTGGGGGTCATGCACATACAATAAACGTGAGCACAGGACTAGATGAAAAAGTTAATACACCTGTAGACATAGGATTTATAGTTTTTAACCATTTAACTTATCCAAACTTAATTAATTTTTTTGATGAGATCGACGTTAATATAGAAAAAAGTAATATGAGTTTTTCTGTCACATCAAAGAATCATAAAATAGAGTATTGTGGCAAAGGGATAAATGGAATTTTTTCAAATAGAAAGAATTTATTTAATTTAAAGTTCCTTAAAATGTTTTTTGAGATTATAAAATTTTATAAAAAAAACTCAAAAACTAATAACAATATTAATAATCAAACTTTAGAAAGCTATTTAGCTTCAGAAAAATTATCAACCTACTTTATAAACTATCATATAATTCCAATGGTATCAGCAATCTGGTCGATGCCTCCTGATGAGGCTAAAAAAATGCCAATTCATTTTTTTTTGAATTTTTTTAAAAATCATGGTTTATTTAAATTAAGAAATAGACCACAATGGTACACAGTAAGCAACAGAAGCAAAACATATGTTGAAAAAGTTTTAAATAAAATTAGTGGAGAATATTTTAAAAATTATGAGGTAAAAAAAATTAAAAGAAGCTCAAAAAATGTATCAGTATATTATGGAGAGGAAAATGAGTATTTCAGCTATGATAAAGTTGTAATAGCTACACACGCAAATGATGCACTTTCAATTCTTGATGAACCCACTGATGAAGAGAGAGATATTTTATCAAAATTTAATTACAAAACTAATATTGCTTATATTCATAGTGACAAAACTTTTATGCCAAAAAATATAAATGCATGGTCTTCTTGGAATTCAATTATTGATACTGATAATTTACAAAAAAATTCTGTTACATATTGGCTTAATTTGTTACAAAATTTAAATTTGAATGATGATATTTTTCTTACGTTAAACCCCTTTTTCGAAATTGATAAAAGTAAAATCTTTAAAATAGTAAAATTTACTCATCCATATTATAATTTTGAAACAATTAAATTCCAGAAAAAATTAAAAACTTTACAAAATAAAAATAATACATTGTTCTGCGGCAGTTATTTTGGCTATGGTTTTCACGAAGATGGAATAAAATCATCTCTTGATATGGTAAGGTATATTAATGATTAAAGATTCTTATATTTATAATGGAAAAGTAATTCATAAAAGGTTTAAACCGAAAAAACATTTTTTTAAATATAGGGTTTTTTCTCTTTTATTAAGTTTAGATGAAATAAAAAAAATTGAAAAAAACATTTTTTTCTTTTCATATAATAAATTTAATTTAATAAGTTTTCATGATAAAGATCATGGCAATAGAGATGGATCCCCGTTAATTGGTTGGGTTAAGAAAAACTTGAAAACTATTGGTATTGATGAGGAAAAAATCACAATTAAATTATTATGTTATCCAAGAATTTTAGGTTATGTGTTCAACCCTCTAAGTATATTTTTTATTTATAATAAACATATGGAAATTATTTCAATATTATACGAGGTAAAAAATACTTTTGGGGAACAACACACATATATATTTAAAGTAGATAAAGACAATGACTATGTAAAAAATAATTGTGATAAAAAATTTTTTGTGTCTCCATTTATGGACCTTGAATCAACATATCATTTCAAAGTAATCGATCCAAATAAATACCTATCTGTAATTATTGATCAAAGAGATAAAGAGGGTAAATTACTTTTTGCGTCTCAAGATGGTATAAAATCGGATTTAAATGCAAAAAATCTACTTTTTTCTTATATTAAACATCCCTTAATGACTTTTAAAATAATTTCAGCGATACATTTTGAGGCATTAAGATTATGGATAAAAGGAATTAAATTAATATCAAAAAAAATAAGTATAAAAAATAACATTACTTATGAAAAATAATTTATGTCTAAAATAACCGATAAAATCATTTTACTTCTAATTCAAAATATAAAACATGGAAGAATTTATTTAAAAAATTATGATGGAAAAATTTATAATTTAGGTGATAAAAATTCAAACCTCAAAGCTGACTTAATAATAAAAAAACCAGGATTTTTTTTCGAAATAATAAATAAAGGTAGTATTGGTCTTGCTGAAGCTTATATGAGAGGGGATGTGGAGACTGATAACTTGACAAATCTTATAGAGATATTGGCAAAAAATATTAAGACTATCCACAAGTTCTCAGGTATTTTAGATATCCCAATATTTAATTTTTTAAAAAATATTTTTATCAAAAATACTAAAGAAAGAAGTAAACAAAATATCTCTAAACATTATGACTTAGGAAATGATTTTTTTTCAGTGTGGCTAGACAAAACTTTAACATATTCAAGTGCTATTTTTGAGGATGAAAAAAATGATTTAGAAAATGCTCAAATAAATAAATATAAAAAACTATCGAATTTAATTAAACCAAAAGTCGGGGACAAAATGTTAGAAATTGGCTGTGGTTGGGGTGGTTATGCTGAATATGTAGGAAAAAATTATGATGTAAAACTTGATTGCATTACAATTTCGAAAGAGCAGTTTAAATTTGCAAAAGAAAGAATTTTTAAAAATAATTTAAATGAAAAGATAAATATAAAATTAATGGATTATAGAGATGTAAATTCAAAATATAATTCTATAGCGTCTATTGAAATGATTGAGGCTGTTGGTCAAAATTATCTTAAAAATTATTTTAAGACTATCAAAAAAAACTTATGTCAGGGAGGAACAGCAGCTATACAGGCTATAACTATAGATGATAACCTATATGGAAGATACAAGACAAAACAGGATTTTATCCAAAAATATATATTCCCTGGAGGATTTTTACCTTGTAAAAGTAATATTATGAAATTATCCAAAGATATTGGACTAAAATTTGATGAATGTAATTCTTATGGTTCCCATTACTCTAATACTTTAATGGTTTGGAGGGATGAATTTTTAAAAAAATGGGACTTGATATCAAAACAAGGATTTGATTTAACATTTAAAAGAATGTGGGATTTCTATTTATCTTATTGTGAGGCCGGCTTTAAATCAAGAAATATTGATTTAATACAATTTTCATTACAAAATAAATAATTTATGAAATATTTTTTCTCTTTTTTGTTGATAATTTTATTTTCGTTAATTACAAGCTGTTCAACTAAAAACAATATGAAACCAGAAGATTTTAAAAATAAAAAACCTAGACTGATTATTGAAGAATATTTATCGGGAAATATTAAGGCTTGGGGCATTCTTCAAAATAGATCAGGAAAAGTAACAAGACAATTTTCTGCTGACTTAAATGGTAATTGGGATGGTAAAAAATTGATACTAGACGAAAAATTCAATTGGGATGATGGAGAAATTCAAACTAGACAATGGCAAATTACAAAAATAGATGAAAACAATTATGAAGGCACAGCAGGCGATGTTGTAGGAAAAGCTAAAGGCTATTCTTATGGACCCGCATTTAAATTTGAATATGTATTGTTAGTTCCTGTAAAAGGTAAAGAGATTAAGATTACTTTTGATGATTGGATTTTTAAACAAGACGATAGGGTTGCAATTAATAGAGCAACAATGACAAAATTTGGTTTTAAAGTTGCAGAACTTACAGTCGTTTTTGTAAAAGATTAATTTTTTTTTTGATATTTAGTCATTTTACCCACCAATGCAAAGTAAATTCTACTTGGTAACAAACTTAATATTTTTAATATAATTGTTAGCGATTTTGGAAAATGAATTTCAAAAATATCTTTTTTAGTTAAACCATCATAAATTTTATCTGCAGCATAGTCAGCTGTTTTTAAAAAAGGCATTTTAAAATCATTTTTATCTGTCATAGGTGTTTTAATAAATCCAGGGGAAACTAATGAAACTTTAACATTGTATCTTTTAAAATCAAAATAAAGACTTTCAGCTAAATTATTTAACGCAGATTTTGAAGGGCCATATCCAGTTGAATTAGGTAATCCCCTGTATCCTGCTATAGAGGAAACAATTGTAATAATTCCTTTTTTTTTATTTTTAAAATATTCTTCAACAACTTTAATAGTATTAAGTGTCCCAAAAAAATTTATTTTGAACACTTCTTCAATCTGCTCAACATCTATATTTTTTTCTTTTTTGGGATTCCATGTCCCTGTTGAAAAAAAACATATATCTATCTCGGTGAATTGACTCTTAATTTTATTAAAAACATCTTCACACATTTTTTTATCTGTAACATCAAGTGGAAAAGAATAGATATTTTCATTTTTTTCAGAAACTTCATTTAATAGATTTTCTCTTCTTGCAGAAATAGCCACATTCCACCCTTCGTTGGCAAACTTAATTGCCAAAGCTTTACCAATCCCAGTGCTACCGCCAGTTATCCAAATTGTTTTTTTATTATTCATATACTGTTATATAATACTTTAATGTTAAAAAATAAATTTATATCATTTTTTTTATTTACAATAATTACATATTCAGCTTCTTTTATTGGTAGTATTTCTACGATAAGCTCAAAAGAACCCTGGTATTCGTCATTAAATAAATCTGCAATTACTCCTCCTGATTGGATATTCGCACCTGTATGGACAGTTTTGTATTTATTTATGGTTATAGCAATATGGTCAGTATGGCACAAGAATTACAAAAATATTAACATAATATTAATTTATTTTATTCATCTTTTATTTAATACAACTTGGAGTGTAATTTTTTTTGTTTTTCACAATATAGCACTAGCTTTAATTAATTTAATAATTTTAATTATATTTATAATTTTTCTTACTGTAAAATTTAAGAACATAAGTATATTAAGTTATTATTTAATGATTCCATATTTTTTATGGAGTTGTTATGCTTTAGTACTTAACGCAACATTATTGTATTTAAACTAATGGATGATGTAATAATAATTGGTGGTGGAATTATTGGAACCTCGACAGCTTATTTTATGTCTAAAGAGGGACGAAAAGTAAAAGTAATAGAGAGAGATCCATCATATAAAAAGGCGTCTTTTCCATTATCTCTTGGTGGATTTAGAAGACAATTTTTCCAAAAAGAAAATATTCTTTTAGGAAAATTTGCAAAAGAATTTATTTTTGATTTACCAAATATTTTAAAAACTGAAAAGAATCCAAATCCAACCGCAAGCATGGTAGCAAATGGTTATTTGCTCATGTTTGGACCAGAGCATGCAGATGAACAATACAGAGCATTAGAAAATCATAAGGCTTGTAATGCAGGCACAAAAAATATTAAAGGATCAGATATATCTAGTATTTTTCCATATATAAATAGTGATGGAATAGAAACAGCAACTTATACAGATAATAAAACTGAAGGTTGGATTGATCCATTTATGTTTCATGGAGCATTAAAAAGTAAAGCAATTGAATTAGGAGCTGAATTTATAAAAGGAGAAATTAAAGACATTTCTGAAGTTAAAGCAAAAACGATTATTTCAGCAGCTGGCTGTTGGACAAAAAAATTATTAGACGACATACCTGTTGTACCACAAAAGCATACTGTATTTAGAGTTAAATGCCCAAAACACTATCCCGAAATGCCTTTAAGCGGTGATTTAACCACAGGAGTTTATTGGAGACCAGAGGGTAAAGAATATTTAGCAGGTTCTCCAATTTCAACTTTTGAGGCTAAAGATCTAGAACCAGCATGGAATGATTTTGAAGATTTAGTTTGGCCCGCTCTAGCTAAAAGAATTCCCGCATTTGAGGAGCTAAAACTGACTGGTGGTTGGGCTGGCTACTATGATTGCAATAAACTAGATAATAATGCAGTAGTTGGAAAACACCCCAAATATGAAAATGTTTATTTAGCTTCTGGCTTTACTGGTAGAGGGTTAATGCAAGCACCTGGTATTGGACGTGCACTTACTGAATTGATTACAACTGGATCATATCAAACAATTGATATAAGTGAATTTTCTGTTGAGAGAGTATTTAAAAATAATGCTCGACCAGAGCCTTACGTACTTTGATATTTATTTAGTATAAATATCGCCCCAAAGCAAAGAATTTTTTTCTAATTCTTTTTTTAAGATTGAAACAAGTTTCTCTTTTTTAACCCAATCAGTATTAAATTTTCTTCTTTCTCCCTCTGAATAATTAAATTTTTCATACCCTAATTTTTGTAAATAATTTAAACATTTTAAACTTTCCTCAAAAAATTCGGAGGTAAATTCAAAAGAAATTGTTCCTACTTTTTTTGAGAGACCTTTAACAACATCATACTCATGACCCTCAACATCAATTTTTATAAAATCTGGATTTCCAAATTGATTAACTAATTTGTCTAATGTTGTAGTGGTTATATTTAATTTTTGATCCCATTTTGACTCTTTAAATCTTCCTTTTGTCCATTTATCTGAGAAGGTAGAGATTAATGGATTTGAACTATTAATTTTTAATTCTAAACTTTGTTCTCTTGAACTAACGCCGGTTTCAACTATGATTATATTTTTATATTTAGAAAATTTTGATTTTAAAATTTTAACACATTCTGGTTGAGGCTCAACTAAAACAATTTTAGAAAAAAAATTTATCAGTTTTTTAGATTTATCACCTTTATGAGCGCCAATATCAAAAATTATATTATTATTTGTTATTTTATAAACCTCGTGAAGTTTATTTATTTTAAGGAATATAAATTTTTTTATAAGATTAATCATTTTAATTTCTTAACCAAAATACCCATTATCCCATTAAAAAATGATATAGCAAAGATTATTGTTTGTCCTTTAAAAGAATAAAAATTAAATGAAGGATAAAAACTTATACCAATTGAGAATAATATGTATGTGATAATAAATGGTTTAATAAATTTACTAAAATAATCTATCATCAAACTAATTAAGTTCCGCAGTAAGTTTTGTATTCAATTTTTGATCCATTGAAAGGTTTTTGAAATTCTTTAACATTATCTTGATTATCATATGGTTTACTAAGTATTTCTAATAATCTTTTCACTTTACTTAAATCATTATTTTCGGCTGCCTCTAATGCTTCCTCAACTTTTTGATTTCGAGGTATAATTAAAGGATTTGAAGTTTTCATAATTAAATTTACATCTCTAAATTTATTTTTAAATCTTAATAATCTTTGTTTCAATCTGTCTTTCCAATCAACAAAGTCTTTTCTTTTAAAAACTGGATCAGGTATAATATTTTCGTCTATTAAATTACAAAAGGTGTTTGTATAATCTGCTTTATTTAAATGCATCCACTGCAATAAATCAAAAATTAAAACTTCGTCTTGTTTGTCTTCATCTAATATTCCAAGCTTTCCCCTCATCATATTTAACCATTTTCCCTCATAAATTTTGTCAAATTCGTTAATCTTTGAAGTCGCAATTTCTATTGCTTCATTTTTGTCTTTAGAAAGAAATGGAATTAAACATTCAGCAAATCTTGCAAGATTCCACTTTGTTATAGTGGGCTGATTATAATACGCATATCTTCCTAAATGATCAATTGAGCTAAATACAGTTTTTGGGTCGTAAGTATCCATAAATGCACATGGTCCATAATCAATTGTTTCACCAGATAATGACATGTTATCTGTATTCATCACACCATGAATAAATCCAACCCTCATCCAGTCCACAACTAGATTAATTTGTTTGTTCATCAATCTATCAATGAGGTTTATATATTTATTTTCATCTATTTTTATTTCCGGAAAATGTCTTTTGATAGTGTAATCAACTAACATTTCTAAATTTTTCTTATCTTTCTTGTAAGTAAAAAATTGAAATGTACCCACCCTAATATGACTAGAAGCAACTCTAGTCAATATCGCACCATTCAACTCAGTTTCTCTTATGATTTTCTCTCCAGTTTTGACTACTGCCAAACTTCTTGTGGTAGGTATATTCAGTGAATACATTGCTTCACTAATTATATATTCTCTTAGCATTGGTCCTAAAGCAGCCTTGCCATCTCCATTTCTAGAATATTCAGTTTTTCCAGATCCCTTAAACTGTATATCGTATCTTTTATTTTTATTTATATGTTCACCCAACAAAATTGCTCTACCATCTCCTAAAATAGTAAAATGACCAAATTGATGACCAGCATATGCGAAAGCATAAGTTTCAGTATTTTTTGGAATCTTGTTTCCAGAAAATGATATAGCTAAATTATTTGCATCTATACTTTTCAAATTTAGACCCAGTTGTTCAGACAATTTATAATTAATTATAATTATTTCTGGTGAATTTACTAAATTGGGTTTTTGCTTCGAGAGCATTTCCCGCGGTAGATTAAGAAAAGAATTATCAAAATTCCAATTAATGTTAATTTTTTCTTGCATAAAAAAAATAAATCTCGAGTTTGTATATTAGATACAAACTCAAGATTATATTATTTTAAAATATATTTTAAAATTATTTCTTTTTATACTTAGCGGCTTCTTCAGATCCACTTGTAGCAGAACCTTTACTATAAGAGTGCGCACCCATACCAGCAAGCTGTCCATCTTTTACAATGAGATATTGATCTCTTATTGGTTTTTTATCAAAGAAACATTCTAGAATTTCTCTTACTCCATCAGCATATCTCGCTTGTGCTGTTAAAGATGTACCCGAAGTATGAGGTGTCATACCATGATTTGGCATACTTCTCCATATATGATCATTAGGTGCTGGT
>MDTD01202616.1_pt1 | contig 12011 bp, 7 predicted proteins | sample 811221 | NCBI WGS metagenome assembly MDTD01 (sample SAMN05326646, study PRJNA326480) | marine metagenome | isolation source: seawater | place: Pacific Ocean: South West | collected 2011 | reverse complement strand
CAATCTGGCATATTTCACTGAGGCTCAGCCGCTTTATGCCACCACGGAGTCACCACAACTACAACCGAATTTAGGCGACCGGCTACTTGCCGGATTCTGCAAGCTCGGCATAATGTCCAAGGAGCAAGGCTCTCTCGCGCACCACCCTGAGCCGGGATTCAGCATGCATGGGAATATACATTGTCCCTTCCATTCCCGCATACACTGCGTCGATGCATTTAAACTCCTGGTCTCTGAACTTCAGCCAGGCTCTCTGTGCTTCTTTGACTTTGGCTTTTCCTTCTTCTTCCGGAATCGCCTTTAAAAGCCTCTTGTAAGAGTTGTTTAGCTCCCTGTCCCACTCCTCATAGGCAGCTTCGGAACAGCGTGTCATCCCAGCCGTGGAAGGGTCTTTCTCCACGCAGTCCGACTGCCGCTTCTCAATCTCTTCCTGAATACCGGCACTGGCAGTGTGACCCGCTTGCAATACAAGTGTAAGAAGTACGGCGGTCAAAATAGTCTTTCTCAATTTGAACTCCCTGGTTGACCAGTAATCGACATTAAAACAAACGAAATTGAAGAGACAACTGTTGACAAAAGGGGACTAGAAGAAGGAAAGAGAATCACTCTCTTCAATCGGTTCGGATATTGTAGCAATACCTGATTTTCCGCCGCAAACGCTGCCCCAGAAAGCGTTTTCAGCCATTCAACAGTAAAAAGTTAGCAAGGCTCGGTGAGCCCAAGTTTTATGATGTCTGATTAACTCTTTAACAGCAAATATAAACTTTGCATGCATGATCAAAGACATAGATCCTGGTTTTTTCTAGCTATTAAACAAATAAGCTTAGATTAGACAGTCAGAACCTTCGAACCAGTTAATTTTTTCTTTACAACAGCAAATAGAGATCTAGAGAGTCTATTTGGTTAACTACTGAGAGTCTACTTTTATAGTTTCATCAGGCTAAATTCTACCCAAGCCTTCTCATCGGAAATAAATTCATCAACTCGCTCTGTGCCATCTCAGATGGTGCGTGGAGAGTTGCCTCTTTTATGAGAAGCGCCTGAAATCTTCACCAACCCTACCGCTTTCAACCATCATCTTCTTCGCTCTACCCACCGGTCATCTCACACATACACCGGAAGGACCCAGAAGTCGGCGTTGCCTGTCAACCCGAAACGATGATGGCGAAACGGTTGTTGAGACAACCTGAAGGATAGGAAAATGATCAAACCCGACCAGTTATCTATCGGCGATTCGGTGGTGGTCCTCTGGGAAGCAAACCCCAAAGGTCACGGCACCGTGAAAGCCAATCGAATCAACGGAGAGAAAGTCTCCAAGATTGTTTTGCCGGACAACAAAGCCTCCGGTCCGAAGCCAAATCCTGGCGAAACCTGGGCCTGCCGGGTGGTGCGCATCACCAACAAGAACTCTGAAACCCGCGGCGCCATCGTGGTCAAACCGGTGACCCTCCAGATTGAATGCACTTTCACCGGAGTCTATGTCGACCCGGAGAAAGCGCGGCTCATGTCCATCGTTCTGCAGAACCGCGAGAAGAACCTCTTCCTCGAAGGCGATCAGGGCTGCGGCAAGTCGACCATCTCCCGAGCCGTCGCCAAAGAGCTCGGCTGGGAATTCAAGCTGGTGAGCTGCGGTCTGATTAAGAAGTTCATCTACATGCATGGTCGCTATCTGCCCAAGGCCGAAGGTGACCGGATGGGCTTCGTCTGGACCGACTCTCCTCTCACCCAGGCTCTGCGCGAGGCGAACTCGAAACCCAACCGCGAATTCCTGGTGATGTTCGACGAATACACCCGCATGGACGAAGATGCCCGGGACGCCCTCCTCGACGTGATCGAAGGCAAGGTGCGAGAACTGCGGCTGGTCAACGGGGATGTTGTTCCCGTGCCGCCCAATGTGCACTTCATGGCAGCAGGCAACGCCGGCTCCAGCTTCACCGTCAAGCGGGAAGACGCCGCCGCCAAGGACCGCTGGGTCATCCTCAAAGTCGAGTACATGCCCCAGACGGAAGAGATCGCCCACTGCCTCAGCAAGTTCGAAGGCTGCCCGCGCAAAGAGATGGAGATGGCGATCACCATCATCAACTCCCTGCGGGAACTTCGCTTCGATGCTCGGGCGCGCCTCTCCAAGGCAGTCTCCACCCGGGCGGCAGAAAACGTCGCCATGCTTCTCGCCAACGGCATCAACCTGGAAACTGCGCTGGAGACCGCCGTCACCAACCAGTATTCCGGCAGCGCCTCTGACCACACCACCGAAGCCGGCGTCGTCGCCAAAGCCATCTCCGAAAAGCTGGCTCAACTGCGTTCCCGCTAACAGGAGATCGGTGCCGTGTCAGACCTTCTATTTGAATCTGTAGACGGAGGACATAACCATGGCAGAACAAGCCAAGTCAGGCTTCGGCCCCCTGTCTCATGAGGAATTCGAGACAGAGATGAAGCGCCTGATCCGCGACCTGGCTTTCTATGCCCGGGGTCCGGTCAGGATTCACCTAATCGGCGGCGAACACATTGCCTATACCTTCAACACGGAAGACAAGTTGCACTCGATCAACATCGTGCTCAACCCTTCCCGACTGAACGGCATCAGGCACAAAACGCGCGCCATTAATATCCTTCGCGGGATAGGTTTTCACGAGCTGGCTCACCACCTCTGGCCCGCCGAAGCTCAATACAAAATTGCCAACGAAGAAGGCTTCATGTCGCTCCTCAACCTGGTGGACGACGAGCAGAACGAGCGGCGAGGCAGAGCCCTTGATCCCAAATGGGGCGCTTGCTTCCAATCGGTCTGTGCCTATATCTTCCCGTCAAAACGGAAGAGGGCAAAGAACATCGACGTCGGCATCGAAGACGGGGAGGAGACGAAGAAGAAGCCGGAAGGGCTGGAAGCGCATGAAGCTTACGCCCAGCGCTGGAACGAATTCGCCTACCACTTCCGCAGACATCTGCCCGGTGCCAAAAGCGAACAAGTCGCCAGAGCACTGGATATGATACCGCCTGATTTCAAGGATCTGAGCAAGGAAGCACTTCTTGAGCTGACCCGAGAGATCCACTACACCCTGGCCGATGGCATCAACCTCCCCCGCAGACCCAAAGTGGCAGCGGTGGAGGAAGAAGCCGATGACGACGAGACAGCGGAAGGCAAGAAAGAGAGCCTCTTCTCCGATGAGGGCATCACGACAAAAGCCTTCTGGAAGGGTCTCTTCCACTCGAAGTGGACCTATGTGACTCTGGGCATCGCGGTCACCTTCTGGGGATTGATTTTCCTCCAGGGTGGCTCCAGTTTCTGGAGTGAGGTTTTCTGGGCGGTGGTCACCATCGTCATGATGCTTGCCGGATTCATCGGTCTCCGGGCGATTCTAAGGCGCCTCAGGGAAGCCACCGAAGAGAGAAGTCTCAACATCCGGGCCCCGAGCCTGTTCAAGAAGGTGATGGGCCAGGCGAGAGACGCCGTCGGCGGCTTCTTCGGCAGAATCTTCAGCCCGATTGGGAAGTGGAGAATCTGGCCCGCCATAGGGTCGATGTTCGGGGGATTGTTCAGGCTCATCGGCATGGGCCTCGACCAGCTCAAAAGACTCTACTTCAAGCTCTGGAACAACCGCTACTTCCGCATCGTGCTCATCGCGTCCATTCCGGCGCTGTGGCTGGTGATGCTCTGGGGGGCGTTTACCCACGCCGCTCAGATAAGCTGGATCTATGTCGTCATCCTGGCGATATGGCTCCTGGCCATGCTGGCCCTGGTCTGGTTTTTCCGGGAGAAGCTGAAAGACTTCCTGCTTGGCGAATTCGCCCAGGATATGAACTTCCCCTACCAGTTCCATGTTCGCATGGAGATGGATAAGGAGACCATGGAGTTCAACGTCATCGAGAACGTCGTCCCGGTGGAGCCTGACATAGACTACCTGGCCGAATGCAGGGAGGAGCTATTTCCCATGGCGCGCCAGTTGCGCAGGCAGCTCAATCGCTGCGGCACGGCTCTCAAAGACGTCGATGGTCAGCCGGACGGCTACGACTTCATCGAAGAGATCGAGGCGCTCCAGATGGGTGAGACTGCGGTTTTCATCGATGACGAGGAGGTTCAAAAAGCCTCTCTCCACGTCGAAGTTGCCGTCGACTGCTCATCCTCCATGCTCACCGCCAACAAGACATTGAAGGAAGGTGAGAAGTTTGAGATGGCTAAGAAATTCGCCCTTCTGGTCGAACTGGCCATCCAAGACCAACCCGGAATGACAGGGAAATTCTGGGGCTTCACCGATGGCGCCATCTACGACTGCGGCAACGCAGGCGAGGGTCGCATATCCGGTCTGGTCTGCTCCGGCGGCAACAATGACTCAGCCATGCTCTGGCATATGGGTCAGAGCGCCGCCAGAAGCGACAAAGTGATCAAGCTCCTCTTCATGCTCTCGGATGGTCAACCCTCCGATTGCTCCTGGGGCTCGCTCAACAACCTGGTGATTAAGTTTGAAGGAGAGGGGATGATTCCCTGGCAATTCGCCCTGGCCAAAATCGACGACCCTGCCTTCCAAAAATACTTCACCGACCTCTGCGGCCAATCCATGGCCGAAGCAATCATGACCATGGGACGAACCCTGACGTCCCTGGCTGAAGGACTATGAGCTGACGAAAAAACCAAAACTAGCCGCAGACTGACGCCGGTAAGCACCCAATTGCAGGCGCGGCTAGCCCTCATCATCGACACAATGGAACTGAGCCCTGAACAAAAGCGGATCGTGTATCGAGCTAGCTATCCACAAGATTTCAAGCTCCTTGCGTGAAGCGGATGGGAAGGGTCGCGGACCTGATTGGAAAGTCGGTGAGTGATTGGGCGTAAGGTGGCCTAGACAGGCAGGCCAGACCTTTTCCCCCGGGAAAGAATCGTCAATCAATCATCACTTCTTCGGAAGCAGGGTGGCGGGTTCTCATTTAAAACAGATTGCCGCCGCTTGTACAACTCCGCCTGAAGCCGGAGCAAAGATTCAAAAGCTCATGCCCGGCAAGAGTTGCATCTGTAGCCGCAATAGCGACATCTCCAAATGATCTTGAACCATCCCCGGATGATCTTCAAGCCGGTCTGGGAGACGTCGAAAAAAGGACAGACCGGATGGTGCCCATTGCACCGTTATCGATACCATCATATGGACCCCGACTTCCAATCTGCGACAAGCATCTGGCTACATCAATAGATGTGCCTGGCAGTCGCCCGGGAAGCCTCTGGGAAGCATCCAAAACGGCTAACAGAGCAATTCTTGTCCGGGTTTTTCTTCAGTCACTAATAACAAAGAGGGTCTTCCTGTCGCGGTCTCCAACCACGGCAGGGAGACTCTCACCAATGCGGACAGCTCCTCAATCAGAGAACTGTCCGTATCGGTGAGGGTCTCAACCCCTCTAACAGGATATCTGTCCCGACAAACTAGCCGCGAGACTGCTCCGGGTAAGCACCCAATTGCCCGGGCGGCTATCCCCTGTTTCGACGTAACAGGCGAAAGCGATGACATGGACCGGATTCGTCTATGGCGCTAGCTTCTCTGATCAATCAGGATTCAAGCGCTTTGCGATGAAAGAAGATGTCTCGAACTAGCCTCGATTGGAAAGTCGAAGCAAGATTGGGCTCCAGGTGACCCAGCCAGCAGGGTCAGACCTTCGCCCCAGACCCCAGGTCAAAGGCGTAAATCAACAGTCAACCATCGCTTCGAAAAGAAGTGGTCGGTAGGATTCTCATTTTTACCGGAATGCCTTCCGGCTCAAGTTTCGGCTGGGCCCGAAACCGTTCCAAGGACAGATTGCTGGTAGCCGGAGAGGCTGACCATGGAAAACCAGGCTTCGCTGATACAAATACCGGATTTCGAATTCGGGCCGATCAAACAGCGAAGTGTATAGGTAAGATCGGATGGCGCCCTTTGCTCCATATTTGATACCACTCTGGACCTGTGAACTTCGACTTGCCTGGTTCATTGAGTAGCATCCCGCTGCCCGAACCAAGCCCGGAAGTTCTACAGGAAGACTCCAACGGTTTTCCATCTAAGCCTCTCCGGTTGCCTTTTTCAACCAACTAAGACCTGCAACTTCCACTCTACTGCCCCAGTGGTAGACGGACTCTCACCAATACGAACAGAAGTCTTACACACAAGAGCTGTCCGTATCGGTGAGGGTCTTTATTCCTCAACAATGGACATTCGTCCTCCTCCAAACTAGCCGCTAGACTGACCCGGGTAAGCACCCAATTGCCCGGGCGGCTATCCCCTGATTCGACGCAACAGGCGAAAGCGATGACATGGACCGGATTCGTGTTTAGCGCTAGCTTCTCTGTTCACGCAGGATTCAAGCGCTTTGCGATGAAAGAAGATGTCTCGAACTAGCCTTGATTGGAAAGTCGAATCAAGTTTGGGCTCAAGGTGACCCAGCCAGCAGGGTCAGACCTTCTTCGCCTGCCTGAGGCGGCGAAGTAAATCGACAGTCAATCATTGCTTCTACAGAAGTAACAGAGTGGGTTCTCATTTCTTCCAGAACGCCGCTCTGTTGAAATTCCGGCTGGAAACGGAATTGCGTCTATGGAGGACGGATTTATGGTGGCCGGCCAGACCGACCAGGGTGAACAGCGCTCCGCCTGAACAAATCCCGGATTTCGTATCCAGGGCCGATCTAAAGGCGAAGCATAAAGACAAGATCGGGTGGAGTCCATTTGCTCCATATTTAATACCATTTTTCTTCCAGCTATCCGCTTTCGCTCTGTCCCATGGTCACCGAAGACAGCTAGTCTTCAAAAGAGCCGGGGACCCTGAAAGCGGAGGAAGAATCCACTGTTACCCTCAAAGTCTGGTCGGTTATCCATTTTCACACTTCCAAGCGAAGGAGATAACTGATGGCTATAGCACTCTTTATTGGAGTCCTGGCCCTGGTGTCAGCTGTAATATTCATGATTTTGAAGCGCGAAAGATCGAAAGAGAAAAGGCGCTTCAACTCCCTTGTAGAAAAGGTACAGGCCGCCGACCGAGCCGACGAAACCGGTGAAGACATACCGGTGGAAGAAGTTCCTGCGGCTGAGCCTGAGTTCACTCCGAAATGGAGAAAACAGATTGATCCGCTCAGAAAAGCGGTAGAAGACCTCGGTCTCAAAGCCGAAGCTCTCATTGCCGCCCGGGACGGATATCGAAGCGCCGCCAGCGCCCAGAATGACAGCGACAACGACTATCGCTGGTTCGACCGCTGGCCCTCTTCCGATGATCCCCTGGATGCGGAAACCCTGGTTAAAGACAAGCAGGATAAGTTCTGTCGGCGTGCCGAGAAGATGGAGGCGGCAAATCAAGCTGCCCTCGCTTTACAGGAAGCGACGGAACCTGCTCGACTGGCCTGGGAGAAATTAGCCGGACTGGTAGCCCAGCTCCCCTCCAGGGAGGTGGAAGATGCCCCCCGGGAAGCACGGGCGATACTATCCGCTGCGATTCATCTGCGAGACCACTATCGCTCCACGATCAAGGAGTTGGTGGAGCAGATGCTCAACCATGAGTTTCACCCGGATTATCCCCGGAAGCCGAAGCACACAATGGCGAGGCTGGAGACAAAACTGGATGCGGCCAGAGAAAGTCTGATTGCCGCAATCGTCAAAGAACGTCAGATTACCTCCCTGGCCTCGGCCGCTTCATCCGCTCGTTCCTACGTCGACAACTGGTCATCGAGTGACTTCTCGCCCAAGCCTCAGAAACCGACGGAGGAGGAGGTTGTTCGCTTCCTCAAACTCTACCAGCGCTGGGCCGAAGATCGCATTCCAAAGCTGAGAGAAGCAGGTTCCAGACTGAAAGAGCTGGAAGACGGCTTCGCCGAGTTGGAAAAAGCGGTGCAAGCCAGTGGAAAGTTGATCGCAAAGCTTCCGAATGTCGACAGCGGCGACACTGCCGAAGTTGATGTCCAGGCGATATACAACTCGCTTGTGCACTTCCAGAACGCTCTGGAGAAGAAGCTTGACTCCAGGCGAGAATCTCTGGAAGAAACTCGCAAGGGCTGCAAGGATGAGAGCAACCCCAAGCCGGTTAGCTCCCCCCGGGAAGATGAGCTGAGCGAGCAAATCTGGGGACTCTCCAGGAAACTCGGCTACGCAATCGCCCAGCGCAAAGTGGCAGCGTCAAAAGCTGACGACCACCGAAGCTCTGGTCACTTCCCCGATATCCGCGCTCCCAGAGTAGAATCCGGATTCAAGATGGAAGAATTTGTTTCCAGGCACGCTGCTTACCTGGAAGAGCTTGTCGTCAGGGAAGAGGAGATCTCCCTCCACAACGCCCGGGCAGAAGTTCTTTCCACAGCCCTGGCTGCACGAAAGGAGAAGATCGAAGCTTGCGCTCTCTTGCTGGCAGAAGCAGTCCAGGCAGCGACAAAAGAGCTTGGAGAGGATGTCAGCGATCCTATGAAGGTATGCTTGATCTATTCGAGCCGACTGGCTGATGACTTCAAATCGGAAGCAGCCAAGAAAGGCTCCACGCTTGTGGGAAGGTTCGGTCCCCGCCCCTTCTACTGATAAAGTCTACGGCGCATCGCATGCGGTGAACACTAAATTCACCACATGCGATTTATGGTCAGGATTACTGTGCCGCCCGTGTACTGAGCGGTACAACTACACCAACCAGATCTGAATAGGTCTGTACAATCCAATCAGGAGAAACCTCCATGTGCATCTCTGTCGCACCTGTCGAATTCGGCAAGACCGTTACCGGACTTCATCAAGCCTCCGACGGATCCCATGTCGTCTTCTACCAGAACGTGGTCGGATCCGGCACGCGCTCCCGTTCGAGGGGCTCTGCCAACCGCCCCGACCTGCTCTCCGCCAGCGTCAGCAGCATGATGCCGGACAACTGGTCCGTGGAAGACGAGGAAGCCGCACTGCCGGACAACTGGAAGATCGCGGAGAAACCCCGGGGCAACGCCCTGGTCATCCCGCTCATCACCAGCGACTTCGGCAGCGTCGAACTGCTGCGGGCCACGGCGGAAACGCCAGACCTGCTCAAGGACGTCCGTCGCAGCTTGATGCCTCCCCAGCGTCGCAGCCGCGGTCCGGCCACCCTCGGCGGCACCAGAGGTGGTGACGTGGTGATCGAACAGTTCGACATCTACACCATCGTCCGCGCCGAGAATGCCAGCGCCATCCCGGAAGCGGTGGAGGCCGTGGACGCACGTCAGCGCCCGCCCCTCAACCAGGAACTCTTCGACGCGCTGGAGCGCTGGTACGGCTGCCCCTTCGCCGTGGCTTGCTTCAACAACGCGGACCAGGGCGAGTCCAAGCCCATCGCGTTCAAGTACAGCCCCAAGTACTCCAAGGTCTTCATGATCTACACCCTCGACGGTCATGACGGCAGCGTTCCCGACCTGAACGCCACCGTCGACCTGGACCACACGGTCTTCGCCAGCACCCACGACGGCGAGAAGGGCAACAAGGTTCGCTACTCGGACGATATCCCGGAAGAGCTCGCCCCCTATGTCCCGAGCCACGTGGTCGGTCGCGCCCTGCCTTCCGGCACCCGCCTGGTGAACGGCGACATCCTCGTCCCCGTCGAGTCGGTGAAAGCCGGCAAGTTCGAGGCCTATCGTGTGCTTCCCCCGAGCGCTCCGAGCCGGAAGCCCACCACCCTGGAAGAAGCTCTCGCCTGAACCTGCTCCTCTAAGAATTCCAACTGAATTCTGAGCAGAAATCAGTATAGTTTCCAGAAGACATCGCCACTATTGGCGATGCCTTCTATTCATCTCACTACCATCAGGAGATGCCTATGCAGTTCAACACTTTCTGCATTGTAGCCGGCACCGAAAACTGTACGGCAAGGTGTAAATGGTGCGTGGCTTCCATGACCCCCGACCTCGGTGTCGGCAAAGGCAAAGCCAAGTCCATCGATTTTCGCACATTCGAAAAAGCCTGCCAGCTTGCCCGGCAGAGCAACCTCGATACCGCGCGTATTACAGGCAAGGGAGAGCCCACGATTTTCCCTGCTCAAATCACCGAGTATCTCAAGCTTCTCCAGCCCCATGCCTTCTCCTTTGTAGAGTTGCAGACCCACGGCGCGCACATGGCCTTTGAAGACAGGGTCTCCAGGGACGACATGGTCACCTGGGCAGCGCTCGGGATGACCCATGTGTGCATCAGCGTGGTCTCTTATAAGCGTGAACGCAATGGAGCCCACTACTTTGCCCGCCATCCTCGATTCAAGAAATACTTCGACATGGCTGAGTTGATCAAGAAGCTGCACGGCATGCGCTTCAATGTGCGTCTCACCTGCATCATGCAAAAAGGCGACATAGACTCCGCCGCAGAACTCGAAAAGTTCATGCAATGGGCCAAGAAAGTTGGGGCTGATCAGGTAACCATTTTGCCGGTGAACAAACCGGAGGATCGCAGTCGCAATCCGGCTATCTTCGACGCGGCCATGGAGGCGATGCTCTCTGATGACCAGCTTGAAGAGATAAGGGACTATGCCGCCCGGGGAGTGCTGCTGCGCACATTGCCCTGGGGAGCCAAAATCTATGACCTGAACGGACAGAATCTCTGCCTCAACTACTGCCTCACCGAAAACCCGGACGACGACGGGAGTCGGCAGCTGATCTTCTATCCGCCGGGCACCATCGGCTATGACTGGCAGTATGCCGGAGCGACTCTCTACCAGTTGCCCCCGGGCACCGAGTAGGTCCGGTCTAGAGATAAAGACCAGTTAGATTTCCGCAGGTGGTGAAAAACTGTTTTCACTACCTGCTTTCACTGCTCTTGGTCCTGTTCAATCGGGACATGTAGAGAGAACTTACTTATCAGCAAAAACATGAGACCCACCGACCGGAACAGCTCGTTCCTGCCGGAGGTTTTTCTTTTGCTCGGAGATAAACAATGAAACTTCCAATACTCTTCTCAGTTCCCCATGGAGGACTGGAGATACCCGAAGAGTTGGTGGAATACACCCTCTTCGACGAAAGATTGATCTGGGAAGACTCTGACCAGGGTTCAGTTGAAATCTATCACCCCCTGGAAAGATATGCTGCTGGCTTCCAGAGCATCAACTTCGCTCGCTGCTTTATCGACATGAACAGGGCACCGGATGACAGAAGTCCCGGCGGAGTTGTGAAAACCCATGCCAGCTGGGGACACCAACTCTATGACCCGTTTCCCCCCGAGGCTCTTCTCCAGAGCGTGATTGCCCGTTATCACACGCCTTATCATCAGAGACTCTCTTCCCTGGCCACCAACTCCGGTGCCAAACTGGGAATTGATTGTCATACGATGTGCGAGTTTGCCCCCAAATCCGCCCCGGATCAGGAAGGCTCGGAACGTCCGATGATCTGCCTGAGCGACCTTGGCGGTGAATCCATCAGTGATGAATGGATGACTCGGCTTGTTGACTGTTTCGCAAGGGCATTCCACGGATTTGAGGTGAGACGTAACAGCCCCTTCCGTGGTGGCTATATCACCCGTCGCAACATGACCAAAATCCCCTCGGTTCAGATAGAGATTTCCCGATCCAGGAGAATCTCCGATGAAGAGAAAGGATTGAGGGTTCTGGAAGCGCTGGTGGACTTTTCTTCGCAAACTTTCGGGGTGGATTACTCACCGATTCTTCGAAAAGAGCGACGCAGAAGGAAGCTGGCATCCATCTGGAACTTCTTGGCGGACCTGATCGCCAAATTGCTTGGGCGCAAAAAGGCCTGAAGGAACTACGATTGAATCGCCTGCGGCCGGCAAGCAGGTCTTTAGAAAGACACGACTAAACTGAATTTGGAGATGATAGCGGAATAAAAATTTCGCTATCTCTCTTTAAAACGATGTTTTACTACTTCTTATAATACTACAACAGCAAAAACAAACTGCAATCCGTACGCAAGAAAAGAACACCAGAAGACCCTATTTGTCCTCGCCTGACTGCTCCCGGGCCACAACCTAGCAGAACCTGCGACAGAAAGACTTGTTGCCCACTGTTTACATAGTTAAGAGCCAAAGTTCTTATTAGTATTACATCGCGACAGTTTTTATAGATAAGTATCGATTTGTTTATTACTTG
>MDTD01038943.1_pt1 | contig 12013 bp, 10 predicted proteins | sample 811221 | NCBI WGS metagenome assembly MDTD01 (sample SAMN05326646, study PRJNA326480) | marine metagenome | isolation source: seawater | place: Pacific Ocean: South West | collected 2011 | reverse complement strand
TTGGTTTTTCCGAGGGGGCTCAGATCAGCGCATTATATGCGGCAAAAAACCCATCTAAAGTTTCGAAAATGATTTTAGTGTCTGGTCTGCCTCATTCAGAAAAGTTAGAAAAAGTATGGTGGCTGCCCAAGTTTTTCAAATATTTAATTTTAAAAAGAGCTGTAGATAAGACTGTCCGTGATTGGGGTAAGGGTTTTTTTATGAGGAAAAGCTTACCAAGGGAATATCTTAAGGTAATGCCTTCTGAATTTAATGAAAAACTTGGCCAATTTGAAAGGGAATCCCTTGGCCCTGAAGCTTTAAAAAAACTTTTGTATAAAAGTGGTCGTCATGATGTAACTCCCTTTTTAAAGGACGTTAAAGCTCCAACACTAATTGTTCACTCAAAAGATGATCAGATTGTACCTTTTTATTTAGGTCAAAAGCTTCACCACGCTATTGAAGGTTCTCAATTTTTACCACTGAATGGCTTTGGTCACTCTTTTTTTTATGACCCTGAGGGTCTAATTATAAATTCCTTTTTATCTTTTCTTTCAAATACGAAAAAAGTAAATTCCCTTTAAAGTTAAAGAGTAGGTTACCCGTAACTTAATGACTCTAAAAGGGGGTTCTTTGTGATTACTGAGCAGGAAGTTAATAAGGCCCAAGAAAAATGGGCTGAATCTGTTATTCAAATTGGAAAGCTAAAAGATAATAAAGATGCTCATTTAAGTGAAGCTTTAAAACTTTTAGATGATCTTTATGCTTATGACTCCGCCAAAGTTCTTTTTAAACCGACAAAGGCGTCGGAAGAACCATTTCGTTTGGAAAAAGATGCGGCACTTTCCTATTTCGTAGGTGGAAACACCAATTTTCCGGAAGATGGAGGCTTTGCGCTTCAGCCATGGAAGTCGATCCGGTTTGAAAATGCCTCTTTTATCTTTGAAGAAAAAAGGGCCCTTGTTATGGGACACTATTATTTCAAAGATGATGGTGGAAAGGAATTAAAGGTAGAATATTCATTCGGATATAAAAAAATGGATGATAGCCGACTCAAGATAGACCTTCATCACTCATCTCTTCCCTTTAAACATTAAGTTCGTTGATGAGTAAAACTCATTCTCACCTTCTTTTAATAATGAAGTTTCCTATGACTAAAAATTCTAGCTTTGTTGTTAAAAGAAGGGAGAAAATATCTTCTTCGGTAAGTGTATGAGCGTTGTTGGAAACATTAATATTTGTGTTTAGAAGAATGGGTATTTTGGTTAAGTCTTGAAACTCTTTTAAAAGGGAGTGAAAAATTGGATTAAGCTCTTTATGAACTGAATGCATTTGAATGGGCATATTTTTGTTAGTGATTCCAGGCAAGAGTCCTATAACTTCATCTTTTAGATAAAGAGATTTTTCCATATAAGGTGATTTTTGATAATTTTTGAAATACCTAGGTCCAAGTTCATGAAGGATAGACGTTCCAAAAGGAATAGAGAGGGGGCCATTTTTAAATATGGCCTGAATCTTTTCTTTTATTGAAGGATCTCTTGGGTCTGCCAAAACTGAACGGTTACCGAGGCTCCTCAAGGAAAACTCAGCTTTTCCTTGTATCCACCCAACGATATGACCTTGGGCCAATAATCCGGACACTTTTTTTAAGAGTATATTTTTTTCTAAAACTTCTTCGTAATAAAAATGGTTTCCTTTTAGAATGGTCTCAATTTTTTCTTCATTTATCTTTGCACCTAAGTATGGAGAGCTTCCAAAAACCGGCCAGCTTAAGGACCTAGGTTCCTTACAAATCTTATATTTTTGATAAAGGAGTGCGCCTAAGGAATTTCCATTATCTCCAGGACTAGAAGGTATGTGAAGATTTATAAAGGGGGTATGAGTTAGAATTTTTCCATTTGTAAGATGGTTAAGGGCACATGTCCCACCAAAGGCCAAGTTATCTTCCCTCGTTATATTGGCAAGGGTTGTGGCCAAATCAATAATAGTGTCTGTAAAAAACTCTTGAAAATTATAGGCAAGGTCCGCTTTATTTATTTCTTTAGATAAGTTTAAATTATTTTTTAACTCTTCTGCGTCCTCAGATCGGAAATCTATTGAAAACCGAAGTCCTCTTCGTCTTACTTTCTTTGAGAAAAAATCATATAGACTCTGAATAAACTTACCGCTTGAGCTTAGTTCGGCCATTTTTAATTGACCTCTGTAATCAGATGGTAAATTGCATAACTTGGTAATAGATGTATAAAGCTTTCCAAGACTTGCTTTATTTTTTTGGATGACTTTAAATGAGTTATTTTTAAAACTATAAAAAGTTGTAGAAAAATTTTCACCAAAATCGTCAATAATCATAACGGCACATTTATCAAATGTAGAGGTATAGACAGCATTAGCAGCATGTGAAAGGTGGTGATCAGTTTTGTAATGTTGAAATATTATTTTTGAGTTAGATTTAAACTTTTTTCTAATTTGAAACATAACAATTGGAAGGCTTTTTAGGTAAACATTTTGAGAGAATAATGAGAAATTATTTTCGTGAATTTTCTTTTTGAAAAGAAAATTTTTAAGAGATGGTCTCCAAGTTGTTCTAAAAAATATCTTGGTAGGGTACGAGAGGGAAATCCCTTTTTCATTAAGAAGCGTTTTTAAGTGTTCCAATGAATCTTTTTTTGTTGAGTACAAGAAAGAGTTTTGAAGTTGTTTTGAAACATCGAAGTTTTCTGAAAAAAGATTACCTTTATAGGAAATGGAGACAGAAGGAGCGTTAAAGGTGTTGTTATGACCGAAAATAATTTTCTCACCTTTTTTTATCATCTAAATAAGCCTATAAAATTATTTTATTAATAATTTATATTTAGTTTCATGAATCTTAAAGCTGTATCGGTCTTTAATGGCAGATATTAAAAAGTTCTTTATGAAAACAATAGGCTTTTTGTTTTATTTATTTTTTTAAATTTAAAAAATATTTTTGTGCGATCTTTGGCACCTCTTTTCTAACTTCAGGCATATGATTCCATAGGTTTTCAGAAAGCTTTTCATTATTTTTATAAAATTGGTGGGAAAGAATGAGGTAAGCTCCAGGGACAGCTTTCTTTTTTTCAATATAACCAAATTCAATAAAAATCTTTTCCTTGAGAGGTTTTTGTAAAAAATAAGCTTTTGAAGGAAGTTCCTTTACTAAAACGGCAGCGAGTCTCTTTTTTTCAAGCATAGTAAAAAGGCTATCCATATCTCTTACCTCTAAGACATTTTTTGCTAATTTTCTTAACTTAGAATTACTTCCATAACCTAAAACACCGCCAACCCTTCTGTTTTTAAGGTTTATAAACTTTCCATTTTCAAATTTGATAGGATCATTTTTTAGTTTAAACAAAAGTGACGCACTTCTTTTCGAAATAGACCTATTTACGTCTATACCCCCAAAGTTATTTTTAGGATAAGCACCAATGTCTTCTCTTTTCCTTTTATAACTCCCGATAATTCCATCAACTTTGCCTCGTTTAAGCATTTTTTGGCATCTTTTCCAGGGAAACCGCTTAAAAGTAAACTTGGCATTTTTTTCAAGCTTATCTAGGTACTGTATTTGTTCAACACCCAAACCAGGTAGTTGAGTAGGTACTGTCGCACTATTTCCCATCCAATAAGGAGCAACTTCCCTATTTTCATAACATATAGTTATTACCTTGGAATTGGCCGTTAAAGAAAGAAGAGTAGAAATGAAAATAAATAAGAAAGATTTCATTTTTAAAACCTCTTAGTGTTGTACTAGGTGGTGATTATACCATTAATTCTAATTGCAAAAAAAATGAAAGGAACATTATTTTTAAGAAACGAGTTTCTTCTCAATACTTTTGATTAAATATTGTACTTTGTTATAATGTCACCTGGTTGGTGACCAATGGATGATAAAAACAATAAATCTTCATTAGCTATGGCCGAGATTATGCCACCTGAAAAAGAAAGTGGGAGTCTTAATGAGTACCACGAATTTGAATATCAAAACGAATACGATGACTGTTGTGATACTGACTATTCTTACATTGCGTATGTTGCGAAATAGGGACGCGCTGGTAGTCTTTTCAATTTCAATATTGAGTTTTTTGGCAATATATTTGATTAATGAGCGATGTAGCTTTGATAAAAAAAGCGCTTTGTTTTTCCTAACCTTAAGAAGTTTTAAATGATAATTTATAAAAATATATCAAGGAAAATTTTGAAATATGCAACAATAATTTTACTTTTTTCATTAAGTTTTAATTGCCAAGCACGAGAATTTTTTTGGCAAGATATAAAGGTAAAAGCTTTTCTAAATAAAAAGGGTGAACTTGAAATTAAAGAAGAGTTAGTAGCTTTTTTCAAGGGCAATTTTGATAGTGTTACACGTTTTTTCCATTTACCAGGAAATAAGGATATAAGACTTAAAAAATTTGAAGTGTATAACCCTTCAAATGATTCATGGACTCTTTTAACTTATGGAGACCTTAGTAAAGTAAACCAATATATGATTTGGAATAAAGGGCAATACATTTAGCGCCCCTTCCCAGAGGAAAAAGAATTTGTCTATGAGGTAAAAAGATATCGAATATACTATATTTTCGAAAGTGTTATTACCAAAATTGATTCTGATTATTATCTTAAGCATAATTTTGCTATCCATCCACCTTTCGATCGTAATACAAGTGGTCCTGGTTATCTCGAAAGTTATTCAAAAACTCTAAAATTAAATGTTGAAATAAGTTTTCATGATGTGTGGGAAAACCCTTTAAAGGGAAAGGGTAGATACTTTTCTTATAATTTAAATGTTGATGATAAATTTACACTTTCATTTTATTTAAAACCTGACATAATTAAAAAGCTAGGATTGGAGCAAGTCACTCCTGTAAAAAAGGGCCTCCCTTATATAAAAAAATTTAGAGGGAAGTACTTATACTTAACCGGCTTATTCCTGTTTTTTATATTTATCTTCTCTATACATCGTTTCTTTTTGGATTTAATTAATCATGAAGAAAAAATAAATAGATTCATTGAAGAAAAATTCAATGATGTCAATCCTAATTGGATTGAAAATAATCTTAAAATTTATCCGCCTGAGCTTGTCGCTTCAGTTTGGGACGGAAAAATTGATAAAAATGAAGTGATGGTTATTTTAACTAAACTTATTAGTAATAATAAAATAGATATTAAAGTAGAAAAGTCAAAAAGTTGGTTTAGAAGAAAAGTAATAACAATAATACCTTTGATACCTATTTCAGAATTTAAAGGCACAGAAGTTATTATAAAAGATTACTTTTTTATAAATGGTGATGCTCCTGTAACTATAAATGAAATCAAAAGATACCATATTTTCAATTATAAAAAACCCATTTTAGAAGAATTAAATGAGAACATTGAGGATTTGGCAAAATTACACCCCGAACTAAAAAATGAAAATATTTCAATTAATTACTACCTAAGGACTTTTTCCTTTTCTTTTGTTGCAGGCTTACTATTAATTTTAGGTTTGGCCTTGACTCATTCATTCCCACCTTTTTTTATTGATATTAAAATCTGGGTAATTCTATTCGCTATTTATTTGTATGGAAATAAATTAAAAGGAAATATAAGTTTATCCAAAAAAGTCTACAAGCGGTTTTTTTACATTGTTGCTATATATGGGTTTTTTATCCACCTATATTTTATTTTATTAAATACAGAAAACCATCTCTTTATTCCAGCTGCAGTGTTCGTCAAATTAACTATATTAAGTAGTATGTTCAATAAAGCTAAAAGTAAAAGTAGTAAAGAAAGAATTAAAATTAGAAAAAAAATTGAACAAGCTAGGCACTTTCTAAAAAAAGAGGTTTCTAAAAAAGAACCATATTTTTCTAATGATATGACACCTTATTTATTGGCACTTGGATTAAAAAAAACAAATTACTAGATGGAATCATTTATATGGGATATCTTCAAAACAATTTCCAAAGGCAAAAAAAGGAAGTACAGAATCTTCTTCGAGTTCTGCTGGATTTTTATCCTCCTGGACTGGAGGAGGAGGAACATTTTCAAGACCTGGAGGAAATGAGGCTTGGAGAGAAATTTCTTCTATCTCAACTATAGTTATTAAATATACTGACCTCCACCAAAAACCTGGAAAATTAAAATGAGTATTTAATTTTAAAAAAGGCACTTTGTTTTTCCTAACCTATTTTGAAAAAAAGCACGTTCAAAATTGTAAGTATTCAGTTCCCGAACCAGCAAAAGCTTTTATTTTGGGGCATTTTCAATGTATAGAGTGAGTAATTAGAAGAATTTATTTGGTTCGGTAATGGTAGGAATGCCCAGATTCGAACTGGGGACCTCTACGATGTCAACGTAGCGCTCTAACCAACTGAGCTACACTCCTCTAGATAGATTCGAGATCCAAAATCAAAAGTGAAATGATTTGTGGTAGAGATTTATAGTCTTTGAAGGTTGAACTGTCAAATAGGTGGACCTTTTGGTGAAAAATAACGCCTCGAACACTCTTTATTTACGAAATAGAGCTAATTTTTGTCGTTTTTAGTGTAAAGGTGATTTGTCCGTGCACAATATATAAACTATATTGGACCTCATGAAACTAAGATTAGAAGACGGTCTTGGAAAAGTCCTCCTACAGCAATTTCTAAACTTCTGGCCCTATTACATCGGGGCCCTCGTCATGCTTTATTTGACTCATAGCATATCTAGTGAGTTACCTTTTATGGCCAAGGAGCTTGCAGACCTCGTCAAAGATAAAAGTGGCTCTATTGATACCTCACTTTTCTTTTGGGTTGCTTTGGGAATAATAACTTTTAGAACTTCTTCAAGGCTTTTGTTTTTCTACCCCGCCCGTGTTTTTGAAAAAAATATGAGGATGGATATTTTAAAGAGGATTGAAAACAGTGCTCCTCAAAGATACGGAAATTATTCTTCAGGACAATTATTTCAAGTCCTCTATACTGATATTGAGCAAATGAGGGCCTTCGTAGGCTTTGCACTTCTTCAACTAGGAAATGTTACGTTTGCTATTTTGGTGTTGGTCCCCAAGATTTATCAATTTAGCCCAAACCTAGTTTGGGCGATTATTCCAATGCTTGTAAGCTCTCTTCTTTTTATCTTTTTTGTTGGAAAAACCAGGCATCATCATAGAAAAGCATTGGACTACCAGGGTGATGTTCAAAACTACATCATGGAAGTTTACGAGGGTAAAAAGACAATAAAGAACTATCACGCTGAGGAGAGCTTCTTAAGCCTCTTTAAAGATAAGTCATTTAAAGAACTCCTTTCATCTTACAAAGCTGGTGTCGCGATATCCTTTTCCGTTCCCTTGATACCTTTGGGTGTTGGTCTTTCTTTTATTTGGGGTTCCTACGTCATTTTTTCTGAAGGGCTTGGTGCCACTTCTTTAGTCCTTTTTTCTGGTTTTGCTTTTCTTTTTCTTGAACCTTTGCACTTCATTTCATGGATTGGGATTGTGTTTGTCAGCTCCTTTGCTGCATGGGGAAGAATTGATGAGCTTTTGGTTGATTTGAAAAAAGAAACAGATGAAGAGGTTTTTCTTAAAAATGAAAACCCATCAGGAATAACTGAAGGAAAACTTTGGGATGAAGGCACTTTCTCAGTCAAGTTTTGGGAAGAGAAATTATCTTTCAAGGTGGATCCCAATAAGTGGACGGCTCTTATAGGAAACACTGGTTGTGGTAAAAGCGTTGTGCTTTTTCAGGCGGCTCACATATTAAGAAATAAAGGTGAGAAAGTTTCTTTGGTTGCACAAAGCCCCTATATTTATAACGATACTTTGTTGGCGAATATTTTTCTTGGAAAAACACCCAATGAAAATGAATTAAAGGAAGGATACGACCTTTTAACTTTATTTGGTCTCGATTTTTTAGCGCCAACAAGAGAAGAGCTTTTTAAGCTGAAAGTCGGCGAACATGGTAAAAGATTAAGCGGAGGGCAAGCGAAAAGGCTTTGTCTTGTAAGAAGCCTTCTAAGTGGTGCAGACTGGTTTATTTGGGACGACCCTTTTTCCTCAATCGATGTTTTGTTAGAAAAAGAAATTGTTGAAAAATTAAAAGAATTGGAGATTCTAAGAAAAAAGACTCTTATCCTTTCGACTCATAGAATCTCTACCGTGCGCTTTTGTGATGAGCTTCTCTTTTTTGAGAAAGAGACGGGAATTATTGAGGGTGGAGAAACTGAAAGGCTTCTTCATTTAGGATCAAAAAGTAAAACATATGAATATTTCGAAAAACAAATGGTCTAAATTTTTTATTTTTAAGGCAGTTTATCCAGTCCTTGCTATTATCCTAGTATGCCTTGGGCTCTCTGCCTTTTTAGGAATGAGGATTCCTGAACTCCTCATTGATTTTCCTCGCCATTATGAGAACGAAGAACTCTTTTTTAAAACGATGAGTGAGTTTACTTTTTACCTCTTTGCTATTTACGGAACTAGGGCCGTTTACCAACTTTGTCTTAATAAATATATCAAACAGGTCATTGCAGAGACGAGGAATACTGTCTTTGAAAAATGGCTCCTTCACGTTGAGACGAAGGGTGAGTCTCAGGCAGAAAGGGAATATCCCCAAGGTGAAATTATTGCTCGAATAATGAGTGATACCCAGGCCATTAGGGAGCTTATTACCTCAGGTGCTTTGGCCATTTTCATTGATGTCTGCTTTGTTTTCTCCTTTCTTATTAGCTTTGTAAGAATTAGCCAAATTACGGGAACCGCTCTAGTTATATGCGAGGTCGTGGCAAGTTTCGGTCTTATTTGGGGTGGAAAATATATGAGGAATGTCTTCCATAGCGTCAGAAAAGCCAAGGGAGAAGTCGGACAAAGTGTGGCCAATGTGGTGGGTGGAGTTAAAGAGATGTACTACACTGATCATCAAAACTATGCGAGTAAAACGAGCGAGTTTAGTTTTAACGACTTCCTTCAAAAGCAATTAAAGGCCAATGTCTGGGATGCTGGTTATTACTCTTTAGCAGAATCCCTTTATCCAGTTTTTCTTGCTATGGTTGTCGTTATCTTTCCATACTCTAAAATTACAGAAGCTGCTATCATTTTGGCCCTTGTGGAGTCTATTCAAAGGTCTATTAACCCCATAAAAAGTATCGCTGGAAAAATTGCTAACATTCAAAGGGCAGCAACAGGAATTCATAGAATTGGTGAATTTACAGATGATCTTGAAAAAGGTCATGTTTCTCAGAGGGGAGGAAAGCTAGGTAAGGAAAGAAGCTTTAAGTCTCTTGGCGTGAATGTCCCCCATTTTAGTTATTCCAATGATCAATCAAGGAATGTGAATCAAGCTGAAGAAATTTTTTCTCTAAAAGAAATAAGCTTTAAGGCTCAAAGAGGAGAATTGATTGGTGTAGTTGGTTTGTCAGGGTCGGGAAAGTCAACCCTCCTTAATATTATTTCTGGGCATATTATTTTAAAAAAGGGCCACCTCTCTTTTGAGGGAGAGAAAAAAGAAGATGATCTTTTTTTAAGTGAAAATAATAAAGAACTTTTTTCTACCTATAGGGAACAAGTCGGAATTGTTTCTCAAGACTCCCATATTTTTTCCGCAAGCTTAAGATTCAATATTACCCTGACTGATTTAGGAAAAGAAGTTAACCCTATTGACTTTGATACTTTTTGGACATGGATTGAAGAAAAAATTCCTTACTTAAAAAGTTGGGGAATTGCACCAGAAGATGAAATAAGCCCCAAGTCCTTATCACTTGGACAAAACCAACTTATTTGCGCTATTAGATCTTGCTATCTGAAAAAGACCATCGTTCTTTTTGACGAAATTTCTTCTGGCCTAGATTCCCACCTGGAAAGTGCCTTAAGAGAAGTGATCCTTCTTATTCAAGGACAATCACTCACTTTTATTGTTGCCCATCGCCTTGAAACAATTATGGAAGCCGATACTATTTTAGTCTTAGAGGAAGGAAAACTAGTTTCTTCAGGCAAGCATTTTGAGCTCCTAAAAGATAGCCCAGTTTACCAAGAATTCATTGAAGAAATGACGCTCTCACCTTGATAGACCTTTCACAACATCGTTAAAATAAGACGATCCTTTAAATTATTAACACCTTTTTGCCATGGAGCTTAGTATGCAAAGGTATTTAAAGACGTTTGGTAGAGTAACTCCTTCCTTTCTGTTTTTCACATTTTTGATCTTTCTTTGGTCTTGTCACAATGAAAACAGTAATGCTTCAAATGGTCCTGTTAAAAAAGTTTCTGTTCAGGTGTCGGGAACTCCTTCTGTCGTTGCTGAGGTAAAAGGTATAAAAATCACGAATGCTGAACTTGAAAAGGGAATTGAAAGTGACCTTTTTGAGGCCAGGATGAAGGTTTATGAAATTCAAAGAGAGAGGTTGAAGGGTCTTATTTTAGAAAAGCTAATGGAGAGTGACCCTAAGAAAATGGGGTTGAGTAACGATCAATATCTTGAAAAATATATTTTAAAAGGAAAAGGAAAACCAACAGAGTCCGATATAAAGGCCTTCATCAAAGAGAGGAATATTCCAGCGACTCAAGTTAATGATCATACAAAAGATAGGATAAAGAAATTTTTGGGCCATTTAAAGAAAAAGGAGTTAATTGATGAATGGCTTGAAAGTAGTCAAAAAAGTGGACTTATCTCAGTTGTTTTACCTAAGCCAAAAAGGCCAGTTTTTAAACTTGAAACAGGAAAAGCTCCTTTTCAAGGAAATAAGGACGCTAAGGTAACCCTAGTTGAATTTTCAGACTTTCAATGTCCCTTTTGCGCCAAGGGTGCAACTCTCATAAAACAGATTAAGAAAAAGTATGGGGATAAAGTGAAAGTTGTGTTTAAAAACTTTCCCCTTCCTTTTCACAAGCATGCTCAAGTGGCAGCGGAAGCTTCACTTTGTGCCAATGAGCAGGGGCAAAAGCTCTTTTGGAAGCTTCATGATCACATGTTTGAAAATCAAAACCTCCTTAAGAAAGAGGACCTCATTAACTCAGCTGGGAAGTTAGGTCTCAAAAAAGGACCTTTTCAAAAGTGTTTAGAAGCTGGACGTTACACAGCACAAGTGAAGGCCGATATGGAAGATGGAAAAGCTGTGGGTGTAAGATCAACACCGACCTTTTTTGTTAATGGAAAAATGGTGACTGGCGCTCAGCCGATTAAAGTGTTTACCGATTTAATTGATGAAGATTTATGATGGGTCAAGGGGTGGTCAATTCGAAAAAGAGTGGTAAACTTTGCGGTTTTTAATAGAATTGAGTAGAAAAAGGGTCTTAAAGTATCTTTTTCTAATTGAAAGAAGGAAGTTTTAATGAGAAAGGCCAAAATAGTGGGCACGTTGGGTCCTTCCTCGGATAGCGTTGATAAAATTGCAGAACTTATCCGGGCCGGGTTAAACGTGGCCAGAGTCAATATGAGTCATGGGAGCCATGAAGGGCATGAACAAACTATTAAAAATATCAGAGAAGCTTCCCGACTTGTGGATAGAGAAGTTGCGGTCCTTTTAGACCTTCAGGGACCTAAAATTAGAGTCGATAAATTACCAGAGCCTCTTGATTTAAAAGATGGTTCTGAGTGGGTCATAGGTCATAGTGATCAAAAAGATAGTTATCCTGAATATAAAGACTGTTTTATCCCTACAATTTACGAAGACCTTGTTAATGACTGTGAAGACGGAACAAGAATCCTTTTTGATGATGGTTATATTACGGCCAAAGCTGTTGAAAGGGACAGGGACGTTTATAAAATAAAAATTGAAGTGGGTGGAATACTTAAATCAAATAAAGGTATAAACCTTCCAGATGCTGACGTGAGTGCTCCAAGTTTTACGAAAAAGGACCATGAAGACCTCATGTTTGGTTTGACTCAAAGTATAGACTTTGTGGCCCTTAGCTTTGTGAGGAAGAGGGAGGATATTCTTCATGTTATGAATATTCTCCACAAACTCCACCTCCATATTCCTATTGTCGCCAAAATTGAAAAGCCTCAAGCCGTTGAAAACCTCGACGAAATATTAGAGGTGGCCGATGTCATTATGGTGGCAAGGGGTGATA
>MDTD01138795.1_pt1 | contig 12016 bp, 9 predicted proteins | sample 811221 | NCBI WGS metagenome assembly MDTD01 (sample SAMN05326646, study PRJNA326480) | marine metagenome | isolation source: seawater | place: Pacific Ocean: South West | collected 2011 | reverse complement strand
TGCGGCCCGCGGGTTCGGGCACCGTCGACTTTCCGACGCCTCGCGGCGTCCGAAACTCTAAACGATAGCGGTCCGTCTGCTTCAGGGTTCGCGGATGCGCTAAGCGGTCTTTCCGCAGACGACCCGATTGCTGACGTTTCAGGGCTAGCAAACCTCAGTCTCGCGTGCCTTCTACTGCGTCGGACCCAAGGAAGATCACATTCAGCCAGTCGATGAGTTTCAGCATCCAGTGCCAAGCTAGCCAAAACAAGAAGCCGAAGCCTACCATGCCTAAACCAAGCAATGCATCTTCGCTGCTGTAACCCCATCCGAACTGCCAAACGCTATCCGCAGCAGCAGCGATCGTAAACAGGAGCGCGAGCCCTATCCAGATGGGGATAAAGATGCGGCCGAACCGACGATTGAAGCGCGTCATCCGGCCCGCCCTTGATACGTATGACATACCTTCATACTAATAGTCTTGGTTTCCGCTTTCCACCCCAATTGCGGACGTCCGGCGTCGCAGCCGAGCTTCCAAAGAGCGGCCATTCGGAAGTGTTGAATGACCGCTCTCGCGTTAGATTTCTGTTCGCTCGGCCAGGAGCAAAGCGTCCTCAACGTCTACTCCGAGATAACGAACCGTGTTCTCGATCTTCGTATGGCCGAGGAGGATTTGGATCGCGCGAATGTTTCCGGTTGCCCGGTAAATCATCGCGGCCTTGGTCCGTCGTAGAGAATGCGTTCCATATTCGGCTTTGCGTAAGCCAATCGCTGCCACCCATTCATCAACGAGCCGAGCGTATTGCCGCGTGCTCATGTGGTGATTGCTGTCGATGCGGCTGGGAAACAGGAAGTCGGCATGGCTACCTCCTCGCCTCTCCAGCCAAGAAATTAGTGTTGCTCTTACATCGCTGGTAAGTTCGAATTGAACCGGCCGATTGGTCTTCTGCTGAACTACGGTGGCTCGGTTCCTGATGTCGGCACCTGCGACCACATCGCCGATCTTGATTTTAACCAGATCGCAGCCTCGCAGTTTGCTATCGATTGCCAAGTCAAACAGCGTTCGATCCCGCAACCGTCCCTCTCGATCCAAAAAGAACCGGATCGCCCAAATCTGCTTCTGGGTGAGCGGTCGCTTTGTCCCGACAGTCTTTCCAGCATTCCATGCTGCTCGTCCTAGTCCCGCGCTATCATAGTTTGAATATCCCATTGTCTTTCTCCTCGGCCGGAGTTGGCCGAGGTAGATAACGAATGGCTGCTTTTAGGATCGCGTAGCGACAGCCCGAATGACCGATATTGGGGCGCATAGTTGCCGATGTCATCGGAGGATCTCATCGAATAGTAACTGCTCTTATCGACCAGGCCCGCGATCTTGTAGCTTTGCAAGGTCGACGAAACCATCCGGATGCTCATCAGAAATCCCATTGGATTGGCCGAGAGCAAATATGCGCTTCATTTCCGGACTTCTGGCGGCCTCCTCCGCTTCAGCACCCCCTTTCGATAATAAGTCTTCCCGATGCAAACCCATCGCCGCAGCGATGCGACCGTATGGCCTACGAGATTTCCCGGTTTCTGCGGGGGGTGGCGTTCTGATGGCTGCGACCAAATCCAAGCCGCGCACGAAGAAAGCGAGTTCACCCACCAAAACGGACGAGAAAGACCCGCTGAGCTGGCTCTACCTAAATCCGGAGAAGTCCTCGAACGGCGTCGTATTTGGAGTGCTGCGAAAGAGCTTCAGGGGGAGGTCGAACACCGCTCACGAGTTCGGCTTCCGGAAATGCCATCTTGGATCGGCATTCGTGAACGCGGACCGTTCGATTTGGGCTCCGAATGCCGAGAAGGTCGAGGTCATTCTGCCCTCACGAGCCGACGATATGTTGAGCGATCCGGATCTCCTCCTGCGCCAGGCCGATGCATTCGCTTGCCCGAATGAAGCCGGACTGCTCACCTACCTGACCCTGCCGCTGGGCGACGCCGAACGTCTCCACGTCGGATGGGAGCGGGCGCGCTCGTTCGCAGTCAGGCTGGCATACGAGCGCGACGTCGCGTCGATCGTAATTTTGCATTCGCCAGGATCGATCGGTTCGGCGTTTCCGCTGCACTCGCATCTTTGCGTCATCCCGCGCATTCATAATGGGCACGGAATTGCCCATGCTCCGCTCGATAGCGAATTGCTTCGCGACGAGGGGCAGGGGATCTTGTCGGATATGTGGGACGACCACTGTCGCTGAGCCACATAGACTAATCCAGTGATGCCCGCGGGAATGCTACCCTCCCGCGGGCATCACTGCGTAAGAGTTCTAAGTGGAGGTGGAGCGGGGGCGCCCCTTCAGCATCTCCTAAACCGTGAAGTAATATCCTGATGGATCATTAGGCGCTCTGATGGGTGGCGCGCAATTCCCATCCTGAGCGACAAAACGGCTGGCTTGAAGCTGAGTTGCTATGTGGTCATGGCCGATCGGATGGCTGCTCTGCGCCTCAGTTCCAGTCTCTTGGCTTATTGGCTCGTTGCCCCAAAAGCTGACACATACGCGTCGCCTGCGTTACTCGAAAAGCGGCAAGCGACCGCATATGATCGGGCCGGGGCTGGGTGATTGGATCTAGATGCGATTGCAATGCCGCTGCGGAAAAAGGTGATTCCAGCGATGTGGCCATTTAGAAAAAAGAAGAAGCAAATTCACGGCTTCATCGGTGCGTCGGGTCTAACCGATTGGTGGTTGACCGAATTTGACGATGATGAGCGCGCCCATATCCTAGCGACGTTTCAGCCTATGGGTGCGAGCGATGGTGGAAGGATGCTGATCGAAGAGAAACCTAGTGGCGACGTTAGCAATCCCAGCCACCTACTTTCTACCTTAGCAACTTGGTTCAAGCATGAGACAGACCGCACCATTGGGTTCCGAATAATCGACAAAGCTGAGGAGCTGCTTGCCGCCTCAGAGAATGTTCTGACGAAACACTTCACATATCAGGCGAAGGCTATGGTCTACTACAGATGGCGAGACACAGATAGCTTCGCTCTTGAACGAGCTGAGACAGCCTGCCGAGATCAGATTCAGCTAGCGCCTTTGGCTGCTGGGGCTTTCCTCGCACTCGCAAAAAAACCATTTATCGAGATCAGGTGGGGCAAAGACAGCAGGGAAGAGGCGCTCCGAAAGATCGACCTCGTCCAGAAGGGTGAGGCGACGTTTGACAGGTATCCGCCAGACACGTTGCCGTCGCACCATGGCTACAAGCAGCTTGCTATCATCCTTGAGAAGCGCGGCGATTATGTTGCCGCAGGTGCCCTATCCAAGCAAGCAAGAGAACAGGGGTGGAAAGGTGATTGGGGTGTGAGGATTGCAAGGCTAAACAAAAGGATCGCCAAGCTTTCCAACTGACGCCATCATGCATCAGTTTGATAGCCGGCGCTGCCCTCTCGGTGGACTTGCATCAGCCGCCACTGCACGTAATTTTTATGGCGGCAGGAATGGCATGAGAATGAACCAACCTCGTCGTGCTTCATATCAAGAAAGAAGCGCCAGGGCATGTGGTTAGCGGCGCTGCATGCCTCGCAGTTCACGGGGACCGTCACCTGCTCGAAGCCGAAGCCGTCGTCTTCCCGCGTAACCTTCCACGTCTGCTTGCATTCTGGGTTCAGGCAGTGGACGTGTTGCCCGTCGCGCAAGAGACCTGCGCGCCGTTTGTTCAATTCGCCGCACGAGCATTCGAACTTCACTTCCTCTCCGAGGCCGGAGAATGTCATAGTCCCCTTGGCGAGCCTCCGAAGTTCCGACTGCACCTCCTCCACCTTCGCACGAATGCGCGACCGATCACCGTATGCTGGTATTGCATCGTTGCGGTGTTCGGGCAGGTGGGCGTGGAGCGCCAGCTTGGCCAGCGCGTTCCACAGCTTTGCAATCTTCTTCGGGTTGAAACCGATTTCCCTCCCGACCTCTACATACTCCTCATCTTCCAGCTTCATACCGGGGCCGACTGGGGATTTGCTGATACTGAGGGTGAGGGTCTTGCCGAGATGCTCGTCCACCTCTTTGATGAGCATGTTGACCACGGCACCAGGCTGCCAGCGCCCAAGCTGCTCGTGGGAAATGTAATCATGCCGCTGGCGGAGTCGGTCGTAGCATACCCGTTCGAGCGCCAACCGAGCCTCCAAGGCAGCATAGGTCACGCTCTGGTCAGTGTCCTCATCCAGCAGCGCGTCAATACGCTCGATGACCGGGGCCAAGTTTATCATTATTCAATTCTGACATCGTGTGATCGGAGTGTCACCGGGCAAATATGTGACGTGCGACATCAAGAAACAGCTCTTGGTCGGCGGCTTTTGCCGATTTGCCACCGAAAGCTGCCAGTCTCCTCTAGGCCGAAGTTTTGCCGTCAAATAGTAGGCTCACAGCCCCGCCTGATGAGGGCTGGCTTCCTCTGCGACGCAAAGTTCCGATTCGGCATTATGCGGCCAATAAAAGTATGCGCCGAACGCGCTTAGACTCCACTGCTTAAGCGTTTCGCGGCGCTTTGAGATAATATAGTTATCCGAAAGCAGCTCATAGCGATAAGCTTAGCTGGCCTTCTTCTGTTTTCGGCTGGGCCTGGGAGCTCTCAACCGGTCGGGCAACAGGGTGATGACATTTTGATCAGGTATGTGGGCGGTCACGACTGGGATCTGCTCAACTAGTTTTTTAAGTTGGGTGAGCGACGCGCGAGATGGATACCTGGTCACTCCTTCGCCACCCTTTCCTTTATGGCCCAAATGGTCGTTGCGAAATTCAATGAACACTTCTTGGTCTTTGAGTTCATCGCTAACCATATGCCGAGCCGAGTGCATAGCTTGGCCTCGCTTAAGGTCGGGAACATCAGGCGCGATATGAACCCACCAGATTTTATAGAATACATCACCGAGCTTTCGCTTGGTGCTCGCGGCGGGCATCAGCTCCGGAAATAGAAGGATCTCACCGGCTTCGCGCATCGCCTCTACGTAACGAAGAAACCCTAGCCGGATAAGCTCATCGCAAATCACAATTACTCGCCGCGCGGACTTGTTTTTCAATCGTCCAGTAATCGTTGGGCGTATTGCGAGATAAGAGTATCCGTCCTTGCTTTCAACATCGTCTAGCATCAGCTTGCATATTTCTTCTCTTCTTGCTCCAGTATACCATACGAGCAGAAGAACGAAAAAGAGGCCGTCGTGGAGGATGGCTTTTCCCGCTTTTAGGCGCCCCTTTTTGTCTACCGATTTGCAACCTGTCCAGGGCGGAAGCTGGAAAATGGCTTTACCTTGTTCGCGGCTGAGGCGATCTCGGGCAGCAAACTCATCTTCGTCAACCGGGGTTATGAAACAAGAAAAGTCGACCGCACCACCATTGCGATAAGATACCGGTATAAAATTGTAGATCTGTTTGAGGCGTTCGAAATGTCGATTCGATGTTCGGAGATGAAATCCAATGAATTCTGCGCCTAAAACGCCCGAATCTACTTTGTTTGCTGCTCGAGCTGCTGCAGCCTCCAAGGTATCGGTGATTTCTCTATCTGCTGGAGATTTTCCGTAGTGAACAGAAATATGCTCAAGGTGACAATCGAACGTCTTGAGATCGTCTTGAGTTATTGAACAAAGCGGTGTTCCCGTGGGTAAGGATTTCTGAAGTAGTTTGGCTGCCCACCGAATTTGTCGAAGCGTGTCCTCGTTCGTCTGTGGGCGGGCACGTTTACCGCCGTCACGATGTTCGAGGGGAAGTGAGTTGCTAGCGATCATCTTATCGGCCACTTCAAGCGGGCTGAGATTGGACCACTCGTCTTCGACGATTTTGGTGGAGGTGGGCACATTCCTCGTCGGATGTTTCGACGACTTAGCGCTCTTTTCAGAGACCGTTTTCTCTTCAGCCCCTGCATTGAAAGGGTCGGTCTTTCCAACAGGATCGACTAACTCTTCCAGGGCGACCTGAGCATCCACGAATACATCGCGATAAAAGGGATAAAGCACCACCTCGAGCCGCCATTGGTTTTTTGCGCTAGCTGCAAAACCACTCAATTCGAGGTGACGAACGATGTCTTCTTTGCGGAGTGGGCTGAGACCCTCCGCCTCATCTTTCTGAATTACTGCTTTGAGATCATCAATGCGCTGCTGGTCCCAACCCGCGTCCTCCTTCGCTTTTTGCTCTGATGGAAGGAAAGACATTCGGCCACCGAGTTCAGTCAGGCGCTGAAAGTAATCGCTATAGGCTAGGTTGGCGATTGAGTGCAGCTCACCGAGCATCGCGGTTGAGCGCTGATCGTCGCAGACTTCCTGGAGCTTCTCTTCATACATAGCCGCTGCGATTCCCCGAAGTTCGGCTTCGGTGATGTTCGGGTTAGCTTCTACGTTTTTTCTCAGCACGCTGGTCACTTTCGGCATAGCGGCGGTTAAGGCCGCACCTCGATTTCGTGCTTCGATCCGGTCCTTGGTCCGGAGTGAGAGTCGAACATCGATACGCATATTATGGAACGTTAAGTGAACGCGCCGCCACCAGAAAATGTGCCCACGGCGAAAAACATGCTGAAGAGATGCCACTTGGAAAGATCTTTTCTGGCCAATCAGTTGGCACACTGAGGTGCACAGCTAAAATAGCCTTCTGGAATTTATCCAGTTAGATCAACAATTTAGGGGAAATCTGGCTGGGGTGGCAGGGACCTCAGCCAAGAAAATCGTGCTTCAAAAACCGCAGAAATGCGTCGGACAATTGCCACCCGTCGGGTGAGCTGGGACACCTACTTGGGACAGTCGCTTGTGGCAATCCCGCCTTCATATCTTGTCCCAAGTTGAGTCGTCTTCGGGGGAGGGGATGTGCACACTTCGGAGCCCCTCCGAAGACCGCCCCCCCCTCTTTCGCACCGTCTTTCTCGATTGCGGTTTTTTCGCTCAGAACTGCATCATGTCTCTGGAAAGTATGTAAACAGGGGTCGATTTTGTTGCCGGACCAAGGCAATTATTGCCAGCAAGTAATTACTTGAAATGCGCTCGATTCTGTAGCGCGACGTTTTGAGATACGGGGTGGGGTCACGTGAGCACTGAGGCATTTTTCGATTCCCCGATCCTCAACTCTCCTTACCGGCGGCCAGACCGCCACTGGCAATTGGGAGACGCAGGGCAACCAACCGGCGTCGTCGAAAGCGGCAGGCGCCGCAGCGATCTCACCACACCGATCCCAAAACCAAGAGCTACGCGCGGAAAGAGCGCAGCGCAGGCTGACATTTTTGCGGACGCGCAAGGCGACATTTATGATCCGACAGAGATCATCAATGGTATCCGCCAGGCCGTAGACACCTGGCGGGAGCTTCCAGAAAGCCAGTGGCAGGTAACGCCAACGACCGCGCGTCTCTTACGCCATTGGCGCTCTGGTGAAATGCCGCTTCCGCCGTTCTTCTGCCAGATCGAGGCGGTCGAGACCGTGATCTGGCTGACCGAAGTGGCGGGAAAGCCTGAGCACAAGGGGCGCAAGGCGAAACTCGCTACGGCGCAGCGTTACTGGGAGCATCTCTTCGCCGCAAACGAGGCGTCGAACCCCGATCTCGTCCGCATGGCGCTGAAGCTGGCAACGGGTGCGGGAAAGACGACAGTCATGGCCATGCTCATCGCATGGCATACGCTCAACGCGGTTCGCCATCCCAACGCCAAGCGTTTCTCCAAGGGTTTCCTGATCGTCGCACCCGGCATCACCATCAAGGATCGCCTGCGCGTCCTGCAGCCCAACGATCCAGAGAGCTATTACAGCACTCGTCACATCGTGCCGGAGGATATGCTCCGCGATCTGGGGCAGGCGAAGATTGTCATCACCAACTACCACTCCTTCAAGAAGAAGGACGAGGTGAGCCTCAACAAGGTCCAGCAGGCGGCCTTGGCCACCGAGCCCAAACAGGAAAGCGACGGCTCCATGCTGCGGCGGGTGGCTGGACCATTGATGGGCATGAAGAATATCGTCGTGCTGAACGACGAAGCGCATCACTGCTATCGCGAGCGCCCCCTGTCGCCGGAAGAGGAAAAGGCGCTCAAGGGCGATGAAAAGGCGGAGGCTAAGGAAGCTAACGAAGCGGCCCGTCTGTGGATCAGCGGACTGGAAGCGGTAAAACGGACGCTGGGTCTCAACATGGTCTACGACCTATCGGCGACGCCCTTCTTCCTGCGCGGTTCCGGTTACCGCGAAGGCTCGCTCTTCGGCTGGGTAATGAGCGATTTCTCGCTCATGGACGCAATCGAGTGCGGTATCGTCAAATTGCCGCGCGTGCCCATCATGGACAATGTCGAGGGCGGCGACACGCCGATGTTCCGCAATTTGTGGGAGCATGTCGGGACAAAGCTACCCAAAAAGGGGCGAGCCAAGTCGGGTTTTGATGATCCACAGAAGCTTCCCAACGAACTCCTGTCCGCGATCGACGCGCTTTACGGTCATTACGAGAAGACCTTCGATACCTGGAAGGAGCACGGCCTGGGCGTCGAGCCGGTCTTCATCGTCGTCTGTAACAACACGGCCACCAGCAAGCTGGTCCACGATTACATCGCCGGATACGAGATCGAGGACAAGGAAGGTAACAAGCGCCTCATGGCGGGCGCGTGCAAGCTGTTCCGCAATTTCGACCCGGACGGCGTTGCCCTGCCGAAGATGCGGACCTTGCTGATCGATAGCCAGCAGATCGAGAGCGGCGAGGCAATCAGTGCCGAATTCAAGGCCGCAGCAGAACCGGAAATCACCCGTTTCAAGGACGAGCTGGTCCAGCGCACCGGCGACCGGGCCGCTGCCGAGAAGATCGACGACACCGCCATCCTGCGAGAAGTCATGAACACTGTCGGTCGTCCCGGCCAGCTGGGAGAAGCTATACGGTGTGTCGTATCCGTATCGATGCTGACCGAGGGCTGGGACGCGAATACGGTCACTCACGTTCTCGGCGTTCGCGCGTTCGGCACGCAGCTTCTGTGCGAGCAGGTCATCGGCCGTGCCCTGCGTCGCGTATCCTACCGCTTGAACGACGAGGATCGCTTTGACGTCGAATACGCCGACATATTCGGCATACCGTTCGATTTCACGGCGCAACCCCAGAACGCCACGATCAAACCGCCACCACCGATGGTGCGTGTCGAGGCGATCAGTCCGGAGCGCGACGACGTCGAAATCCGCTTTCCAAGGGTCGAAGGATATCGGACGGAATTGCCGCGTGACACGCTCCGGGCGGAATTCACCGATGACTCGACGCTTGAGCTGACCCCTGATCTCGTCGGGGCAGCCCAGACGGTGAACTCGGGGATTGTAGGTGAAGAGGCCGAGATGAACCTTGACCATCTCGCGGATACTCGCCCGGCAACGATTCAGTTACGCCTCGCGGATCGCATCGTCCGGCGCCGTCTTACCGAGGATGGTGAGGTTCCGAACCCGGCGCTCATCATGGAAATGCGCAAGATCGTGCGCCGCTGGATGAGCGAGCATCTCGTCTGCAAGGGCAATACGCAGCAAGCGCAGCTGCTCTATTACGACATTGCGGACCGTGTGGCCGATCGGATCATGGCGGCGATTACCCGCGGGGCCGAAGGCGGCAACCGTGTGATCGCGATGCTCGATCCCTACAACCGGGAAGGTTCAACCCGGCATGTGGGTTTCAATACAAGCCAGGACCGATACGAGACCGGCGCAAAATGCCACATCAATTACGCGATTGCGGACAGCGACTGGGAAATCGAGTTCTGCCGCGTCGCCGATGCCCATCCGCGCGTGCTGGCCTGGGTCAAGAACCACAACCTAGGGTTCGAGGTGCCATATCGGGCTGGAGGCGAGGCCCGCCGATATCGACCGGACTTCATCCTGCAAATCGACGATGGGAAGGGGGCGGACGATCCACTCAACCTCGTCGTTGAGATCAAGGGCTTCCGCAATGAGGATGCCAAGGACAAGGCGGATACAATGGCGACCTACTGGGTGCCTGGGGTGAACAACCTCGGCACCATGGGACGCTGGGCCTTTGCGGAATTCACCGACAAATGGACGATTCAGACCGAGTTCGAAGGCGTCATCACGGAGTGGATAGACAAGGTCGGCACAGCGAAGGAACCAGCATGAGCTTCGATACGACCAAGACCAATCTTAAGGATCTTCTGGCCGAGGTGCATTCCGGAAAGCTGCAGCTACCGGATTTTCAGCGTGACTATGTCTGGGACGAGGACGGCGTTCGCAGCCTCCTCGCGAGTATCGCCAAGGGATTTCCCGTTGGCGCACTGCTGACACTGGAGCGCGGTGGCAGCGTCGAGTTCAAACCGCGCGGACTTCGCGGAACGCCCTTCGAGAACAAGCCAGAAGAGGAATGCCCTTCGCCCGAAATGCTGTTGCTCGACGGGCAGCAGCGCATGACCTCGCTCTATCAATCCGTGTTCTCGAATAAGCCAGCCGAAGTCCGGACCGCGAAGGGCAAGAAGGTCCGTCGGTTCTTCTACCTCGACATCGAGAAAGCGATGCAAGGCGGGTCCGAATTCGAGGAAGCCATTATCACGATACCCAACGATCGTATCATGAAGGGGGCATTCGGAAAGGCCGAGGGGGTCGATGTTTCGACGAGCGAACTCGAATACGCGAATCTGATGTTCCCATTGAACCAGGCCCTCAACCCGACCCAGTGGATCTTCGATTGCGTCGCATATTGGAAGGGACGCGACCAAGACCGTATGCAGGAACTCTTCGCCTTTCAGAAGGACATTCTCGAGCGAATACAATCTTACGCCATGCCTGTGATCCGGCTCGACAAGTCGAACAGCCGCGAAGCGGTATGCACCGTGTTCGAAAAGGTGAACGTTGGCGGCAAGAAGCTGGACGCGTTCGAACTCGTCACCGCAATCTATGCCGCAGACCGTTTCAACCTCCGCGAAGACTGGTTCGGCGATCCGAAAGCGGGCACCAAAGGCCGCCTCGAACTCATGCGCGGGGATACCCCGTCCAAGGGGCTTTTTAAGGACGTCGCCAATACCGATTTCCTCCAAGCCTGCACCGTTCTTCACACCATGGACGAACAGGAGAAGGCGATCGCGGAAGGGAAGACCGGCAAGGCCATTCCTGCCATCTCCTGTCGCCGCGAGATCATGCTCGGCCTGCCGCTTGAAGCCTATCGCACGCATGCCGACGGCGTGCAGGCTGGCTTTGTCGAAGCAGCCAAATTCCTGAATGGCGAGAAGATCGTTTGGGGTCGCGATTTGCCATATCCGCCACAGATGGTGGCCCTTGCCGCCTTCTTCGCGCGTTACGGCAGCAAGCTGTCGGCGCCGCAGCAGGAAAAGCTGCGTAACTGGTATTGGTCTGGTGTGCTCGGCGAATACTATGGCAGTGCCACGGAGACCAAGATCGCCCGCGACGTGCCGCAGCTCATTCGTTGGATGCAAGACGGTGAAGAGCCACGCACTGTCTGGGATACTTACTTCCAGATAGACCGCCTCGACAGCCTGCGAATGCGTCTCTCCGCGGCCTACAAGGGCCTTCATGCCTTGCTGATGCGCGAGGGATGCCGGGATTTTATCAGCGGCAAGCCGGTCGACCTGATGACGATCTATTCCGACCCGCTCGATATCCATCACATCTTCCCGCGCAAATGGTGCGACGATCGCGGGATCGACCCCAATCTCTACAACAGCATCGTCAACAAGACCGCGCTCTCCGCCGGCAGTAACCGGGAGATTGGTGGAAGCGCACCGTCGGCGTATCTCGCGCGTATCGAGCAGAAATACCGGTTCGAACCCGACCAGCTCGACGCGATACTGCGCACACACCTCATCGACCCTGATGCATTGCGCGCGGACGATTTTGAGGGCTTCTACAAGGCCCGCAAAGAAGCTCTCGCGAAACTCGCGCAGTCCGCACAGGGTAAGGCAGTCGTCACCGACAACGACGAGGAGGCCGGTCTTCCCGACCCCGAAATGCGCGAAGCGGAAACGCTGGAGAACATGGTCGAGGACGACTTGCCGACGAATCAGTTGACGGGAGGTGTCGCGTGATTTTTCATCGCAACGTTCATCGCAACGTTCATCGCAACGTTCATCGCA
>MDTD01200133.1_pt1 | contig 12017 bp, 9 predicted proteins | sample 811221 | NCBI WGS metagenome assembly MDTD01 (sample SAMN05326646, study PRJNA326480) | marine metagenome | isolation source: seawater | place: Pacific Ocean: South West | collected 2011 | reverse complement strand
TTTTGTCGAGTTGATTGGTGAAGGTCTGGCGATCACGGTCGCTGTAGGCAGGAGGGCCTCCTGTTATCTCTCCCGAAGATCGCAACTGATCCAGCAAATCACGGGTAGCAAGGCGTTGTTTGATATTCTGGCTGTTCAGCAAGTCACCACGCGGCGTAATGGCAAGAGCACCTTTGGTGACGACACGATCAGCCAGTGGGATATCAGCGGTAATGACCACATCATCAGTCCGGCAACTCTCGACGATCCAGTCATCGGCCTGATCTGGTCCTGCTTCCACCACCTGCATCTTTACAAGATCGCCTTTCGGGGTATACATGCCCTGGTTTGCCACCAGAGTCGTATGGATCTGCAGTCGCTTTGCCAGCTTGAATATCACTTCCTTTGCAGGAACAGGCATGGCATCGGCATCAACAAAAAGGTGCATGGCAGGCATTTTCTTTATGATTATGCCTGAAGATTGGCGATCAATCCTTCGGCGTGTTCACGGACAACTTTCGAGCTGGTTTCCCCGCCAAGCATGCGAGCGATTTCAGCAATTTGTCCTTCTGGAGAGAGTGTTTCCATGCTGGCACTGGTGCGGCCTTTGGTGACCGCTTTGGCCACCCGGAAATGCCGATCAGCCCCGGCAGCAACCTGCGGTTGGTGGGTAATGCAGAGAACCTGGCGTTCGCGTCCGAGTGCACGCAGTTCCTCGCCAACGGTCACTGCTACCACACCGCCAATATTGGCATCGACCTCGTCAAAAATAAGGAGCGGGACATTATCCGAACTGGCCAGAACCGTTTTGACTGCCAGCATAACCCGGGAGATTTCTCCCGACGAGGCAATTTCGCGAAGCGGCGACGAACCTTCGCCAGGGTTGGGCGCAAAAATAAATTCCACGCCATCGATACCGGAAGAGGTAGCAGCATGGTCATTGACTGCGACTTCGAACTGACTATCCGGAAACCCAAGACGCTTAAGTTTGGCCGTAATCTGTGGAGCCAGTTTACTTGCGGCCGCTCTCCGTTTTTTGGAAAGCTTTCGTGCAGCTGCCATGAAAGTATCTTCTGCGTCTTTTGCCTGCCGACGCAAACCTTCACGATACTGCTCGACGTTTTCCAAACGTGCCAGTTTATCTTCGGCTTCCTTTGCGAACGCCAGCACCCGCTCAATGGTGCCGCCATATTTGCGTTTGAGCCGCATCATCAACGACAGCCGAGCTTCCAGAGCGTCAAATTCCTTGGGATCAAGCTCAATATCGCTGGCATAGTCGTCCAGATCATCGACCAGAGTTTTCAGATCATTGGCTGCAGATTCCAACAACGTCATAAATTGATGAGCCGCATCGGCATCAACCTTTGCCAACCCCTGCAGACTGCGGATAAGATGAGCAATGCGATCAAGAATACTGTCCTCCTGGTCATTCAACTCACGCTGCACATCTGCAATGGTTTCAGCAAGCTGGCTGGCATTTGCAACTTTTGCATGCCGCTGATTGAGCTCGTCATCTTCTCCAGGTTTCAACTTGGCTGCACCTATTTCCTTGATCTGGAATTTAAGCAGATCCACAAGATCAGGAGAAATGGCTTCGTTCTCACTTTGCTCAATCAGCTTAAGAACTGCTTTCCAGGCAGAGAACGCCGTTGAAACGTCCGTCAAACTATTGGCGTGATCGCCAAATGCATCCAGCACCGACATTTGCCTGACAGGTTTAAGCAGCGATTGGTGATCATATGGGCCATGTACATCAATCAGCAGGTCACCAAGATCTTTCAGGACCGACAGCGTCACCGGCGAAGAATTGACAAAGCAGCGACTGGTCTTTTCCGTAATGGTACGTCGAATAATAAGCTGTGCTTCTTCACAACCCGGCACTCCTGCCGGTTCCAGAATACCGTTTACCTCTGTGAGTAGCTGGGGATCATCAAGCTCAAAGATACCTGTGACTTCACAATTGGTAGCTCCACTGCGAATCAGTGACTTGTCTGCACGTTGACCCAAAACCAGCTGAACTGCCCCTATGACGATGGATTTACCGGCACCGGTCTCACCGGTGACAATATTTAATCCACCCGTCAACTCAATCTGAAGCGACTCAATAAGCGCCAAATTCTTGATAATCAGGGAGCTGAGCATTGTCAGGCAGGCAGATATAAAGAGGTTGATCGTGAAAATATGTCGCTAAAAGGGTGTGTGAGATGCTTTTTTAGCAAACACACCTGTTCACTTGCGGACAGGTGATATAGTAACAGCCACTAAGGCGTTGTAAACAGTATCCTTCCGAAAGATTTGCGCTTACCGTGGACCCGCATCTCCGGAGTATTATTTTCCTCCTGCTCGCGTTGCTTCTGATCCTGCTGGTCGGATTGACAGTGACGCAATTGCTGCTATTGAAGCGCCTGAAGCGCAGTCTGAAGCGGGAACTGCGGGCTAAAGCTGACCGCGAAGAAGTGGTCAGCTTTCTCAATCGATTTGCTACCAGCATGGTATCGACCAGCGATCCTGTCACTTGGCTGAATATGGTGGGCAGCTACGTCGCCACAGCAATCAGCGCCAGAGGTTTGATCATATACACTCTGCAGAACGACGATCAGCTACGTCCTGCCTCCATTACTGGCGAAATGCCAGACATGGCTGGTGGCTCATCCACATCCATGTCGTCATGCGCCCGCATTCTGAAAGAACTTCAACGGGATACCTTATCAATTGGTGGCGGCAAGATCGGTGAAGTGATGCTGTCTGGCAGGAACCTGATTGAGTCAAATCTTGACCGCAATCATCCGGGTCAAGGCCGCGACGGCTCCGGCATCGAGTCTTTCATGGTGGTCCCAATGTCCGTCGACCAAGAAAATGTGGGTGTGATCTGCGCCGTCAACAAGCGTGGCTCAGGCCAGGAATTTGATCGGGACGACCTTTATTTGTTGGAGAGTTTAGCTCATCAGGTTGCTCTAGGCAGCCATCTTATCCAATTCTACGAACAGTTCAGTGAGCAACAACGTATCCAGCAAGATCTAAAACTGGCCCGTGATATTCAGATGTCGCTGTTGCCACCGCGACCACCAGAAGGCAAGCGGCTCAAAGTCAATGCAGTCAACATTCCTGCACGCGAAGTCAGCGGTGACTTTTATGATTTTATTCCCCTTGATGACGACAACATGATGGTTATCGTGGCAGATGCTTCGGGTAAAGGTGTCCCTGCCTGCCTGCTGATGGCCATGTGCAGAACGTTCCTGCGTACGAATGCACACCGGTATCGGGGCGATCTGGAAGGTCTGATGAAAGAGCTCAACAAATCCCTCTATCACGACACCGATGGTCATCAGTTTATCACCCTTGCAGTCTGCCTGGTCGACAAGCACGACAACACCATTGAATATGCTCGTGCGGGTCACACCGAACTCCTGATTCGCAGTCCTATGGGTGATGTACAGGTTATTTCTCCTGAAGGAGCAGCATTGGGATTGCTGCCACCTGACCTTGACCCCCAGTTTGATACCTTCTCATTCTCATGGCTGCCGGGCATGTCAATCCTGATGTTCACGGATGGAATCACTGAAGCGTTAAGTCCAGGGGAAGAAGAATTCGGTCTGCACCGATTGGTGGAAGCCTGGAAGCAACAGGATGCCGATCCCATTGCCGCAACAGAGGGCTTACTTTTGGAAGTGCACGAATTCACTGAATCCAATATTCTGTCGGACGACCAGACCATTGTCGTGCTAAACCGTCCGGGTGATACACCAACTGGACAGTTCTTCCGCGCTAATCCTCGCCCCACATTCTAAGCCAAGCTCAATTGGCACGTACGAGTGCAACCGGCCTTGGGTCTGCCTTTTTGCCCATGCACCGACGACAATTGAAAAAAACCGACGCCGAAATAATCCCGCCAACGATCAAGATGGTCAGCCAGAGCGGAACTGGAATTGGTTTGTAAGCCTCGCGCAGTGCCTGCCAGTATCCTTCTTTCTCTGCCCAGATCGATCCCAAGGCCAGAGTGAAAGTGGTAATAGGATAGAGTAGAGCCAAGGCCTGGTGTCTGAATCGCCTTTCCATCGGAGACATCGTGCGCGAATCGACTTCCAGCACGTGGGTTTCATTCAACATTTCCATCAATAGACCAAAGAATTTTTTACAGGTATTAAGATCTGCACATACCAGAATCAATTCCAGATCTTGCTGATTCATGGTGTGATACTGGATTGTTATAAAAGATGCCAGAGGAGCAGGTTGGACCCGATCAATCTCATCGACCAGAATCCATGCTGTCTGTTTAGGGAGCACAGAACGGGGCGGTTCCCCATCATTGAGGCGCTCTGCCAGTTCATCTGGTGTATCAGATTGGACAGCAAAAACATGTCCGTCAGCAATGCCGAAGAAATTATATGCTGCTTTCCTATTGATACATACCAGCAATGGCTGATCAGAAGAATTACTGCACAGTCCGGCCAAACAGGCTTCATCCGTAGTTTTTGGGGGCATAATGGGCATGGGGCAAATCGTTTTAACAGGTCGTAAGGCTGAAGCACCGGCCACATCTGAACGTAGCAGAATTTGGTTGCCTGTCAATCAACGATAGTGACAGGTGCTATTAAAATATAACGCAGGAGTTGTATCTGTTGACATACAGCAACTCTGCTCTTCTCACCAGCAGTAACAACAAGCTTAACGGCTTGTTCTACTGCTTGTAGCTCAGTATATTGAGCTGCCTGTAGCGAGATGGACAAATCATGGATGAGCAGAGGTCGTGCCCTTGGAACCCTTGTTGGTGGCGGAAGGCATTTCGAAAACGTATGACGAGGTTGAGGCGCTGAAGCGACTGGACTTGCAGGTGTATGGCGGTGAAGTCGTTGGCCTTCTTGGTCCCAATGGCGCCGGTAAAACCACCAGTTTGCGTATTCTGGCGGGAATTCTTTCACCTACGAGCGGCCATTCGACCATTTGCGGTTACGATGCGCTACGGGACCCCATGTCGATTAAGAAACGGCTTGGTTTTCTGTCTGGCGATACCCGGCTTTATAAACGCCTGACCCCGCGCGAGATCCTCAAGTTTTTTGGCAGTCTGCACGAAATGCCAAAGGATTTAATCAAAGAACATTCTGCACAATTGATCGAAGAGCTGGATATGGGCGATTTTGCAGATCGCCAGTGTGGAACGTTGTCGAGTGGACAGCAACAGAAAGCCAATATTGCCCGGACTCTGCTTCACGACCCACCAGTTCTAATTCTGGATGAGCCTACCACTGCACTGGATGTGGTAACCGGCAAATTCATTCTCGATGCTGTGCGTCGTGCAAAGGCCGATCAACGGGCAGTGCTTTTCTCAACCCATATTATGGGCGAAGCAGAATTTCTTTGTGATCGTATCGTGATGATTCATAAAGGCTGTGTACAGGCTGAAGGAACAGTCTCTGAACTGCTGGAACTCACGGGTCAGCCAAACCTGACTGAAGCATTCCTGGCATTAGTGGAAGGGAGGGCGGCATGCGCTGGCACATCGCCCTGACGATTTTCCGCAAAGAGATCCTTGAGACCCTTCGTGATCGTCGTACACTGATGGTCATGTTGCTGCTGCCATTAGTCCTGTATCCGGGACTAATCATAATTTTTGGCCAGTTGGTGACCCATCAGATCTCTAAAATGGAGGAGATTCAACCACGGGTCACGGTCAAAGGACAGCTTCCCGAATCGCTGAAAGCACTGATCGAAGATGATGATACCTTTATCTGGAAACCAGCTTTTTCGGGACCTGACATCCCAGAACATGTCATCATTCAAGCACCTGACCCGGATGACAAAAGCAACCCATACCAGAACTATACGGCTCAACTTAATGATGCTTATCAGGAATGGGCCAGGCAAGTACTTGGTAAGGGCAACACGGATCTGATAATCGTGATACCCGCCGATGCCGAAAAAGTCCTGGCAGCAAAAGGAATACTGGGAATCGGCATTTATTATGACGAAACCGACCAGCAGATGCAGGTGGGACGCAATCGTCTGGTGCAGTTGCTGGTTCGCTGGCGTCGAGTCTTGCAGCAGGATGCACTGGCAAGCAATCCGCATCTGACACTTGGCCAACAAATCCCCCTGGTATTTGAAGAGCAGAACGTGGCTACGGCTGAGAAACGAGGTGGCTTTATTGCCGGGCGGGTGATTCCTCTGGTCTTGATGGTCATGGTCATGCTAGGGGCTTTTTATCCGGCAATCGACCTTACCGCTGGCGAGAAAGAGCGGGGAACCATGCAGACTCTGATGACTGCACCTGCTCTGGCAAATGAGATCATCACGGGGAAATTTCTGGCGGTTTTCAGCGTTGCTATCATTTCCGCCTTCGTGAATCTGGTCAGCATGGGGGGAGCGGTTGGATTCATGCTGAAGTCCACGCAGGCACAAGGTTCGATGGAACTGCATATCAGTTTCAGCAATACAGCCATGGCCCTGCTGCAATTGGTGCCGATAGCCGTTTTCTTCTCAGCCATCATGCTGGCAATCGCCGTATTTGCTCATTCTTTCAAAGAAGCGCAGAATTACCTGACCCCTGTTTACATGCTGGTCATCATCCCTGCTGCCCTGTCCGCCTTGCCCACTATTCAGCTGGATGCATTTACGGCAGGAGTGCCGGCTTTGAATACTATGCTGTTGTTGCGGGAGCTTTTCGTACAGCCGCCAGAGCTCAGTCTTATTGCCATGGTGTTCATTGCCAATATTGCATATGCCATTATTGCCTTGGCATTGGCGGTCAATATCTTTAAGAATGAGCAGATTCTGCTCAGTGGCCAACCCTCTTTCCGTCAGGCATTCAAACTGGCAGACGGTGACCGCCAGCAACCCGACCTGATGCTGGTACTGACGGTTTTCGCCCTGAACCTCGTCATCCTCTTTTACGTGGGCTCCTATGTGCAGGAAAAGAACATTTTCTGGGGCATGCTGATCACCCAATGGATTCTCATGCTCATGCCGGTACTCCTGGTATGCAAAGGCTTCCGTTTTAATCTGAAACAAACCCTGCTGCTGAACAGCACCAGTTGGAAAGCCTGGGCTGGATGTATCCTGCTGGGATTGACATCATGGGCCGTTATCGGGCACGCTGTCGCCGGGATTCAGGAGCTTTTCCTGCCCATGCCAGAGAGCTTTCGCCAGCAGATGGAAGAAATCCTCGGCCTGCGCAGCAGCGAACTCAGTATTGTTATGCTGGTCATTGCCTTCTGCGTTTCCCCCGCAGTCTGTGAAGAATTCTTTTTTCGAGGACTCATGTTGGCTGGAGTCAGAGATCGCTTCAGATTGGGTTGGGTAGTTCTGATCAATGGAGCCATGTTTGGCATTTTTCATATCAGCATATATCGGGTCCTGCCGACTGGCGTTCTCGGTATCCTGCTCGCCTGGGTGGCCTACCGTTCACGATCAATTTACACGACCATTCTGCTGCATTTCATCAATAATTTCATGGCTATCATGATCATGAAATATGGCCTCTTTCCCCAGTTATCCGATCCTAAAAGCCTTGACTGGCGCTGGATGGCAGGTGTATCAATTCTTTTCTTTATCGGCATCTACCTTATTTCTTCCCTGTCAAAACAGGAAGTAGATGCATCACCAAACGATGAAGCTACAATCCCTGAGCACTAGTTGGCCACATTCAGTTGGGGTTGTGGTAATACCGTGAAGGTAGCCCGGATGTCTCGAAGCGACTTTGTCCGTATAAGCTTCCGTCCCTCCCTGGTAGTTTCAGCACGACCGAGAAGCTATCGTTACTGAAAGAGATATCAGATACGTGGTCATTTTCTTGAGTAGAGATACAACCTGTCAGGGAGAATAAGGTCATATGACCCCACAAATACATCACGCCTTTAGATGTTTGCATCGCAAAAGTCCAGTTAACACTGTAACAGCAAACCAATCTCCTTTGATTCACTGTCACAACCATTCAATTCCGAAAAAAAGTTCGGGAATCAGCCAAACACTGCAGAACAATCAATCGCAGAACTGATCTGTCGGGCCAGGATTTCATAACCTTCGTTATGAAAATGGATGTTATCAGTCGAGAGGTCTTCTCTGTCTTTCAATACCTCATAGCAATCAATGACAGGCAGGTCCAACTGAGCAGCAGCCTGCTGGGCCAGCCTGTTTCGATCAACAATACGTTCCTTCCAGGAACTATCGCCAAAACAGGGAGTAGACGAACGCCAGTAAAGCGTGCCCGTTTTTTCCATCAACCAGGATAATACATCCATCAACCCCGCAGCATACAATTGATCAGCAACATCCTCACCATGTAACCCATTATTAAAAATAATGACATCGTACTCATGCTTGCTGAACATTAAAGCCAAGTCAGATTCATAGTCCTTATCACAGACGATTTTGCTGGTAGCAAACAGATCAACCCCGAAAGCCCCCTTCAATTGTGCTGCCAGAAAAGTACTCATACCGTTAGCAATAGAATCACCTACATGCAGAAGACGGGGTAAGCCAGATGAGATGGATTCCTGCTCATCTATCCAACGCATCGTGATCCATTCATTGGGTTCGCGAATGTCAGTTTTCATGAAGTTTTCCTATTAGGTCAGCTACGCCTGTACTATTCGAATGAGACTTTTACCACATCTGTCTCAATCGTCTTCAGATTTTTGTCAAAGGTGAATGAAAGTATGCGATCCTGGTAGTGAAAAGAGACTGCGGAACCTGTTCTCAAATGGATAAGTGACGAAGGTTCATCTACATCTTTCAACACGACCTTATCACTGAAGAGCCAATCCAGATGCAGGTACAGGGTACTATCTTTCCGTGTCACTGGCACATTACACTGCTCTGGCCATTCACCGGCGGTGGTTCCACGTACAGATTCTCCACTGTGCTTCATCCAGGTGGCAAGCTGCTCCATACGCAGGTAGAAAGAACGGGGTAGCTCTCCATGACCGTCCGGTCCGACATTCGGCAGGAAATTTCCGCCCCACCCTCTGACTTGACTGAAGTTACTCAACAGCCAGCCAATCGGTTTATAACATTCGTGATTCAGATATCCCCAGGCACCATCAGAAAAGACATAGCAAAGTTCCCACCATTGATCTTCAGCGAATCGCTTGGTAGGGAAGCGGCATTCAGGTGTATCAAAGTCACCATAACCATGACCTCGCGGATTGATCAAGATTCCTGGCTGCAATTCCCGGATCTCGTTAATAGAAATGGTTTCTTCCTTACGCGGAAGATTTCCGTCAAACCAGATTATATCGATACTGCCGTAGCGTGTCAGCAACTCCCGGACTTGCCCTCTAACGTAGTCATTCAACGCATCTTCACGAGCTTCCTGCTCTTCTTTACTCAATACAGGCAGAGTGATGGGTTCATGATCAAGGCCAAGCGGTTCAGTATCCCCATAGTTGAACGACATGTGATGACGATCCAAGTACCAGTCCGGGGGAGAGTAGTAAAACCCGATTTTGATGTCATTCCGTCGGCATGCTTCTACATATTCACCGACAAGATCACGTCCATTCAGGAAGTTCTTAGTGTTGAACTCACCATATTCACTTGGCCAGAGCGCAAATCCATCATGGTGTTTGGTGGTAAGCACGCAATAGGTCATGCCAGCTTCTTTAGCGGCTTTCAACCACTTATCTGGATCATATTTGTCGGCGGTAAATTTTGGAGCCTGTGCCCAATAATGGTTAGGAGTCACGCCGGCACTACATGCGGGTAATCCATGAGCATCAACATTCTTTGCGTAGAAACCGGGGGCTCTATTCATCATCCCCCAGGAGAGATCATACTGGCCCGACACACTGGAGATTCCCCAATGAATAAAGAGCCCCAGTCCTGCATTGCCATACCACTGTGCATCCGGGTGAGTGGTGCGGCAAAAAGTGGAATGTGATGAGGAAAGAGTATTACCAATAATTTTATGTTGCTCTGCAATTGTTTCGTTGTCAGTGTTTTTGCTCATTTCACACTCCATATGGTGGCTCAATAAACATTTATATTGATTTTAAGCGGAGAACGCCAGAGGTCCTGTTCCTCTCCGCGATGAATCGCCCCGACTCGTACTACATTGCAATAGTACATAGCTCTTTCAAGGTACACCATATCCTCTTTCACTACAAGCGAGATCAGCTAGTAACTTGGCATATCAGAGTGCTGCAAAGTTGTTTCTATTGCGAAAGACAATCGATGTAGGCTTTGGCTTCTAATTTCTTGATCCAACGCTGAGGAAATCCTTGGATGTCACTGAATTTTAATCCTGCGACAGATCGTTCATTCTCGCAATAAATGCCCTTTTTTAACAGTCAGCTAAGAATTTTTTGCCCTAAGTCTTGACAGGCACTTCGTAGCATACGAGATTAATACACAGAAAGGGGAGTATTTATTGGAGAGTAACGTTTGCACAAGCGTTTCTCCGTTTTCCTGCAAATCACGATTCAGAAACAAAATTCCCATCTACGCCCTAAACAGAATGAGTATCGAATGAGTCGAATACCTGGACAAGTAAATCAAATTGAAAATTATGCTTTACACCAGTTCAGTTGTGGAGCCATTCCATGCCGTATCGCCGCCCCGAAATATGAGGCGTCAGGCAGACCATGGGTGTGGCGGGCGCGGTTCTGGTGGGCATTTCCAGAGTTTGATCGTACTATGCTTGAGCGTGGATGGCATGTCGCTCATATCGACGTAACAGAATTATATGGCGGACCGGAAGCCATAGATCGTTGGAACTCCTTTTATCATCTGATGGTGCATGAACTTAACTTTGCATCACAACCTGCCATCGAGTGCATGAGCAGAGGTGGGCTTATAAGTTATAATTGGGCCGCACGAAATCCTGAAAAAGTATTGTGCATGTATGCGGATAATCCGGTTTGCGATTTTACGAGCTGGCCTGGGGGTAAAGGATCTGGTCCCGGGAATGAATTATGCTGGCAAACATGCCTTGATGCTTACGGATTAAGTGAAGAGGAAGCCCTGGCCTACAAAGGCAATCCTATTGATAATCTCAAACCTCTTATCGATGCAGGAGTTCCTCTTCTTCACGTCTATGGTGATGAGGACGAAGTCGTTCCCTATGCAGAAAATTCAGGAATTATGGTAGAGCGTGCGCGTTCATTGGGATATGACATTGAACTTATCAGAAAACCCGGAATGGGCCACCATCCCCACTGCCTCGAAGATCCGTCACCCATCGTGACTTTCGTGGAAGAAGCTTGGAGGTTCAGGCGCGTGCAGGGACAGCCTGTTATTGCAGCAGATTCAGGTAAAAGCAACGTGAATAAAGTTCAGGCAGTTCCTATTGCGGTCGGTGACTCTCGCTAATTGATGGCGTATATCGGCCTTAGCTCAAGCAAAATCCCCTATGAGACAAGCTAACATACTCCTCTTATACCTCGCCGCTTCTAACAGGCGTGTACAGCGGCGATAAAGTTGTTTACCAATTTTTTAGATTCTCCGCATCTATGTTCCCAATACAGGCTGCCAGAGTGCAATATTTCCTGCATACAAGGTCCCGGGAATTGTATTCCGGTCCCAAATTCCAGGTATGTATGTTGGGAGTTACGCCTGCCTTGGTAGAGGAGAATCAAAATTAACCTTGTTAAAAAGGACCAAATCGACTGATTTAAAAACATCCCAATAGCAATTGCAACAACTCCCGCAACAACCCTTGGAGAAAACCGCCATGCTCACACTCACCTGCAAGGTCATGTTATGCGCTGCCAGCATTTTGGCCCTTGCATTTCCTTTTCAACTCATGTCTGCCCCAAAGTTTGACTTCAGCGGCAGAATTACAGACCAGGATTCTTACAGTATGGATCTTCGGGACGATGGAACGGTTATACTAACCAGTTCCAATTGTGATCCCTGGTACTTTACTGGAATGATTACCAATGGTGACAAAGTACTCTCTCTGGCACAGCTTCAGAATACCAATCTGAGCATTCAGGAAACGTCTGATCAGGCGACCTTCTCGGGTACCTATACAAATGGGTCACAGAGCTATGTCGTAACATTGACCTTGCTGTTGGATGATAAAAAAAATATACAGATCGACC
>MDTD01170703.1_pt1 | contig 12017 bp, 12 predicted proteins | sample 811221 | NCBI WGS metagenome assembly MDTD01 (sample SAMN05326646, study PRJNA326480) | marine metagenome | isolation source: seawater | place: Pacific Ocean: South West | collected 2011 | reverse complement strand
AGCATAAAAGAATGTATTGAGCTATCAGAAAATTTAGCTAAACGCGTTGGTGGAGAACTAAATATTCCAGTCTTTTTATATGAGAAATCAGCTAAAGATTTAAAAAGAGTAAACTTAGCAAATATTAGAAAAGGTGAATACGAGGGCTTAGCTCAAAAATTAAACGATGTAAATTGGAAACCAGATTTTGGCCCCTCTGCTTTCAACAAAAAGTCAGGTGCTACTGTTATAGGAGTACGAGATTTTTTAATAGCTTATAATATTAACCTAAACACTACTAATGTGCGAATTGCAACTGATATTGCATTTGAAATTAGAGAAAAAGGAAGAAGTAAACGTAAGCCCAATCCAAAATCTCCCATTTTACTTGATGGGGAAATTATTAGAGATGAAAAAGGAGCACCTATCAAAAAAAGTGGCCTATTCAAAGATGTAAAAGCGGTCGGCTGGTATGTTGATGAGTTTAAATGTGCTCAAATTTCAATTAATTTCAATGATTATAAAAAGTCTACCATTCATGAAGTTTTTGATAAAGTTTGTGAGCTCGCAAATGAGCGCGGAGTTAGAGTTACAGGAAGTGAATTAGTTGGTCTCATTCCCCTAGATGCTATGCTTATGGCAGGTAGATTTTTCTTGTCGAAACAAAGGAACTTCCATGGAATTCCAGAAAATGATATTATTAATATTGTCACCCAAAGCTTAGGCTTGAATGATGTAGCGCCTTTTGATCCTAGAAAAAAAATCATTGAATATGCTATCAAAAGTCAAAAAAACAATTTGATGGACATGAAAGTATCAAATCTTTTGGATGAATTTTCAAGAAAAAGTATTGCCCCAGGAGGTGGATCTGCTAGCGCAATTACTGGAGCTTTTGGAGCATCCCTATGTTCAATGGTCGCTGCAATTAGCTTTGTAAAACTTAAATCATATAAATTAAAAACTAAAATGCTAAAAATAGGCATTGAATCTCAAAAACTTATGAAAAGCTTATCCTTTTATGTTGATGAAGATTCCAACGCATTTAAAAAGACAATCAAAGTTTCTAGGTTATCTGAGGAAACAGAAGAATCGAAAAAAGTTAAATTAAATGAGATCGCTAAAGCTAATAAATATTCTGCAGAAATACCTCTGTGCGTTGCTAAAAATTGTCGAGATCTTTTGAAAATTGCTAGAGTTTTATCGTTAGAGGGATATGTACCATCATTGTGTGACGTAAATGTAGCAAGTGAACTATTGATGTCAGGAATCAAAGGCGCAATTTCAAATATAATAGTTAATATGCCCAACATCAACGATAAATCATTTTCAGAAAAATTGGAAACCGAAATAAAGCACATAACGAAAGAAAGCGAACTTCTTTTGTCTGAAATAAATCTTAATTTTATAGAATCTATTAATTCTGATGAATTATAAATCTTCAGTTGATAGGGCAAAATCCTATGTTAATGATTTATTGAAGAGAAATGACAAAAGCTCAGACTTTATTGTAGATGAAAAAATCTGGCAGCTAAATAAAAAATATATCGCTGTTCAAATTAGCACAGATATTTTGATTATCAATCAGCATCGAGCACATTTTAAAATATTGTATGATCATTTTTTAGAGGCAATTAATGATAAGTCAATAGGGGGGCAAAAACTACTTTTTCCAGAAAAAATTGAATTAAATTTTGATTTAAAAAGCACATTAATGGACGTACTCCCTCTTTTGGAAAAAACAGGATTTAGATTTAGAGAATTTTCTGATGAATCTTTAATTATTAGCTCCATCCCAACAGAAATAGCATGGGGTACTGAAAAAGTAATTCTTGAAAACTTGCTTCAACATTTTTCTCTTACAAAAACTAAAACTCTTCCACTAGATAGCGAGCTTGCAAAGGTCTTGTCGAAAAATATTGCAATAAAAGAAAATGAATTTGTTGATTTAAATCAATTGAAAGAAATTTTTAATAAATTATTTGGATGTGCTAATCCAATGTATTGTCCTGAAGGAAACATAATATATCATTTAATTAGATGCACAGATATTGATAAGCGCTTTTAATTAGTTTTAGAAATTATTTTATGGCAAAAGTTCGACCCTTAGCAATTCTTGGCCCAACAGCATCAGGCAAAAGTACTTTAGCTATTAAGATAGCAAAAAAAATTAATGGTGAAATAATTGGGCTTGATTCTAGACAATCTTATAGATTTTTTGAGATTGGAACCGCACAACCATCAAAAGAACAATTAAAAGAAATTAATCATTATATGATTGGTTGCTTTGATCCATACAAAAGTATAAATGCCGGAGAAAATGCTAGACTAACTAAGAAATATATAAATAAAATTTCAAATAAAGGAAAGGTCCCTATAGTTTGTGGAGGATCTGGCCTCTACTACAGAGCATTAACGAAAGGTATATTTGATCAAAGTTCGACAAATAATAAAATTAGAGAAAGGCTAAATAAAGAATATCAAGACAATGGTCCAAATGAACTAATAAAAAAATTAAAGAAGATAGATCCTAAATATTCCAGGTTAATTCATCCCAACAATAAAAAAAGATTGATCAGGGCTTTAGAGGTTTTTGAAATTACAGGAAAATCACTTTCAGAACATTTTAAAAATCAAAGTAAAAATAAGGATTATGATTTTTTTACTGTTTTGATTAATTGGAATGAGAAGCTTCTTTTTAATAGAATAAAACATAGATTGAAAAAAATGCTTCACAATGGTTGGTTAGAGGAAGTAAAAAATTTAATGTTAAATTTTGAAATTGATAAAATTGTACCCTTGGATTCACTGGGTTACAGAGATATAATTAAATATCATAATGAAGAAATTAACCTCCAAGATCTTGAGAATAAAATAATTCTAAAAACAAAGCAATTTTCGAAAAAACAGCTTAAATGGTTTAGATCAGAAGATATTAATTTCACAATTAACATAGATAAAAATCTTGAATCAAACGAAATAGCAAATTTGATTATTAATAAATTTCAAAATTAATATTTTATACTTAATTTTAATTTGCTTTTAAGTCATTCCTGTGAGAATACAAAGTTTTAATACTTCCCAATTAGATGAGTGACTTAATTCCTCTACTTTTTGGGTTTTTTTTTGGAGTTTTTTTGAAGTCAGTTAAAAATGAAATATTAAACGAGACTAAAATAGCTAAATCCATTATAAGATTATCACATGAAATCATTGAGAAAAATAATGGAACAGATGAAATATACCTAGTTGGGATTATAACAAGAGGAAAAACTTTAGCCGAGAGAATTCACAAAAACCTTACAAACATTACAGGTAATAACATTAGTTATGGAACTATTGATATTACTTTCCATAGAGATGACTATCTTAATAGACTCAAAACACCTAAGCTCAATGGAACTAACATTGATGAATCAATAGACGAAAAAACAGTTATACTTGTTGATGATGTCTTGTACACTGGCCGAACTATTAGAGCAGCCATAGACTCTCTATTATCCTTCGGTCGACCAAAATCGATACAGCTAGCAGTTTTAGTAGATAGAGGCCATAGGGAATTACCAATTCGTGCCGATTATGTTGGAAAGAATATTCCAACACATGAGGGTGAACATGTAGAAGTTTTGTTCAAAGAAATTGACAACAAAGATTCTATTCGCTTGATAAGGAATGAAATTGAAAAATAAGCATTTAATTGGACTTGAGGGATATCCAAAACAAGATATTAATGAAATTATCGAAACAGCATTTTCTTTCAAAGAGGTTCTTGAAAGGCCAATTAAAAAAGTACCTTCATTACAAGGCAAGACAATTGTAAATTTATTTTTTGAGAATTCCACCAGAACAAGAATCAGTTTCGAGCTTGCCGAGAAACGATTAAGTGCTGATTCAATAAATTTCTCTGCTAGCTCATCTAGTCTAAATAAAGGTGAAACATTTAAAGATACTGTTAAAAATATAGAATCTATGAAAATAGATGCGGCAGTAATTAGACATCCATTTCCAGGTTCAGCATTGATGCTTACAAACTATATTGACTCAGTAGTAATAAATGCTGGAGATGGTACGCATGAACATCCTACGCAAGCACTTTTAGATATTGTGAGTTTGAAAGAAAAATTTGGCTATATTAAAAATTTAAAGATAGGTATAATTGGTGATATTGCGCATAGTCGAGTTGCATTGAGCAATATACATGGATTGAGAACTCTTGGCGCAAAGGTTACTTTATGCGGCCCTTCAACACTTATGCCTTTAAGGATTGAAGAATTGGGATTAACCGTCAATAATAATATTGATGAAGTCATAGAATGGGCAGACGCCATTAATGTTTTGAGAATTCAAAGAGAGAGAATGAATAATGCATTAATTCCCTCTATTAGAGAATATAGAAAATTATTTGGCATAACTCAATCAAGAATAGAAAAACACAACAATGAACTTGTTATAATGCATCCAGGACCAATGAACAGATGGGTAGAAATTGATAGTGATGTTGCTGACAGTGACCAAGCAATTATTTTAGATCAAGTATTAAATGGAGTTGCTACAAGAATGGCTATTTTATATCTTTTGCTTTCAGGTAAAACAAAGAAAGATTCCTAATGCAAACAGAAAAAATACATAAGAATCTTGTTTTAAAAAATGCTACTATCATTGATCCATATAATTCTACAAAGATAAATGGAGATGTATACATAAAAGATGGTAAAATAAATTCCATTGGAGAAGCAGCTTATCCATCGTCCTCAAAAATAATTGATTGTACTGATTGGATAGTTACTCATGGTTTTTGCGATATTCATGTTCATTTTAGAGAACCGGGAGAAGAATATAAAGAAGATTTAAATTCAGGATCACAGGCTGCTTTAGCTGGAGGCTTTACTCGGGTGTGTGTGATGCCTAACACATCGCCTGTTATTGATAGTCCAGAATTAATAAGATATATAGCAAATAGATCAAAAGAGTGCCCTATTCATATTCATCCAATTGGTGCAGTTACAAAATCTCAAAAAGGCAAAGAACTAACAGAAATGAAAGCAATGTTAAATGAGGGAGCAGTAGCATTTAGCGATGATGGAGTACCTATTGAGAATTCATCTGTTTTAAGAAATGCGCTATTATATTCTTCAATGTTTCATGGAAATATTAAAATTATAAACCACGCAGAAGATCTTACACTAAAAAATTCATCTGTTATGAACGAAGGAATTATTTCTATAAAATTAGGCTTGAAAGGTTCACCAGATATTACTGAATCAAATATGGTATTAAGGGATTTAGAAATTGCTAAATTTACAAATTCTCATATACACGTTCCTCATGTGAGTGCAGGAAAATCTGTTAAACACATTAACTCAGTTAAAAAAGAATATGGTAAAATAACTGCCGAGGTAACACCTCATCATTTATTTTTCTCCGATGAAGATTTACAAAACTATAATACTAATTTAAAAGTAGCTCCTCCAATACGATCGCGCGATGATAGAAAAATCTTAATTAACGCTCTCAAAGATGGTACTATAGATTGTATTGCCACAGATCATGCTCCACACGCTCTCGAGGAAAAAGAGTGTGGCTTTAATTGCGCATCATTTGGAATGATAGGCCTTGAATCATGCTATGGAGCTGTGAACAAAATCTTATTTTTTGAAAATAATTTTGATATTGTTTCAATACTGAAACTACTAACAGTAAATCCAAGAAAAATCATGGGTTTTGAAAATGATTTGTTTTCCAAGGGAAAGGATGCAGAATTAGTAATTTTGAACCCAAAAGAAGAATGGAATTTTACTGAAAACAACATTTATTCTAAATCAAAAAATTCCCCTTTCATTGGAAAAGAATTAATCGGAAAAGTAAAATATACCTTGACAAAAGGCATCATAAATAAAATTTAAATTGTGTTTGACTATTTATAAGAATGAGAATTAATATTATAGGCTCGATATCAATCAATTATTTATTATGATAACAAGATCTTTAAAACTAAAAGAAATAAAAAAAGAATGGTTAATTGCAGATGCCGAAGACAAAACACTTGGTAGGTTTGCTACCGCAGTTGCCAAAGTTTTGAGAGGAAAACACAAACCTTCTTTTACCCCCAATTTAGATATGGGGGATTTTGTTATTATAATAAATGCAGAAAAAATTAAAGTCTCGGGCTCAAAAGAGGTTCAAAAAAAATATTTCAAACATTCAGGATACATCGGTTCTGCTTCATTAACAAAATTAGATCAAATTAGAAGAACTCGCCCTGAAAAAATTTTAGAAAAAGCAATATGGGGTATGTTACCCAAAAATAGATTGGGCAGATCAATCTTCAAACATCTAAAAATTTATTCTGGCTCTACTCATCCTCATATATCTCAACAACCAAAAGTATTGAACATTTAATATGTCTAAATCCGCATATACTTCAATTGGTCGTAGGAAAGTCTCAATTGCACGAGTTTATATGAATCCAGGAAATGGGGATATAACAATTAATGGTAAAAAGTTTTCTGAATACATTTCTAGAAAAAGTCTTGCTATTATCATAACTCAACCCCTAGAATTGTTAGGCCAAAGAAACTCTTATGATATTTCAGTTAATGTCAAGGGCGGAGGACTTTCTGGACAAGCAGGTGCAATAAGGCTAGGAATATCAAGAGCTTTAAATAAAGTAAATGAAGACTATAGAGCAAAACTAAAAGGTGCTGGATTTTTAACTAGAGATGCTAGGAAGGTAGAAAGAAAAAAATACGGTCAACCTGGAGCTCGTAAGAAATTTCAATTTTCCAAACGTTAGATACCTAATAAGTAATGAATAATAAAGTAAACTTTGAAGACCTACTAAGTACTGGTGCCCACTTCGGTCATGTAACTAGCAAATGGAATCCCAATTTCAAACCATTTATTTTAATGGAGAAAAATGGTGTTCACATCATAAATTTAGACAAAACACTGCTATATCTAGATAAAGCTCTTAATTTTATTTCAACATTGGCCAGTAAAAAAGGTGAGTTTTTGTTCGTAGGTACGAAAAAACAAGCCAGAGATATTGTCCAACAAGAAGCAGATAGGTGTTCTATGTTCTATGTTGTTGAACGATGGCTTGGAGGCACCTTGACTAACTTCTCAACAATAAAAAAAAGCATCAAGCGACTAAACCTTTTAGAAAAAGAAGGTTCGCATATATACGAAAATCAAACAAAAAAAGAAGTACAAATGCTCAATAGGGAAAAAATTAAGCTATCTGACCAGCATAGAGGCATCAAGGATATGCGACGTTTGCCAGATGCAATTATTATTGTTGACGCAAAATTAGAGTTCACTGCAGTTAAAGAAGCTAAGGTTCTTGGAATTCCAATTATTGCAATAGTAGATACAAATACAAATCCAAATGATATATTATATCCCATTCCAGCAAATGATGACTCCCTAAGAACTATCCAGCTAATTACATCAAGTATTGCAGATACAATCTTAGAAGCAAATGGTAAAAATGTAAAGCCTGGTCCAGGCAATACTATTCCTGGAAGCCTAGAGAAATCAACTTCAGATGATGAAAACAAATCTGATCAAAAATAAAATATACCTAATTATTGATTACAATTTTTTTAATCAAAACAAACTTCATTGTTCAATCAAATGACTATTAGCGCACTATCTGTTAAAGAATTAAGAGAAAGAACTGGCGCGGGTATGATGGACTGCAAAAAGGCCCTGGTTAAATCAGATGGCGATTTAGACAAAGCTATTGATTTTTTAAGAAAATCAGGAATCGCTAAAGCTGAAAAAAAAGGAAGTCGAACAGCCAGCGAAGGAATCATATATTCATATATTCACCATGGTGATAAACTTGGTGTATTACTTGAATTGAATTGCGAAACAGATTTTGTTGCAAAAACTGAAGGTTTCAATATATTGGCCGGTAATTTAGCAATGCAAATTGCGGCCACAAATCCTGTTTCAGTAGATCGTGATTCTGTTGATAAAAATTTTCTTCAAAGAGAAGAATCCATTTTCAAAGAACAAGCACTATCTTCTGGCAAGCCCGAAAATGTTGTTGAAAAAATTGTTAAAGGCAAATTAGAAAAGCTTTACTCTGAGATTTGTCTACTCGATCAACTGTATATAAAAGATACAGACAAAAAAATATCTGACTTATTAAACGAAGCTATTGCAACTTTAGGTGAAAATATAGTCATTACTCGATTTATCAGATTTGCTGTTGGTGAGAATAGTTCACCAAGTTAGTAAATGCCAGAAAAACCTTTTTATAAACGCATTCTACTCAAATTGAGTGGAGAGGTTATTGCTGGAAAAAAAGGATTTGGTATCGATTATCAAAAAGCAACTGAGCTTGCTCTTGAAATTAAATCATTACACGAAATGAATATCGATATTGGCTTAATTATAGGAGCCGGAAATATTTTTAGAGGAATGCAAGCAGCAAGCAAGGGCATGGAAAGAGTCTCTGGTGATTATCTCGGAATGTTAGCAACAATTATGAACGCTATTACAATGCAAGATGCTCTTGAGAAAATTAATGTTGAAACTAGAACTTTATCTGCAATAACGGTGTCTCAAATTTCAGAGCCATATATAAGGAGAAGAGCTCTTAGGCATTTAGACAAAAAAAGAGTTGTAATCGTTGCTGGCGGTACAGGAAATCCTTATTTCACTACAGATACTGCTGCTGCTTTGAGAGCTACAGAGTTGAAGGCTGAAGTTTTAATTAAAGGCACTAAAGTAGATGGTGTTTATGACAAAGATCCTATTTTGAATAGTGATGCAAAAAAATTTAAAAAATTAAATTTTTCCGATGTAATTACAAAAAATTTAAGAGTTATGGATCTTACAGCAATTACATTATGTAAAGAGAATAATCTTCCAGTGCAAGTTTTTGATATAAATAAATATGGAAACCTTAGAAAATTAGTCTTAGGTAAAGATATAGGTACTATAATTAATTAAAAAAGTATAATAATGATTGAAGATATAATTTTAGATACAAAAAAAAGAATGGATTTGGCTATTGGTCATTGTAAAGTTGAGCTTTCAAAAGTGAGAACAGGAAGAGCTAATCCTCAGATTCTCAATTCATTAAAAGTTGAATATTATGGATCAATGGTTCCCCTAACTCAAGTTTCAACAATTACTTCGCCTGAGCCAAGGTTAATAACCATAAAACCCTATGAAAAACCATTAATTGGAGAAATTGAAAAAAGCATTATGGAATCAAATTTAGGTTTGACACCAAATAATAATGGTGAATCAATTTTAATTCCAATTCCTCCGCTATCTGAAGAGCGTAGAAAAGACTTGATAAAATACGTCCATCAACTTGTAGAAGAAAGTAAAGTCGCGATCAGAAATATAAGGCGTGACGCATTGCACACTTTGAAGGATTTTGCGGATGAAAGTCATCTTTCTGAGGATGAGAGTAGAAGGCAAGAATCCAATATACAGAATATCACAAATGCAAATATTTCAACATTAGAAAATATTGAGAAGGTTAAAGAAAAAGAGCTTTTAGAATTTTAAATTATTTGTTTAACGAAATTCTCTAATTAAACGCTAATTTTCCACTCCTAAGCTAATCAATCACACTTGGACCAGCCACACTCCCTGCAAGTTAAACAACCACCCTCATTTACTACATTAGTAGAAGTACCGCAATCTTTGCATTCATATGAACTCCCTTGATCAGAAGTTTCTTGAGCCATGGTAATTCTAACTTTTTCTTCAATAAAGTCAGAGTCTGTATCGGGCTTCCATGTATTTCTCTCTTTTAAATAATCATCTAAAGCTTTTCCGATAGCATCAGGGGTAGAAAGAATAAGGCGACCATCTTCCCATGTTGGATTTGGACCTGAAATACCTTTCAATTGTCTAACAATAGAATTTGGATCAACTCCAGATCGCAATGCCAATGAAATTAATCTGCTTATAGCCTCAGATTGAGCAGCAGCATTACCACCAGCTTTTCCAATGGTTGTAAATATTTCACAAAGGCCATTTTCATCCTCATTAATTGTTATATATAAAGAACCTTCACCTGTACGAATTCTTCTAGTAGTGCCTGAGGTAGTAATAGGCCTCATTCTGGGTCTTTTTTCAATAGTTTGTGATGTAGCTACGTTTTGAGCGGGTGAATCGGTATTTTCTTTCTTGATTTCTTCGTTAGTAATAAGAATACCTTCCCTAGAACCTTCTCTGTATACTGTTATTCCTTTAAGACCTGCTTTATGAGCAGTCATATATATATCAGCAACGGTCTCTTTCTTTATTTCATTTTTAAGATTTACGGTAGAGGAGATTGAGCTATCGATGTATTTCTGAATAATTCCTTGCATCTTAACTCTAAAGTATGGATCGATCTCATGAGCAGTTACTACATAATCCGGAAGATTGTCATCGTTTTTGAATAATTTTTCTATGATGGGGTGGTAAACTTTGTATTCATCAAAATCCCTTCCAAAGCCATCGTTTTTCTTGACTCTTCTTTTGTAAGATGTTGCGAATATAGGTTCAACACCGGAGGTTACCCTTGCAACAATGGCGCCACTGCCAGTTGGCGGAACAGTTAGAACAGTTGAATTCCTTATTCCATTCTTTTCGATATCATTTTTTATATGCTTTGGGAGATTTTTGACAAAATGACTTTTTTTGTAACCATCCCATTTAAAATTAGGAAATCCCCCTTTTTCTTTGGCAAGATCAACGCTAGTTTCATATGCTGTATCTCTAAAGATTTGCATGATCTGATCAACTGTTTGAAGAGCATCTTCACTATCATATTTAATGTTCATTCTCACAAGCATATCGCCTAGTCCTAAAATACCAAGGCCAATTCTTCTATCATTGAATGCATTTTGCTTTTGGGACTCTAAAGCATGCCTATCTAAGTTATAATCAATAACATTATCAAGAAATCTAGTAGCAGTAACTATAGTATCCTTGAACTCGTCAATCATAAAGTTTCCCTTTTCATCAACAAAGCGCTCTAAATTTATGGATCCCAGGTTGCAGCATCCACCATCAGGAAGAGGTTGTTCTGCGCAAGGGTTAGTCGATACAAGAGGGCTACAATATTCTGCATTGTGGTAGTTTTTCATGGTATCCCAAAACAGCAAGCCTGGTTCGGCGCTTGAGTGGGCATGATCAATTATTTTGTCCCATAATTCTTTAGCATTAACGGTCTTGTAAACTTTGCCTTGATATCTCAAATCGAATTCTTTATTCTCTGAAACTGCATTCATGAATTCATCTGTTAATAAAACTGAAATATTAGAATATTTTACCATGTTAACATCACCAGTTTTGATTTCGATAAATTTTTCAATATCGGGATGGTCAATGCTCAGTGTTTGCATGTTTGCACCCCTTCTGCCATGCTGAGCGATTGTATTAGTATTTTCACTGAACAAATTCATAAAACCAACAGGACCACATGATTGCCCACCTGTGCCGTTTATAGCATCGCCCGATGGTCGTAAAACTGAAAGATCATGACCACAGCCACCGCCAAATTTGTATGTTCTAGCTTCTTCCTGAATAGTTTTGTATATAGAATTAATAGAATCATCATTGATTCCAACTACATAGCAATTATTAAGGGTGGTCGTTATGTCTTCTCGTCCCGCACCATGCATGATTCGACCGCCTGGAGTAAATTTAAAATCCTCTAAAATAGAATAAAATTTATCTTCCCATAGTTGTTTGGATTTTTTTGCTTTCTCAACGCTCGCTAACGCTTTTGCTTGCCTTTGCCACAATTCATAGGGATGACTCTCCCATGGTGCCAGGTATTTGTTTTTTAAAACATCTGCGCCAAGCGTATCACCATTATAATAGCTATCAATTTGATATTTTGAAAAGTCGTCTTTGGTGGTTTTTTTATCAACTTCTTTTGCAAGTTCTCTTGCAGTATCTTCAACTAATGTGTTTAATTCTTTTGATGATTTGTCATTTTCATTTGGAAAATTTAGTTCAATTGCTTCCGCCATCGCCTTAATTCCTTACGTTTTGGTATGTGGTTGTAAAAAAGT
>MDTD01017379.1_pt1 | contig 12018 bp, 8 predicted proteins | sample 811221 | NCBI WGS metagenome assembly MDTD01 (sample SAMN05326646, study PRJNA326480) | marine metagenome | isolation source: seawater | place: Pacific Ocean: South West | collected 2011 | reverse complement strand
GGTGCAATACCGGCAATAGACGGTGCACGTATCCATCGCCAAGAACAGCGCTTTGTCTGAGTAGCGATGGGTGAGCCCCGGAACCGGGCTGTCCTTCTGTTCGCAGAGCGAGTCGAAGCGAAGCATGGGATGGTCGTTCGTGAATCGAGAGGCGAGAGGGACAAACTGAATCCTCAAAGGATCCGTGTAAGGCTGATCCCAATCGATCAAGCCAAACACGTACGGACTCACCCGTACGCTCATGGATGCCCGGCGAAAGCCTTGCCGAACGTCCTCGAGAAACTCCGGCGTGACGATATCTTCCAACAGTTTGAGTACTTGCTGAGGGCGAGTGACTGTATTCTTCGCCTGCCATTTCCAGTCGAGGAACGTCTCTTCATCAACGTCTTTCCATGCTGGCACTCTTTGCCAAAATGGCTCGTTGAGTAAGTCGCGGTGTGAAGTATCGAAATCGTGTTTTGATTTACCCATTGTCTTCCCCATGGGTTATGGTCCTCGTCGCTAATCGACGACAGAGAATCAGGTTGATTGTTTGATTGTGGGGGCGCATCCGTGTGCTTAACGCACGACGTCGGGTTGATGCCAAACTGAAACATTGAACCACATGCCCTGATTATGCCCAATGGAAGACGCCGATGCAACCGTCACCTGAACTCTCCCCGGTGAAGCCTGCTGATCGACGCCCAGACGGCTTGAATGAACTGACCTAATAACCACAGGTGAGTTCGACTTTTCATTCCCTGTATTGTTCGTGCAGGACTGTTTGATTCGATGGTGAAATTAATTTTGCCAACGTTCTGCTTTTCGTTCCTTCGAACAGGGTATGATCTCAGACAGACTTCCTCATGATCTCCTAAAAGGTCGTCTCATCTCTCTTTTTCTGCGTTCGTTCGAAACGAGCATCATGGTCACGGTTCGGTCACCATCAGGCTAATTCCTGATAGATATCTACTCGGCAGTAGTTTAATGGGCGCCAAGAACGGAGAATGGGTTATGAAATTGAAGATGATGATGGCCTTCGCATTGGCGGGTATGGCGCTCGCCTGTGGTTCACCGCTCGAAAATCAACGCTCAAATAAGGCCGCAGGCTGCGCTAGTGACGCAGATTGTTTGGGCTTACAAACTTGCTCGGTTCGGACCGGTCAATGCCGAGCGCTGGAACCTGGAATGTGTCGTCAGGATGACCCGTCATTTTGTGCCTGCAATCTGGACCAGCATTGTCCCGAGGGTTTCGAATGTGGTTCTGCCCTGGTGTGTGAGTCGATCCCGAGTCCAAATGAAGCACCGGAGTCAGATGAGATACCGGACGATGGGGTGGGCTCAGGTTCCAGTGACCCCGAGCCGGTCGAGAGTTGCGAGCGATCAAGTGATTGTCCGATCGATCAGTTCTGCGACGAACTGATTAACGCATGCAATGAGCTACCCAGCGGTATGTGTCGCACCGACTCTCAATGTGTGAGTGAGAACTGCTACGTTCGACCCGGTCGCGAAGTAGGCCGCTGCGTTGAGGCCGAGGGCTGTACTGAGGATACGGACTGCGGCGCACGTCAAATTTGCCGAGATGCAGCCTGTCTCGATGTAGAATGTCGCGAGGATAGACACTGCGGCGCGGGTTCCGGTTGCGACAATTACCGTTGTGTTGCTCGTGAGCGAAGGGACGATCACGGCAACACGTTCGACACAGCGACACGCATTGAAGACATGGGCCAAGCATCGGGTGCAATCGATTACAGTGGCGACCGAGACGTCTTTCGCTTCGAAGCCACGGTGACCGGCCGATATGTCGTGGAAACCACAGGGCAAACAGATACTGTGTGTACGGCATTAACGGCCAACGAAGAGGTCCTTGGGAGCGACGACGACGATGGAGCAGGTGACAACTGCAGCCTCGCTTTTGCAGCGAGAGCGGGCTCGACATTGCAGATTCAACTCACCGGCTTTCGTGATCGTACGGGCAGTTACCGCCTGGTTTTGATCCGTCCTGTCGAAGGAGCGAACCCGGGAGTTGGGGACAATGAAGGGGGGAACGGCGAGGTTGGCGGCGAGAACAGGGGAGGCGGCAACCCGCCCGAAGATGCCAACCCCGAGGACCAGGGTGGTGATGTGCGAACCGCTCAAAGGGTTCAATTGCCGGCAGAAATCCCTGCTCAACTCGACCAACGTGACGAAGATTGGTTTCAGTTCACGACCGAGCGTGCTGGAAGGTATCGTTTCGAAACTCGGTCTCGACTCGACACCGATTGCAAGCTGCTCGATGAGGACGAAAACCAAGTGGGGATCAGTGATGATGACGGGCAGATGCTCAATTGTCAGATCAACGTGACTCTCGATGGGGGGACCACGTACTTCTTCGCAATCCGTGGCTACACGTCCAACATTAATGGCCCCTACACTGCGATCCTCCGGAGTTTGGACTAGCCCGTTTCTTGGCGGGCTCGTCCGCTTCCTATGTGAACTCGGACGAAACGGCGGTCTTGGTGTTGATCACCGGCTAAGGTGTAGATCTGCTCAATTTACGAGCCCGTTGCAGTAGGCCGATGATTTCGGACTTAAACTCCTGAGGTTCATCAATCACTTTGGTAAAGGAGTGATAATAGTAGCCATCGGGATTCAGGGTTTGAAGCAGACATCCAGTCCTCTCTAAGGAGACCATTTGGACCGTCTCTGCCTCCACTTGATGGAAGGCGTGACAGATCTCTTTCATGTTGTTCTCATGATCCTCATTCATGTGCTCCAGGGCGCCAGTTCGCATCGCTTCAAATTGAGTTGGCTCTGCATGGGTAAGATAGTCGAGCCCTTTGAACGAGCAGATGCGACCGAAGCCCGCGATGTAGCGGATGCTCTCGATGCGGTTCATGCGCCAAAAGTCGAAACCGTGGGTTTTCGCATAGCCTGGCGCCTGGGGGATGCGTTCACAATACCGAGCCATGAGTTGCTGGTATTCCTGTTCGCTGACCCGTTCGCAGCCCTCTCCTGCCTCAGCGGCGGTGGTGAGTTTGACAAAATGTCCATTGACGCTCGCTCGCCAACTTCCCTGGGGGTCGCCAACCGCTTGTCCGTCGTGGACAAAGAGGGAGGCCCGGTCATCCCGCCTTAGGTTTTTGGTGTGCAGGGCGATGTTTGCGATGAACACGAAAGGACGCCCCCGGTCGTCCAGGGCAAATGGAACGATGGAGCCGGTGGGGAATCCTTGCACACGTCGTTCTGTACTGATCGTCCCGAGTACGCCGTGATGGGTGCGGTGCAACCAGCGCAAGACGTCCAGTCCAGGGTCGCCTCGGTGGGCAGCTTTGTCCGCAGCCAGCGACTCGGGATCAAGTATTTCAGTGTCATCAGCCATCACATTTATTCCAGTGGTTGTTCTTTATCCTTGGTCATGTCAGCCGAACGGGTTTGGGGGGTTCGGCGTACCAAAACTAAGGGTCGTCCCGTGTCCGGGTGGTGAATGATATGAGTATCTAAGCCATAAATCGATCGAATAACGTCCGGAGCGATCACTTCATACGGCGTACCCTCAGCGCCATGACATCCGTTGGACAAGAAAAGGATTCGGTCGGCCCATGCGGAAGCGAGATTAAGGTCATGCAAGACGACGATCACCGCATAACCATCCGATTTGGCGTAGTTCGAAGCGATCTCTAAGATTTTCTCTTGATGGGGCAGGTCCAGTGCTGAAGTCGGTTCGTCCAAGAGAAGGAGCTTATGTTGCGCCTTTGAGCCCATTAACTGAGCGAGAACACGAGCCAGATGGACTCGTTGTTTCTCGCCACCGGAAAGTGTTGTGTAAATCCGCTCCGACATCGACAACATGCCCACTCGATACAAACAGGTGGAGACGATCTCTTTACGGTTTTCATCACGAGCGTAGGGAAAGCGCCCCAGAGCGACCACCTCGCGCACGGAAAAGGGGAAGCTCAACAATGACTGTTGTTGCAACAAGGCTCGGGCGGTCGCCAGCTCTTTGCTGTCCCATTGCGTAATCTGTCGCTGATCGATCTTCACTTCGCCGTTGGTCGGCTGCAGTTCACCACTCATCACCTTCAATAGGGTGGATTTCCCAGCACCATTGGGACCGCAGATTGCGAGCACCTCTCCGATGGAGGCCTTCAGGGTGATATTGTCGAGTATCTTTTTGTCACCAATTTGAAAGGTGATGTTGTTTGCTTCAAGCATTTACCACAGCCCCTTCTTCCGGTTGGCTGACAGCAGCGCCAAAAAGAAAGGCCCGCCGATAATGCTTGTGACGATGCCGATGGGAAGCTCAGCGGGAATAATGACCAGCCGCGACAGGAGATCGGCACCGAGGAGCAATGTCGCCCCGAGAAACAGACTGGCTGGAACCACCTTCTGGTTGTCCGGTCCGAAGAGTAGCCGGCAGAGGTGTGGGACCACCAGTCCGACGAAGCCAATCATGCCGGAAAGTGCGACGCTGCACCCAACCGAAATACAAACAAGCACAACGATGATTTGCTTCAGGCGTTGGATTTTTACGCCCAACATATAAGCAGCAGACTCTCCAAGCAGCATGACGTTGAGCGAACGAGAGAGAAACAAAGCGACAACCGTCGGCACACCGATCAAGAAAAGACCCAGTTGGACGTCAGCCCAACTGGCGCCACCGAAACTCCCCAGGGTCCAGAACGTTAGGTCGCGCAGTTGATCGTCATCGGCGAGATAGACGAGGAAGCCTGTTCCTGCACCGGCGATTGCGTTGATCGCAATTCCGGCCAGGAGCATATTGGCAACCACCGTCTTTGTACCAACCGTGGAGAGGTGCATCACGCAAACCGTGCTGACAGTCGCACCGACGAAGGCAGCCACTGGAAGACTCCACACCCCGCTGATGCCAAGGCTGCCACCGAGGACGATGATCAGTGCAGCGCCGAGAGCGGCTCCACTGGAGACGCCAAGCAGTCCCGGATCCGCAAGGGGGTTACGGAAAAGCCCCTGCATCAAAGCGCCGGCAACACTGAGTCCAGCACCCACCAAAAGTGCGAGTAGGGTTCTGGGGAAGCGAATGCTCATCAAGACGCCATGTTGGCCCCGATGAAAGTCTCCCCCTTGACCCAGACCGAGCTCAGCGAAGGTCATCTCCATCACCTTCGAAAAAGGGATGGTCATCGCCCCGTTAGCCAACGACAAAACGATGACTGCGACGAATGCCAGGACCAAGCTGAGCGCATAAAGCCGTGCCATGGTTTAGGGCTTCGAGGCAGTGCTCGTCTCAGCGTTTAATAACTCGGCTAAAGAGACCACTGCTTCTCCGGTTCGTGGACCGAAGCCGAGGAGCATTAGGTCATCGACCGCGATGATCGCCTTGTTCTTTGCAGCCGGTGTGAGCGAGATCCCTTCCATCTTTGCGACCGCATCGACACCACCGATCGACTGAAGCCCTCGTGTGGTCAGCAGGATCACGTCGGGGGCCGCTGCGACGATCGATTCGGCATTCATCGGCTTGTATCCCTCATAGTCCTGAACCGCGTTTAAGCCACCGGCCAGTCGAATCATCTCATCGCCAGCAGTCTTTGTGCCAGCGACATTCGCTGATCCGGCGCCTCGAGCATAAATGAACAACACTTTCTTCGGTTTCTTCGAAGGGGAGACGCTCTGAATCTTTTGCTCCATGGATTGGATGAGTTCGTCACCCTTTGCTTTCGCTCCGAGGAGATCGGCAATCGCTTTGATTCGAGATTTCGCTCCCTCCAGTGTCTTGGTGGAGGGCAACTTCTCGATTCGAATGCCAACACCTGTCACCTTTGTTAGAACATCAGCTGGGCCTGAGGCATCGGATGCAAGAACCAAATCAGGAGCCAAGGAAATGATGCCTTCTGCGCTCACTTGCCGATAATAGCCGACCTGGGCTCGTTTGGTCGCTTCTTCGGGGTAGAGACTGCTTGCGTCCACGCCGACGATCTTCTCCCCGAAGCCGAGGGCGAACACCGTCTCCGTGATGTTTCCTCCCAATGTAACGAGAGATTTAGGGGCGGGATCTTTCGTCTTTTCGGCCACTGCCTTGGTCGGCTTTTCTGTGACTTCAGCGGCAGGTTCATTATTCTGAGAGGGGGCGGAGGAACACCCAAGCCCCGAGAGTAAAATTCCAACCAGTATGGATCTCATGTTGAATTCTTTTCTTTAGTTACGATGGATTTCATCCACGAGCACTTTGCTAAAACCGAGTCTGACCCGGCCCCGCAAAGGACCACTGGAAGGTCAACGCACCATCCTCGTATTCCGTAATTTTTATCTTCGAGAACGCACCGTCCGAGGTCCGAACCAAGTAACTTGCGTCCTTGGGGCTGACCACATGGGTATTGGGGTCATAGTTGTACCAGTCAGCCAGGATGGGGCTGCCGGAATAAGACTCCCCGCTCGGTCCGGGCGCAGGCAACATCTCATCGACCGTGAAGGGCGCAGGGCAGCCACATTGACCGGTCATGATGCCGGATTGCTCGGCACATTGATCCACCGTGAGGGCGCAGTCGCAAACATGTCCACCCAGGGGTAAGTAGCATCCTTCTCCTGCGGGGACCCGAGAGACCTCTTCCAAGGAGCCAGTCTCCGGATTGTAAGCACCACCTTGACCGGAACCGCTGGTTCCGCTGTTGGTTTGAATTTTGGTTCTCGAGACGGCCAAATCCCACTCAAGGTTGGAACTCGGGTCGTCCGGTGTCATCGCCAAGCCATGGTCCATATCGAAATAGACGAAGCCTCCATCGTCCAGTGGGTTGACTGTTTCTGTGTAGGTCTGAAGATCCCGAGTCAGGCTATCCAGTCGTAAGGTGAGCACGCCATCGGCGTAGTCGAGAATTTGGAGCTTGGTGTAGTCCCCCTCACCGGTCCGCAACACATACATCTGATCTTTTGGTGTCACTGCGTGGGTTTGACCATTGTAGTCGTACCACTCGTTCAAATCGGGATGACCGGAGAATCCGGGTGCATTCGGTCTTCCGGGTGCGGAGAGTTCCCGATCGACCGCAAATCCGATGGTTGGGGTGGAGGTCAGGTTTTCCCACTGGGTTTCTGCAGCGATTTTCGCGCCACCGTGGCCCGCCCCCGAAGTGCCGCTGTTGGTTTGAATTTGTGTTCGGCGAATCGCCAGGTCCCAATCTTCCGAATCCGTGGGGTCCTCGATCTCGACCACTGTTCGATCAAAGGTATTGATGTAAACCCATTCCTCATTACTGGATGCATCGACAACCAGACGGTCTGCCAGTGCGGGGTCTCCTGAGGGTGGATCGATGGCTGCGAAGCGGAACGCAGGGAAGCCGCTCGTTCCAGCTTCATCGTAGTAGTTGGTCATCTCAAGCTTGAAGTACGCACCTTCCGTGCTGCGGATTACATAGACGAAATCAGCGGGGCTCAGGGTGTGGTCCTCCCGATCATAGTCATACCAAGAGGTAGCTTCATTGAAGGGGTTGTCCGCCTCATCACCATCGTCATCGGAATCTTCGACGTCTTCTACGTAGCGTTGGGTGGGCGCCTCGGTCATGGCATCGTAGTCACCACTGGCTACTCGGGCAACGGCAACCGCACCGGTCCCCGTCACCCCCCCATTGGTAAGGATTTTGAAGCGTTGGAATGCGAGGTCCCAGGTGGGGTCGGCGGCACTATTTTCTGGAAAGACCTGCGTGTTGGCATCGAGATCGAGATAGAGCCAATTTTCCTGGCTGCACGCACCGACACGGGTGGTGCCCGTCGAATCGGTTGTGATCACAGTGACCTCTGGCGGGCAGGGGTCAGAAGGTTCCGGCTGAATATCCTCGGCGCAACCGACCCAGGCGGTTGCTGAGAGGAGTGTGACGAACAATGGGAGTTGATGAAATCTATTCATTTTCATGGTGACTTCCTTAGAATGGAAACGGGCTACATCTGCCCGGCAAGACCCGCACTCCACGTAAGAGGCTGGATCGGTAAGTAGGTAGGATCGCCTGCATTGAGAACATTCTCAATACCGGCGAAAAGACGAAATTTAGCATTTAGCTTTTTGGCGATGCGAAGGTCCACCAATGCGTGAGATGGTGCCACATAGCGTCGGGTTGTTTCTTCTGACTCCTGCACGAAGAAGGGGCGGTCGCCCACGAGCGCTCCTCGGGTGGTAAAGCGTACCTTCCATGGTCGATAGCGGTAACGGAGGTCGAAGGTCGCTCGGTGCCGTGCCCGCCCACTAAGCACTCGATCACGGGTCAGGTCCCGAGCGTTCGTCAGGGTGTATCCTGCTTCCAGCGTGACACTTTGTGCCAGGCGCAGACGAGTGCGTGTTTCGACGCCTTGAGTCCGTGCCGTGTCGATATTGTGATACGTATATCGCTTCGTGGCGCCCGCTGGCGTGTTCGCCACTTGAGTCGTGTTGATGAGGTTGTCGATCTCATTGTGGAAAAGGTTCACAAACCACCAGATTCGGCGATGAACAGCCCATTCGAAACTAAGGTTTACACTGCTTGAGCGCTCGGGTGCCAGATCTGGCGCCCCCTCAACCATGTAGCCAGCGCCGGGATTTTCGAAGAGGAGAAACAGTTCTTTGAAGTCTGGGGACCGAAAGCCGCGCCCGAAACTCCCTCTTAGCTTCAGGCTTTCGAGGGGCATGTAACGAACCGCCACTTTGGGAGAATGTTGGTCGCCGAACTGAGAGTCTGCATCCCAGCGATAGCCCAGGACCAGGCGAAATGCATCCTCTCCGGTTCCAAAGGGCTTCCACTCATCTTGCAGGAAAATAGCAGTTCGATACCGATCTTTCTGGCCGTCCAGGAGTCGCTCCGTTTGAAGGTCTTCAAAAAATCCTTCACCTCCGAGTGTGTAACGATGCTGCTGCGTGAAGCCCCCTGTCCATTGGGCGCTCAGTTGCATGAGCTTTTCCTCGGTATTCTGCCCCGAATCCAGGGCTGACGAATTCCGTTGATCAGAAACATACTGATCTCGAAAGTAGCGGAAACTAGTGGTGAGCTTGACCTGGTGAAGGTCGTCGATCCGATAGCTCGGTTCAACCGCAAAAGACGCAGTTTCCGTGAGATTACGTCGATCGAAGACAGCGCCTGCATCGTTGGCATCCACACCCTTTTGATCCCTTTGCAAATAACTGGTCCGCAGCACGTAGCTCAGTTTGTCGTTGGGGCGGTAGGCGGTGCGATTAAAGACATGACCCATGACGTGACCACTGCCCGTGGTCGCCTCGTCCTGTGGGTTCAGATCGTAGGGTGCTGCTCGATGCCAGCCGACCGTGGTCATGCTTGCCCAAGGGTTCGACTGCGCACCGTACGAAGCGTTGAAGTCCATCAGTCCGCCGGTCCCAAGCTGAACACGCCATTGGGTCCGGCGGGGAACCCGCGCATTGCGTGTGATGATATTGACCACGCCACCCATCGCATCCGAGCCATAGAGAGCCGAACTGGGTCCTTTGACGAGTTCCACTCGTTCGACAGAATTGAGGGGGATACGACTCAAATCCAGGGTGCCACCAATGCGGCCACCCGTCCGTTCTCCGTCCATTAAAATCAGGACATGCTTTTCATCTAATCCTTGCAGGCGGAGACCGGCACCACGGTAACTGCGGGTCAACTCCAAGCCAGTACGCTCTTCGAGGAGATCGGCAACCGTTTCGGCGCCAGAATTGACGATCTCTCTGCGAGAAATCATTTCAACGGCTGTTGTGGTGTCCTTCAAGGGACGTACAGAGCGAGAACCGGAGATGACAACACCTGTGGGTACGACAAAATCTTCGGCAGCTTGCTGCTTTGGAGCCTGATCTTTTGCCGCAGCGGCACCGGACTGGAGAAGACATGCAAATAAGATGGGCAGCCCGGAGCTGTAAGTGGCGGTCGTCCTCTTTTTTCTAATGATAATGAGTTTCATTTTCATGTCGGGACCGCCTATCGGATGGCAAAATAGAGTGCAAACAGTTTTGTTTCGGTTTCCCCGGGATTTTGAGCGTTTGCGGCAAAGGTGAATCCTTTACCACCATGGGTCCCATGGCCTGGCTTCCGAAGGACTGGAGGCATCTTAAATTACTGATTTTGAGAATCAATATCAATTGTGTTGATTTCTACCGGCGGGTTGATATGTCGCCGCCCGTAACGATCAGAAAAGAAAGGTACTGATCATGTTGAAAGAAATGAAGCTCACCCTGTTGGGTCTGACTTTTATGGGTTGCATTGGGTGTGACAGCAACGCTGTTGGCAAGACCTATGCAGACATTGTTCATGCAAGTTACGAGGATTCTTTGACGGCTGCGAAGACGTTGAAGACCGCCGTTGATGCATTTGTTGCGAGTCCTTCTGCGGACACGCTCGCTGCGGCAAAAACCGCATGGCTCGAGAGTCGTGAGCCGTACCTGCAGACGGAAGTTTATCGTTTCTACGATGGCCCCATCGATAATCCCGATAACGGCCCGGAAGGCCTGCTCAACGCGTGGCCATTGGATGAGAACTACATCGATTATACCGTCGACAAGCCCACTGCAGGGATCATCAACGACGGGACCACCACGATCGACGCGGAAACGCTCGCCTCGCTCAACGAGGTTGGTGGTGATGCGAACATCGCAACCGGCTACCATGCCATTGAATTCCTCCTCTGGGGTCAAGACACTTCGGATGACGGACCTGGCAATCGGCCGCACACCGATTACCTCGCAGGTGCCGATAACCATGAGCGTCGAGCCTTGTACCTAACGACGGCTACAGACATGCTTATCGCTGATCTTCAGACCCTGGTGGATGCTTGGGCACCCGACGCCGACAACTACCGCAAGGAGTTCGTCGATGCAGGGACGACGGAAAGCATCCGCAAGATTCTGACCGGAATGATCGTGTTGAGTGGCTTTGAAACTGGTGGTGAGCGTCTGCAAACAGCCTACGATTCCATGGATCAGGAAGACGAGCACTCCTGCTTCAGCGACAACACCCACCGTGACATGATTCAAGATGTCCAGGGTGTGAAGAACGTTTGGGAGGGGAGCTACACCCGCCTCGACGGTTCTGTCGTCAGCGGTGCAAGCCTCAAGGATGAAATCGCTTCATCGGACGCCGCTCTTGCCGATCGCTTGACCAGCGAGATCGCAGACAGCCTGGCCAAGGGTAATGATCTGCCCGTGCCATTCGATCAGGGGATCGCTTCGGGTAATGATGCGGGTCGGGCCAAAGTGCTGGCATTGATCACTTCACTGCGGACTCAGGAAAAGACACTTGAAGAGATCTTTCGTTTGAAGGAACTGACGGTGCCCCAGCCTGAGTAACGCTTCATCGGTCTCCCTTCGTGGAGATCCCAAAAGTGTGAATCAGGAGGGTCGGCACCTTGGTGTGTCGATGCTCCTGATTCGCCGTTTTTGGGCCGGTGCTTAACGTGCTAGAATCGAGTGCAACGTGTTCGATTCGGTGACCAACGGAGAGAGGGATTGATTTTCGCTTCGGTCAAAAAATGGCTCAAGTTCGCCGGCACAACGTCGGCGCTGCTGCTGTTGGTTTGCTGTCTTGGCGATGGCAAAGAGAGAGCCGAACTCGAATCGGGCGAATGGTTGCCCGGTGGTGAGACGACCAACACGCTGTTGCTGGGGGTCAACGCCTACGTTCGTCCGGCAGAAAACATCAGCGAGGATCATGCACTCAACTTCTTCTTTTCAGGCAACGCCTTTTTCAACCAGCCTTGGGTTGAAGCTCCAGCAAGTACTGCCAACCGAGATGGTTTAGGACCGGTCTTCAACGCAAGGTCATGCTCGGGCTGTCACCCCAAGGATGGGCGGGGCAAGCCACCGGACGGCCCGGACGAAGACTTTGCTGCACTCCTGATCCGATTGAGTCGTCCCGGCAAGGGAGAGCGTGGCGAGCCTTTGCCCGACCTCGTCTACGGTCACCAACTGCAGAATCAAGGGATTCCAGAAGTGCCGGCGGAAGCTCGGCCTCGGGTACACTTTGAGGAGATCAAAGGACAGTACCCTGATGGGTCGACCTATACTCTGCTGAAGCCCATCTATCGTTTGCTGGAGCCAGCCTATGGTGCGGTCGACGAAACGACTCGCCTCTCAGCTCG
>MDTD01141556.1_pt1 | contig 12019 bp, 11 predicted proteins | sample 811221 | NCBI WGS metagenome assembly MDTD01 (sample SAMN05326646, study PRJNA326480) | marine metagenome | isolation source: seawater | place: Pacific Ocean: South West | collected 2011 | reverse complement strand
TATCTGAAGTAAAAGTATTTAATAGATTTAAAAATCCTTTTTGACTAGTTTCTATTTGGTTCTGAAATTCTTGCCATTTTATTTCATGAATTTTGTGTCTTTTATCTCCATTAAACTTATATTGATTAATTGCATTATGAATAATGGTATTAATAATTATACCTTGATCGGATAATTGCTCTTTCATTTTTATAACTTCTTCTTTATTTCTTATATCGCCTTTTAATAAAATTGTATTGTCACCTAAATTATCTTTTAATTGTTTTGCACTTTCAAATGATGATTTAAAATTTATTATGACTTTTGCACCCTCACGATGAAACGATTTTGCAATCTCTGATCCTAAACCTCTCCCTGCTCCTGTAATTAAAACGTTTTGATCATTAAGTTTTAAATTCATTTTATTTCCTAATAAAGATTTATTTAATTTACCACTATTTAAGAATATTAAATTTAACTAGATTTTTATATGCTTATTATTTTTATAAATGTTCTTAATTGTATATATTTCTAATAGATGATTTTAAAAAAGACTCCCTTGAAAGTCTTCTACATCTCTATCTAATTCTTTATAAATTGATTTTGCATATTGCTCTGAATAAGCACAATTTTTGCATGATTCATTCGCATCTGGTATTTGATTATTATTCATTAGAGAAATCATTTCATCTATTTTATTTTCGATCCAATTGATATTCCATTTATAAGGTACTAAATATTCATCAAACTCCATTTTTTTATTGAATTCATCACGTTCTCTTTTGGCATTACATACTAGAAAATATGATGTATCATCAAGATCAAAATTCATATTTAAGAGAAGAAATGCATAAAAATCCATTTGGATCTTGTATGAATCATGATAAGGATCTTTTAGATAATCTTGTTTATCTAGTCTTCCAACTTTAGCTTGAGATTTGTAGTCGACAATAATTAATTTTTTTGTAAACTTATTTTGCCAAACATCATCAATTCCTCCCGTTAGTATAATATTGGAATTCTTATATCTAATGGATAAACCTCTATGCAGTGAATCCCGCCATGCACTAATGTCAGGATGATCATATGGTATTAGGTTAGATAATTGATTCGATACACATATCCTGTGGGGAATTTGCCTTTCTCTGCAAAAATCAAATTCTTTTTTTAAAAGTAAATCTGTAGTTTCATTTAAGGTCCAACCCGGCGTGCCAGGCGTTTCAAGTCCTTTAACTCTATCAAGATAAAAACATCTTCTGCAAGTTAGAAAATTATAAAATTTTCCCCTACTAATCTTAAAATCATCTTTTTGTTTTGGAGAATAATATGATGAATTTTTTGTCCTTAGTCCAGTTGCTTTTATTGGTTCTTTTTTGCTATTTCTTTTGATATCAATCATTAAAATTCTCCTTCAACAAATAGTTTATATTCCTACATTAACTCACAAGAATATACAAAATTGATGCTTCCAAAAGAATTAAGAAGTTTAAGCCTCTTTTAAAGATTCTTATGCTCTATTGCATACAAATATTACTTACCTAATGCTTTTTTAGTGAATATGAATTTAACTTGTTTAGAAGTTAATTAAAAAGATTTATAGAAATTGACTCGTAGTTTTAGAACAGTTTTAAGTACAGTCCTATAAATGAATATTTTAATATGTAAATTTAATAAAAATCATAATAATAAGTAAAATTTGTGGTTTTTAAATAAAAAAAATTTAGTTATACAAAGATAGTATAAAGAACAATTATTAATACAGTATATAGAACAGTATATATTTTAAGTAAACAACTTATAGCTAGTGAAAATTCACATTAAATATAAACCTAAATTAGTTTGAAATAATTATGCAACTCTTTATTATCGCCAATTTATTTGTGAAAACCATTCTTTTGTCTTTAATGAAGTCCCGTACCAGTTTTTACCAAAAATTGCACTATGCGTTGTATCCGAGATTATTATTTTTTGGGAGCCTTGAAGTAGTGACGCAGATAAAGGTACAAGTCCATCTCCATCTTCCTCCGGATTTCCAGATATTGATTTATAAAATTTTTTAGCTAGCAATTTTGTTATCAAAGTAGTTCTATCTGAATTTATTCCTAATTTTCCTCCTATCGAAACATAATTCACTTCTCTAAAGAAATTACCTGGATATTGTTGATCTACGAATTTTCTAAGTTTAGTTGCTTTTAATGCTTGATGAGGACTACCAAGTGTGATCAGATTTGAGACAATTTCTCTTCCATTATAAATCTTGTTATTAAAAACTTTGTCTGACAAAAAAATTCTAAGAATTATTCCTCCTGAGCTATGACCAATTAAATCAATTTTTTTGTCTTTATCACCATTTGAAATTTCATAAATTAATTTTGCAAGTTTATTGAGGATAATACTCCAACCTCTTATTGAGTTAGTTTGAATCCAATCTTTTCTCGTAATATCAAGAATATAAATATCTCTTTTAAAGCTATCTTTAATAGTTTTTTGGATTTCATCATAGGCCTCTGAAGTTATGAGAAAGCCACCAAGTAAAATTATGGGATTTGGGATTTTTTCTTTTGAAACTATTAGCAATATACATTTAGATAAAAGTTTTTGACTATTTATGAAGATAAAATAAATATTTAGTAAATCATTGTAGTTTTTATCTGCCAGTACTTATTAAATTCATATTGACTTGAAATTAAAAATATTCATAATATTTTGTTGCTTTTGAATGATGATATTTGAAAATATTGGTGATGTTAATAATCTGAAAATTGAAAAATAATGGTTATTTATTTTGTTTATTTTCTAGTTATTTTATTTATAGAGTGCATATGTTAATACATATCTTTGTATATAAATAGACTATAGTCATAAATTAAATTTTTATTCATTATTTTGTAGTTGCTACTTAAAATATAATCATGAATATCAATTCTCCCGCTTTGGAAGATAATATTAAGAAGTTTCAAGAATATGCATTTTCTTATTATGGAAGAGGAGGTATCGATGATATTGGTGCATCTAAAGAACAGATTCATAAAGCTACATTAAAAGTTTTTGAATATTGTCTTGAGTCAGGTGAGTCCGATGTACAAGGTTTATTCTCATCTGATTTAAAACTAATAAAAGATATCCTTATAAAAGAATTTAAATTGTAATACTATATTTATTTAAATAATAAAATATTCATTTTAGAAGGAAGTTTCATTACAAAAAATTAAAAACTTTAATTTAACTTATGGTATTAATATATTTCCTCAAAAAGGTAGAAATTTTAATGAATTAGATTATTATTCGATTTTAAAGATTTTATATTTTGTTATAAAAATGACTATTTTTTCAATTGATTATTTGCCTTAAATTATAAATCATTTTGAATACGGGATGTGCCAGTTGAATTACATAAACATGTAACAATGGCTTATTTGAAAACTTGAATTATATTTTGATTGTGTGTAGGAGAGAATATCTTGTTCGGTGGAAACAAGGAAACACTCGAATAAGTATTCAAAAAAGACCTTTTTTAAGGTCTTTTTTTTTGTAATTTTAATAATTTAAGCTAAATATTTATATAAATTCCCACTAATTTTTACTAACGAATATTAATCTTCCCACATATCAATTTTATTACTTTCTTCCTCATTGTCTTCTTCAAACACAATTTTATCCTGTATTACATCACCAATATTTTTGTTATTTTCAATTGATTGAAATTTAAGTTGAATTTTCTTTATTATTTCATGGAAATCGTCTTTAAAAAAAATTTCCATTTCTTGCCAAGCCTCTAATTCTTCTTCGCTTCCAATCGTACTTTTGACTTGTAGGGATATGTGTTCGGTTACGAATGCTTTTAATTCATTATTATTCATGCTATTAACTTTTTGATCGATATATTGATCTTTAAGACAATCTAGTTCTTTGCTAGATAAATCTGTGAAATTAAACTCCTTTTTTGGCATGAAAATTATATTTATTTATTAATAACACATAATACAAACTATTAAAATCTTAATTTATTAACTACATAAAAATTATGTTTTTTTAATGCTTTAAATAAAACTTTTTCATTATTTTCAAAATTTCTCTAGAAATATTTTCTAAATTAAACGTTTAAAAGCCTAAAAAATATTTTATATTATTAAGCAATAATTAAAAAAAACGAAAGAATTTATAAAATTTATATCATTAATGTTTTGTCGAAATAGCCTAAAACAATTGATATCATTAACTTTGCTGGATTTATTAAAATTCCTGTTGTTTTAAGCAATATCTGCAATACCCAAAAATAATTGAGAGAATATTAAAAATTTATTTTGTTAGACAATATGAAAACTACGATCCTTCTTATTGAGGATGATCGCGATATGTTAGATCTTGTCGCAGGTCATTTAGAGCATTCCGGATTTGATGTTTTGAAATCTGATGATGGTATTAAAGGTCAAGCTTTAGCTTTGCAATATTCTCCAGATATAATCCTACTAGATTTAATGCTCCCTAATGTTGATGGTCTAACTTTATGCCAAAGATTAAGGAGAGATGAACGCACATCAGGAATACCAATTCTAATGATTACCGCTTTGGGAGGTTTAAAGGACAAAGTGACTGGATTTAATTCAGGTGCTGATGACTACATTACAAAACCTTTTGATCTTGAAGAATTACATGTACGGATTAAAGCACTCCTCAGAAGAACTAATAGGGCTGTACTTAACTCGACGAACCAACAAGAAATTCTAAGCTTTGGACCGCTCACACTGGTTCCTGAAAGATTTGAAGTTATCTGGTTCGACTCTGCTGTTAGATTGACTCATTTAGAATTTGAATTACTTCATTGTTTACTACAGCGGCACGGTCAAACTGTATCACCATCTTTAATACTTAAAGAAGTTTGGGGTTATGAGCCAGATGACGATATTGAAACTATCAGGGTTCATGTAAGGCATTTAAGAACTAAATTAGAACCTGATCCAAGAAAACCAAAGTTTATAAAAACTGTTTATGGAGCAGGTTATTGTTTAGAACTTCCTACTGGGGATCAGGTAAAGATTGCTAAAGATGAATTTATAGTCGTAAGAGAGTCAAATCTAATTAATACATAATCTGATTTTTTTGCATAATTATCTTTAATAAGCCTACCTCCCATGAAATCCTGGTTTGTACATTTGAGTTGATATTTTTTCTAATACTTTCAAGAATGTTTATAGTATCGATATTTTTAGTCTGATTCCACCAACTCCGCTGCATATATTCCAATAGAAACTCTTGTTGATACAAATTTAACTCAATAGATATATTTTTGGATAAATAAAGAACCTCATCGAATTTTTTTTGGGGTGACTTAATTGAGTTTCTTATTTCCAAAGGAATTTGATTCCATAACTCCAAATTTTTTAATAATTTTCCGGGTGAGCCATTGGATATAAGTATTAAATTTTCTAAATAATGATTTTCTAATACTTCAGAGTTAAGTTGATGATTTGAATCCTTTAAAAAGTTTTTTAGCTCATTGTAAGAATAAGGTTTAAATCTTATTGAATGACATCTTGAAATTATTGTATCTAACAATAAGTTAAATCTTGAAGTTAATAAAATAAAAACTGCATTAGAGGTTTCCTCAAGAGTTTTTAGCAAGCAGTTAGATGAAGATTCATTTAATAGATGAGCATCATTGATTAAGATAAATTTCTTTTCAGATTGAATTGATTTTTTACTAAGAAAATCTTTAATATTACGAATCTGTTCAATTCTTATTAAAGGTTTAGTTTTTTGCTTCATTTCACCAGCTAATTCTGAAAAGTTGATAATTTTTCCTCTGAATAAAAATGTTGGTTCTATTACTAAATAATCGGGATAATTATTGTCTTTTAATTTTGTATATGCATTAAAATCTGCATTATTTTTGTTAATGATCTCTGCAATGAATCTAAGTGCAGATTCTTTTTTCCCAATATTTTCAGGACCATGGAAAATATAAGCATTCGAGATTGCATTTTCTTTTATTATTTTCCTTAATTTTTCGTTTCGAAGTTCACCAAAATGATTATCTGGAATATTCTTCATTATTTATTTAAATTGAATTTATTTAATAAAGTTTTTTGTATTGAATCTGATATCATTTGTTTATCTGATGAAGCTGATATAACAATCCAATTTTGTTCTTCAGCAATTATTTTAAATCCAAAGTCTACTTTTTTTAGAAAATTTATACCCTCTGATTCGATTCTATCAGGGACCTTATTTCTTCTTCTTAGAACACTTTCTTCAGGAGAAATTTCCAATAAAAAAGTTATATCTGGTTGTAGATTTTGACAAACAATATTGTCTAATTTTTTAATATTGTTGATATTAATACCTCTGCCATAACCTTGATAAGCTAGTGTTGAACCAGAAAATCTATCGCATATTATCCAATCACCATTTTCTAAAGCTGGTAGAATTATTTTAGAAATATGTTCTGCTCTATCTGCATAATATAGAAGTAATTCAGTTAAATTTGAGGGACTATTTTCATCGTTATTTTTTAATATCATTTCTCGAATTTCTTTGCCTAATAAACTACCTCCTGGTTCTCTAGTTTTAATTAATTTTGAGTTTTCCTTAATTAATCCACTCTTGGGCAACCATTCATAGAGTTCATTTATTTGTGTAGTTTTTCCGCAACCATCAATTCCTTCAATAACAATGAATTTACCTTTCATTTAGTCTAATGATAATGCGTTTAGGACAACAGTTATTGAGCTTATCGCCATTAATAATGCTGCAATTGATGGTGAAAGAAGAATACCAAATTTAGGATATAAGATACCTGCGGCTAAAGGTATCGCTAATACGTTATACCCGAAAGCCCAAAACAAATTTTGCTTTATCTTTTTAATTGCTTTTTTCGCAATTTCAAGAGAATAATATAGACCACTTAATTTATCTCCCATTAGTACTAGGTCTGCATTAGCTTTTGCAATTTGTGTTCCAGAACCAACAGCTATGCCAAGATTTGAAGCAGCTAAAGCGGGCGCATCATTAATTCCATCACCCACCATTGCTACTTTGTGATTATTTTTTTTTAAACATTCAATATTTTTTAGTTTATCCTCTGGTAAAAGTCCCCATTCAATTCTATCTTGCTTACATTTAACTTTTTGCGCCAAGTCAATAACCGTTTCTTTTCTGTCTCCGCTAAAAATGTATATTTCATAATTATTATCCCTTAATTTTTCAATTGAGACTTGAGCATCATCTCTCAAAGAGTCTCCTAATAAAATACAACCGAGCAGATTTTTGGATAAGCTAACCCCAATTATTGTATATTTCTTCATGTCATCAGACTGGATTAAATTCTTTAGTCCTTGACTAATTTTAATGTCATTATTTTCTAACCATTTAAGATTACCTACCTTTACTTCACCACTTATAGTTTCTAATTCTCCAGAAATTCCTCTACCCGATTCAGTTTTAATATTCTTGATCGGAAATAAATTTAAATTTTGTTTTTTTGATTCTTCGATAAGTGCAAAAGCAATTGGATGTCTACTTTCACTTTCTAAACTTGCAGATATTTGTAAAAGAAATTTATTATCATGACTGCCTTCATAACCCTTAATATAAGGAGCCCCTTTTGTTAGTGTCCCAGTCTTATCAAAAATAATTGTATCTATCTTAGATGCGATCTCAATCTTATCTCCACCTTTGAATAAAATACCTTTTTTGGCGGCTTTCCCTGAAGCAACAGTTATTACTGTTGGCGTAGCTAATCCTAACGCACAAGGACAAGCAATCACTAACACGGCAATGGAAAGCTGTATAGCAAGATTAAGTGGATTATCAGCAGTACTTCCTAAAGAAGAATGCAACGAGTGATTCGTATGAATAGATAAACCATTATTATGATTACTGAGAAAATCAGGCCATAATCTAATAGCTATTTTCCACCAAAAGAAGAAACTTATAATTGATATGGAAAGTACAAAATAAGTAAATTTCCCAGCTATTTCATCTGCTAATCTTTGGATAGGTGGTTTTTGAGATTGTATAGACTCTATAAGATTAACAAGTTTTGCTAATGAAGTATCTGATCCAACTTTTTCTACTCTCAGACGCAAGCTTGAATTTAAATTAAGAGATCCATTTAGTAGATTGTCACCTTCATTCGCTTCAATTGGCTTTGATTCTCCTGTGATATGAGATACATCTACAAGGGAATTCCCTTTCGATACAATGCAATCTGCAGGTATTCTATCCCCTGCAAGTACTCTAATTTCATCACCAGGGGTTAATTTGCTTACTCTAATTTCTTTGACTTCATTTTCGTTTAGATAAATATAAGTTGTTTCAGGCTGCAATTCAAGTAACTCTCCTATGGAGGAATTTGTTTGATATTTAGCTCTGTCCTCTAAAAAACGTCCAAGCAAAATAAAACCCAATAACATTACCGGCTCATTAAAGAAACAAGGAAAACCACTTTCAGGGAAAATTAAAGATAACACGCTTGTACTATAAGCACTCGTTACTCCTAGAGCTACAAGTGTATCCATATCAGGTCTATTTTGAAGAAATGATTTAAAGCCTTTTATTACTATTTGCCGACCTGGCAATAATAGCGCCATAGTTGCAAGTGATGCATGAAAAAAAATGTTTCCAAGGAGTGGAGAATTTATGAATCCACCTTCTGCTAAATGTCCTAATACTGAAAAAAATAATAGAATAAATGCGAAATTAAGTTTTTTCCACTTAGAAATCCATTTTTGTTTTTTGTAAAGTGCAGCTTTATTAATTTTTTCTGAAAAATCATTACTGTAAATCTTTGAGGGGAAACCATTATTACTTAGGTTCTCTAAAATCTCATCTATGTTTAATTGACTATTGTGAATGTCAAAATATGCACTCTCAGTTAATAAATTTACACTTACATTTTTTGTTCCCTCACTATTATTTAATATTTTTTCTACAGTTTGGACACATCCACCACATTTCATTCCGCTAATATTAAGTTGAATACTTTTCATGAGCTTGTATTAATAATTTAGAATATTTATTGTTGGATTATCTTATATAATAAATGTTAATCAACATATTTAAATAACTGAATATTAATTTTCTATTTATTTTACTCAATAAATTAAAGTGCCCAGTAACCAAAACAGAGACAATTTTATAGATAAAGCTTTTACTGTTATTGCTGAATCTATCGTAAAAGTATTGCCAATTGCTGAAAAAGAAAAGAAAGCATATATTTATTATCGAGATGGTTTAGCTGCCCAAAATAATGGTGATTATTCCGAAGCTCTTGAATATTATCAAGAAAGTTTAGCTTTAGAAGAAAGTCCCATAGATAGAGGGGAGACTCTAAAAAATATGGCAATAATTTATATGAGTAATGGTGAGGAAGATCTCGCAATTGAAACTTATCAAAAAGCATTAATAGAAAATCCCAAGCAACCTTCTTGTTTAAAAAATATTGGACTTATTTATGAAAAAAGGGGAAGATATGCTGAACAAAGTGGAGATTTAGATCAAAGAGATATCTGGTTTGATAAGGCTGCCGAAGTTTGGGCCAAAGCAGTGAGATTGTATCCTGGAGGTTACTTAGATATTGAAAATTGGTTAAAAACAACTGGTAGAAGCAATATAGATGTTTATCTTTAAAAATAATTGCAAATTATTTTTGTAAAGCTTTGCTTGCGGCGTCCTTAATATTTTCTACTTCAATTAAAGACACAAGATCTTTAAATTTTATTTTGATTTCATTATTAGTTTTTGGTATGAAGATATTTTTATAACCCAATCGAATACCCTCTTCTAATTTTGATTTTAGGTAATTAGTTTGTCTTACTTGCCCATTCAGGCCCAATTCTCCAATAAAGGTGGAATTATTAATAGGATTTTTGTTGGTGAGACTCGAAATAATTGATATTGCAATACATAAATCAGAGGAGGGATCATTTATTTCAAATCCGCCTGCAGTTGCTACATAACAATCGAAATCATATAGTTTCAATTGAAGATGCTTTTCAATAACCGCTAAGATCTGGTGCAGTCTATTAATATTTAAACCAGTAGTAGCTCTTTTAGGATTGTTATAAAAACTTTTATTCACCAGTGATTGTATATCTACAGCGAAAGATCTTGTACCCTCAATTGTAAGTGTTGTGGCAACTCCAGCTATATTTTCCTTATTTGTAAAACTGGAACTAGGATTCTTAATTTCATTTAATCCATTTTCTAACATTTCAAAAATTCCAAGTTCAAAAGTTGCTCCAAATCTATTTTTGATACCTCTAAGTAATCGATTTGAAGAAATTTGATCGCCTTCAAAATTTAGTACAACATCAACTAAATGTTCTAAGGTTTTTGGGCCAGCTAATGATCCATCTTTTGTCACATGTCCAATAATAAGGAGAGCTATATTATTATCTTTTGCAAATCTTTGTAATTCACATGAACAAGATCTTACTTGAGAAACTGATCCAGATGAACTTTCTAATTCATCATTATTTATTGCCTGAATACTATCTATAATTGCAATCGTAGGATTAATGTTTTTAATCTCATTAATTATTTCTGATAAATTATTCTCAGCAAAAATTTTTAAATTTGATTGTTTTTGATTTATCCTATTCCATCTTAGTTTTACTTGTTCTAATGATTCTTCAGCTGTTACATATAAGACATCATAGGACAAAGAAATCTTCCCAGCAGTCTGAAGCACTAGAGTACTTTTGCCAATTCCAGGTTCACCCCCAAGTAAAATAATTGATCCATGAACAAAGCCTCCTCCTAAAACTCTATCAAATTCGTCAAACCCGCTTTTAATTCTTGGTATTTCCTGGAGTTTAATCTCATTAAAAACTTTGGACTTTTTACTTTCTTTAATAATTATTTTTTTCGTAAATGCGCTTTTTTTTTCTTCAATTATTGAATTCCATTCTTTACAATTCATACATCTACCAAAGTATTGAGAAGTTTCATAACCGCAGTTTTGACAAACATATTTTGAGAATTTAGTTGACATTTTAATTAGAAAGAAAAAATAACTCTTTGGATATTGCCCCTTCACAAGTTAGATTAGTAAGAGGTTAAATACTTTACTGATTCGCTAATAACAACAAATGGCTGCATCAAGTCAAACAAAAGAAACAATACTCGTCGCTGATGATGAGGCAAGTATCAGAAGAATACTAGAAACGAGACTCTCCATGATTGGTTATAAAGTTGTAACCGCTTCTGATGGCAAAGAGGCACTTAAGTTGTTTAAGGACTATGAACCAGATTTAGTAGTACTTGACGTAATGATGCCTAAATTAGATGGCTATGGAGTTTGTCAAGAATTAAGAAAAGATTCTGATGTACCTATAGTGATGTTAACTGCTTTAGGAGATGTTGCAGATAGAATAACGGGTTTAGAATTAGGTGCAGATGATTATGTTGTCAAACCTTTTAGTCCAAAAGAATTGGAGGCAAGAATAAGATGTGTCTTAAGAAGAATTGATAAAGAACAAATTGCTGGCATGCCAAATTCTGGTCTCATTCAAGTTACAGATATTAAAATTGATACCAACAGAAGACAAGTCTTTAAGAGTGATGAACGTATCAGGCTCACTGGAATGGAGTTTAGTCTGCTGGAATTACTTGTAAGTAGATCAGGAGAACCTTTCAGTAGAGGGGAGATTTTAAAAGAAGTTTGGGGTTATACACCAGAGAGGCATGTCGATACAAGAGTAGTTGATGTGCATATTTCTAGGCTTAGATCCAAATTAGAGGCTGATCCCGCCAATCCTGAGTTGATACTTACTGCAAGGGGGACGGGTTATTTATTCCAAAGAATTGTTGATATTGCTCCCTTTGAAGGTAATTAAATGACAAAAGAGTCTCATAGAAAAATTAATAAATCTAGAGCTATAAGGAGATTAGTGATTTGGTATAAGAGAAATACTGCAGTTACTTCAATTGTTGATTCTGCAGCTAATTCTGCAGCTACAGCAAGTAATGTAGCTGGTAATGTGGTATCTGGCGCGGGATCAGTTGTTAATACAGCAAGTAATGTAGCTGGTAATGT